>Ga0208851_1000014_pt1 | contig 74028 bp, 72 predicted proteins | sample NGESurshal092012_FD_184481 | JGI IMG/M metagenome (GOLD analysis project Ga0208851, IMG submission 184481) | Arctic peat soil microbial communities from Barrow, Alaska - NGEE Surface sample 415-2 shallow-092012 (SPAdes) | ecosystem: Environmental > Terrestrial > Soil > Wetlands > Peat ... | reverse complement strand
CCCTGCAGCGTCGCGCGGTAGGCACCCGCGAAGACGACCCCGCCGATCGCGGCCGTGACGAAGCCGACCGTGACGACCGTGCGCAGGGGTCGGCGTACGCCGGAGGCCGCGGCCAGCCGCGCTGCGACGGCCGACGCCGGGAGCAGCCGGCTCACCCAGGACGCGAGCGGCACCCAGAGCCGCGCGGCCACCAGCGCCGCCGCGGTGAGAGCGAGGACCGGGAGCGCCACCGAGAGCGGGTCCCCACCGACGGTGGCGGTGCCGACGGCGCCACGGGCGGCGACGAGCGCAGCCGTGGCCACGGAACCGACGGCGAGCAGCTCGACCACGCGCCACGCCGTCGCGTCGCGGCCCGACGGCCAGGCGAGCACGGCGGTCGTGAGGACGACGGCGATGAGCGTCAGCACGACGAGCGACGGCAGCGCGTCGACCACCGCGGCGCTCGCCAGCGCGGCAGCGGGCGGGTGCAGCGGCTGCGCGCGCGCCGCGAGCAGTGCGGCGACCCATCCTGCGCCGGTGCCGACGAGCGCGCCGGCCACGACCGCGGCGCCCGTGCCCAGCGCGGCGAAGGCGAGCACCGAGATGGTGGAGGCACCGCGGCGGCGCAGCAGTCCGGCCACCTCGGCGTGCTCGCGCCGCAGCCCGACCGCGGCGACGAGCGCGAACCCGAGGACGAGCACCGCCGTCGCTCCGCCGAGCACGGCGAACCGGTCCCGCGACGCCCTGGCCCGGGCGTCCTCGCGCAGGAGAGTGTCGTCGGGCACGGAGAGCACGAGCGCGCGAACCCTCAGGGCGAGGTCGTCGGACACCTGCCGGGACAGGTCCGCGTAGGCGGGGACGCCCAGGCCGGTGATCCGGCCCGTGTCGAGAGGAGCGACCCAGCCGCTGCCGCGCGGGAACTGCCGGAGCGACGAGATCCTTTGCAGCGCATCGGGATCCGCGCCGAGCATGAGTCGTGCCGCCGGGCCGGGGTCGAAGGTTCCGGGAAGGAGGAGAGGGCCGGTGCGCACCCCGGTTCCCACGACGACGAGGCCGAGGACCGGATCCGGCACGAGCGGGTCGCCGGTGAGCACCACCTCGCAGCGAAGCGGCGTGCAGGACCGGGGGAGGCGGCCGCTCGTGAGGCGCACCTGGTGCTCGAGGTCGTCGGTCGCGCCGAGCCGGAAGGTGCCGCCGACGCCGTCGGCGAGCTCGCCGTAGAGCATCTGGTGGCCTATCGGCAGGCTCGTCAGCTCGGCGAGCGCGGCACGCACGAGTCGGTCGTCGCGTGCCTCCTGGGCCGGGTCCGAGGTGCCGCCGTAGGACGCGATGACCGTGCGCTCGCCGACGGGGAGCTGCTCGACGGCGTTGGACAGCGTGCGCGTCGCGACGAGCCGTCCGGTCGCGGCCGAGACCACAGGCATGGCCAGCGCGAGGGCGACACCCACCACGAGCAGCACCCAACGACCCGGCCGATGCCGGAGTCGGGCCCAGGTGAGCTGGCCGATCGCGCTCACGATCCCCCTTCGTGGTGTAACCGGTCGACGCGGCGATCCGGTTAGAGTAGCCGCAGGAGTCGATGAGCGGGAGGGACCGTGGCGAACCATCGGGTGTCCGGCCACCTCGTGCCCGACGCCGTCTCCGGTCACGTCGCCCTCGAGCTTGCGAACACCCGTGCCGGCTGGGGCACGGACGCGGAGCGCGAGTACCTCGTGTCGTACGACGCCCTGGCGGTCTGGGCCGGCGACGTCGGCCTCCTCTCGGCCCACGAGACGCGCGGTGTGCGCGCCCTCGGCACGTCGTCACCGCGGGCGGCCCGTCGCGTGCTCCGAGACGCCCTGGCCTTCCGCGAGTCGTGGTACGACGTCGCGACGGCGTCGTGGGAGCAGCGCCCGTTCCCCTGCGCCGACCTCGACGCGGTGGCCGCCGAGGCCTCGCGCGCCACAGCGGTGTCCAGGCTCGTGCCGGACCAGGGCGGTCGTGTGCGTCCCGACGGCGGTGGGCTCCGGGCCGCGGGGGTGCGGCTGCCGCTGAACCGCGCCGTGCTGGCGGCGTACGACGCACTGACGAGCGGCGACGTCGCGCACGTCGGGCGCTGCGCTGGGCACGGGTGCGGCTGGCTGTTCTTCGACCCGGGCCACCGGCGGCACTGGTGCATCATGGCGATCTGCGGCAACCGGGCGAAGGCCCGTGCCTTCGCCGAGCGTCGTCGGGCCGGGGTCGCGCCCGCCTGAGCCGGGCTACCCTGACCCGGTGAGCAACGACGCCGGGTTCGAGACCCTCGCCATCCATGCCGGGCAGGAGCCCGACCCGACCACCGGGGCCGTGGTCCCGCCGATCTACCAGGTGTCGACGTACGCCCAGGACGGCGTCGGTGGCCTGCGCAACGGCTACGAGTACTCCCGGTCGGCGAACCCCACGCGCACGGCGCTCCAGGAGTGCCTCGCTGCGCTCGAGGACCCGGTCGGCGCGGCCGCGGGCACCACGCGCGGGATGGCGTTCGCGTCCGGTCTCGCGGCGGAGGACACGCTCCTGCGCACCGTGCTCGAGCCGGGTGCTCACGTCGTCATCCCCGACGACGCCTACGGCGGCACGTTCCGCCTCTTCGCGAAGGTGCTCGAGCGCTGGGGCGTCGACCACTCCCCGGCACGCCTCACGGACCTCGATGCGGTGGCCGCGGCCGTGCAGCCCGGTCGCACCCGCATCGTCTGGGTGGAGACGCCGACCAACCCGCTGCTGCGCGTGGCCGATATCGCGGCGATCGCCGAGGTGGCGCACGCCGCCGGGGCGATCCTCGTCGTCGACAACACCTTCGCCTCGCCCTACCTGCAGCAGCCGCTGCTGCTCGGCGCCGACGTGGTCGTGCACTCGACGACGAAGTACCTCGGCGGCCACAGCGACGTGGTGGGCGGGGCGCTCGTCGCGTCCGACCCCGAGCTGGCCGAGCGTCTGGCATACCACCAGAACGCGATGGGCGCGGTCGCCGGTCCGTTCGACGCCTGGCTCACGCTGCGCGGCGTGAAGACACTCGCCGTGCGCATGGACCGGCACTGCAGCAACGCGAAGGCCGTCGTCGACGTGCTCCGGGACCACCCGAAGGTCGTGGAGGTCTTCTACCCCGGTCTCGAGAGCAACGACGGCCACCACGTGGCGGTCAAGCAGATGCGTGACTTCGGCGGCATGGTGAGCTTCCGCGTCGCCGGTGGCGAGCAGGCCGCGCTCGACGTCTGCGGCCGCGCGAAGGTCTTCACCCTCGGCGAGTCGCTCGGCGGCGTCGAGTCGCTCATCGAGCACCCGGGGCGGATGACCCACGCCTCGGTCGCCGGCTCGGCCCTCGAGGTGCCCGCCGACCTCGTCCGTCTCTCGGTCGGGATCGAGACCGTCGACGACCTCGTCGCCGACGTGGTGCAGGCGCTGGGGTGACCCCGGAGTACGTCGTCTGCGCCGACACCGGCTCCACGTTCACGAAGGCCGCCGCGGTGGCCGTGTCGGGTCCCGACGTCGGTCGCCTCCTCGCCACGAGCGCTGTCGCCACCACCGTCGGCCCGGGTCTCGACGTCCTCACGGGTCTCGACGAGGCCGTCGCGCAGGTGGTCGCCGAGTCCGGCGGCGAGCCGGGCGATATCCGGGTGTGCTCGTCCGCGGGCGGTGGGCTTCGCCTCGCCGTCGTCGGCTACGAGCGGGTCGTGACGGCCGAAGCCGGTGCGCGCGTGGGACTCTCGGCCGGCGCAAGGGTCGTGCACGTGTCGAGCGGCCCGCTGGACCGGGACGGCCTCCAGGCGCTGAAGGGCGCGCGCCCCGACGTCGTGCTGCTGGTCGGCGGCACCGACGGAGGCGACGACGCAGTGCTGCGCCACAACGCCGCGCTACTCGCCGCCTCCGGTCCGCGCGTGCCCTACGTCGTGGCCGGAAACGTCGAGGCGTGCGACGACGTCGTCGCGACGTTCGTCGCCCGTGGCCGCACGGTGGTGGGGTGCGCGAACGTGCTGCCGCGCATCGGTGTGCTCGACCCGCATCCCGCGCGGGCCGCGATCCGGGACGTCTTCGTGCACCACGTCATCGGCGGCAAGGGTCTGACGAAGGGGCCGCGGTTCGCGCGACTGGTCCGCGGCGCGACGCCGGACCTCGTGCTCGCCGGGATGGAGCTGATCGCCGACTCGGGGCTCGGTGACGTCCTGCTGGTCGACGTCGGCGGCGCCACCACCGACGTCTACTCCGCACTGACGCCCGACGCCGAGGAGGCGTCGCTGCACCGCGAGGTCGTCGAGGTGATGTGGAGAGGGCGAACGGTCGAGGGCGACCTCGGGATGCGTTGGGGCGCAACGGGTGTGGCCGACGCTGCGCTCGCCGAGAAGCTCCTGGCGCCCGGGGCCGAGCACGACGAGGTCGCCGCGGCCGCCCGCGTGCGGCACGACGACCCGTCCTGGCTCCCGCGCACCACCGCGGACCGTGCGATGGACGCGCGCATCGCGCGCCTCGCGCTCACCGTCGCACTGCGCCGCCACGCCCGCCCGGCCGAGACCGTCGACGGCCGCACGCCGGGACGCGACCTGTCCTCGGTCCGCGTCGTCGTCGCGAGCGGCGGCGTCTTCCGGCACGCCGAGCCGGCCCTGCTGCGCGAGATGCTCGACCCCGTCCGCACCGACCACGCGGGTGGCTGGAAGGTGCCGCTCACCCCGCGCCTCACCGTCGACCGGCGCTACGTCGTCGCTGCCGCCGGGCTCCTTGCCGAGGACCACGCGGAGGCCGCGACGGCACTTCTGCGCGATGCCCTCGTCCCCGTCGTCTGAGGACGTGAGTCGACCGCGGCGACGTCGGGGGCCTCGCTAGTGGACCTGTCCGACCCGCATGGCGGTCAGCCGGGCGTTGACGATCGACGCACCCGCCGCCGTACCCGTGAGGGCGCAGCGCGCGGTGAGGGTCTGCCCCACGCCCGACACGAGGACGCCGTTCATCGCCAGCCCCGGGTTGGCGCCGGCGGGCGTGGCGTCGATCCCGATGATCTGCACCGGCTGGACGAACGACGTGTAGGTGCTCGCCGTCTGCACCTGGCAGACGAGCTGGCCGTCGGTCGTGGCTCCGGAGCCGTAGCCGGTGAAGGACACGAGGTAGGACCCGGCGGGGACGGTGACGGACATGAGGTTGCTCGGGGTGCCGTTGACCAGGTTGGCCGAGAGGAGCGAGGCCGCGTAGAGGTCGCTGGGTCCGGCGGCTCCGGTGGTTCCGGTCGCACCGGCTGGACCGGTCCCGCCGGTGGCTCCGACCGGTCCTGCCGGACCGGCCGCGCCCGGCGCACCGGTGACGCCCGGGACACCCGCCGGTCCGGTGGCGCCGCGTGCGCCGGCAGGACCCTGCGGCCCGGTGGCCCCCGGGAGCCCGCGGGGACCGGCGGCGCCGGCCACGAGGCGGTACTTCGACTCCCCGGCCGCGCACGCGGTCCTCGACCACGCCTGCCGCATGAGGCCGTTCGTCTGCTTGCACCAGGTCACGCCGGCGACCGAGCGGGCGAGGGTCGGGCCGGCGTCACCACCCCACGCGGACACGGTCACTGCCCCGAGGAGGAACGTCGCGGCAGCGACGATGCCTAGGGTCCTTGTCGTCGATGCTCGCACGGCGGTCACTCCCGGTTGGCCAAGGATCACGTTCTGCTCACCGATGGTGGCAGGAACGCGTGCGGAGTCCCGCGTGACACCCTCCGCCGCGACGGTGGACCTTCCCCAGCTCGCGGCGCGACGCCGTCTCGCGTCGCGTGACAGGGTGGGACCGACGGGCGAGCCGGACGGGAGCAGCGGGATGGCGCAGGACTGGTCGACGGGCGCCGTGGTGCCGACGGCGCGTCCGCGCGGCAAGGGCGCCATCGTCACCGGCGCGGTGCTGCTGCTTCTCGGCCTGGTGTGCGCGGTCGTGGGCATCGTCGGCGTCGTGACGACGGCGTCGGGACTGATCTCGGGACTCGGCACGTCGCACACCACACCGACCCGGTTCACGCAGTCGTTCGAGGCGGGCACGACGTACGCGGTCTACGAGCAGGCGCTGGCCGGCACCGGCGTGCCCGGCGAGCCGTTCCAGGGACGGGTCGTCCCGGGCGACGTCGTGGTGACCGCGCCCGACGGCTCGACCGTGGTGGTCGACGACGCACCGTCGCTGTCCGAGACCTTCTCGAGCGGCACGAGGACCTATATGGTCGTGGCGACCTTCGTGCCGCGGTCGACCGGGACCTACACCGTGGACATCACGACGGAGAGCACCGTGGTGCTGGTGGCCCCGTCGGTGACCGCGCTGGCGAAGGCGCTGCCGTGGGTCGCGTTGATCGTGGTCGCGGCCCTGATCGGGCTCGCGGGCCTCGTGATCCTGATCGTCGGCCTCGTGCGCCGCAGCTCGGCGTCGCGTCCCGCCGTGCAGCACGGGTACGCCCTGCCGGGCACTTACGGGCAGCCCACGTACGGGCAGCCGACGTACGGACAGCCCGCGTACGGGCAGCCGCCGTACGGGGCACCGCCCGGCTTCGGCGCCCCGACGGCGATGCCCTCGGCCGCGGCGTCCCTGCCGCCCGCGGGGTGGTACCCGGACGTCGAGCGCCCCGGTCGGCTGCGCTACTGGGACGGGGCCGCCTGGACCGAGCACCGCGCCTGACCCGGTCGTCCGGCTGACGGTCGGGCGGGGGAGCGAGGTGCTGCGCGTCGGAGCCGTCGGACGAGTCCACGCTCGGGGGGCGCGCGCGGGGCGCCGACGTGGTGGGATGCCCGCATGAGCACCGACCTCACGAGTCCGTTGCAGACCTGGACCGCGACCTCGCTCGCCGACGCCGTGCGATCGGGCCGCGTATCAGCGGTCGACGCCGCGAAGCAGGCGCTGGCCCGCATCGACGCGCGCGACGGCGACCTCGCCGCGTTCCAGGTCGTACGCCGCGAGGGCGCGCTGCGCGACGCCGCGGCCGTCGACCACGCACGGCGCGACAGCCTCTCGCTGGCCGGCGTACCGGTCGCGATCAAGGACAACATCCCGGTCGAGGGCGAGCCCATGCGCGTCGGCTCGGCCGCCACCGAGGGCTACGCGCAGCTCGCGAACCACGAGGTCGTGCGCCGTCTGCGGGCGGCCGGCGCCGTCGTCGTCGGCATCACCCGGCTGCCCGAGCTCGGGGCGTGGGCGACCACCGACTCGGTCTACGGCGTCACGCGCAACCCGTGGGACCTCACGCGCACTCCCGGGGGCAGCTCCGGTGGTTCGGCGGCGGCGGTGGCCGCGGGCATCGTCCCGGTCGCGCACGGCAACGACGGCATGGGCTCCATCCGGATCCCCGCCTCGTGCACCGGACTCGTCGGGATCAAGCCGGGCAGCGGCGTCGTGCCGTGCGACCTCGGCGCCTCGGACTGGTTCGGCCTCGCCGAGCACGGCCCGCTCGCGACCACCGTGGCCGACGCCGCGCTGATGCTGTCGGTCATGGCCGACGACGTGTCGCTCGCGCACGTCTCCGACGCGGCAGACGGACCCGCGCTGCGCATCGCGGTGTCGACCCGCTCGCCGGCGCAGGGCGTGGTCGTCGACCGCGAGCACGTGCGTGCGCTGTTCCAGACTGCCGGCGGACTGATGCACGCGGGTCACGACGTCGAGCGTCACGACCCCAGCTACCCGACGTCGCTGGCCCTCGACGCGTTCGCCCGCTGGTTCGCCGGCGTCGCGTCCGACGCCGAGCACCTCGATCCCGCGCTGCTCGAGCCGGCCACCCGCACCCACGCCGCGATCGGTCGTCGCATCATCGACCGCGGGCAGCCCAAGGACGGCGCGCGCGACTCATGGCAGGAGAAGGCAGCGGCGCTGCTGACGACGTACGACGTGCTCATGACGCCGGTGCTGGCGCGGCCCCCGATCGAGGCGAAGCGCTACGGCGCGTCCGGCTGGGCGTCGACGCTCGCGGCCAACGTCCGCTTCGCGCCGTTCGCCGCACCCTGGAACGTGGCCGGCTTCCCGGCGATGTCCGTGCCTGCCGGACTGCACCCGGTGACCGGCACGCCGATGTCGGTGCAGCTCGTCGCCCGCCCGGGTCGGGAGTCGATGCTCCTGTCCCTCGCCGCCACGATCGAGGCGCTGCGCCCCTGGCCCCGCCTCGCCCCCGCCTACACGACCTGACGCCCCGTCCGAGCCCCCACCGTCAGCGGTCGGTCTAGGGGAGCGTCCAGTCGATCTGGTCGGCACCGGCGGCGGACAGGAGGGCGTTGACACGGCTGAAGGGCTTCGAGCCGAAGAAGCCGCCGGAGGCCGAGAGCGGGCTCGGGTGGGCGCTCGCCACGATCGGCGTGGAGCCGAGCATCGGCGCCAGGCTCTGCGCGTCCCGACCCCACAGGATCGCGACGAGGGGACGGTCGCGCGCCACGAGCGACCGGATCGCCTGCTCCGTGACGGCCTCCCAGCCCTTGCCGCGGTGTGAACCCGGACGCCCGGGCGACACCGTGAGCACCCGGTTGAGCAGCAGCACCCCACGGTCGGCCCACGGCGAGAGGTCGCCCGAGGTCGGCACGTCGGCGCCGACGTCGTCGACGAGCTCGCGGAAGATGTTCTGCAGGCTGCGCGGGATCGGCCGTACGTCGGGAAGCACGGAGAAGGACAGGCCCATGGCGTGGCCGGGCGTGGGGTACGGGTCCTGGCCGGCGATCAGCACGCGGACGTCGTCGTACGGGCGTGTCAGCGCCCGCAGGACGTTCTCGCCCGCGGGCAGGTAGCCCCGGCCGGCGGCGACCTCCGCGCGCAGGAAGTCACCCATCCGCGCGACGTCGTCGGCGACCGGCTCGAGCGCACGCGCCCACCCGGCGTCGATCAGGTCGGTCAGCGGGCGTCCGGTCACGCGCTCATCCTGCCCGACCACGGGCCGCTGCATGACGGGCACGACCCCGTGCTGCGCAAGCGTCGCTCACGGTCGGCTCACGTCCTGTCCGGAGCCTGGACTGGGCGCGGCCGGACCGGGACCCTCGGCTCATGGGAGGCGATCGCCGCCCTGTCGCGCACCGAGGTGGCGCCGACCGTGAGATGTCCCGGAGGTTCCCGTGGTTTGGATGCTCGGCTTCGGCCTCGCGCTCGGCATCGTGACCTACCTCGTGCTCCTCGGCTCCGTCGCGCGGTCCCGTCACTCCGGACGGCTGCCCTGCCAGCGCTTCGAGCAGCGTGCGGAGCAGCGGTTCCAGCGGAGTTTCGAGCTCATGTCGTCACCGGCCGAATCGAGCCCTGGATCGCCGCGCCCCCCTGCACCGCGAGCCCGTCGCACGGACGTCGCGCTCGTTGCCCAGCTGTCCTTGTACAACGTCGACACGGGGGAGCGCTGACCCCGCAGGGCAGGCGACCGCGAGCGGCTCGACCGCCGTCGGGTCAGCCCTCGTAGCGAGGAACCGATCAGCCCTTCGTGGCCAGGAATGTGAGGTAGACCGGCATCGGCTCGGGGGCGTCGCCCTCGACGCGCCCGCGGCCCAGCAGCAGCCGGTAGAGACCGTCGTCGCCGCGCTGCAGCACGTCGTCGCCGCGCGGGTTGATCTCGCTCACGACGTGCTCGTCGAGGCGGTCCACCCGCAGCCCCGCGGCGATCGCGCCGTTGACGATGTCGCCGACCGAGTGCGCGTAGCAGGTCGTCGTCGACACGATCGTCGACTCGGGGTCGGCGTAGTCGCCGGTTGCCGTCTCGGTGAGGCCGGCGCCACCGCCGTAGGGGAAGTCGACCACGAGGTCAGGCACCCGACCCTCGACCATCTGGTACGCCGGGTGGATCTCCACCATGACGAACCGACCGCCGGGGCGCAGCGCGAGCGCCACCTGCCGCATCCAGAGGTCGAGGTCGTCGATCCAGCAGATCGCGCCGACCGTGACGTAGACGAGGTCGAAGCGCCCGTGCAGCGACTCCGGGAGCGCCCGCGAGTCGGTCTCGACCGTCTCCAGAGGTACGCCGACGGCCTCGGCCAGCTCGCGTGCGCGACGCAACGCCGTCGCAGAGAAGTCCGCGCACGTGACCCGCGCCCCCGCCCGCGCCATGACGACGCCGTCGGCGCCGAGATGGCTCTGCAGGTAGAGGACGTCGAGCCCGCGGACGCCGGCCAGCGGGTCGTCGGCATCGGCCCCCGTGGCCAGCGCGACGGCGCGCTCCTCCGCCCGGGTCATCAGCGAGCCGCCCGCGACGACGACGTCGAAACGGTAGTGCGGGTCGGTCTCCTTCGTGCCGTGGGTCGAGGCTGCCTGCTCCCAGTAGTCGAGGTTGCCGGCGTACTCCTCCGAGGTGCTGCTCATGGGGAGGCAGTCTGCCCGGCACCGTCGTCGGCCGTCGACGCGGTTGCGACGGGGAGGCGTCGCAGCGTCTCGGGCATCAGCGTCGCCAGCACGAACGCCACCGCGATCACCCCCGCGCCGACGAGGAACCCGGCCTCGTAGGAGCCGGTCGAGTCCACGATGAGCCCCGCGATGATCGGCCCGGACACGGCACCGACGTCGCTCATCATCTGGAACGTCGCGACGATCGGCCCGCTGCGCCGACCACCCGTGATGTCGCCGACGACGGCTGCCGGCGCCGAGCTCAGGAACGCGGCGCCGACGCCGAGGACCGCCATCGCACCGAGGAACGCGGGGATCGCACCTGTGAGGGCGAGAGCGACGAAGCCGAGCGCGGTGGCGCCGGTGCCGATGATGAGTGCCGGCTTGCGGCCACGCGTGTCGGCCATGCGGCCGGCGGGGAGGAGCAGGACGGCCTGGACGACTGCCGCCGCGAGCAGGCCATAGCCGGTCCACGACGGTTTCAGGCCGAGCGAGTAGACGACGAACAGCGGGACGATCGCCGACCGGAGCCCGAACGAGGTGAACCCGTTGCCGAGGTTGACGGCCAGCGCGGTGACGTAGGCCCGGTCGCGCAGCGCCTGGACGAGCTGACGCCAGCCCTTCGCCTCCTCGGGGTCGGTGAGGACGGGCGCGGTCGGGTCCTTCTCGCGCAGGTGGGTGTGGGCCATCATCGTCACGACGACGACCACGGCGGCGCCCAGCGTCGCGGCGTAGACGAAGAACGGCAGCCGGATCGAGATGCCGGTGACGAGGCCGCCGACGGCCGGTCCCGCGACGCCGCCGAGCAGGAACCCGCCCTGGAATGCGCCGGCCGCGCGTCCGCGCTGCTCGGGGCCCACCGAGCGCAGCAGCAGCGCCATCGCCGAGACCGTGAACATCGCCGAGCCGAGCCCGCCGATGCCGCGGAAACCGAGGAGCTGCCCGAACGTGGTGGAGAATCCGGCGAGCGCCGAGGACACGGCCACGATCGTCAGGCCGGTGATCAGCACGCTGCGCTCGCCGATGCGGTCGACGAGCCAGCCAGCGGGCACCGCGCCGATGAGGCGCATGAACGCGAACACGCTGATGACCGCGGAGGCCTGGGTGGCGGTGACGCCGAAGGACTTCGCGAACACGGGGATCGCGGGAGCGAGGATGCCGAAACCGAGGGCCACGCAGAACGCCACCGCCGACAGCACGGCAACCTCGCGGGGAAGCCCGTCCAGCCACGGCAACCGCCGCAACCGGGCCCCGACCGAGCTCACGAGCAGCGTCCCTGGACAGTCACGCCGGCGATCCTCTCAGGTGCGAGCAACAGCGCGGAGATGCAGTACGCCGAAGCACGAGCGGCGAGCGAGGGCGACGGCCCCCGAAGGGGCCAGAGCCCACGCTCGGTCGTCGGCGCAGCCGACGACCTGCCGCGACGCGGAGACGTGCCCCGACGCGACGGCCCGCAGGGCCGTCGCTTGGAGGGGTTAGTAGGACCTGCGGCCCTGACGTCGTTTCAGGTAGTCGCTCACCACGTAGTCGCCCAGCCGGTCGCCCTCGGGCGCGAGCACCCGACCACCGTTGCGGCGGGCCACGTCGTCGAGGAACTGCGCGAGGCGCGGGTCGTCCCCGAGGCGGAAGAAGGAGAGCGGGACGCCGCGGCGCGTCATCTTGTCGACCTCGGCGAGCGTGAGCGCGATCGTCTCCGGTCCGGGCGGCCAGCTGAACCACCACTCACCGTCACGGTCGAGGTGCGCGGTGGGCTCGCCGTCGGTGACGACGAGGACGACCGGCTCGGCGTCGGGGTGCTTGTCCAGGAAGCGTCCGGCGAGCATCAGCGCGTGCTGCAGGTTGGTGCCCTGCACCTCGTTGGCGTCGAGGTCGGGCAGCTCGTGCGGCTTGATGCGTCGCGCGAGGTTGGCGAAGGCGATGATCTCGACCGCGTCGAGCGGGAACTGCGTGGTCGCGAGCGCGTGCAGGGCCATCGCGGTGGTCTTCGCCGTGCGCCACGTGTCGTTCATGACCATGGAGAACGACTGGTCGACGAGCAGGACGACCGCGGCGCGGGTACGTCGCTCGGTCTCGCGGATCTCGAAGTCCGCGGGGTCGAGCAGCGGGCTGTCCGGGTCGATCATCCGCCGGCGCACCGAGTTCGAGACGGTCTTCACGACGTCGAGGGGCTGCTCGTCGCCGAACCGCCACTCGCGGGTGGTGCCCGTGAGTTCGCCCGCTGCGCCGGCGTCGTGCACGTCGTGGTCCCCGCGAGCGCCCGTCTCGAGCGAGGCGAACACCCGGCGCAGGGCGGTCTGACCGATACGCCGGATCGCCTTGGCGGTCAGCTCGATCTGGCCGCCCGAGCGGGTGAGGTAGCCCTGCCGCTCGAGCTCGCGCTCGATCTCCTGGAGCCGCTTGAGGTCGTCGACGGCCTGGCGGCCGAGGGCGCGGGCGACGGCCTCCTCGTCGACGTCCTCGAGGCTCGCACCGGGGTAGTCCTGGGAAAGCGCCTCGGCGAGGGCGTCGAGGTCGGCGAGGTCGGCGAGCGCCTCGGTGGCGTCACCGAGGCTCAGCGGGTCATCGCCGCGCATGCGCTGACGTCCGGACCACGCGAGGTCGGGTCGCATCGAGCGCAGGTTGTCGCCGAGCCGACCCATCTCCGAGGCGAGGTCGAGGTCGCCGAGCGCCTGGTCCATCAGCTCGGAGAGTTCCTGGCGCTGCTCGGGCGTCATCGAGTCGAGCATCCGCGCCATGGCTGCCGCCTGGCGCGCGAGCTGGTCGAGCAGCTCCTCGATCGTCTCGGGCTTGTCGGGGAAGAAGTCGCCGTGCTTGTCCATGAAGTCGGCGAAGTCCTGCGCGGTGTCCTCGCCGCGCTGGTGCTTCTCCAGCATCTGGTTGAGGTCGCTCATCATGTCCTTGAGCGCCTGGCGCGACTCCGAGCCGGCAGGGTCCTGCAGCGCCTGCTTCATGCCGCGGAACTGCTGGTCGAGCACCTCGCGGCGCAGCATGTCGCGCAGCTCGCCGTAGGCCGCGCGCGCCTCCGGGGAGCGCCAGTCGTAGTCGGCCAGCTCGCGCACCGCGGGTGCCGTCTGGTTCGGGAGCGCGTCGAGCTGCGCCTCGCGGAAGCGTGCGTCGTCGGAGGGGTCCGGGAACAGCGCCTCCTTCTCCGCGTCGACCGCGCGGTCGAGCAGCTCGCGGGCGCGCTCGAGCATGCCGTCCATCCGTCCGGACCGCTCCAGCGAGCGTCGACGCTGCTGCACCTTGCGCATGAGGTCGTCGAGGCCGCGCACCCCGTCGGCACCGCGCGCCATGAGGTCGCGCAGGGCGTCGCGCACCCCGGAGCCGTCGAGGACCCGCTCGCCGAGCTCGTCGACGGCGCGGCCGGCGTCGTAGGGCGGTGCGAGCGGATCGGGGCCGTCGTCGTAGGGGCCGTAGCGGTACTGATTCATGCTCGCGCCCCTAGGCTTGGTCCATGAGCGACATCCCCGCAGGCTGGTACCCGAATCCGGACAATCCCGCACAGCTGCGGCTGTGGGACGGCACGAAGTGGACCGACCAGATCCAAGGGACCATCACCGAGCAGCCCGACGCCGCGATCGGCCTCGGCCCGGCGGTGTACTCCGGACCTCCGATCATGGTCGTGACGACGAACGACCTCCCCGGGTTCCGCGTGACGGCGGTCTACGGCGAGGTCTTCGGCATCACCGTCCGGGCGCGCAACGCCTTCTCCAACATGGGTGCCAGCTTCCGCACGATCCTCGGCGGCGAGGTGAAGGGCTACACGCAGCTGCTGTCCGACAGCCGTCTCGAGGCTGTCGAGCGACTGCGCTTCGCGTGCCACAGCGTGGGCGGCAACGCCGTGCTCATGATGCGCTTCGACAGCGGCCAGATCGCCGACATGATGAACGAGGTCGCGGCGTACGGCACCGCCGTGACTGTCGAGCGCATCGAGAGCTGAGCCCTGCGGCATCCGGCTCAGGCCCCGCCGTAGACCGAGCGACCGCCGCCGGGGACCTCGTCCTTGGAGATCCGGCGCGTGAGGTAGAGGCCTTCGAGCGCGGTCTCGACGCAGGACGCCACGACCCCGGGCGACTCGGCGGAGGCGCCGTCGTCGCCCTCGAGCGCCGACACGATGCGACCGAGACCTTCGAGCGGGCCGACGCGGCGCAGCACCTCCTCGCTCGTGACGAGGTCGCCGACCTCGATCGTGGTGCCCTCGTCGAAACGGGTGATGAGCGCGCTCAGGTCGATGCCGCCGAGCTTGGCGCGGAACGTCTCCGCGACGGCTCGCTTGAGCAGGTGCTGCAGGACGTCCTCCTCGCGGCCCTCCTCGCTGACCTCGAACTCGACCTTGCCGCGCAGCGTCGGTACGACGGCCGGAAGGTCGCCGACCCGCGCCACGGCCGACGCCTCGCCGGTGATGGCCGAGCGCCGAAGTGCTGAGGCCGCAAGGGATTCCGCGGCTGCGACGGCGAAGCGGGCGGACACGCCCGAGCGGGCGTCGACGGCCGGGGACTCGCGGACGAGGCGGGTGAAGCGTGCGACGACCTCGAGCAGGTGGGCGGGAACGAGAGCGCGGAGGTCGGCCTCCTGGCGCACCAGCCCGATCTCGTCGGACAGGCGCAGCGGGTAGTGCGTGCGGATCTCGGCGCCGAAGCGGTCCTTCAGGGGGGTGATGATCCGCCCGCGGTTGGTGTAGTCCTCGGGGTTGGCGCTCGCGACGAGCATGAGATCGAGCGGCAGGCGCAGGGCGTAGCCGCGCACCTGGATGTCGCGCTCCTCGAGAACGTTGAGCAGCGACACCTGGATGCGCTCGGCGAGGTCCGGCAGCTCGTTGATCGCGAAGATGCCGCGGTTGGTCCGCGGCACGAGGCCGTAGTGCACCGTCTCGGGGTCGCCGAGCGTGCGTCCCTCGGCGACCTTGACCGGGTCGACGTCGCCGATGAGGTCGCCGACGCTGGTGTCGGGCGTCGCCAGCTTCTCGCCGTAGCGTTCGCTGCGGTGCCGCCAGGCGACGGGCGTGGCGTCGCCGTGCTCTGCGACGACGCGACGTGCCCACACGGTGACCGGCTCGTAGGGGTGCTCGTGCAGCTCGCTGCCGTCAATCACCGGTGTCCACTCGTCGAGCAGGCCGACGAGCGTGCGCAGCAGCCGGGTCTTGCCCTGCCCGCGCTCGCCGAGGAGCACCAGGTCGTGCCCGGCGAGGAGGGCCCGCTCGAGCTGCGGGCGGACCGTGTCCTCGATGCCCACGACGCCGGGGAACGGGTCGGCACCCGAGCTCAGCTTCGCCACGAGGTTCTCGCGCAGCTCGTCCTTGACGGTGCGCAGCTCGTGCCCGGAGGCGCGCAGCGCGCCGAGCGTGCGCGGCAGGTCGGCGGGGGCGTCGGGGGCGAGGTGGGAGGTCACCGCTCGACCGTACGACGGGACGGGGCGAAGCGCGATAGGTCACGCTCTGCGCAGAATCGGGAATGCGCTCGAGCGGTCGGCTGCGCCGTACCTCACCGTACGGTCACGCTGCGCGCACGGTCGGGCCATGGATGCACCCGGACGGCCCACAGCACAGGGTGCCCCGTCACCCTGTGCTGCGCCACGATGGGGACATGCCCGCTGGATCCATCGTCGGAGACGGTCTCGCCCTCGGCGACGACCTGCTCGCCGCAGTCGACCGCGCGGTCGCGCAGGCCCTCGGGCCGCTCGGCGGCACGAGCGCCGACCTCGCGTGCGTCTTCGTCTCCGGGGGTACGCCGGACACTGCGGCCGCGGCCCTGCTGCGCGCCTCGGAGTCCCTCCGCGCGCGCAACGTCGTCGGGTGCACGGCGCAGGGCGTCATCGCCGACGGTCAGGGCGTCGAGGGCGTGCCCAGCGTGAGCGTGTGGGTCGCCAGCCTGCCGTCGGTCGAGGTGCGTGCGTTCCACCTCGAGGTGCTGCGCACCTCCGAGGCCATCGCGATCCTCGGCATGCCCGAGCGGCGCGCGGACGACGTGGTGGGCGTGCTGCTGGCCGACCCGTGGTCCTTCCCCGTCGACGGCTTCGTCGAGCACTCCCACGACGCGCTGCGCGGGCTCCCGCTCACCGGCGCGCTGGCTAGCGGCTCGATGTTCGCGGGCGACACGCGGCTCCTGGTCGACGGCCGCGTGCACGAGCGCGGCGCCGTCGGGGTGGTCCTCGGCGGTGACGTCGCCGTGCACACGCTGGTGTCCCAGGGCTGCCGGCCCATCGGTCGTCCGATGACCGTCACGCGCGCGTCGGGCACGACCATGCTGGAGCTCGCCGGGCGCAGCGCGCTGCAGCAGGTGAAGGACGCGGTGTCCGAGCTGCCAGTGCGCGAGCAGCCCGTGGCGGTGCGCGGTCTGCACCTCGGCGTCGTGGTGGACGAGTACGCCGAGGAGCACGGGGCCAACGACTTCCTCGTGCGCGAGATCGCGGCCGCCGACCACGTCGCGGGGTCGATCACGATCGGCGACGAGGTCCCGGTCGGCTCGACCGTGCAGTTCCTGCTGCGCGACGCCACCGCCGCGCACGACGACCTCGCCGAGGTGCTGGCGGCGTTCCGCGAGCGCATCGGACTCGGGCCGCTCGCGGGTGCGCTCCTCTTCTCCGGGGACGCCCGCGGCCGCGCGATGTTCTCCTCCCCGAGCCACGACGTCCGCGCCGTGCGCGACGAGCTCGGGCTCGAGCGCGTCGCGGGCTTCTTCGCCTCCGGCGAGATCGGCCCCCTCGGCGGACGCAACCAGGTCCACGGCTTCACCGCGACGGTCCTCGCCTTCGGCACCTGACCGCTCCGACCCCGCCCTCGCGGGGTGGGTCGCGTGCTGCGGCATGCTGGCGCCGTGACGACGATCCTGGCCCTCGACGTCGGGGGCACGAAGCTCGCGGCCGGGCTGGTGGGCGCCGACGGCGTCGTGACCGCGCACGACCGGACGCCTACGCCGCAGGCGGCCGACGCCGAGACGCTGTGGGCGGCCGTCGTCGAGCTGGTCGACGGCCTGCTCGAGCGCACGGGATCGTCATACGACGCGGTCGGTATCGGCTGCGGCGGTCCGATGGACTGGCCGCAGGGCGTGGTGTCGCCGCTCAACATCCCCGGCTGGCGCGACTTCCCCCTGCTGCACCGGGTCCGCGAGCGGTGGGCCGGCGGGCGTCCGGCCGCGATCCACAACGACGCCGTCGCGCTCGCCGTCGCCGAGCACCGGTGGGGTGCCGGCCGCGGACACGACGACGTCCTCGGGATGGTGGTGTCCACGGGTGTCGGCGGTGGTCTCGTGCTCGGCGGGCGACGGGTCGACGGGGCGAGCGGCAACGCGGGGCACGTCGGGCACGTCGTGGTGGAGCCCGACGGTCTGGCCTGCGGGTGCGGCGGCCGCGGGTGCCTGGAGGCGGTGGCCCGCGGGCCGGCGATCGCGGCGCACGCCGTAGCCCTCGGGTGGACAGGTGGCCAGACGGGTCTCGCGGTCGCGGCCGGCGCTCGCCGTGGTGATCCCGCGTGCCTCGCGGCGTTCGAGCGGGGCGGCCGTGCAGTGGGGGTCGGCATCGCCTCGGCGGTCGCGCTGCTCGACGTCGAGGTGGTCTCCGTCGGCGGCGGGATCGCCCAGGCTGGCGAGGTGTTCTGGGCGCCGCTGCGCGCCGCGCTCGCCGAGCACGGCGGCCTGGACTTCGTCCGCCGCTGCCGCGTGACACCCGCCGAGCTCGGCCCGCTCGCCGGCCTGAGCGGCGCCGCCGCCCTCGTCCTTCACGACCTGTGACCTAGGCCTCGCGCGCGTGCAGGGTCATCGGCAGCCCGTGCTTCGGCCGCAGCGTCACGGCCGCCTGCGTCTCGACGACGGAGCCGGGCACCAGCGCCGGACGCCAGTGAGCAGCCAGCGTCGCGAGCACCAGCACGGCCTCGGTCCATGCGAACTGCTCGCCGATGCAGCGCCGGTTGCCGAACCCGAACGGGATCCACGAGCCGCGCGGCACCCCCGGGGCCGACTCGTCGAAGCCGCCGTCCGCGGCGAGCCAGCGCTCGGGCACGAAGCTCGTCGCCCGGTCCCAGACGGCCGGGTCGCGGTGCAGGATCCACGGCGCCCCGAGGACGATCGACCCGGAGGGCACGTCCCACCCGCCGACCCGCAGGTCGGTCAGGAGCCGGCGTCCCATGATCCACGCGGGCGGGTAGAGCCGGATCGTCTCGGCGACGACCGCGTGCGTGAACGGCAGCGCCGCGAGGTCGGTGTACGCCGGTGCCCGCGCGGACTCGCCGCTGCCGAGCACGCTCACGAGCTCGTCGTGGATGTGCTCCGCGACGGCCGGGTGCGTCGAGAGCAGCCACCACGCCCACGACAGCGCCATCGCCGTCGTCTCGTGACCGGCCAGGACGAACGTCATCACCTCGTCGCGCAGCTGCTCGTCGGTCATGGCCGCGCCGAACTGCTCCTCGGCCTCGGCGTCCCGCGCACTGATCAGCCACGACAGCAGGTCGTCGCGGTCGACTCCGGCGGCGGCATCGGCTCGGTGCTCGTCGATGATGCGCTGCACGACGAGGTCGAGGTCCTCCACGCGCGAGAGGAGGTAGCGGCCCTTCGGCAGCAGGCGCACGAGCTTCTCGCTCCCGAGCGCGGAGAGCTGGCCGAAGCCCGAGAGCAGCTCGGAGAGGACGTCGCCGAAGGTGCGGGCGTCACCGGTCAGGTCGGTGCCGAACAGCGTGCGGCCGACGATCGCGAAGGTCAGCGACGTCATCTCCTCGACCATGTCGAGCTGTGCGCCGTCCGTCCACGCCGTCGAGTGGCGTCGCGCCTCGGTGACCATCTGCGCGGCGTAGGACTCGATGCGCCGACGGTGGAACGCGGGCTGTGCGAGACGGCGCTGCCGCAGGTGGAACTCGCCCTCGCTGGTGAGCAGGCCGTTGCCGAGCAGCGGCCGTGCGGCCTGCAGGCCGCGGCCCTTCATGACCTCGCGCGCGTGGGTGAGGAAGACGTCGGTGATCACCTCGGGGTCGCTCACGAGGTAGACGTGCTCGCCCGCGAGGACGTAGTGCGCCACCGGTCCGTCGGCCCGGGCGATCGCCTCGAAGATCTCGTTGGTCGAGCGCCGCGCCCGGAGCAGGTCGAACGTCACGCGCAGACCGTTCGGGCCGGCCGGGCGGGTCACGTGCTCGATCGCGGTGGGGGCCGGGGTCGGTGCGTCGGGGCGCGGGGCCCGTCGCGCCGCCGCCCGGGCTGCGGCCTCGCGGCTGCTCGTGCTGCGTGTGGTGCTCATGCCGTCAGTTCTACGCCGTCGGGATCGGCGCAGCACGCCCAGGTGTGTTCGGGTCCGGTCAACCTGGCGTCCGGGGCACGCTCCCGCGACCGATCCGACACACTGCGGGTGTGGTCGACTCGGTGACGGTCTCAGACGTCCAGGACGCTCGGGTGCTGCTGCGCGGCGTGGCCAAGGAGACGCCGATGCGCTCGGCGCGCTGGCTCGCCGACAAGGTCGGCGGACCGGTCGACCTCAAGTGCGAGAACCTGCAACGCGCCGGCTCGTTCAAGATCCGCGGTGCGTACACGCGCATCGCGCGGCTCAGCGAGGAGGAGCGTGCACGCGGCGTGGTCGCGGCGAGCGCCGGCAACCACGCACAGGGCGTCGCGCTGGCCGCGAAGATGCTCGGCATAGCCGCGACCGTGTTCATGCCCACCGGCGCGCCGATCCCCAAGGTGCAGGCCACCCGCGGCTACGGCGCCGACATCAGGTTCGTCGGTACGACGATCGACGAGTGCCTCGTCGCGGCCCGCGAGTTCGAGGCGGAGACCGGCGCCGTCCTCATCCATCCCTTCGACCACACCGACATCGTCGCGGGGCAGGGCACGGTCGGGCTCGAGATCCTCGAGCAGCGCCCGGACGTGAAGACCATCGTGGTGTGCACCGGTGGCGGTGGGCTGCTGGCCGGCATCGCCGTCGCGGTGAAGGCGATCCGCCCGGACGTGCGCATCATCGGCGTGCAGGCCGCCGGGGCGGCCGCGTACCCGTCCTCGCTCGCGGCCGGTCACCCGGTCGCGCTGGCCTCGATGGCAACGATGGCCGACGGCATCGCCGTGGGGCGGCCCGGTGACGTGCCGTTCGCACTCGTGCAGCACCTGGTCGACGAGGTGCGGGTCGTCGACGACGCCGTGATCGCGCGCGCCCTCGTCCTCACCCTCGAACGCGGCAAGCTCGTCGTCGAGCCGGCCGGCGCGGCGGGGCTGGCCGCGGTCCTCGACGACCCGGCGTCGTTCGAGCCTCCGGTCGTGATCGTCGTGTCCGGCGGCAACCTCGACCCGCTGCTCCTGCTGCGCGTGGTCCGCCACGGGCTCGCGGCCGGCGGGCGCTACAGCACCATGCGGGTCCGGGTGCCCGACCGGCCCGGCTCGCTCGCCGGCCTGCTCGCGGCGCTGGCCGACGCCGACGCCAACGTGGTCGAGGTGGAGCACGCGCGGATCGACCCGCGGCTGCACCTCAACGAGGTCGAGATCGAGGTCCAGGTGGAGACCCGTGGCCCCGAGCACCGCGACGCCGTCCTGCACGCCCTCGCCGAGCTCGGCTATCACGTGGTCGTGAAGTAGATCCCGAGATGTAGTAACTGAGGTTGCCAGATTCGTAAGCGTGGATTTACAGTCGTCTCATGAGCGATACGACTTCCTTCCCCGGTTCGCCGGACGACACCCCCTCCGGCCACGGCGAGACCCCCACCCCGGGCACCGCCACCTCCGACTCCCTGCGCGACCTGCTGACCCGGGTCGCCGCCGGCGAGGTCGACGCCGCCGAGGCCGCACGCCTCCTCGACGAGGACCCCTCCGCCCCCACCGTCGACCGCACCTCCGAGCTGACGGCCTCCCCCTCCGGCAGCGTCGCGGCAGTCATCATCAAGGCCGGCGGCGTCAAGCTCACCGTCGTCGCCGACCCCACGGTCGACACCCTCGTGGCCGACGGCCCGCACACGCTGCGCCAGGACGGCCCCACGCTCGTGCTCGAGGCCCCGGGCGCCGACGGCTGGAAGACCCAGCCCGCGCCGAAGTACCTCGGCTGGGTGCCCAACGTCGTGTGGACCGCCGGCCGCGGCGAGAAGGTCTACGTGCGGGTGAACCCCGCACTTCCGCTCACCGTCGACGCCACCGCGAGCGCCGTCGAGATCGTGGGAACCCGGTCCTCGCTCACCCTCGGCGGCAGTGCGTCGTCGGTGAGGGTGCGCGACCACGTCGGCAGCATCCACGGCACGCTGTCGATGGGCAGCGCGGCCGTGGTCGGCAGCATCACCGGGCCGAGCGACTTCTCCTGCGAGCTCGGCAGCCTCGAGCTGCGCCTCGACCGCGGCTCGGACGTCACCGTGACCGCGTTCGCCGAGATGGGCTCGCTGAGGGTGGCGGGCGGCGACGCGGGCTCGGATGCGTCGTTCGACGGCACCGCGAGCCGGACGGTCGTGGCCGGAGCCGGCACGCACCCGTTCGGCATCACCGTGCGCATGGGCTCGGCGTCGATCGTGGTGGCGTCATGAGCACGACGACCCAGCCCGACCACCGTCCGCCGCGGGAGTGCCCGGTGTGCTCCTCGCAGCTCGTCGTGACCGGCTGCGGCTGCCGCGAGTGCGGCACCGGCATCTCCGGCGAGTTCCGGATGTGCTCCTACTGCGCCCTGTCCGACGACGAGCTCGAGATGCTGCGCGTGTTCCTCGTGAGCCGCGGCAACATGCGCGAGCTCGAGAAGCACCTCGGCGTCTCCTACCCCACGACCCGCCAGCGCTTCGCCGACCTCCTGACGAAGCTGGGCCTCGAGGATCCTGCCGCAGCCACGAGGAAGGCCGACCGCGACAAGGTCCTGGCCGACCTGGCAGCAGGCCGCCTGACCGTCGAGGAAGCCGAAGCCCTGCTCACCACCTGACCACCTCCGTGACCTCCCCCGTCCGGGTGTCGGGCGTTCAGGGAAGGCTGGACCCATGACTGCACCCTCCCGGGCGGCGATCTCGGCCGTCGGACTCGTGAAGCACTTCGGCGCCGTGAAGGCCGTCGACGGGCTCGACCTCACCGTCCCGTTCGGCACGGTCGTCGGGCTGCTCGGCCCCAACGGCGCCGGAAAGACCACGACCGTGCGGATCCTCACGACGCTGCTCAAGGCGACGAGCGGCCACGCCACCGTCGCCGGCATCGACGTCGCGAAGCACCCCGACGAGGTACGCCGCATCATCGGACTCACCGGGCAGTACGCCGCGGTCGACGAGTACCTCACCGGCCGCGAGAACCTCGACATGGTCGGTCGGCTCTACCACCTGCCGCCGGCGTACGTGAAGCGGCGGGCCGACGAGCTGCTCGAGCGGTTCTCGCTCACCGACGCCGCCGACCGGCCGGCGAAGACCTATTCCGGCGGCATGCGTCGGCGCCTCGACCTCTCGGCGAGCCTCGTGGGGAAGCCGCAGATCCTCTTCCTCGACGAGCCGACCACGGGTCTCGACCCGCGCTCACGACTCCAGATGTGGGAGGTCATCGAGGACCTCGTCGCCGAGGGAACGACCGTGCTGCTCACGACGCAGTACCTCGAGGAGGCCGACCAGCTCGCGAAGGACATCGTCGTCATCGACCGCGGCACGGTCATCGCGCACGGCACCAGCGACGTCCTCAAGACCCAGGTCGGCGGTGACCGCCTCGAGATCGTCGTGCAGTCCGGCTCCAGCCTCGACGACGCGGTCACCGCGCTGCGCGAGGTGTCCGACGGCGAGGCCACGGTCGACGTCGACACCAGGCGGGTCACGGCGCCGGTGTCGGGCGGGTCGACCGTCCTCGTCGACGCCGTGCGCGTGCTCGACGGCCAGGGCGTCGCGATCGACGACCTCGCGCTGCGCCGGCCGACCCTCGACGACGTCTTCCTCACCCTGACCGGGCACGCGGCACAGGACGCCGCGGCCGAAGGAGCACCGAAGGGCCGCCGCCGCGGCCGGAAGGAGGCGTGAGCCCGTGGCCACCGTGTCCACGACCTCGCACCCCGCTCCCGTCATGAAGCGGCCGGCCCTCGGCTGGCTGGTCCATGACGGGATCGTCGTCACCAGGCGCAACCTGATCCAGACCCTGCGGGTGCCCGAGTCCGTGTTCTTCTCGCTCGTGCAGCCGGTGATCTTCGTGCTCATGTTCGCCTACGTGTTCGGCGGGGCGATCCCCGTCGGACCCGGCGCCGGCGCGGACGCCTACCGCGAGTACCTCGTGCCCGGGATCTTCGGCCAGACCGTCGCCTTCGCGGCCGCGGCCTCGACGGTCGGCCTGGCCGAGGACATGCACAAGGGCATCGTCGACCGCTTCCGTTCGCTGCCGATGGCCGCCTCGGCCGTGCTCTTCGGCCGCACGGCGGCGGATGCGACGCGACAGGTGCTCGTCCTCTTCGTGCTCTCCCTGACCGGCCTCGTCGTGGGCTGGCGGATCCACAACGGCGTCGCCATGGCGCTCGAGGCCTACCTGCTCCTGCTGCTGTTCGCCTACACCGTCTCCTGGGTCGGCTCGTGGGTCGGCCTGCACATGCCGAACCCCGAGACCGCGAGCACCGCCGGTCTCATCTGGCTGTTCCCGCTGACGTTCCTGTCCAACGCGTTCGTCCCCATCAACGGCATGCCGCCGGTGATCAAGACGATCGCGGAGTGGAACCCGGTGTCGTCGCTCGTGCTCGCCTGCCGCGAGCTGTTCGGCAACCCGACGGGCATCGTCCCCGAGGTCTGGCCGCTGCAGCACGCGGAGTTCTACACGCTCGTCTCGTGCCTCGTGGTGATCGCGGTCTTCGCCCCGCTCGCAGTGCGCCACTACCGCCGCACGTCGGGCTGACCTCCGCCGCGGGTCAGCCGAGGTTGGGAGCCGTCTTGAGGATCTCGACGTGGAAGGTCTTGCCGGCGGGCGTGCTGTAGGGGACGGTGTCGCCGACGCTCGCGCCGAGCACCGCGCCGCCGAGCGGCGAGGTGGGGGAGTAGACGTCGCCGGAGAATGTCGCCGCCTCCTCGCGGCTGCCGAGCAGGAAGACCTCCTCGTCGTCGAACTCCACGAGGCGCACGGTGACGATCTGGCCCTGGGCCACGACGCCCTCGGCCGCCTCAGGAGCGCCGATCCTCGCGTTCTCGAGCAGGTGCGTGAGCACCTTCACGCGGGCCTCGTTCTTGCCCTGCTCCTCCTTGGCGGCGTGATACCCGCCGTTCTCCTTGAGGTCGCCCTCCTCGCGCGCTGCCTCGATGCGCTTGACGATCTGCTCACGACGCGGCCCGGAGCGCTCTGCCAGCTCCTCCTTGAGGCGGTCGAACGCCTCCTGGGTCAACCAGGTCTCGGTCGTCTGCGGGTCAGCCACGGATGTCGTCACCTTCGGGTCGGTTCGCTCGGAGCGGGGACCGTGCGAGAGCGGTCCCGGAGGGACCAGGGTACGGGCGCGGGGCGAGGTGCCGCTCAGGAGCCGTCGATCGTCGGAACCTGGGACGGGTTCGTCGTCCCGGGGAGGAACTGCGGCGGGTCGACCCGCGGAGGCTCGCCGACCCCGCAGCCGAGCACCTCGGCGATGGTCGCCCGTGACGAGGTCGCCAGCGGGTACGTCGCCTGCACGTACTCACGGCCCGGCGTGATCCTCACGCTGGCGTAGCCGACGTCGGCGTGGTGCTCGTCCTGCGCGCGCAGCACGCACACCGTCTCGCTCACGCTGTCGCGCCGTACGTCGAAGGTCACGTCGACGCGGTGGTCGTCGACGACGACGAAGCGCAGCAGGTCCGTCTGCACGCCGGGGGTGGCCAGCCGCCACGTGATGACCCCGATGACGGCGATGAAGACGACGACCACGACGGCGACCACGGCCATCAGGCCGCGTGGCGCGCGCCGGACGCCGTAGCGCGCGGCCATGGCCGGGCTGAGGGTCTGGCTCGGCACCGGGCACCTCCTCGGGTCGGCCTCGCGTGGAACAGGCGCGTCGTGCGGGGACGTTGTGGTCTGGGAGGATTCAGTCTCCCTCAACGACCTCCTGGAGCCGACCGTGACCCTGGCGACCGCCGCGGACCTGCCGCGTCCCGGTGAGCCGCTCCGCCTCATGGCGGTGCACGCCCACCCGGACGACGAGTCGAGCAAGGGCGCCGCGACGATGGCGCGCTACGTCGACGAGGGGGTCGAGGTGCTCGTGGTCTCGTGCACCGGGGGCGAGCTCGGCGACGTCCTCAACCCGGCACTGGCCCACGACGAGCAGGTGCTCGCCAACATCGCCGACGTGCGTCGGTCCGAGATGGCCGAGGCGGCGCGAATCCTCGGGGTCCGGCACGTGTGGCTCGGCTTCCACGACTCCGGGCTGCCCGAACCCGACGAGGACGGCGTCACCCCGCCGCTGCCGGACGGCTGCTTCGCGCTGCTCCCGCTGGACGAGGCGACCGAGCCGCTCGTCCGACTCGTCCGCGAGTTCCGTCCGCACGTGATGACGACGTACGACGAGAACGGCGGCTACCCGCACCCGGACCACATCCGCACCCACGAGGTCTCGATGCGCGCCTTCGAGGCGGCCGGCGACCCGACTCAGTTCCCCGGCACCGGTGCCCCGTGGCAGCCCAGCAAGCTCTACTACCACCTGACGTTCCACAAGCAGCGGCTCGTGGCGCTGCACGAGGCCTGTCTCGCGGAGGGCATCGAGTCGCCGTTCGGCGACTGGCTGGCCAACTGGGAGGACAAGCCCGAGGACGAGGCGCGCCTCACGACGCGCGTGCCCTGCGGCGAGCAGTTCGAGACCCGCGACGCCGCGCTCAAGGCGCACGCCACCCAGGTCGACCCGGACGGCCGCTGGTTCCACCTCTCGACCGACACCCAGCGCCGGGTCTGGCCGACCGAGGACTACCAGCTCGCCCGCAGCCTCGTCCCCGACGTGCGTGGCGAGGACGGCTACGAGGACGATCTGTTCGCCGGCCTGCGCGTCCCCGCGCAGGCCTCCACCGGCTGATCGAGGTTGTCCGTGTCGTTCGTCTCGCTCGTCGTCCTCGCGACCTCGCCGTCGCCGAGCCCCTCGCTGTCCCAGTCGACCCCGACCAGTCCGCTGCCCGGGGAGAACGACCCGACCTGGCTGGGGCCGGGTCTGCTGGGTTTCCTGTCGTTGGTCTTCCTGGCCGTCGCCGTGTTCGTCATCTACCTGAGCCTGAACAAGCAGCTGGGGCGCGTCACGTTCGACGAGGACGCCGTCAACCGCGAGCTGCCGGAACCCTCGACAGGCGGAGACCTCGTCGCGAGTCCCGATCAGTCGGACAGCGAGGCGACCGAGACGCCGTCGGCGCAGCCGTCGGACTGATCGCTCACTCCGGGTCGGGGCGACGCAGCTTCTTGATCCGGCCTCGGTGCTTCTTGTCGTCGACCCGACGCCGCCGCGCCGACGCCGACGGCTTGGTCGCCACCCGGGGCCGCGGCGGCGGTGCGATGGCCGCGGCGAGGATGTCGGCCACCTTCTGCTCGGCCGAGAGCCGGTTCTGCCACTGGCTGCGCTGCTCGGACGCCGAGACCGTGAGCACTCCGTCGACGAGCCGGTCCGCGAGCCGCTCGAGCGCCCTGGCCCGGAGGTACGGCGTGAGCGCGGTCGTCGTGGTGAGGTCGAGGCTGAGCTCCACCCGCGAGTCGGTCGTGTTCACGCCCTGACCGCCGGGTCCTGACGACCGCGAGAATCGCCAGGAGAGCTCGGCCTCGGGGACGACGACCGAGCCGCGGATCCTCAGGTCGCCGGGCACGCCCCCAGCATGGCGGCTGGTGCCCGCGCGGGACGACCCCGTTGCGGTCGCGTCCCGTGCGCGAGGTGCTCGATCGGGCGTGCGAGCCGTCGCCGGTTACCGTGGGGGCGTGCTCCGGATGCTGACCACGCGCAAGTGGATCGCGCTGACGATCCTCATGGTCGCGCTCATCCTGGCCTTCGGCGTCCTCTCCCGCTGGCAGTGGCAGCGCGCCCAGCGCGACCGGGTCGAGGCCGCCCCTGTCGCGGCGTCCCAGGTCTTCACGCCCGGCGCGTCTCTCGCCGCGTCGGCGTACGGAACGCGGGTGGCCGCCTCGGGCCGCTACGACGCGGCGCACCAGACCCTGGTCCAGCACGGCGAGGGCACGTACTGGGTCGTGACGCCGCTGCGCACGACATCCGGCGAGGCCGTGCCCGTGGCGCGTGCCACGGTCACGAGCATCGGTGACCCCGCGGTCGCCGACGTCACCCTGGGGACGGTGGTGGTGGTCGGCGTCGCCCAGCCGTTCGAGGGCGACCCCGGGACGGCGTCGACCCTGCCCGCGGGACAGGCCGACCGGCTCACCGCCGCAGGGCTCGCCCTCCCGTACGCCGTCGCGGGCGGGTGGGTGGCGCTCGAGTCGCAGGAGCCCGCGCCGGTCGTCGCTGCCGCCCCCGTCCAGCCGCCCGTCAGCGCCGGGTCGACCGCGTCGATCCGGCTCCAGAACGCGTCGTACGCCGTGCAGTGGCTGCTCTTCGCCGGGTTCGTCATCTTCTTCTGGTGGCGCATGCTGCGCGACGACCTGCGCGACGACCGGCGAGGCGCCGCCACCGAGGGGCCCCGAGCGGCGACCGAGCCGGTCCGTGATGTGTACTGACGTGACACCGCCCCGAGCCCGAGAGGTCGACTGACGTGGCCGCTGCCCCCACCGCCGAGTCCGTCCGCGGCGCGCTCCTGCGCTACCGGATCATGGCGTTCGTCGTCGGCGTCACGCTGCTGCTGTTCTGCGTCGCGATCGTCCTCAAGTACGTCACGAAGACCATCGAGAGCGACTCCGTGATCGCCATCGCGCACGGCTGGCTGTTCATGATCTACGTCCTGCTCGGGCTCGACCTCGGCTTCCGCATGCGGTGGTCCTTCGGCCGCCTCGCGCTCATGACGCTAAGCGGCATGGTGCCGTTCCTGTCCTTCTACGCCGAGCACAAGGCCACCGGGTGGGTGCGCGACGAGCTCGGGACGCCCGCCGGGGCGGCGCCCGCGGCCGAGCCGGCCGGCTAGCTCGCAGCACATCGGGGACTTAGGGGGAATGTCCTCGTCGGATCGTCGTGGACCTGTGTTTCGCCCATGTGAACACTCGCGTTCCGGCGACGCGGCGCGATGGCGTCGCTAGGGTGACGCAGTCCCGGCACCCCCGGCCGGCCACCTGGAGGTCACCTCGTGTCCACAGAGCAGCACGTGCACGTGCCCTACGACGTCACCGAGGCGGAGCTGGTCGAGAAGGCGAAGCTGCAGAAGCACTTCGGCCGCTTCGACATCCTGTTCTTCCTCATCTGCACGCTGGTCGGTGTCGACACCATCGGCACGGTGGCGTCCCACGGCGCGACGGCGTTCAGCTGGATGATGATCATGGCGGTGGTGTTCTTCATCCCGTCGGCACTGCTGTTCGCCGAGCTCGGCACGGCCTTCCCGGAGGAGGGCGGCCCCTACCTGTGGGTGCGTCTGGCCTTCGGCCGTCTCGCGGGTGCGGTCAACAACTTCCTCTACTGGGTGACCAACCCGGTGTGGCTCGGCGGGACGCTCGCGGTCAGCGCCGCCACCGTGTTCGCGACCTTCTTCCTCAACCAGTCCGAGCTCGGCACCGTGCCCTTCTACGTGTTCACGCTGCTGTTCGTCTGGATCGGTGTGCTGGCCGCGATCCTCTCGTTCCAGGTCGGGAAGTGGATCCCGTCGATCGGCGCGTACTCGCGGTTCCTGCTGCTCGGGATCTTCACGCTCTCGGTGGTCGTCTACGCGATCAAGAACGGTATCCACGGATTCGGCTGGGGCGACTACAAGCCCACGATGGCCGGGGCGATCCTCCTGGTGCCCGTCCTCATGTTCCAGTACGTCGGCTTCGAGCTCCCCAGCAGCGCGGGAGACGAGATGACCGACCCGCAGAAGGACGTCCCCTGGGCCATCGGTGGCAGCGCGATCGCTGCGGTGATCCTTTACGGCGTCCCGATCCTCGGCATCCTGCTCGTGCTCCCCACCGACCAGGTGACGAGCCTCGGCGGTTTCATCGATGCCATGAAGAACGTGTTCACCGTCTACGGCGGAGAGGTCGGCGCGGCCGACAGCGGCGTCGTGCTCTCCGGGGCCGGCGCCGTCATCGGCGACATCTGCGCCGCGCTGTTCATCCTGTCGCTGCTCACCTCCGGCGTCGCGTGGATCATGGGCTCCGACCGCGCCATGGCCGTGTCGGCGTTCGACGGCGCCGGACCGCGCTACCTCGGCGTCATCTCGGCCAGGTTCGGCACGCCGGTCCGGGTCAACGTGTTCAGCGGGATCCTCTCGACCCTCGTGCTCGTCGGCGCGCACCAGATCACCGGAGGCAACGCCGAGAAGCTGTTCACGACCGTCCTCGGTCTTGCGATCTCGACCACCCTGGTGAGCTACATCGGCATCTTCCCGGCCCTGGCCGTCCTGCGGCGCAAGCTGCCCGGCGTCGAGCGCCGCTACCGGGCACCGGCCGCCACCTTCCTGTCGGTCTGGCTGACGCTGCTGATCCTCTTCGCGACCGTCCAGCTGTTCTTCCCCGGCCTCGGGCTCGACTGGTTCGGCGACGACTACCGACCCTCGGCGTGGGGGGTGGACGAGAAGTGGCAGTACTTCGGCGTGGAGCTCGTCCCGCTGGCGCTGTTCATCATCACCGGGGTGCTGTTCTGGGTCTCGGGCCGCAGCACCCGGATGGACCTGGCCACCGACGCCGAGGTCGAGGCGGCCGCGGTCCAGTAGCCCGCCCGGTCTCACCGCAGCTCGCGCCGTGCCCCGTTCGCCGGGGTGCGGCGCGAGCTGCAGCCGTCCTGGACCCGACGGACCCGGGGGCGAGACCGGACGATCTGCGCGATGCTGTCGCGCCGAGTCCCGCCGAGTCCCGCCGAGTCCCGCCGAGGTGAGCCCGATGAGTCCCATTGCCGGCTCGTCACCCACGCCCGAACCAGGACCCTGCGCTGCCCACCCGGAGCCATCCTGCCCGCGGTCCTCGCACGCATCAGAGCCCTGCCAACACCGGCCTGACCGCCCGCAACACACCGAGCGCAGCAACCCCAAACCACCGCCCCGCCGCCCCACCGCCCGACCCGGACACACCGCACCAGGCGGGCAGGTCCAGCACGCCACCGACCGACCACCGACGACAGCACCGGCCGGCACCGACTGCCGCCACGACACACGGAACTCGGTCTGACGACCGGTTCCGCCAGGATCGACTCGTGACGGCGATGCATCCCGACGAGGTCGAGGTCGACGACGCCACCGTGCAGAGGCTCCTGCTCGCCCAGTTCCCGGACTGGGCACGGTTCCCCGCGAGCGTGTCCGCGCGTTCGGCACCGACCACGTGCTCTACCGGCTCGGCGACTCGCTCGTGGCCAGGTTCCCGCGCATCGCGTGGGCCGACGGGCAGTCCGCGCTCGAGGCCACGTGGTTGCCGAGGCTCGCGCCGCACCTGCCGCTGGAGGTCTCGGCACCGCTCGCCCTGGGAGCACCGGAGAGGGCTATCCGTTCTCGTGGTCGGTGAACCCGTGGCTCGAGGGGGAGCAGCTCGACCCGTCGCGGGTGGACCGCACGACGCTGGCGCTGGACGTGGCCGGTTTCGTCCGCGCGCTGCAGTCCTGCGACGCAGGTGGCGCCGGCCTCTTCGGGTCCCGTGGACAGGACCTCGACGATGACGAGCGTGACCGCGCCACGCGCGAGGCGCTGTCAGCCGCTGCCGACCTCGTCGGTGCCCCGGCCGCCCTGGCGGTGTGGGAGGCGGCGCGGGAGGCGACCCGTGGCGCGGTCGGCCGACGTGGTTCCACGGCGACCTCACCGAGGGCAACCTGCTCGTGCGTGACGGCCGAGTCTGCGCCGTCCTCGACTGGGGGCCGTTCGGTGCCGGGGACCCCGCGTGCGAGCTGGCGGCCGCCTGGTTGCTGTTCGACCCGCCTTCGCGCGCCGTGTTCCGCGACGCGCTCGGCTGCGACGACGCTGCCTGGCAGCGCGGCCGCGGCTGGGCCGTCTCCATCGCAGCGATCGCGATCCCCCACTACCGGACCACAGTCCCGGCCTTCGCCCGCCGCGGGACGGCGATGATCGACGCCGTGCTCGGGGCCAGCTCCGCGGGCGTACGTCGAGGCGACGCAGCCGCGCTCTGACGTCGTCGTGCTGAGTCAGGCGGCGCGCTTGCTCAGGAGCGCTTCGATGTCCGCTCGCATGTCCTCGGGGTCGCTCTTGGGGGCGAACCTGGTCACCGTGACGCCGTCGGGCGCGACGAGGAACTTCGTGAAGTTCCACTTGATCCGGGAGCCGAGCAGGCCACCCGCCCGCTCCTTCAGGAAGGCGAACACCGGGTCGGTGTTGCGACCGTTGACGTCCACCTTCGTCGACAGCGGGAAGGTCACGCCGTAATTGATGGTGCAGAACTCCTGGATCTGCGCGTCGTCACCGGGCTCCTGGTGGGCGAACTGGTCGCAGGGGAACCCGAGGACGACGAGGCCGCTGTCGGCGTACTCGTCGTGCAGGGCCTGGAGACCCTCGTACTGCGGTGTGAGCCCGCACTTGCTGGCGGTGTTGACGACGAGCACGGGCCGGCCGGCGTACTGCGCGAGTGCGACCTGCTCCCCACGGCTGTTCGTGTAGCTGAGGTCGAACAGGTTCGGCGTCGAGGTCATACCTCGATTGTGTCCCGGCGCGCGGGCTCCGCAACCTGGGGTGCGGGCCTACGCTCCCGACATGGCCGGGGTCCACGAGCTGAGCCGCTCCGACGCGCGTCGCATCGCCGTGCGGGCGCAGCTGCTCGCAGAAGACCGGCCCGCCGACCTGCTCGACACCGTGCGGCACCTCACCCTCCTCCAGGACGACCGGACGAGCGCCGTCGCGCCGAGCGCCGACCTCGTGCTCTGGAGCCGGCTGAGTACGGGGTACGCCGCTGAGGACCTCCGCGACGCCGTGGACGAGCAGCGACTCGTGGACCTGCAGGGCATGCTTCGACCGGTGGAGGATCTCGCGCTGTACCGGGCCGAGATGGCGGAGTGGCCGGGCGTCGGCGAGCTCAAGGACTGGCAGCAGCACCGCCGCGACTGGATGACGGCCAACGCCGGGTGCCGTGACGACATCCTCGCCCTGCTGCGCACCGATGGTCCGCTGCCCATGTCCGCCCTCCCCGACACCTGCGTCGTGCCATGGGAATCCAGCGGCTGGAACGACGAGCGCAACGTCGGGCGGATGCTCGAGTTCCTGGTCGCGAGCGGCGAGGTCGCGGTCTCGGGTCGCGACGGACGCGACCGGCGCTTCGACCTGGCCTCGCGGGTCTATCCCGACGAACCGGTCCTCCCGGCGGACGACGCACGCCGACGCCGGGACGAGCGCCGCCTGCGAGCCCTCGGCATCGCGCGGGCGCGGGCCGCCCAGACCCCCGTCGAGCCCAACCACGTCGGCGATGCGGGGGAGCCCGCCGTGGTCGAGGGACTGCGCGGCACCTGGCGGGTCGACCCGGACCAGCTCGGGCAGCCTTTCGAGGGCCGCACGGCGCTGCTCTCACCACTCGACCGGCTCGTGTGCGACCGCAAGCGGATGGCCGAGATCTTCGAGTTCGACTACCAGCTCGAGATGTACAAGCCGGCCGCCCGGCGCCGCTGGGGCTACTTCGCGCTCCCGATCCTCCATGGCGACCGGCTCGTCGGGAAGCTCGACGCCACGACCGACCGCACGATCGGTGTGCTGCGGGTCGACGCCATCCACGAGGACGTCCCGTTCACCGCGGCGATGACTGCCGCAGTGGACCGCGAGATCGAGGACCTCGCCCGCTGGCTGCAGGTGGACCTCGACCGTTCGGACTGAGCCCGGCGGACGGGAGCCGGACGTGTTCCCCGGTCCGCTCCGAGCGGCCCCGCATCCGCACTAGGCTCTCGGCGCAACCGCACGCTCACGGCGCCCCGGAGGCCGACAATGACCGACACCACCGCATCCGTCCTGACCCCGGTCACCTGGCCCGCCCACGACCCGGCGACCTGGCGCAACGTCCCGGCCTCGTCGACGCCGATCGACCCCGACCGCGTCGCGTCGCTGCTCGCGACGGAGTGGGAGCGGTTCGAGGCGCAGACGCCCGGTTCCGCCGCGCACCACGCGCGTGCCCTCGGTCCGCTGCCGCTCGGTGTGCCGTCGTCCTTCCAGCACTGGGACCCGTACCCCGTGGCGATCACCTCGGCCAGCGGCGCGTGGCTCACCGACGTCGACGGCCGCAAGGTGCTCGACCTGTCGATGGGTTTCGGCGCGATGCTCGCCGGACACCTCAACCCCGCGGTGGTCGCGGCCGTCACGCAGGCGCTCGAGACGGGCACTCTGTTCGTCACCCCGTCGCCCTCGGCCACCGACGCCGCTGAGCGGTTCAAGCGGCGCTTCTCCCTCGACCAGCTGCGCTTCGCCAACTCCGGCACCGAGGCCACGATGTACGCGCTGCGCACCGCGCGCGCCTTCACCAACCGCAAGGCGATCATCAAGATCGAGGGTGGGTACCACGGCGGCTACGACGCCCTCCAGGTGTCGGTCAAGCCGGACGTCGCCGACGCCGGCCCCGAGGACGCACCGACACCCGTGACGCCGTTCGAGGTCGAGGCCGGCACCGTCCACGTCGTCCCCTACAACGACCTCGCCCGCCTCGAGGTGCTCTTCGACCAGTACGGCGCCGACGTCGCGTGCGTGTTCATGGAGCCGGTCCTCGAGAACATCGGCATCGTCGTGCCCGACGCCGGCTACCTCGCCGGTGTCCGGGCCCTGTGCGACGCGTACGGCTCGCTGCTCGTCTTCGACGAGGTCAAGACCGGCCTCACCGCCGGTCCCGCAGGCGCCTCCCAGCGACTCGGGATCACCCCGGACCTCGTCGCCCTCGCGAAGAGCATCGGCGGCGGTCTCCCGCTCGCGGCGTTCGGCGGCAGGGCCGAGGTCATGGAGTGCCTCACCGACGGGCGCATGCCGCACTTCGGCACCTACAACGGCAACCCGCTCGTGGTGGCCGCAGCCGTCGCGATCGACGAGATCGCGACGCCGGAGGCCCTCGGGGCCGCCGAGGCCCTCAACGTCGATGCGCTCACGAAGATGGACGCGATCATCGCGACGCACGACCTCCCGGCGCACACCGTCGGCTTCGGCGTGAAGGGCGCCGTGACCTGGTCTCCCACGCCGGTGCGCAGCTATCGCGACTACAAGCGAACCGACTTCGGGGCCGCCGAGCTGTCGTGGTTGTGGGGCGTCAACCGCGGCATCCTCACCCCGCCCGGGCTCGACGAGCAGTGGCTGGTCTCGCTGGCACACACCGCCGACGACATGGGTCTCCTGGTCGAGGAGTTCCGCGACCTCGCCGAGGCGTTGCGCGCCTGATCCGCTCGACCTGCGCGCCCGTGTCCCGTGCCTGGCACGGGACACGGGCGCTGTCGTTCGCGGGCGCACCCCGACCTTGCCGAGTCCTTACGGAGTTCGTCGCACGGCGGTCGTAACACGGGCGTAAGCGACTTCCCGGCCGCCCGCGCACAGGGTGGCAGTCAGGCCGGTCCGACCGACCGGCACTGACGAGAGGAACTTCCATGAAGAACATTCGGCTGTGGGCGACCGCGACGGTGGCCTCCACGCTCGTGCTCGTGCCCGCCGTATCGGCGTCGGCCCACGAGACCGGCGCGACCGACCTCCGCGACGGCGCGGTGCTCGTGCAGCTCAACGGCGGTGCGGGCAACAGCATCGAGGCCTTCGCCCGCGACTCGGCCGGCGGGCTCACGCCGGTCGGCACGTTCGCGACCGGCGGCCTCGGCGGCAAGCAGGTTGGTGCACCCGTGGACGCGCTGGCCTCCCAGGGCGGTCTCGCGCTCGCGGACGACGGGCGCGACGTCGTCGCCGTCAACGCGGGCAGCGGCACCGTCGCGTCGCTCCGGCTCGGCCGGCGCGGGCTGACGCTCGCGTCGGTGGTGCCGTCCGGCGGCGCCTTCCCGTCGAGCGTGGCGACGCGCGACTCCACCGTCTTCGTCCTCAACGCCGGCGGTGCGGGAAGCGTCTCCGGCTTCCGGCTCCGCGACGACCGGCTCGTCCCGATCCCCGGTTCGACCCGTTCGCTGGGGCTGTCCAACTCCGCGGTGCCGTTCTTCCTCACGTCGCCGAGCCAGGTGGGCATCACCCCGGACGGTCGGACCCTCGTCGTGGCGACCAAGGCGAACAACACCCTGGTCACGTTCCCGCTGCACCGCGACGGCAGCCTCGGTGCGGCCGTCGTGAACGCGTCGCAGGGGCCGGTCCCGTTCTCCTTCGTGTTCGACGGGCGTGGCCGCCTCGAGGTCACCGAGGCCGGTGACGGCCGGACGGCGTCGTACTCGGTCGCGCCGGACTCCTCCCTCGTGCCGCTCGGCGTCTCGGCATCGTCCGGCGGCGCTGCGCTCTGCTGGAACGTCCGCGTCGGGTCGACGCTCTACGGCGCGAACGCAGGCAGCGCCACGATCACCTCGTGGTCGGTCGCACCGGACGGGACCACGTCCGTTCTCTCGCCCGTGGCGGCGACCACGGCGCACGGACCGATCGACCTCGCGGCGTCGCAGCGTGGCCGCTTCGTCTACGCGCTGAGCGCTCTCGCGGGCGAGATCGACGCCTTCGCCACCGCGCCGGACGGCTCCCTCACGCCGGCCGGGGTCACGAGCGGGCTTCCGACCATCGACGCGACCGGCGGTCCCGAGGGGATCGTCGCGATCTGACCGCTCGTCGACGGGCCGACCCGCACCGCATCCTCGGCGGCTGCGGGCCGGCTCGTCAGCACGACCGGCGAGGGTCAGGATGGCCCCGTGCCGAACCGCCTCGCGTCGTCAACGTCGCCCTACCTCCTGCAGCACCGGGACAACCCGGTCGACTGGTGGGAGTGGGGCGACGACGCGTTCGCCGAGGCGCGGCGTCGCGACGTCCCGATCCTGCTGAGCGTCGGATACGCCGCGTGCCACTGGTGCCACGTCATGGCGCACGAGTCGTTCGAGGACGACGTGCTGGCGGCGTACCTCAACGAGCACTACGTCGCGGTAAAGGTCGACCGCGAGGAGCGGCCCGACGTCGATGCCGTGTACATGGCAGCCACGCAGGCGCTGACCGGTCGCGGTGGTTGGCCGATGACGGTGTTCCTCGACCTCGACGGCCGACCGTTCTACGCCGGCACCTACTTCCCTGCCGAGCCGCGCCACGGCATGCCGTCCTTCGGCCAGCTGCTCGAGGCCGTGAGCGACACGTGGGTCCGCGACCGCGCGCGACTCCTCGAGGCCGCCGGCCGCATCTCGGCGGCGCTGGGCGAGCGCAGCTCCGTCGGTGGCGCCGATGCGCTCGACCCTCGGGTCGTCGCGCCGGTGCTGGACGCCGCGGTGTCGACGTTGGCGTCGCAGTACGACGGCGCCCGCGGCGGGTTCGGCGGCGCACCGAAGTTCCCGCCGTCGATGGTGCTCGAGCTGCTGCTGCGTCATCACGCCCGCACGGGCGACCCTCGCGCGCTCGCGATGGTCGAGGGGACGTGCGAGGCCATGGCGCGTGGCGGCATGTACGACCAGCTCGCGGGCGGCTTCTCGCGCTATTCCGTCGACGCGGCCTGGGTCGTGCCGCACTTCGAGAAGATGCTCTACGACAACGCGCAGCTGCTCCGCGTCTACGCGCACTGGTGGCGCGCCACCGGCGACGTGCTGGCCGAGCGCGTGACTCGCGAGTCGGCCGATTTCCTCTTGTGCCACATGCGATCCCCGCAGGGCGGGTTCATCACCGCGCTCGACGCCGACACCGAGGGGGAGGAGGGCCGGTGCTACGTCTGGACGCCGCAGCAGCTCGACGACGTCCTCGGCGCCGACGACGGCTCCTGGGCCGCCGACCTCCTCGAGGTGACCGCCCGCGGGACGTTCGAGCACGGCACCTCGGTCCTTCAGCTGCGCCGCGACCCCGACGACCCGGCGCGGTGGGAGACGGTGCGCCGACGGCTCCTCGACGCGCGCTCGGAACGCGTTCAGCCGGGACGCGACGACAAGATCGTCGCCGCGTGGAACGGCCTCGCGATCGCGGCGCTCGCCGATGCGGGGGCCATCCTCGACGAGCCGGCATGGGTCGACGCCGCGGCCGAGGCGGCGACGCTGCTGCACGAGCTGCATCGCGACGATGCCGGTCGCCTGCTCCGCACGTCGCGCGACGGGCAGGCCGGGCGCAACGCCGGCGTGCTCGAGGACCTCGCGTGCGTGGCCGAGGGATTCCTCGTGCTGCACCAGATCTCGGCCGACGACAGGTGGCTCGAGCGGTCACGCGTCCTGCTCGACGACATCCTCGAGCGGTTCCGCGACCCCGCGTCGGGCGGCTTCTTCGACACCGCGTCCGACGCCGAGCGACTCGTGCTGCGACCGCAGGACCCGAGCGACAACGCGAGCCCGTCCGGCTGGTCGGCGGCGGCCGGCGCCCTGCTCACCTACGCCGCGCTCACCGGGTCCGAGCCGCACCGCACGGCGGCCGAGGAGTCGCTCGCAGCGCTCGTCGCGCTGGTCGCCCAGCACCCGCGCTTCTCCGGCTGGGCCGCCTCGGTGGCGGAGGCCTGGCTCGACGGTCCGCGTGAGGTCGCGGTGGTGGGCAACCCGGGCGACCTCGTCACCGTGTCGCTGCGCCGAAGCGCGGTGCTGGGGACGGCGCCCGGCGCCGTGCTTTCGGTCGGCCGCCCCGGGTCCGCGCACCCGCTGCTCGCGGGCCGAGGACTGGTCGGGGGAGAGGCTGCGGCGTACGTCTGCCGCCGGTTCGTCTGCGACCTGCCGCTGACCGACCCGACGGCTCTGCGCCGCGTCCTCGGGGCGCGTCAGCCCTGAGCGGACAGGCTTGGTGCATCGGCGTAATGATGTAATCATCGCTCCATGACCAACGAAGAGATCCGGGGCTGGCTCGTGGGCCGGCTGCCGCAGGACTGGTTCGAGGGTGCCCCTGAGGTCACCGTGGACCGCGAAGAGATCACCGTCGTCGGCGCCCTCGCGGCGCCCGACCTCCCCGACACCGCCTCCGACGCCGAGCGGGCCGCCGCCGCGCGCGGGCGGGTGAAGGGCTTCCGTGAGGACACCCGCGACCGGCGCATCGAGATCGCCCGCGAGATCGAGCACCGCACCGGTCGCAAGGTGGCGTGGGGCGTCACGATCGGCGGGGAGCGGGTGCTGTTCACCCACCTCGCCGTCCCGGTCATGACACGGCTGCGTCAGCCCGAGCGCGGCGTCCTCGACACCCTGGTGGACGCCGGCGTCGCCCGGTCGCGCTCCGAGGCGCTCGCCTGGTGCGTCAAGCTCGTCGGGAAGAACACCGACGAGTGGCTCGGCCAGCTGCGCACCGCGATGGACGAGGTCGAGAGAGTCCGAGCCACCGGCCCCGACCAGTAGCCCTAACGGCTGGCACTACGCCGAAGCCGAAGGGCCGAGCGGGACGAGTGGACGCCGCAGGCGTCCGCGCGTCCCGCTCTGTCGTCGGCGACGCCGACGACAGGGCCCGCAGGCGGAGGCGTACGCCGACGAAGGCGCCCGGAGGGCGCCGTCCTGGAGGCGCCAGAAGCGCGCGTCAGCGCGCGGAGTACAGCACGAGGCTGACGGCGATGTACTGGGTGATGAAGCCGGCCAGGGTCAGCGCGTGGAAGATCTCGTGGAAGCCGAACCAGGTGGGGCTGGGGTTCGGTCGCTTGAGGGCGTAGACGACGCCGCCGGCGGAGTAGCACAGGCCGCCGACCGCCAGCAGGATCACGACCGCGGGGCCTCCGGCCGCCCAGAACGCGGGCAGGTAGAAGACGGCGACCCAGCCGAGCGCGATGTAGATCGGCGTGTAGAGCCAGCGCGGCGCCCCCACCCAGAACACCCGGAACAGCACGCCGGCCAAGGCGCCGGTCCACACCAGGATCAGCAGCACCTTCGCCTGGTCGGGTGCCAGCAGCACCACCGCGAACGGGGTGTAGGACCCGGCGATGATGAGGAAGATGTTCGAGTGGTCCAGCCGCTTGAGCAGGACCTTGGTGCGCGGCTTCCAGTTGAACCGGTGGTAGAGCGCGCTCGTGCCGAACAGCATGATCGCGGTGACGCTGTAGAGCGCTGCCGCCCAGCGGTACTGCGACGGCGTGAAGATCACCAGGACGATGCCGAGCACGACCGAGACCGGCGCCATCCCGGCGTGCAGCCAGCCGCGCAGGTGCGGCTTGTCCGGTTCGACCGGCGGCGTCGCGACGGCGATGTCGCCACCGCTCGGCTCGAGGGCGGCCGGGGACGGGGTGCGGGGGCTGTCGCTCACATACGGAAGAGTAACTTACGCAACCGTAGGTTGGCGAGCCGTCGTGGTGCGGGCCTCGGCTCGCCCGCACCGAGGCGGGGACAGCGGTACGGGTCCGCCGGTAGCCTCGCACGCACAGACCACGACCGACCGGGTCGTCGGCAGCGACGGGAGGCGGACCGCCGTGGGTGTGGCCGACCTCGTCTACGGCGTCTACGAGAGCCGGATCAAGGCCTCGCTCGACCCCACGCGGATCCCGCGCCACGTCGGCGTCATCCTCGACGGGAACCGGCGCTGGGCCGCCGAGCAGGGCAACTCCAGCGCAGCCGGCCACCGCGCAGGCGCCCGCAAGATCGAGGACTTCCTCGGCTGGTGCGAGGAGTCCGGGGTCGAGGTCGTCACCCTGTGGCTGCTCTCCACCGACAACCTGGCCCGCCCGGCGGCGGAGCTCGAGCCGCTGCTGCGCATCATCGAGGGCACGGTCGAGGCGCTCGCCGAGAACGGCGGCTGGCGGGTCCACCCGGTCGGGGCGCTCGACCTTCTCCCGGCGCACACCGCCGAGGTCCTCAAGAAGGCGGAGTCCGACACCTCCGACCGCACCGGCCTGCTGGTCAACGTCGCCGTCGGCTACGGCGGCCGTCGTGAGGTCGTCGACGCCGTGCGCGCACTGCTCTCCGAGGCCGCGGCGAACGGCACCTCGCTCGACGACCTCGCCTCCGTGCTCGATGTGGAGCACATCGCGGAGCACCTCTACACGGCGGGCCAGCCCGACCCGGATCTGGTGATCAGGACCTCGGGGGAGCAGCGCCTCTCCGGGTTCCTGCTGTGGCAGTCGGCCCACTCGGAGTTCTACTTCTGCGAGGCCTACTGGCCGGACTTCCGCAAGGTCGACTTCCTGCGGGCCCTGCGCGCCTACGGCGCGCGCGGGCGACGCTTCGGCGTCTGAGCAGCCCGGTCCGGAACCTCGCCACCCACCGCGGGAGGGCGTTCATCTGCTCGTCATCTCGTGCTCGGCGTGGCGCGCCACGATGAGGTGAGGGCTGGCTTACGGTCGAAGACATTCGGGCCACCGCCCGGGCGGCCCGCCTTCGGGGAGGCCCTTGTGCCCGCAGCGCGTCGTCGCCCGTCCAACGCCTCGTCCTCCGATGTGCGCACCTATGTGCTCGACACGTCGGTCCTGCTCTCCGACCCGCATGCCCTGCTGCGGTTCGACGAGCACGAGGTCGTGATACCCGTCGTCGTCATCGTGGAGCTGGAGGCCAAACGCTCGCATCCCGAGCTCGGGTACTTCGCCCGACAGGCCTTGCGCCTGCTGGACGACCTGCGCGTGAAGCACGGGCGGCTCGACGATCCCATGGCCGTCGGCGACGCCGGCGGCACATTGCGCGTCGAGCTCAACCACACCGACACCTCGGTGCTCCCGAGCGGCTTCCAGCTCGGCGACAACGACACCCGGATCCTGGCCGTGGCACGCAACCTCGCGGCCGAGGGCCGCGACGTCGTCCTGGTGAGCAAGGACCTGCCGATGCGCGTGAAGGCGTCGTCGGTCGGGCTCACGGCCGAGGAGTACCGCGCGGAGCTCGTCGTCGAGAGCGGCTGGACCGGCATGACCGAGCTCGATGTGCCCGGCAGCGTCGTCGACCTGCTCTACGAGCAGGACCGAATCGATCTCGAGGCCGCGCGCGACCTGCCCTGCCACACCGGGCTGGTGCTCGTGTCGGAGCGCGGCAGCGCGCTCGCGCGAGTGACGCCGGACAAGCAGATCCGTCTGGTACGAGGCGATCGCGAGGCCTTCGGGCTGCACGGCCGGAGCGCGGAGCAGCGGGTCGCGCTCGATCTCCTGCTCGACAACGAGGTCGGCATCGTGTCCCTCGGCGGCCGCGCCGGAACCGGCAAGTCGGCCCTCGCGCTCTGCGCCGGCCTCGAGGCGGTGCTCGAACGTCGGCTGCACCGCAAGGTCATCGTCTTCCGCCCGCTCTACGCCGTCGGCGGCCAGGAGCTCGGCTACCTGCCCGGCAGCGAGAGCGAGAAGATGTCGCCCTGGGGACAGGCGGTGTTCGACACCCTCGGTGCCCTCACGACCCAGGAGGTCGTGGAGGAGATCGTCGACCGCGGGATGCTGGAAGTCCTTCCGCTGACCCACATCCGGGGCCGCTCGCTGCACGACGCGTTCGTCATCGTCGACGAGGCGCAGTCGCTCGAGCGCAACGTCCTGCTCACGGTTCTCTCGCGCATCGGCCGCGACTCGCGCGTGGTGCTCACCCACGACGTCGCGCAGCGCGACAACCTGCTCGTCGGGCGTCACGACGGCATCGTCGCCGTCACGGAGAAGCTCAAGGGCCACCCCCTCTTCGCCCACGTGACCCTCACGCGCAGCGAGCGGAGCCCCATCGCGGCACTCGTCACCGAGATGCTCGAGGACCTGCAGCTCTGAGACGTGGGCCCGGGATCCGCTGCGCTGCAACGGATCCCGGGCCCACGTCTGTCACGGCCGAGGCGCCGTCGCCGTACGCCGCGGTCGTCCGCGCCGAGCACCGGGGTGCACGACACGCCCGCGATGCACCACGGACCTGACGTCGTGCGGTGGTACTCTGCTGCTACTTCGCGGATCGCTTGTGCCGCAAGGGATTTCGGCTGGGGGCGTGGGAACGCTCTCACGGGGTCCGGTGAGCCGGGCCTTCGGGCCCGGGTCGAGGCCGCGCGACCGGGCCGCGAAGGCAGCCCGAACGGGTCAGTGCGACTCCTCGGCGTAACGGCGGCACCACGTCCTGTCACCGGTTCGGCCGAGCGGTTGTCCACAGAGGTTCCCGCGGGGCCTGTGGGCCACCTCACAGCTCTGGTCCGCTTTGCCCCGTAATACGGGGGTTTGGCCTGTGGACAAGGCCTCTACCTGAGGGTGACAACCGGTCGGCGAGGTCGACGCGGTCAGCGGCGCCCGGCAGGGTGGAGCACGTCACGACCTCGCGATCGTGGTCGGACCTGCCCGCCGCTCCCCGGCTCTCGGCCTTCCTGGGGGGAGCAGCTCGAACCGCGGGTCGAACGCCGGACACCATGTCGGCGCTCGTGGGTCCGGTCCGTCGCCGCCCCACCGGACCCTGGGTCCGCCGGGGCCAGTCGTCCGGCATGCGCCCGGCTCTCCTCCGGTGGGCGATGCCGGGCCCGCGTCAGAGGTCAGGTCGCGGAGGCGCTCCGGAGCGTCGCCGCCCGACGAAGGATCTCGTGTGAGCACCACTGCACCGACGGGGTCGCTGCGGCGTCGCCTGGTCGTGGTCGCGGCGAGCACGCTGGCCATCGGCACCCTCGCCGCCGTCGTCCCGACCCCGGCCATCGTCGCGGCCTCCGCGGCCACGACCCTGCCGGTGTCCGTCGCGGGCCAGGTGGCCGCGATCGGCACCGTCTCGGTCATCGAGACCGGTCTGGTGGCCCCGAAGGTGCGCGCCGTGCCCAAGGCGGTCGTGCCCAGGGCCGCCCTGCCCAAGTCTTTCGTTCCCCAGGTCGCCGCACCCGAGGCAGCGGCGCCGAAGTCCGTGGCACGCGTGCAGGTCGCCACGGTCGCGCCGTTCCGCTTCGGCACCGTCGGCTACAACCAGTGGTGGGCCAAGGCGCTCATGGCCAGTCGCTTCGGCTGGACCTCGCCCGCGCAGGTCCAGTGCCTGGTGACGTTGTGGAACCGCGAGAGCCACTGGAACTACAAGGCGCACAACGGAGGATCCGGCGCCCACGGCATCCCGCAGGCGCTGCCGGGGTCGAAGATGCGCTCCGCCGGATCGGACTGGCGCACGAACCCCGTCACCCAGATCCTGTGGGGTCTCGGCTACGTCGAGCGCCGCTACTCGACTCCGTGCGGTGCGCTCTCGCACTTCCGCAGCCACGGCTGGTACTGACCGACCCGCCGCCACGTCGGGTCAGCCGCTCCGGGCCTCGCGCGTCGTGCCTCAGCTCGGACGACCGACGGGGATCGTCGTCGCCACCGGGCGCAGGGTGTCGGCGAAGAAGTCGTTGCCCTTGTCGTCGACGACGACGAACGCCGGGAAGTCCTCGACCTCGATCTTCCAGACGGCCTCCATGCCGTTCTCCGGGAAGTCGATGACCTCGACGTGCTTGATGCAGTCCTGCGCCAGCCGGGCTGCGGGGCCGCCGATCGAGCCGAGGTAGAAGCCACCGTTGTCCCTGCACGCGTTGGTGACCGCGGCGCTGCGGTTGCCCTTGGCCAGCATGACGAGCGAGCCGCCGGCCTTCTGGAACTGGTCGACGTAGGCGTCCATGCGCCCTGCGGTCGTCGGCCCGAACGAGCCGGACGCCATGCCCTCCGGCGTCTTCGCCGGGCCTGCGTAGTAGACGGCGTGGTCGCGCAGGTAGTCCGGCATGGGCTGGCCGGCGTCGAGCAGCTCCTTGATGCGTGCGTGCGCGATGTCGCGCGCGACGACGAGCGGGCCGGACAGCGACAGGCGCGTCTTCACCGGGTAGTTCGCGAGCTCGGCGCGGATCTCGGACATCGGGCGGGAGAGGTCGATCCGCACGACGTCGTCGTCGAGGTGCTCGTCGGTGACCTCGGGCAGGAAGCGCGCGGGGTCGGTCTCGAGCTGCTCGAGGAACACGCCCTCCGGTGTGATCTTCGCGAGGGCCTGACGATCGGCGGAGCACGAGACGGCGATGGCGATGGGGCACGAGGCGCCGTGGCGCGGCAGGCGGACCACCCGCACGTCGTGGCAGAAGTACTTGCCGCCGAACTGGGCGCCGATGCCGAACCCGCGCGTCATCTCCAGGACCTCGGCCTCGAGCTCGAGGTCGCGGAACGCGTGACCGGTCGCGGATCCGGCGGTCGGCAGGCTGTCGAGGTAGCGGGCGCTGGCGTACTTCGCGGTCTTGAGCGCGTACTCCGCGGACGTGCCCCCGACCACGATCGCGAGGTGGTACGGAGGGCATGCGGACGTGCCGATCGCGCGGAGCTTCTCGTCGAGGAACCTGCGCATGGCGGCCGGGTTGAGCACCGCCTTGGTCTCCTGGAAGAGCAGCGACTTGTTGGCCGAACCGCCCCCCTTCGCCATGAAGAGGAACTTGTAGGACGTCTCGTGGCCGGGTGCGGTGTCGGCGTAGAGCTCGATCTGCGCGGGCAGGTTCGAGCCGGTGTTGCGCTCGTCCCACATGGTCAGCGGCGCCATCTGCGAGTAGCGCAGGTTGAGCGTCGTGTAGGCGTCGTAGACCCCCTGGCTGATCGCGCGCTCGTCGTCGCCAGGGGTGAGCACCTGCTGGCCGCGCTTGCCCATGACGATCGCCGTCCCGGTGTCCTGGCACATCGGCAGCACGCCGCCGGCGGAGATGTTCACGTTCTTGAGCAGGTCGAGGGCGACGAAGCGGTCGTTGGGCGAGGCCTCGGGGTCGTCGAGGATGTTCCGCAGCTGCTGCAGGTGCCCGGGCCGGAGCAGGTGCTGGGTGTCGCGGATCGCGGTCGCCGTCAGCAGCCGCAGCGCCTCGGGCTCGACCTGCAGGAAGGTGCGCCCGGACGCCTCGACGGTGCTGACCCCCTCGGTGGTGAGCAGCCGGTACGGCGTCTCGTCGGGACCGAGCGGGAGCAGGTCGGAGTACTCGAAGTCGGGCATGCGGCGAGCCTACGACCGAGCGACGAGCGGGTCTCGGTGACGGTGGTCACGTCACGTCGGTCCCGTCAGGACCGCGGCAGGTAGTCCTGCAGCGCGGCGACGCGCAGACCCTGGGCCGCGGCGGCGTCGAGCGCGACGGGGAGATCGCGATAGAGGTTGGGCCGCCAGTGGATGAGGATGATGTCGCCGCGGTGCAGGACGCTCCCGTTCGCGTAGCGGAGCACCGCGTGGGGCAGCGAGACGTCCCACAGCACCAGCGCCTTCATGCCGCACGAGGCCGCCGCGCGTCGGGTGGTCCTGTCGTAGTCGCCGTACGGCGGCCGGAACAGCCACGGCTTCTGACCGTAGTAGCCCTGCAGCGTGGTAGCGGCGTCGCAGATCTCCCGGACCTGGGCGTCGTAGCCCAGCGTGCTCAGCTTCGGGTGCGTGAGCGTGTGGTCCTGGACCGACTGCCCCGACGCGTTCTGGATCTTCACGAAGTACGACGGCTTGTCCTTGATCGCGTCGACCGTGAGGAACGGCGTCACGGGGATGTGCCGCGACTGCAGCAGTGCGACGACGCGGGGATCCCTGTCGTAGCCGTCGTCGATCGTGATGAACACGACGGGGTCGGTCGTGTCGATCCGGTGCAGGACCGGGATGAGACCGTCCGCGGAGGTGGTCCCCGACGTGTCGCTCGGCGAGGGCAGGGTGGGGTCGTTGGCTCCCGTGGTGTCCGACGGGGAGGCGCTCGTGGGGGAGGGGCTCGTCGGCGTTGCGCTGGTCGGGGCCGCGGTCGTCATCGGCGCCGACGTCGGTGCGGGCGGCGAGCCTGCGGTCGTCGCGGACGACGGCGTCGGGCTCAGGTGCGAGACGCGTGCGCTGGGTGAGGCCGACGTTCCGGCCGGTGCGCAGGCTGACAGCAGGCCGATCGCGAGCGAACCGCCCGCGACGAGCGCGGCGGTCCGGACGCTGATCACACGAGGAAGTATGAGCCACCGTGGGCCCGATCAGACCACCGGTGGCGCGACCCGCGCGGTCGGGGCCCCCCGGGGCTCCCGAGCGAGGGATCAGTCGATGAGCTGGCGCTGCAGCGCCCGCACGGCCAGCAGCCCCATGACGACGGCGAACACGCTCAGGGCGAGGACGTGCCCGAGGTCCGCGAGCGGGTTCCAGCCGAAGACGGCGTCCCGCACGAGCTGCACGCAGTGGTAGAGCGGGTTCAGCTCGGCGAGCCGCTGGACCCAGGTCGGGAAGCCGGTCAGCGGGAAGAAGACTCCGGACAGCAGCAGCAGCGGCGTGACCAGGGCGCTCTGGACGTAGCTGAACGAGTCGATGCTCGGCACGATCCCGGAGAACCACTGGCCCATGAACGCGAACCCGAAGCCGGTCAGGAAGCCGATGAACGGAATCGCGAGCATGCCCCACGACGGCGGCAGGCCGAACACCATCGCGACGAGGAGCGGCGCGCAGCCGTAGATCCCCGACTTCACGGCGATCCACACGGCCTCGGCGAGGAACAGCTCCGGCACGTCGACGGGCGTGGCCAGGATGCCGTCGTAGGACTTCATGTAGTAGCGCTTGACGTAGGTGTCGAACATCCCGGCGAAGACCGAGGAGAACAGCACGGCCGAGGCGACGACGCCGGTCCCGATGTACTGGACGTAGGGGATCCCCTGCACCGTGGACACCAGGGCGCCGAAGCCGAACCCGAAGGCGATGAGGTTGATCGTCGGCTCCACCACGGAGCCGAACGTGGTGGACCGCCAGACGCGCCGGAAGAGCGTCGTCTCGCGGGTGAAGACGCCAGCGAACGCGGTCGGCTCGACCGCGCGCAGCCGCGTCTCGGGTGCACGGACGACGGTCATCAGTCCTCCAGCTTCTCGCCGGTCAGCAGGACGAAGACGTCCTCGAGGTTGGACGGGCGCCGGGCGCCGTCACCGAGCTCGGCGACGACGCTCTCGGGCAGTGTCTCGGCGCGCAGGACCGAGACCGACGGACCGGTGCGCCTCGTCCGGAAGCCCGAGGGGGCCACGATCTCCTCGACCCGCTGCAGCCGGTCCGGAGGGCCGTAGAACTCCATCGCCTCCGCGCCGGCGTGCTCGATGACGAGGGCGGCCGGGGTCCCGCGCGCGATGATGCGGCCGTGCGACATGACGGCGACGTCGTCGCAGAGCCGCTCCGCCTCCTCGATGTAGTGCGTGGACATCAGCACCGAGACGCCTTCGCTGCGCAGCCGGTCGACGAGCACCCAGATCTCGCCGCGCACCTGCGGGTCGAGCCCGACCGTGGGCTCGTCGAGCAGCACGAGGTCGGGCCCGTGGACGAGGGCTCGGGCGATGAGCAGCCGACGTCGCATCCCGCCCGACAGCGTCGACGCGCGGCAGTCGGCCCGGTCCGTGAGCTGTGCCATCTCGAGCGCGGCGTCGACCGCCTCGTCCTTCGTCCGGCGCGGCACGCGCAGCAGCGTCGCCCACACGGCGACGTTCTGGCGCACCGTCAGCTCGTCGTCGAGGTTCTCCCGCTGCGGCACGACTCCCATCCGCGCGCGAGCCTGCTTCGACTCGCGCGGCACGGCGTACCCCAGGACCACGATCTCGCCCTCGTCCGCGATCGCCTGGCCGGTGAGCATCCGCATCGTCGTGGACTTGCCCGCGCCGTTGGGCCCGAGCAGCCCGAGACAGGTCCCGGGTGCGACGTCGAGGTCGAGCCCGTCGACGGCGACGAGGTCGCCGAACGTCTTCACCACGCCGCGCAGCGACAGCGCGGGAGCAGGTGCGGGGGAGGTCACCCGGCCACGCTAGCCGCGGCGAGGTCGTGCTCCCGCTCGGCGCGCGGCTCGCCGGTCAGGGCGCGGACGACTCCGCAGCCCGCTCGCTCGCCCGCCACGCATCAGGTGTCAGGCAGAAGAGGACTAGCCTCGGCAGGGTGACCGAGCCTCTTCCCGATCCCGTCGCCGACGCGCTGCGCCTGCGGGCCTCCGACGCCGACCGGGAGCGCGTCGCGGGGCTCCTGCGCGACGCCTACGCCGAGGGCCGCCTCTCGCCCGTCGAGCACGAGGAGCGGCTTGCGGAGGTCTACCGGGCCACGACGTACGGCGAGCTCGTGCCCGTGCTGCACGACCTCCCGGTCCCGCCCGGCGCCCTCTCGGTGCCGGTGGTCGGCCAGGCCGTCGCCCTGACCCCGAGCGCCGCCGCAGTCCCGTCGTCGAGGTCGGGCATGGTGGTGGACCCGTCGCGCGCCGAGCAGGGTCAGGGGACCGCTGTGGCGATCATGTCCGGCGTCGAGCGCAAGGGCCGTTGGGTCGTGCCGCCCGGTATGACCACCGTCGCCGTCATGGGTGGCGTCGAGCTGGACTTCACCGACGCCGTGCTCACGGCGCAGGAGACGACCATGACCGTCTTCTGCCTCATGGGCGGCATCGAGATCACCGTGCCCGAGGGCCTCGAGGTGCGGGTCGACGCCGTGGCGCTCATGGGCGGGCACTCGGGACCCAGGACGACGCCGCCGCCCGGGTCTCCCGTGCTGCGCATCACCGGGCTCATCCTCATGGGCGGCGTCGACATCAAGTCCGCCCAGGGCCCCGGGGGGACCGACCAGATCGAGCGCTGAGTCGCCGCCCGACCGCCGCGACGGGGCGCGGCGGTCAGTTGTGCGAGTCGAAGTCGACCGACGAGTACAGCCGCAGCTTCGCGAGACCCTGCTCGCTCCTGACCTCGCGGATCGTGCCGCTCTTGCTGCGCATGACGATGGAGTGCGTGGTCGCCGTGCCGCCGCGGAACCGGACGCCTTCGAGCATCTCGCCGTCGGTGACCCCGGTCGCGACGAAGAAGACGTTGTCCCCCGTGACGAGGTCGTCGGTGAGCAGCACGCGGTCGAGGTCGTGGCCCGCGTCGAGCGCCCGCTGGCGCTCCTCGGGGTCCTTCGGCCAGAGCTTGCCTTGGATCGTGCCGCCCATGCACTTCATGGCGCACGCCGTGATGACGCCCTCGGGTGTGCCGCCGATGCCGACCAGCAGATCGATGCCGGTGCCCTCGCGTGCGGCCATCACGGCGCCGGCGACGTCGCCGTCGGTGATGAACTTGATGCGGGCGCCCGCCTTGCGGATCTCGGTGACGAGGCCCTCGTGGCGCGGGCGGTCGAGGATGATGACGGTGAGGTCCTCGATGCGCTCGGACTTCGCCTTCGCGATCTTCGCGAGGTTGTCGGCGATCGGGGCGTTGATGTCGACGACGTCGGCGGCGGCGGCGCCGGTGACGAGCTTCTCCATGTAGAACACGGCCGACGGGTCGAACATCGTGCCGCGCTCGGACACCGCGAGGACCGACAGCGCGTTGGGCATGCCCTTGGCGCACAGCGTCGTGCCGTCGATCGGGTCGACGGCGACGTCGACCTCCGGACCGCTCCCGTCGCCGATGTGCTCGCCGTTGAAGAGCATCGGTGCGTCGTCCTTCTCGCCCTCGCCGATGACGACGACACCGTGCATCGACACCGACTGCACGAGCGCGCGCATCGCGTTGACGGCCGCGCCGTCCGCGCCGTTCTTGTCGCCGAAGCCGACCCAGCGCGAGGCGGCCATCGCGGCCGCCTCGGTGACCCGCACCAGCTCGAGGGCGAGGTTGCGGTCGGGGATCTCGCGGGTCGAGGCGGTCTCGGTGGTCATGCGGAACGCTCCCGGATCTGAGGATGTACTCGCACTGTAACGAGCGGGTCGCCCCGACCCGATCGTGGGGAGCGCGGCCGCGAGGGCGTACGTCGCAGGAGTACCGCCGGCGTGACGCGGTGGCTACGGTCGTCGCATGACGCAGTTCCGTGCGACCGAGGCCGCCGCGCTGCTCGGGGTGAGCGACGACACCGTCCGTCGGTGGATCGACGCCGGACGGTTGCCCGCCGTGCGCGACCACGCCGGGCGCTGGGTCCTCAACGGACGCGACCTCGCCGAGTTCGCGCGTCAGAACGACGGCGCCCCGCAGGTCGAGTCCGACGTGCACAGCTCGGCAGGCAACCGGCTGCCCGGACTGGTGACGAGCGTGGTCCGCGACGGGCTCATGGCCCGGGTCGAGATCCAGGCAGGTCCGTTCCGCCTCGTCAGCCTGATGTCGAGCGAGGCCGCCGACGAGCTCGGTCTCGAGCCCGGGGTCCTTGCCGTGGCCGCGGTGGCCTCGACGAGCGTCGTCGTCGAGACGACCCGTCGCCCGCGTTGACCGGCGTACCCCGGGACGCGGCCGTGCGCCGCGTCGCCGACAATGGGCGGGTGGACGCCGATCCGACCGCCGACCCCGCTGCCGACCCGGCCGCGGGGGTCCCGGACGCCGCCGAGCCGGTCGGTCCCGACGGCCTCGAGGTCCCGGAGGACTGGGCCGAGCGCACGGACGACGACCCCGCTGCTGTCGCCGCGATGCGCGAGGAGCGGGCCAGCCGCCGGCTGCGCCAGACCGTGCGCGACATGACCATCTCCATGCTCGTCGTCACCGGGGCCGTGGTGCTGCTCGTGGCGCCGTGGAACCGGACCACGCCCGACCCGGTGAAGGTGGTCGACCCGAGCTCGGTGATCAGCGGGGCGCGCGCGGCCGAGCCGTGGCCGGTGCTCGCTCCCGTCGGGCTCCCCGCGTCATGGCGCGCCACGAGTGCGCGGATCGCCGTCGCCGGCGACGGCCAGGACGTCGTGCACCTCGGCTATCTCACGCCGACCACGACCTACGTCGGGCTCGAGCAGTCGGCGACCAAGGAGCTCGGCTTCGTCGCGGAGCAGACGGTGGGTGGCGAGCAGACCGGCAGTGCCGAGATCGACGGCGTCACCTGGCAGACCTTCGAGTCACCCGACGGCAAGCACCGGTCCTACGTGCGACAGGCGGACGGCGCCACCTACGTGGTCGAGGGCCAGTCCTCCTGGGCGGACCTGACCACCTTCACCAAGAGCCTCGTCGCCGGCTGAGGCAGACGTCCCTATCCCGTCGCGGTGCCGGTAGGGTCCGTGCTGGCCGGAGGGCACGTCAGGGAGCCCGGCCGCCGAGGCAACGACGCCGATCACCGTCGTCGCGCCCGCGGGTCGTGCTGGAGGGAGCGGGTCGGTGCGCTGGCTGAAGCGGATCCTCATCGGGCTCGGTGCCTTGCTGCTCGTGCTGCTCGTGGCCGTCATCGGCGGCCTGCTGTGGTTCCGCATCCCGCAGAACGCTGCCGGGGTCGTGGCCCAGACCGTGTGCAGCGCCGCGTTCGTGTCCGGCCGCGACAAGCCGGTCGACGCGCTGATCACCTCCGACGTCGCGCCGCAGAGCCCGGTGCTCGGCGTGGTCTCGGCCTCCATCGACCACGACCAGCACACGGTGACGGCGAAGTTCCTCGGGATCATCTCGCGGACCTCGGCGCTGCAGACCCGGCGGGGCTGCGTCCTCGACGGCGACGTGGACCCCTCGGCCAAGCCCTACGTCCCCGCCGCCGCGAATCCCGCTGCGTGGCCGACGGGTGACGCGCCGGTGAGCGCGTCCGAGCTCGGCACCCTCGGGGTGGACACAACGAAGCTCGGCGCCGTGCTCGACAAGGCGTTCGCCGACTCCGGTGACCCCAACGGTGTGAACGCCCGCGGCGTCGCCGTCGTGCAGGGCGGCAAGCTGCTCGTGCTGCGCGACGGGACCGGCATCGGGCCCAACACCGCGCTGCACGGCTGGTCGATGACCAAGACCGTGACGGCGATGCTGGCCTGGAAGAAGTTCTCCGCGATCGGCCTGGACATCAAGGAGCCCGTGGTCAAGGCGTTCCCCGCCGGCCGTGCGCCGTCGTGGGTCGCCGACTGGGAGAAGGACGACCGCAAGAACATCACGGTCGCCGACCTGCTCTTCATGCGCGACGGGCTCAAGCTCGACGAGGGCTACGGCCCGACGGGCGACGTCGTGCAGATGCTCTACGGCGAGCCGGACATGTCGGCCTGGGCGGCGCAGCACCCGCTGGAGTTCGCGCCCGGCACCACGTGGGAGTACCTCAGCGCCACGAGCAACATCCTCTCCGCCGTGACCCGCGCGCAGTTCGCCACCGACCAGGAGTACGTCGACTTCGCCTACGACTCGCTGTTCACGCCGATCGGCGCCACGACCGCGACGTTGCAGACCGATGCGTCCGGAACCTGGGTGGGGTCGTCGTACCTCTGGGCCAGCACCGCCGACTGGGCCCGCTTCGGCCAGCTCATGCTTCACGACGGTTCCTGGAACGGCACGCAGGTGTTCCCGACGGGGTGGCGCGCGCTCGCCGGGACCCCGGCGGTGCCCAGCGGCGAGGGGCACGGCTACGGCGCTCAGACCTGGATCCCCGGGCAGGCGTCCGGGGGTGAGTGCGCGACCACGCCCGGCTATCCGCAGGACACGTTGCTCATGGAGGGGCACTGGGGCCAGATCGTGGCGATGCTGCCCTCCCGTGACGCCGTGATCGTTCGCCTCGGCTGGTCGATCGACAAGGACTTCGACGGCTGCCAGTTCGTGGCCGACGTCGCCGCGACGCTGCCCGCGACGCCGAAGTCCTGACCGGCCTCGCTCGCCCGGGTGCGGGCGGTCAGTCCTCGGCCGGCGGAGGAGTGCGCGCGGCGTCCAGTCGCGTCCGGGCGGCGTCGAGCCACTCCTGGCAGATGCGGGCGAGCTCCTCGCCGCGCTCCCAGAGGGCGAGGGACTCCTCGAGCGTCGTGCCGCCCGCCTCGAGGCGGCGTACGACGTCGGTGAGCTCGTCGCGCGCCTGCTCGAACGTCGGCTGCCCCGGGGTCGCGGTCACGTCCCCACCCTAGGGCTCGCGCCGGGCCCGGAACTCGCCCGCGCTGACCCGCACGCGGACCAGGGCGCCGTCGGCGACGTCGTCGGCCACCCGCACGACTGCACCGTCCTCGGTCTGCACGACGGCGTAGCCGCGGTCCAGGGTCGCAGCGGGGGAGAGCGCGCGGACGCGGGCCCGCACGTGGCGCACGTCGTCGGCCGCGCGGGTGAGCCGGCCGTCGAGCGCTCGACGCGACCGGTCGAGCAGCGATGCGACGTCGGACCCGCGCGAGGACACGAGCACGAGGGGATCGGCGAGCACCGGACGGTGCCGTGCGGAGTCGAGCCATGCGGACTCTCGGTCGAGCCGCGTCACGAGCGCCCGCCTCGCCCGGGCGCGAAGGTCGGCGACGCCGCGCATCTCCTCGACCATGTCCGGCACCACCTTGCGCGCGGCGTCGGTCGGCGTGGACGCGCGGACGTCGGCGACGAGGTCGAGGATCGGCGAGTCCTTCTCGTGCCCGATCGCCGACACCACCGGGGTCCGGCACGCGGCCACCGCGCGCACGAGCCCCTCGTCGGAGAACGGGAGCAGGTCCTCGACCGAGCCGCCGCCCCGCGTGACGACGATGACGTCGACGTCGGGGAGCGCGTCGAGCTCGCGCACCGCGGCGGTCACCTCGCTCACGGCCTTCACGCCCTGGACCGCGACCTCGCGCGTCTCGAAGACCACTCCGGGCCAGCGGCGTCGAGCGTTCTCCACGACGTCGCGCTCGGCGTCGGAGCCTCGGCCGCAGACCAGCCCGACGACGCGCGGCAGGAACGGCAGCGGCTTCTTGCGCGCCGCGTCGAACAGGCCCTCCGCGGCCAGCAGGTTCCGGCGCGCCTCGAGCTGGGCGAGCAGCTCCCCGAGACCGACCGGCCGGATCTCGGCCGCGCGGAACGACAGCGTGCCGCGACCGGCGTAGTACTCCGGCTTCGCGTGGACGACGACACGCTGCCCCTCCGAGAGCGGCGGGGAGCACGCGTCCACGACCTGGGTGAGGCACGACACCGTCAGCGACATGTCCGCCTCGGTGTCGCGCAACGTGAGGAACACCATCCGCGCGCCCGGACGACGGGTGAGCTGGGCGACCTGGCCCTCGACCCAGACCGGCCCGAGCCTCGCGATCCAGCCCTCCACCGCGCGGGCCACGGTGCGCACCGCGGCCGGCTGCTCCGGTGTCGTCTCGAGGCCCACGCACGCACCCTAGGCCGTGCGCGACGGGAGGCCGACCCTGGAGGGCCAGCCTACGATGGGTGGGTGAGCGACAGCCTGAGCACCGAGTCCGCGCCCGCGAGCGTCGTCAAGAAGGTGCTGCTCGCCGCGCCGCGCGGCTACTGCGCCGGCGTCGACCGGGCCGTCGTGACGGTGGAGAAGGCGCTCGACCTCTACGGCTCTCCCGTCTACGTCCGCAAGCAGATCGTGCACAACAAGCACGTGGTGCACTCCCTCGAGGAGCGGGGAGCGATCTTCGTCGAGGAGACCGACGAGATCCCCGAAGGCGCGATCGTGGTCTTCAGCGCGCACGGCGTCGCCCCGTCCGTGCACGAGGAGGCCGCGGCCCGCAACCTGCGCACCATCGACGCCACGTGCCCGCTGGTGACCAAGGTGCACCAGGAGGCGCGCCGGTTCGCCGACGAGGGCTACCGCATCCTGCTGATCGGCCACGAGGGTCACGAGGAGGTCGTCGGCACGACTGGCGAGGCGCCCGAGGCGATCACCCTGGTCGACGGTCCGTCGCACGCGGACGAGGTCGAGATCGGACCCGACGAGAAGGTCGTCTGGCTGTCGCAGACCACGCTCTCGGTCGACGAGACGATCGAGACCGTCGACCGGCTGCGCACCCGCCTGCCGCTGCTGATGAGCCCGCCCAGCGACGACATCTGCTACGCGACGCAGAACCGCCAACTCGCAGTGAAGGAGATCGCGCCGCGGTGCGACGTCCTCATCGTCGTGGGGAGCGGCAACTCCTCGAACTCCGTGCGGCTCGTCGAGGTGGGGCTCGAGGCGGGCGCGTCGGCGTCCTACCGGGTCGACAACGCCGCCGAGCTGCAGGCCGCGTGGTTCGACCACGCGACCACCGTGGGCCTCACGAGCGGTGCCTCCGTGCCGGAGGACCTCGTCCACGGCGTCCTGGACTGGCTCGCCCTGCGCGGGTTCGGGGAGGTCGAGGAGGTCCTGTCGGCGGAGGAGCACCTGGTCTTCGCGCTGCCGCCGGAGCTGCGCCGCGACATCAAGGCCGCGGCCAAGGGCTGACCCGTCCGGCTCCGTGCGACGTCAGGTTCGTGGGGCGTCGGCCGAGGTCAGTGACGTCGGCGCCGGACGAGCACGATCACGAGGCAGACCGCGGTGGTCCCGAGGATCCACGGCGCGTTGGTGGCCAGGATGCGGAACAGGCTGAAGCCCTCGCGGATCAGCAGGCTGCCGGACTTGTCCAGGATGAGCTGACCGGCGGTGAGCGCTGCTGCGAGGAAGGCGAGGGGCGGTACGACCACGGCCGCCCAGATGTCGGCCCGCCGCACGACGAGCGCGGAGTAGACCGACGAGACGAGCAGCGCGACGCCGGTGGCGACACCGATCTGCTGGCGCATGATCGCCTCGGCGAACGCGACGAGCACCGTGGCGGCCCCGACGACCACGACGACACCGGAGTAGGTGAGGCCCATTCCGTCGGGCTGCGCCTGGGGGGCCTTGTCGGCCACGACCTCGACCCGGGGCCCCGGGGCGTAGGAGGGGTCGATCGCCGGGATGGCGTCGAGCGTGGCCGGACCCTCGGCGCCGGCCGAGCGGTAGAGCCGACCGGTATCGACCCGCCCGGCAGGGGCGGAGGAGATGGCCGGGTCGACGGTGCCGTCCCAGGGCCGCGCGACGGGAGCCACCGAGACCGGCTCACCCGCGGGGGCCGCGGCTACGGCGGGTCCACCGAGGCCGCTGCCAGCCGCCGGCTCCGGCTTGGCGGGCTCGTCGTCGGCGGGCTCGAACCCGGCGACGAGGTGGGACGCCTCGGCCGACTCGTGGTCGAGGTCGAGCGCCACCCGGTCCTCGGCCTCGGCCATCGCGGGCTCGACCACGACCACCGCCGGTTCGCGCTCGACCACCGCCGGCTCGGGCTCGACGGCCACGGGCTCGGGTCGGCCGACGACCCGCGCGGGCTCCACAGCCACGGGCTCGCGGACGGCCGGCTGAGCGGCGGTGCTGTCGTTGGCGTGCTCGGGGACGGCAGGTGCGGGCGCGAGCGGGGAGTCGGGGTCCTCGAACAGGTCGCCGAAGGACGGCGCGCCGGGTCCGGGGTCGGTGCTCACGAGGGTTAACCGTACGTGACGTCGTCCCCGGTCCCGACGATCGGCACGGCGACCGGGAGGTCGGCGAGCCCGCCGCCGGCTGCTGCCACGAGCTCGGCGGCCGTGACCGGCCGGGTGGTGGTGGTCACCAGCCGGGGCATCGGGAGCCCGGAGTCGGGGTCGTCGACCGCCTCGACGACACCCAGCTCCACGAGCCGGCGCGCACTGACGAGCACGCGCGACTCCAGCGAGCCGACGGTGCCGTTGTAGGCGCCGACGGCCGAGTCCAGCGCGGCACCGAGCCGCCCGAGGTGGGTCCCCAGCGTCGCCAGCCGCGAGTGCAGCTCGCGGGCCAGACGGTGGACCTCGCGCACGTTGCGCGTCGCGGACTCCTGGCGCCAGGTGTGCGCGACGGTCCGCAGCAGGGCGAGCAGCGTGGTCGGCGTCGCGATGACGACGTCGCGCGCGAAGGCGTACTCGAGGAGGTCCGGTCGCACGTCGAGGGCCGAGGAGAGGAACGACTCGGCGGGGAGGAACAGCACGACGAACTCGGGCGACTCGTAGCGCCGCCAGTACTCCTTGCTCGAGAGCCGGTCGACGTGCGCCATGAGCTCGCCCGCGTGACGCGCCAGCAGGACCCTGGCGGTGGCGTCGTCGGCCGCCTCGGCCGCGTCGAGGTAGGACGACAGCGGCACCTTGGCGTCGACCACGATGTCGCGGTCGTCCGCGAGGTGGACGACGAGGTCCGGGCGCAGCAGGTCGCCGTCGTCGTCACGGCTGCTCGACTGCTCCTCGAAGTGCACGTGGGGGAGCAGGCCCGACGACTCGACCAGCCGACGCAGCTGCACCTCGCCCCACCGGCCGCGCACCTCGGAACGACGCAGTGCGGTGACGAGCCTCCCGGTCTGGTCGCGCAGCGCGTCGGTCCCGAGCGCGGTGAGCCGGATCTGCTCCTGCAGCTGGGCATGCGCCGCCGCACGGTCGCGCTCGGCGCGCGACAGGTCGAGCGACACCCGCGCCAGGGTGTCGTTGACCGGCCGCACGAGGGCGTCGACCGCGGCCCGCTCGGCCGCGAGCCCCGCCGGCGCCGCCGAGGAACGGCGCGCGACGGCGAGGACAGTGGCCGTGCCGGCACCCGCGAGCAGCCCGAGCACGAGCCCGACGACCAACGCAAGAAGTTCGCTCATTCCCCCACCCTCCCCGAAGGGTCCGACACCCGTCCCCGCGCTCGCTTGTCGCGTGAATGTGCCCCGACGCTCGACAGGCGCCCGTGAAGCGCCTCGCGGAGCGAGCTAGGCACGGTTGACATTGACGGTCCGTCAACCCCTACCGTCGATCGCATGAGCTGGTCCATCGTCGAGGTCGCACGGCACGCGGGAGTCTCCTCGCGCACGCTGCGCCACTACGACGACGTCGGCCTGGTCCCACCGGCGTACGTCGGGAGCAACGGCTATCGCTACTACGAGCAGGAGCAGCTGCTGCGGCTCCAGGAGGTCCTCCTGCTCCGTGAGCTGGGCGTCCCGCTCGGGGCGATCCGCCGGGTGCTCGACGGCACCGCGGACCGGGTCGCCGTCCTCCGCGAGCACCGGGTCGCGCTGCTCGCGGAGCGTGATCGGCTCGACCGGCTCGCCGCGACCGTCGCGCGCATGGTCGAGATGAGGGAGCGAGGCGATCACATGGGTCCCGAGGAGCTGTTCGAGGGCTTCGACGCCGACCGGCAGCGCGGGTACGAGGCCGAGCTCGTCGAGCGCTACGGCGCCGCAGCCCAGGATGAGATCGACGAGTCGTGGCGCCGCATCGGCCGGATGAGCAAGGACGACGCCGCGCGGGTGCAGGCCGAGCTCGCCGAGCGTGACGAGGCCTACGCCGAGCTGCTCGACGCCGACGTCGCGGCGGACGACCCGCGCACGCAGGACGTCACGGCCGGGCACTACGCCTGGGTGTGCCGGTTCTGGACGCCGAGCGCCGAGGCGTTCGCCGGCCTGGGCGACCTCTACGTCGAGAGCCCGGACTTCAAGGCCCGCTACGACGCGGTCCGACCAGGACTCGCCGAGTACGTCCGCGACGCCATGGCGGCGTACGCGGTCACGACGCTCGCCTGACGCGCGCCGGGCAAGGTGCGGGCCCCGCGTCGCTGCGGGCCACGGCGTCGCAGCCGGACTAGGTTCGGGGCCGGGCACAGTGCCCGGTCTGGGGGAATCGATGCCACGCCACGGGTTGGCCGCCGTCGTCCTGGCAGTGGTCGCTGCCCTCGTCGTGGCCGCCCCTTCCGCAGCGAGCGCTTCCGCGCCCGCCGCACCTGTCGCCGCCGCGGGGGTGACGGGTGTCGCGCCGGTCGCGGTGCCGGCACCGGCGTACCTCGTCGGCAGCTACCCGCTGCGGCCGACCGACCCCGACCAGAGCATCTACGCCGTCAGCGACCCGTTGCCTCTCGACGACGCCGGGCCGCACGACGCGACCGGGGTTCGGATGTTCGTCGTGAACGGCGTGCTGCACGACCACCCCGTTGCCCAGGCGCAGTACGGACTGTGGCTGCTGGACTCCTACCGCATCACGGGGGACCCGGCCTACCTCGACCGTGCGGTCGCTCAGGCGCAGCGGATCATCTCCAAGCGCGTCGTGAGCGGTCCCGCGTGGTTCTTCCCCTACGACTTCGACTTCGCCCTGCACCAGGACGCCACGAAGGGGCTGGAACGCGCGCCGTGGTTCAGCGCCATGGCCCAGGGCCAGGCCCTCTCGCTGTTCGTGCGGCTGCTCCAGGTCACGGGCGACCCGTCCTACCGTGCGGCCGCCGACGCCACGTTCCTCAGCTTCCTGGCGTCACCCAGCGCGACGCGGCCGTGGGTCGCGCACGTCGATCCGGCACGCAACCTCTGGCTCGAGGAGTTCCCGCAGTTCCCGACTTCGGCGTCCGACTTCACCCTGAACGGCCACCTGTTCGCGACGTTCGGGCTCTACGACTACGTCGTCCTCACCGGCGACCCGCGGGCCCGTCAGCTGTGGAACGGCGCGGTTCACACGGTGTCGGTGGTCGTGCCTGCAGGCATCCGCAACCCGGGGTGGATGTCGAACTACTGCCTCGCGCACGGGCACCCGTCGGCCCGCTACCACGCCGTGCACATCGAGCAGCTGCTGCGCCTGCACGTGATCACCGGTTCCGCGGTGTTCGCGAACCTCGCGGACACGCTCTCCGACGACTACCCGACGCCCGAGCAGGGCGGCACCGTGGTCCTGTCGAAGGGCCTGCGGTCGGCGTACGCCTTCACCGCGCGAGGTGTCATCGGGGCCCCCGTGACGCGGCTGCTGACGACGACGTTGCAGGTCCGGTTCGACCGACGCCAGCGGATGCCCGGCCGCGGGATCTACTACCGGATCGCGACGGGCACGTTCGCGGGTCGGTGGGTGGCCGAGCAGCCGCTGGTGGCCGTGGCACGCAAGCCCGTCGGCGTCGAGCACTACCTGCTCACGCGCCGCCTCATCGTGCCGAAGGGCCGCGTCGCGGGGATCGTCGTCGGCGACAGCGGCTGGTCGACGGTCGTGCGCGCGACCCTGCCCAGAGCGACCCACTACGTCGTCGACGCGCGCGGCTGGGTCCGTGGGGTCGCCTCGGTGCACGTCACCAGCGGCACGCTGGCGGGCGCGTGGATCCCCGTGAGCGCGGGCACCCTGCGCTGAGCGTGTCCGTCCGCGCGGCGACGCGAGGCGCGGCAGCGACGTCGTAGGACCGATCCAGGGTCGGCCGTCGGTGGCCGCGTGGCACGATCGGCAGGAGCCGTCGCGCTGCGGCCGCGCGCGAGTCCCGTGGAGGGCAATCCGATGACGAGCTTCACCAACGCCGACAACCGGCGCGGCGCCGACTTCCGGGAGGTCTCGCTCGCCGGCTCGCAGTTCTACGACGTCAGCTTCGCGGGCGCGTCCTTCCGCGAGGCCGACTTCGGCGGCGCCCGCATGATCGGCGTCCAGTTCGAGCACGTCGTCCTCGACGGTTTGGTCGACGGACTCGTGATCAACGGCGTCGAGGTCGCTCCCCTCATCGAGGCGGAGCTCGACCGGCGTCACCCGGGGCGCGAGCGGCTGCGCTCCGACGATCCCGACGACCTGCGCGCGGGATGGTCGTGGCTCGAGGAGCAGTGGGCGGCCACCACCGCCGAGGCGCTGGCCGCGCCTGTCGACCGGCTGCGGCTTCGGGTCGACGACGAGTGGTCGTTCCTCGAGACGCTGCGGCACCTCGTCTTCGCCACCGACTGCTGGCTTGGCGTCGGCAGCCTCGGGCGCACGACGTACCACCCGCTGGGCCTCGCGGGTCCGTGGCTCGACCCGGCGACGTGCGGGCTCGACGTGACGGCCGACCCGACCACGGAGCAGGTCCTCGAGGTGCGCGCCGAGCGGCAGTCGCTCGTCCGCGACCGGCTCGCCACCGCCACGCGCGCGTCCCTGGCCGTGGAGACGACCCCGTGGGACGCCAGCCCCTGGCCGCCGCCGGAGCCGATGACCGAGCTCGCCCGCCTGCACGTGATCCTCGAGGAGGAGTGGTGGCACCTGCAGTTCGCCCGCCGCGACATGGCGTCCTGGGCTCACGGCGCCTAGTCCGGCAGGCCGGCCAGCATCGCCAGCGACTCCTCCGCCCACGCGAGCTGCGCGCGCGCCGCGTGCTCGCCGGCCGACACCGTGATGAGCCAGTACGCCGCGTTCGGGTCCGCGTCGCGCTCGACCTCGGCGCGGATCGCGGACATGGTCGCGAGGCTCTCCAGCGCACTGTCCCGCGCGTCGCGCACGAGGTCCGTGCAGCGCTCGGGTCCGAGTACGGCACCGAAGAACAGCCGGAGCAGCGTGCCGTTGCGCGGCGGCGCAGACGGGATCGGCTCGCGCAGCAGGTCGGCCAGGCGACGCCGACCCGCGGCCGTGAGCCGGTAGGTGCTCCCCGACGTGCGGCCCGCGGAGTCCGGCGTCACGAGCCCGTCGGCCTCGAGCCGCGCAAGGGTGGGGTAGATCTGGCCGAAGCTCTCGCTCCAGAAATGCCCTAGCGTCTCGGCGATGGCGCGACGTACGGCGTATCCGGACATCGGCTCGACCGACAGGGCCCCGAGCACCGCGACCTCGGTCTGCGACTGCCTCGACATTGACCCAACATATCTGGTAGATATCTCCCGTGACAACGACGCAGCCGGCCCGAACCGGTGCCACCGGGCTCGCACCCGTCGACGTGGTGCTGGCGGCCGCGTTGCTGACCCTCGCCGGCTTCCAGGCCGCGCTCGCCCTCGGGGCACCGTGGGGCGCGGCCGCGTGGGGTGTCAGCCAAGAAGGCTCACTGCACGCAGGGCTGCGGGCCGGCAGCGCCGTCGCCGCACTGGTGTGGGTGGGCGTGGCGCTGGTGGTGCTACGTCGATTGCTCGGACCGGTCGGGCGACGGCGCACGCTGCTCGTGGTGGCCGTGTACTCCTGCCTCGGCGTGCTGCTCAACGCCGCGTCTCCGTCGTCGCTCGAACGCGCGATCTGGGCGCCGTTCTGCCTGGTGGTCGCGGTCCTCGCCTGGTGGGCGTGGCGCGCAGCGCGGTCCGAGGGGGCACCCGGGTCCACCTAGGATTGCGTCCCATGGCGCTCACCATCGGCATCGTCGGTCTCCCCAACGTGGGCAAGTCGACCCTCTTCAACGCCCTGACCAAGAACGACGTGCTCGCGGCGAACTACCCGTTCGCGACGATCGAGCCCAACGTCGGGGTGGTCGGCGTGCCCGACCCTCGTCTGGCGATCCTCGCGGGCATCTTCGGGTCGGAGCGGATCCTGCCCGCCACCGTGTCCTTCGTCGACATCGCCGGCATCGTCAAGGGCGCGAGCGAGGGTGCCGGCCTCGGCAACAAGTTCCTCGCAAACATCCGCGAGAGCGACGCGATCTGCCAGGTGATCCGGGTGTTCACCGATCCCGACGTCGTCCACGTCGAGGGCAAGGTCGACCCCAGGGACGACATCGAGATCATCAACACCGAGCTCATCCTCGCCGACCTGCAGACCGTCGAGAAGGCGCTGCCTCGGCTGGAGAAGGAAGCGCGTCTCAACAAGGACCGCGTCGAGATCCTCGAGGCCGCGAAGAAGGCCTACGACCTCCTGTCGGCCGGCACCACGATCTTCGCCTCGGGCCTGGACCGCGAGCCGCTGCGCGAGCTCTTCCTGCTCACCGCCAAGCCCTTCCTCTACGTCTTCAACGTCGACGTCGACGAGCTCGCCAACGAGGCGCTGCTCGACGAGATGCGCGCGCTCGTCGCGCCCGCCGAGGCCGTCTTCCTCGACGCAAAGACCGAGGCCGACCTCGCCGAGCTCGACGACGACGAGGCCCTCGAGTTGCTGCAGTCGATCGGGCTGACCGAGTCGGGGCTGACCACGCTGGCCCGCGACGCGTTCGACACCCTCGGCCTGCAGACCTACCTCACGGCCGGCCCCAAGGAGTCGCGCGCGTGGACCATCCGCAAGGGCGCCACCGCGCCCGAGGCCGCGGGCGTCATCCACACCGACTTCCAGAAGGGCTTCATCAAGGCCGAGGTGATCTCCTTCGCCGACCTCGTCGACACTGGGTCCGTCCAGGAGGCGCGCAGCAAGGGCAAGGCGCGCATGGAGGGCAAGGACTACGTGATGCACGACGGCGACGTCGTCGAGTTCCGCTTCAACGTCTGACGGTCTCGTACCCTTCTGGCCCTCACTGGCTGAACGACCAGCGGGCGCGCGGCGATCGAGCTCGAACGACAACGTCAACCCGGGCCGCGCTGTCGCGACGGCGCGGCCCGGGCAAGGCACGTGCGTGAGCGCGTGAGCGCCCAGCTGCCCGTGTCGACCACCGTTGCCGTCGACGCGGCGACGAACTGAAGCAGGGTCCCGTGCGTCTTCGGCCCATTGCCCAAGGCGTTCATGCCGAAGACGGCCGGGGAACCGACGCTCGGGGACTTGTAGCCCTCGTAGATGCACACGTAGCTGGAACTGGCCGCGGGTGCCGTTATGCTGCCCGTGCAGTGCGTCGGGTCAGGGTTCGACCCACCTGTGGGCACGAACACCACCGTGGGGGAGACCCCCACGGGGAACGGGTAGCCGATGACAGTGCCGCAGGCGGACGCGCTTGCCGGGGAACCGAGCTCCAGCCCGGAGGACCCGGAATCCGTCTGGCCGGTGCCGAGAGTGGCGAGCAGCGGGCCGGCGGGGCCCGTCCCTCCGGCGGGGCCAGTGGGACCGGTAGAACCGGCGGCGCCTGGGGCTCCCTTTGCCGCGGCGGTGATCCGGGCGACCGTGAGGCCGCCGGCCTTGTCGGCGTTGGCTGCGCGGGCGGCGTAGAAGTTCTTGACCAGACCCTTGGCATTGGTGGTGAGCGGGGCGGTCGTCGCGCTCTTCGTCACAAGGTTGAGCGCGGAGCCCTTCCCCGTGTTCTGGACCGTTGTGACGGCCCCGGCCTTGTTGGCCTTGCCGAGGATGAGGCTGTTGCCGGTGGCGGCTTACGTGATCGAGTCGAACCCGAGCACCAGGATGACGGCCGCGCCGCCGACTGCGAGTGCGCGCCGGCCTGAGCGTCGTGACATGAGGGAGGTTCTCCTTCGTCGGACCCTCGCCCCTGCACGCGGTCGCCAGCCCTGATCAGCACGGTATCGACGGCTCGCACCACGTGGGGGAACCTGCTCCGTTCGACTGCGAACGCTTCACCGGTCGGCCCAGCCCGGAGGACGCAGCTCACGCGCTCGTGAGCATGACTCGAGCTCGAGCCCGTGATGCTCGCCTAGGATCGGCATCACGGACGTCCCCCGAACAGGAGCAGGCCGATGACGAAGTCCAAGGCAGTCGTGACGGTCCTCGTTCTCGGCGCGGTGGTCGTGGCCGGCTACTACGCGGTCAAGCAGGTGAAGCAGCGCAAGGCCGTCGCCGACGAGGCCATCGGAAACATCCAGGCCGAGCTCGACGGCCTCGACCCGCTGACCCGTGCTGCCGTCGTCGCGAAGCTCTCCAAGGACGAGGTCAAGGGCCTGCGCCCGTCAGGCTGATCGAGCGTCCCGCACGGCGGCAGCGAGACCCGGTGCCAGGCCGTACGACGGCAGCAGGACCGACTGCAGCGCGTGGTAGACGTCAGGCGCGCCGACCCAGGTGCGCTCGACAGGCCGGCTGTCGACGTCGAGCTCGTGCCACCACGCGCCGGGCCGCAGCGGGTCGACGAGATGCTCGCGCGTGAAGCCCAGGACCTCGTCGTACGCCGCGGACCATCGTGGGTCTCCGGTCGCGGTGTGCAGCGCCCACGCGGCACCCGCTGCCTCGCACGCGACCCAGTGGAACCGCTCGCGCACCACCGGGGACCCGTCGAACCCCGTGGTGTAGAGCAGTCCGCCGATCGCGCCGTCCCAGGCGTCGGACCATGCGGTGGTCGCGAGCCCGACGGCCGCTGCGGAGAACCACGAGGGCACGTCGTACGTCTCGGCCAGCGTCAGCACGAGGCGTGCCCACTCGAACGCGTGACCCGGCGTCGCGCCGAAGGGCCGGAACGGATGCCGCGGATCGTCACGGTTGTAGTCCGGCTGCACCCGCCAGTCGACGTCGTGGTGCTCGGGCACGCGCCACCCCAGGACGCGCGCCTCGGTGAGCACCCGCCCGCAGACGTCGAGCGCTCGCGCCCGCCACGCCTCGTCTCCCGTGGCGTCGGCGGCGGCGAGGAACGCCTCGACGAGATGCATCGCCGCGTTGGCGCCGCGGTATCCCTCGGAGTCGGTGAAGTCGACGGCGTAGGACTCCATGGGCATCCGCGCGCCGTCGTCCCAGAACCGGTCGAGGACGACCGTCAGCGCGTCGTCGAGCAGTTCGCGACCACCGTCGACGCCGGCCACCGTGGCGGTCGATCCGGCCAGCACGACGAAGGCGTGGCCGTAGGCCTCCTTGCGTCCCTCGCCCGGGCGGTCGGCGTCGGACCACCAGCCGCCGTGCACGTCGTCGGCGTACGCCGTGCGCAGGGCGCGCACCCCTGCCGCAGCCCCGGTGCCGTCGTCGGGTCGGCCGAGGAGATGGCCGAGGGCGAGGCTGTGCACCATCCGGCAGCCGACCCACAGCGGCCGTCCTCGGTCGGGGTCGAGCGACCCGTCGCGCAGCCTCCAGCCGAACCCACCGAGCGGGTGGCGCGACCCGGCCGCCCAGTCGAGCAGGCGCACTGCCTCGGCCGCGCGCCACGCGGCGTGATCGGCGCCGCCCGGGGTGGTCGTGTCGAGGAGGCTCACGGACCGACCGTAGCGAGGCGCTTGGGCTACGCGTCGCGCGGCGTCTCACCGGCGAGCGACGGCGTGCTGCGCCGCTCCGGGCGGACCCCGTGCTTGTCGGCGTAGAAGACTCGTACCAGGTCCATGTCGGCGGCGAGGTCGCCGGTCGGCACGAGAGTCGGGCCGAAGCCGCCGGTTCGGGTCGGGCCGTCGAGGTAGGTCAGCACGATCGGGACTCCGGCGTCCTGCGCGATCCGGTAGAAGCCGGACCTCCACCCCTGCGCCCGACCTCGGGTGCCCTCGGGTGCGACGACGAGCGCGAACGACGTGCCGCCGGCGGCACGCTCGGTCATGTCCGCGACGAGGGAGCCGGGGTTCTCGCGGTCCACGGCGATGCCGCCCAGCCGCCTCATGACACCGCCGAAGGGTGCGCGGAAGAGCTCCTGCTTGCCCAGCCAGCGCGGCGACAGGTCGGCGCCCCAGGCGATCCCGAGCATGAGGGGGAAGTCCAGCCACGAGGTGTGCGGTGCCGCCACGAGCACGCAGGAGATGTCCGTCGGCGCGGGCTCGCCGGCGACGCGGTAGCGCAGCGCGCGCACGATCGCGCGGCCCACGGTCTGCTTCACGGCTCCACGTCCTCCCTCCACGGTCTGCGGTACGGCGACGGTACGCCGGCGCACGGGCACGGTCGCGCCGTGCACTCGGCGAGCGGACGGATTCGACGCGAGTGGAGACGCTCCTGCGCCTACGCTCGCCGGGAGCCGCGTGGTCGTCGGCATCGGAAGGGGGGCCCGTGGGACGTGTCCGAGTCTCGGTGGTCCTTGCCGCGACGATCGCCTGCCTCGGGACCGCGATCGCACCAGCGGCACCGGCGACCGCGGCACGGACGACCGCCGGACCCGCTCCCGCCACCACGTCGACCGGGCTCGTCGTCGGCAACGCCTCCGCTGCTCCGGTCGCATCGTCCGGGCGCACCGGTGCCCGACGCGTCCGCCCCGCTGCGGTGCGCCCGGCTGCGGTCGGCCTGGCGGTCCGGTGGTACGCGGTCGACCTCGGGCTCGCGCTCAACGCGCACTCGCACAAGGACCGGATGACCCTCGCCGATCTGTCGGCCGGCGTGGCGGCCGTCGACGACTTCTACAGCCGCAACACCGGCGGGCTCATCCGGTTCCGCGTCGGGCAGACGCGCACCTGGACCGCGACGCGCAGCGCCTGCTCGCTCGACGTGCCGTACCGGCTCGCACGCGCTGCGCACTGGACGGTGTCGAGCCGCACGGTCGTCGTGGCCTACCAGCCGGAGGCGTGCCTCTTCTCGGGGATGGCCGAGCTCGCGGGCAACTACGTCATCCTCGCCGAGGGCGGCCAGGTGGCCACGATGGCCCACGAGCTCGGCCACATCCTCGGACTCGGGCACTCCGGCCTCTCGGGCTGCTCGACCGCGTTCGGTCGGCAGTGCTCCGTCCGTGCCGACGAGTCACGGTTCCTCGCCTACGCCGACGGCACGGACCTCATGGGCGGTGCGCAGTCGCCCCAGCTCGCGGTCTACTCCCGCCAGCTCATCTCCGGCACGCTGAGCCCGGCGCAGCTGGCGCTGCTGCACGTCCCGTTCCGCGCGACGAGGATCGACCTCGCGAGCGTGCGCGCCCAGCTGCGCATCACGCTGGCGCCGCGGGTCGACCGCGTCGGCTTCAACGCCGTCTCGATCGTCTGGAACCGGCGGACCTACTGGCTGTCCTACGTCGACGCCGTTCTGGGCCAGCAGGTCACCGAGACCAACACCGACGGCACGGCGTTCCCCTCGCCGCGGGGCCAGGTCGTGGTCCAGACAGGACTCGGCCCCGACACCGAGCTGCTCCTCCCGTCCTCGGTGCTGCGGGTGGGGGCCGGCATCGGCGACGGCGCAGTTCTCGCGCTCCCGCTCGGCAGGCGCCTGTTCGTCCGGACCTGGCCGGACCACGCGACGCTCATCATCAGCCCGCCCGACCCCGCGACGCCCACCGCCGTGACGGCGGCCACGGTCGGTGACGACCTGATGGTCACCTGGACGCCCACGGCCGACGCCGCGGTGACGGGCTACCTCGTCGAGGCCCGGACGGGCGACACGGTGCTCACGACTCAGGTCCCCGCGGGCAGCTCCACCGCCACCATCCCGGGAACGCTGCCCGGCGGGTCCTACCGCGTGCTCGTGTTCCCGGTACGCGGTTCCGTGCGAGGTCTCCCGGGACGGGCGGTCGCGACGTGATCCCCCTGCCCGCGCCGCTGACCCAGGTGCCGTAGCGGCGATGGCCCCGGCAGGGCGAGAGCCCGCCGGACCGATCCCGACGGGCACTCGCTCGACGTACGACCTGCGTCAGCCCACCGGCACCGGCGGGATCGTGGCGAGACCTGCGGCGAAGCGCTCCGGGCTCGTCTCCTCGTCGACCATGCGGCCGTTGAGGTAGTCGTCGTACGCCGCGAGGTCGAAGTGACCGTGGCCGCACAGCGCCGTGAGGATCACCGTCTCCTCGCCGGTCTCCTTCGCCTTCTCGGCCTCGCGGATCGCGAGCGCGAGCGCGTGCGTCGGCTCGGGCGCCGGCAGGATGCCCTCGGTGCGCGCGAACTGGATCGCGGCGGCGAAGCACTCCGTCTGGGGGATGGCCCGCGCCTCCATGAGCCCGAGCTCGTAGATGTGCGAGATCAGCGGCGCCATGCCGTGGTAGCGCAGGCCGCCGGCGTGGATCGGGTCCGGGATGAAGTCGTGCCCGAGGGTGTGCATCTTCATCAGCGGGGTCATCCCCGCCGTGTCGCCGAAGTCGTAGGCGTAGACCCCGTGGGTCAGCGACGGGCACGACGCAGGCTCGGCGGCGATGATGCGCGGCGAGATGTTGCCCGCCAGCTTCTCGCGCAGGAACGGGAACGACAGCCCGGCGAAGTTCGAGCCGCCGCCGGTGCAGCCGACGATGTGCGTGGGGGTGTCCCCGGCCTTCGCGAGCTGGAGCAGCGCCTCCTCGCCGATGATCGTCTGGTGCATCAGCACGTGGTTGAGCACGCTGCCGAGCGCGTAGCGCACCTGAGGGTCGGACACGGCGGCCTCGACCGCCTCGGAGATCGCGATGCCGAGCGAACCGGTCTGGTTCGCCGGGTCGGCACCGAGACGACGACCGGCCTCCGTGAGGTCCGACGGGGATCGGTGCACGGATGCACCGAACGCCTCGATCATCAAGCGGCGGTAGGGCTTGCTGTCGTAGGACGAGCCGACCTGCCACACCTCGCACTCGAGCCCGTAGAGCGCGCAGGCGAAGGCGAGCGCCGTGCCCCACTGACCGGCGCCGGTCTCGGTGGTCAGCTTCCGCACGCCGGCCTGCTTGTTGTAGTACGCCTGGGGGACCGCGGTGTTCGGCTTGTGCGAGCCTGCGGGGGAGACGCCCTCGTACTTGTAGTAGATCCGGGCCGGCGTGCCGAGCGCCTTCTCGAGGCGGTGCGCGCGGAACAGCGGGGAAGGCCTCCACTGGCGGTAGACGTCGAGGACGCCACCGGGGATCTCGATGTACCGCTCCTGCGAGACCTCCTGCAGGATCAGCTCCATCGGGAACAGCGGCGCGAAGTCCTCGGGCCCGGCAGGCTGCAGGGTCCCGGGGTGCAGCGCCGGGGGCGGCGGGCTCGGGAGGTCGGGGACGATGTTGTACCAACGGGTCGGCATCTCGTCCTCGCCGAGCTCGTACTTGTGCCGACGCACCGTGTCGTCCATCTGCCGTCGTCCCTTCTCGCCCGCGGACACCACGTCGGCGAGGGGCCGCCGACGGGTCCGAACCTAACGGGGTACGCCGGGCATCGCAGAGCATTCGCCACTCGGTGGCTCAGCGGTCGCTCTCCTCGGGCCGCGGCACCACGATGCGGGCGACGCCGGCGTCGAGGTCGACCTCGCTGCGCGGGGGAGCGGAGTCACCCTCCTCGTCCCGCTTCAGCTCCATGAACTCGTCGTGCTCGATCTTGTTCTTCGACGTGGGCGCGAGCACCAGCCCGAGCGCGTCGAACCCCACACCCGCCACGTGCTGCCTGGCCTCCGGCTGCCCCCGACGTCGACGCCGACGGACGAGGACGGTCTCGATCGCAGCGGCAACGATGAGGAGCACGACCAGCGCGGGCAGGGTCATCGCGGCCAGGTAGCCCATCAGGACGCTCCGATCCCGGCCGCGATCTCGAGGATGCGGTGCGCCAGCTCGACGTCGAGCTGCGTGACGCCGCCTGCATCGTGCGTCGTGAGCCGCAGGTGCAGCGTGCGCCAGCGGATGTCGATGTCGGGGTGATGGTTCATCGCCTCGGCGACGACGGCGATCTCGTCGACGCCGCGGATGGCCGCGGAGAAGTCGGGGAACTCCACCGTCGCGTGGATGGCCGTCGTGTCGCCCGACCAGCCGGGCAGGTCGTTCAGCTGCCGGTCGATCTCGTCCGCGTCCAGGCGACGGCTCACAGGTCCAGGATCGCACGCGGATCCGCCCACCGTCCTGTCCCGTCGGCGCAGCCGGACGGTCGATGCCGGGGCGGGAGGCGTGGGTGAGAATGACGTGGTGGGGTGGATGGGGCAGCCGAGCGCTGTGGCGTTCGGGGTGGCCGGGCTGTTCTGGCTGCTGCTCTGCGTCCTGCCGGGGTTCCTCGCCGTCGGCGCGCTCGACCCGCGCCGCTCGGCACTCGACCGACTGGCGATCGCTCCGCTCGTCTCGTTCGGCGTGGGGTTCGCGGTGGCGGCCTGGCTCGGGGCGCTGCACGTCCCTGGCTCGGTCTGGTACGCGCCTGCAGCTCTCGTCGCCCTCGCCGTCGGGTCCGCGATCGTGATCGTCCGTCGCCCACGCGCCCGGTCGTGGCGCGACGCGTGGACACCCGATCGGAAGCGGACGTGGCTCGTGATCGGCGTCGCCCTCGCGATCTGCTGCTCGCTGTGGGCGCTGGCGTTCACGACGGCCGCGTAGGGGTTGGTCGTCGGTGGTGCCGTCCTTCGACGGCGTGACGCACGGCATGATCCTCACCGACGTCCTGCGGGGCGGCACCCTCTACCCGCCGGTGGAGGGGAGCGGCTACCTCGGGCTGGTCGGCGTCACCCGGCCGGGAGGGCTGCCGGCCGTCGCGTATCCCTTGGCGCTGCACGTGATCGCCGCACCCGTCGCGAGCGTGACGACCGTGTCCTCGGCGCTGCTGGTCCCGCTCACCGTGATGGCGTCGGCATGGCTCGTCCTCGGAACGGTGGCACTGACGCGCCGTTTCGCGGGTCCGCGCCAGGAGCTGGCGGCGGGCGTCGCCGCGGCCTTCCTCGCTCCCTTGTTCCCGTTCTGGCACGTCTACTGGGGACCGGCGCCCCTGATGCTGGCCGTCGCACTCGTGCCGGCGGCCACCGTCGCCGTGCTCGACGTCCGTCCCGGGCGGGGTCTCGTCGTGCCCGTGCTCGCGGTGTCGGGCCTGTTCGCCCTGCACGTGACCGAGGTTCTCGTCGTCGCGACGCTCGTCGCCCTGCACCAGCTCGTCACTCGGCGGGTTCCCGGGACGGCACGCGCGACGCTGTTCATGGCCGCCTCAGGAGTGCTCGGGCTGCTCGTGGCGGCGCCGCTGCTCGTCTACCTCACGCTGGCCCACGGAGCGAGCCGGCAGCAGGACCCCGCGCCGCGCCTCTCCGTCGGCGAGGCCGTCTACGTCGCTGTGCTCCGTCCCTTCGTGGTGCTCACCTCCGTGTCCGGGCCGGCGCTGCTGAGCGTGCTGGTCGCCGGTGTCGCGCTCGTCGCGCTCACGGTCGTGGGTGGCCGCCTGGCCTGGCAGCGGCCGATGGGACGCGCGGTGGCCATCGTGGTGCTCGGGTGCGGGGTCGTCGGCGTCCTCGCCTACGTGGGTGCGGTGCCCCTCGTGACGTCACCGTGGTACGGGAACGGCGACCGCCTGCTGGGTCAGGCGGCGGCACTCGTGCCGTGCCTGCTGGGCATCGCGCTGGTGTCCCTCGCGCGACGCGTCGCGTCGGCGCCGTCGGCCGCGCGGGCGGCCTGGGTCGTGGCGTGCGGAGCGGTCGTCGTGGTGATGCTCGGCCAGGCGGTGGGGGTGGCCTGGAACGGCCTCTCGAGCTTCGCCGTCGTGACGGCCGGCGACCGCGACGCCTTCGCGTGGCTGACGGCGCACGCGGCGCCGGGCGAACGCGTGCTCAACGACGACACCGACGGGTCCGCGTGGATGTACGAGTCGTCACGTGGCACGGTGCTCCCGGTCTTCGGCGGGCACCCGGGCGAGGACTACGCCGGCTTCCCCGACTACGCCGACCGGCTGCACCTGCAGCGCACGATCCAGGACGTCGCCTCAGACGCGCAGACACGTGCGGAGGCCGACCGATGGAATGTGAGGTACGTGATGGTCGGTGAGCGGACGATCAAGGACGAACCGCGCCTGATCGACGCCGAGGGTCTGGCCACCGGCGACGGGCTCCGTGAGGTCTTCTCGTCCGGCGGTGCGAAGGTCTACGAGATCGCCGCCCGCTGAGGTGCGCTCGATCCCTCCGCGCACGTCTGGCACGCTCTCGGCATGACCGCGGCGACCCACGTCACCCCTGACGGCAGCAGGGTGGTGGTCGCGGGCGCGGTCGAGCGACGGGGCCGGCTGCTCACCGCGAGGCGCACCCGCCCCGAGTCGGTCGCGGGCCGCTGGGAGCTGCCCGGCGGCAAGGTCGAGCCGGGCGAGGACCCGTCAGCGGCGCTCGTGCGCGAGTTGCGCGAGGAGCTCGCGATCGACGTCTCGGTGGTCGGGCGGGTGCCCGGCCCGGTCGACGGCGACTGGCCGCTCGACGCCACCTCCGTCCTGCGCGTGTTGCGCGTACGGATCGACCGCGGGGAGCCCGACCCGGACCCCGGGGTCGCCCATGACGACGTGAGGTGGCTCGCTCCGCGCGACATCGCCGACGTCGACTGGCTCGACGCCGACCTCGCGCCCGCCACGGCTGCCGCCGCGCGGCTCGACACCTGGGTCGACTTCCCGAGCGGGGCGACCGCCGGCGAGGGCATCGTGCTCGCGGTCCGACCGCTGGCGGACGGCACGGCCGCGGTGGTGGTCGACCGCACGCCGTTCCACCCGCTCGACCACGGCTGGCCGGACCAGCAGGGCGACACCGGCCTGCTGGGCGGGCGCCCCGTGACCGACAGCCTCACCGGGACCCTCGACGACGACGGCCGGCTCCTCGTCGACGGAGTGGTGGACGTCCGGCGAGGTGATCCCGGTCGCACCTGGGTGGTCGTCCACGTCGTCGCGGCCGGCGACGTGCCGCGCGTCGGCGAGCTCGTGGCGCTGTCGGTCGACGAGGCCCGGCGCACCTCGTTCTCGCGGGGGCACTCGGCTTGCCACCTCGCCGCGCTGGCGCTCAACGAGGCGACGGCGCGGTTCTGGTCCAAGGAGCCGCCGCGCCGGGACTCCCGTGGCTTCCCGTTCCTCGACCAGATCGCGGTGCAGGTGTCGCGGATCGGCCCCGACTCGGCCTACGACGGCTACCGGTGCGGGAAGTCCTTGCGCAAGGCGGGCTTCGACGCCGAGGCGTTCCTCGCGGCCCGCGACGAGGTGGCGGTCGAGGCCGGCGCGCTGCTCGCCGGCTGGGTCGCGCGCGGTGCCGTCAGCCGGGTCGACACGGACGGCGACCCGACGATCGCCGCGCGGCGGCGATGGTTCTGCGACGTCCCCGGGGGGCCGGCGGTGATCCCCTGCGGCGGCACGCACGTCGCCGACATCGCCTCCCTCGGGGTGGTCCGGGTCGCCTACGCGCCCACGGACGAGGGCTTCGAGGTGCTCACGACCGTGGGGTGAGGACGTCGGGCCGTGCTCGTGGGCGGTCTCGAGCGGTCCGGGGGAGGCCCTCCGGCCGGTAGACTCAGGGGACTCCCCGCTCTCGACCTTGAGGTTCCCCATGCCTGCCCACGGCTCAGCCGTCCGGAACGACCTGCGCAACGTCGCGATCATCGCGCACGTCGACCACGGCAAGACGACCCTCGTCGACGCCATGCTCTGGCAGTCGGGCGCCTTCACCGCGCACCAGGCCGACGAGGGCTCGGTCAAGGAGCGGGTCATGGACTCGATGGACCTCGAGCGCGAGAAGGGGATCACGATCCTCGCGAAGAACACGACGGTCCGCTACGTCGGCGACGGCGCCCCCGAGGGCGGCGTGCTCTTCAACATCATCGACACCCCCGGCCACGCCGACTTCGGCGGCGAGGTCGAGCGCGGCCTCGAGATGGTCGACGCCGTGCTCCTGCTCGTCGACGCGAGCGAGGGCCCCCTCCCGCAGACCCGCTTCGTCCTGCGCAAGGCGCTGCAGAAGAACCTCCCGGTGATCCTGCTCGTCAACAAGGTCGACCGTCCCGACGCCCGCATCGCGGAGATCGTCGACGAGACCTACGAGCTGTTCTTCGACCTCGACGCCACCGAGGAGCAGATCAACTTCCCCATCGTCTACGCCTCTGCGAAGGCGGGTCGCGCCTCGATGAACCGTCCCGAGGACGGCGGGATGCCGGACAGCGAGAACCTCGTGCCGCTGTTCAAGACGCTGCTCGAGACAGTCCCGGCGCCGTCGTACGACCCGGAGACGCCGCTCCAGGCGCACGTCACGAACCTCGACTCCTCGCCGTACCTCGGCCGGCTCGCACTGTGCCGAGTGCACTCGGGCACCATCCGCAAGGGCCAGCAGGTCGCCTGGGCGCGCCACGACGGCACGATCGAGCGGGTCAAGGTCGTCGAGCTGCTCACCACCGTCGCTCTCGACCGAGTGCCCGCCGAGAGCGCCGGACCGGGCG
>Ga0208851_1000013_pt1 | contig 76223 bp, 73 predicted proteins | sample NGESurshal092012_FD_184481 | JGI IMG/M metagenome (GOLD analysis project Ga0208851, IMG submission 184481) | Arctic peat soil microbial communities from Barrow, Alaska - NGEE Surface sample 415-2 shallow-092012 (SPAdes) | ecosystem: Environmental > Terrestrial > Soil > Wetlands > Peat ... | reverse complement strand
CCTGCGCCGGATCCCGGTCGACGCGATCGGCATCTTCAGCGACAACCGACGGGCTGCTGCTGCCATGGCGTACGGGGTGTGACGTGGCGGCGAATATCATCTTCGGACGCGGTCCGAAACAGGGAAACGGCGCGGGCTCGATCACCCAGCGCAGCGACGGACGCTGGATGGTACGCGTCACCGACCCGACGTCTGGAAAGCGGCGAACCGCCTATGCCTCAACGCATGCCGAGGCCGTACGGAAGCGGAGAAGCATGCTGGCGAAGGCCGAGCGACGCGAGTCCGTCCTCGACTCGGCCGCTACCCTGCGCACCTGGGCCGACGACTGGACCGCCTCCGGCCGAGCGGCACGGCGCCGGCGAGAGTCCACCGTGGGTGCCTACGTCTACCGACTCGACACCTACGTGCTCCCCGCCATCGGCGGCCTGCGGCTGCGTGACCTCACGCCGCTCCACATCGACGACCTGTCCCACGGCTTGGCGGCGAAGGGCTTGTCGGCCGCCACCATCAAGGGCTCGTTGATCGCGCTCTCGGCGTGCCTCGACGATGCGGTCCGAGGTCGACTCCTCACCGCCAACCCGGCCCGCGGCGTGACCGTGCCCGAGTCGGCGCGGCGCACTGCCGAAGTCGTTCCCCCGACCACCGAGCAGGTCCGGGCACTGCTGGCCGAGCTCGAGGGGACCGACCTCGAACGACTCGTCGCACTCATCGTGGGGACCGGGTGCCGGATCGGTGAAGCCCTCGCGGTGCGCTGGGCCGACCTCGACCTCGACGGCAGCTCTTGGCGCATCCGCGGCACCACCTCGCTCACCGTCTCCGGGTCCACCGTCGTCGGCAACCGCACCAAGTCCGGCGGCATCCGTCGCGTGGCGCTGTCACCGCTGGTCGTGGCGCAACTCGCGCAGCAGCGAGCCCATGTGGACGCGCAGCGCCGGGCGGCCCGGTCGGCCTGGGTGGAGCACGATCTCGTCTTCCCCACCAGCATCGGCACCCCCCAGCACTCCGGCAACGTCCGGCGAGGGTTTCGTGAAGCAGCGACCACGGTCGGCTTCCCGGGCTCCTTCCACGCCCTGCGGCACTACGTCGCCACGGCGGGCCTCTCCGTGCTCCGACCCGCCGTCGTGGCCAAGCAGCTCGGCCACCGGCGTGCGTCGCTGACCATGGACGTCTACGGGCATCTGCTCGTCGACGACTCCGCCGTGCTCGCCGCGTTGGTGTCAGGGTTGGTGTCAGGGTTGGTGTCAAACCCAGACGCGCCTCCGTGACGAGGAGCATTTGCGCAGGTCACAGCGTTGGGTGGTGGGGCGGGTGGGGCTCGAACCCACGACCTGACGGATTATGAGTCCGCTGCTCTGACCAGCTGAGCTACCGCCCCGTGCGCGGCGCCAGCGTATCCGGGGCTCGGGTCACGCCGGCGGCGGCAGCGGGTGGCGGGTGCTGAAGCGCGAGGCCCGACGCGCGATCCGGCGGGTGGGCGCCGGGGGACGTACGCGGGTCGGCTCCGGCAGGTGCGCGAAGAACCAGCGCTTCGCGAGATCGATGAGCACGAGGTAGACGACGACCATCACGACGAGTGTCGCGAAGAACGGCGCGGGCAACGGGGCGAAGCCGAGCGTCGCCGACACCGGCGATGCCGGGATGGCAGCGCCCACGGCCACGACGGCGATCGCCGCGAGGAGCAACGCGCGACTCGGGCGGCTGCGGAAGAACGGCACGCGCCTGGTTCGGATCGCGAAGATGACGAGCGTCTGCGTGGCCAGGGACTCGACGAACCAGCCGGCCCGGAACTCCGGCGGCGAGGCGTCGAACACCCACAGCATGATGCCGAAGGTCGCGAAGTCGAAGACCGAGCTGATCGGCCCGAAGAAGAACATGAAGCGACGGATCATCGCGATGTCCCAGTGCGACGGCCTCAGCAGCTGGTCGGGGTCGACGTTGTCGGTGGGGATGGCGAGCTGGCTCGTGTCGTAGAGCAGGTTGTTGAGCAGGATCTGCGACGGCAGCATCGGCAGGAACGTCAGGAAGATCGACGCCCCGGCCGCGCTGAACATGTTCCCGAAGTTGCTCGACGTCCCCATCAGCACGTACTTGATCGTGTTCGCGAAGACCCGTCGCCCCTCGACGATCCCGGTGGCGAGGACGTCGAGGTCCTTCTCCAGGAGGATCACGTCGGCCGCGTCCTTCGCGACGTCGGCGGCCGAGTCCACCGAGATGCCGACGTCGGCGGCGTGCAGCGCCACGGCGTCGTTGACGCCGTCGCCGAGGAAGGCCACGGCCGTGCCGGCCCGCCGGTGCAGGCGCACGATCCGCGCCTTGTGGTCGGGACTCACGCGGGCGAACACCGACGTCCCCGGGATCGCGGCGGTGAGGGACGCGTCGTCGAGGTCGTCGATCTCGGAACCCGTGAGCGTGTCCCCCGGCGGCAGCCCCAGCTCGGAGCAGACCCGCTCGGCCACCACGGCGTTGTCGCCCGTGACCACCTTGACCGCGACGCCGAGCTCTCCCAAACGCTTCAGCGCCGGGCCCGCGCTGGGCTTCGGCGGGTCGAGGAACACCAGCAGCCCCACGAGGCCGAGTGGCGCCCCTGTCGCTGCCTCGATCGCCGCCACCGAGGGGTCGACGTCGGCCCGCGCGACCGCGACCACGCGGTTGCCCGCCGCGAACTCGACGTCGAGCGCCGCGGTTGCCTCGGCCGCGACGTCAGTGCAGCGCGGCAGCAGGTTCTCCGGGGCACCCTTCACGAGCAGCGCCACCGACCCGGACGGATCACGCACGAGGGCCGTGACCGTGCGACTCACGTGGTCGAAAGGATCGAGGTCCAGCACCTGCCACCGGCGTACGTCCTCCCACAGGAGTTTCGACGCCGGTGAGTCCCAGAGCGCGACGTCGAGGGAGTTGCCGCTGACGGCGGTGCCGTCCTCGACGACCGCCTCGTTGCAGAGCAGGCCCGCACGCAGCGGCTCCACCGACGGCGCGCCGACGGCGTCGACGCCGCGCATGAAGCTGATCCGCCCCTCGGTGAGCGTTCCGGTCTTGTCCGTGAAGAGGACCTCGATGTCGCCGAGGTCCTCGATGCAGACCAGCCGCTTGACGAGCACCTTCTGCCGCGCCAGTGCCCGCGACCCCGCCGCCAGGCTCGTCGAGACGACCGCGGGCAGCAGCTGCGGCGAGATCCCCACCGCGATCGCCAGCGAGAACAGCACCGCCTCGAGGAAGGGACGCTGCAGCGCGAGGTTGACGACGAGGATGCCGGCGCACAGCACGGCCGCGACCTTGACGAGCAGCAGCGAGAACTCGCGCAGGCCGCGCTGGAACTCCGTCTCCGGCTCGCGCTCGCCGAGCTGCAGGGCCACCTGCCCGAACTCGGCACGCGACCCGGTGGCCACCACCACGCCGCGCGCCGACCCGGCGCGGACCACTGTGCCCATGAGCGCGCACGACGTCAGGTCGCCGAGCGCCGCACCCGGGGTCACGGGCTCCACGGACTTGGTGACCGCCTCGGACTCCCCCGTGAGCACCGACTCGTCGCACTCGAACAGGCTCACGCTCATCAGCCGGATGTCGGCCGGCACGACCTCCCCGAGCTCGAGGTCGACCACGTCTCCCGGCACCAGCTCGGCGACGTCGACGGAGGTCGCGTGCCCGTCACGGTGCACCGTCGCGGTGTGGCGCAGCTGCGAGTGCAGGGCCTGCGCCGCCTGCGCCGCGCGGTACTCGTTGACGAAGCCGAGTCCGATCGAACCAGCGAGGATCACGCCGATGATCACAGCGTCGGTGCCCTGGCCGAAGAAGGCCGACAGAGCGGCCGTGCCGCCGAGCAGCAGGAGCAGCGGGGACTTCAGCTGGGCGAGGAGGACCGACCACGCGCCGACGTGGTGCGTGCGGACCGCGTTGGGACCGACGCTCGAGAGCAGACCGGCCACCTGCGCGGACGTGAGGCCGTCCGTCGTCGTGGCCAGCGCGGCGAGGACGTCCTCGACGCGGAGCGCGGCATCGACCGCCAGCGAGGTCCCGGGCGTCGTCGTGGTCACGTCCACCGACCCGCTCCCCGCCGGACCGTTCGGCCCGCCCCCCCACGCTAGCCCGCGCCGGCGTCGCTCGCGCAGGAGGCCCGAGGGGGTTAGCGTCGAGTGTTCGCGAGCCACACCCGGAGGACCCCATGGACTACACGCACCTCGGACGCACGGGACTGAGGGTGAGCCGGCTCTGCCTCGGCACGATGAACTTCGGCCCGGTGACGACCCCGGAGGACTCGTTCTCGATCATGGACCGGGCTCATGAGAACGGGATCAACTTCTTCGACTCGGCCAACGTCTACGGCTGGGGCGAGAACCGGGGCTGGACCGAGCGCATCGTCGGCGACTGGTTCGCGCAGGGCGGCGGTCGGCGCGAGCGCACCGTCATCGCCACGAAGCTCTACGGCGACATGGGTGACTGGCCCAACGAGGGCAAGCTCTCGGCGCTCAACATCCGGCGCTCGTGCGACGCCTCGCTCGCGCGGCTGCAGACCGACTACGTCGACCTCTACCAGATGCACCACGTCGACCGCGCGACGCCGTGGGACGAGATCTGGGAGGCCATGGAGGTCCTGCGCCAGCAGGGCAAGATCCTCTACGTCGGCTCGTCCAACTTCGCCGGCTGGCACATCGCGCAGGGACAGGAGGCCGCACGACGTCGCGGCGTGCTCGGCCTCGTGAGCGAGCAGTCGATCTACAACCTCGTCGAGCGGACCGTCGAGCTCGAGGTGCTGCCCGCCGCGCAGTCCTACGGACTCGGCGTCATCCCCTGGTCACCGCTGCACGGCGGGCTCCTCGGCGGGATCCTGCGCAAGCAGGGCGAGGGCAGCGCCGGGCGCAGCGACAGCGGTCGCGCGTCGGAGTCGCTGGCCAAGCACCGTCCCGCGATCGAGGCGTGGGAGGCCTACTGCGCCGAGCGCGGCGAGGACCCGGCCGACGTCGCGCTCGCCTGGCTGCTGCACCAGCCCGCCGTCACCGCGCCGATCGTGGGGCCGCGCACCGGCGATCAGCTCGATGGCGCGCTGCGCGCCCTCGAGATCACCCTCGACTCGGACGCCCTCTCCCGTCTCGACGAGATCTTCCCCGGGCCCGGCGGCACGGCGCCCGAGGCGTACGCCTGGTAGCCGATTACGGAGCGTGACCTCGCGTGCTCAGCGCGCGACACCCGGGGGCGGCACTTAACCTCGAACGGTGACGGCACGAGATGGCACGCACATCTCGGTCACACCCATGGGTATCGGCGTGCACGTCGAGATGCTGCGGCGCGCCGCCCATGCCTGCCGGCCGCTCGTGCTCATCGCCATCCCCGCGGCGATCACCCTAGCGGCCCTCGTCGACCGGGCGCCGGTCGCCAACCGGATCGGCTACGTCGTGCTCGTGACGACGTTCGCCCTGCTGGCCGTCGTCGCCCTGACCCACCTCCTCGACGTGCTCCGCCGGCGCGACGGGGACGCCGGTCCGGCGACCATGGCGGCGGTCCTCGGCCTGGTGATGCCCGGGATGGCCTGGCCGCTGGCGCTGGTCGTCCTGACCCCCGCGGACGATCGCGCAGACCTACCTGATCATGTTCTTCGTCATCGCCGCCATGGCGACGTCGCTCACGGCCGCCGCGGCGTACCGTCCGTTCTTCCTGGTGCTCGACCTCGCGATGCTGGTGCCGACCACCTGGATCATCGCCACCGTGACTCGAGCCCCTCTACGAGGCCAAGGGAGCCGGGCGCAACCGCGTGGTGCTCTTCGACGACTCGATGCGCTCCACCCTCACCGGACGGCTCGAGCGGGAGAACGCCCTGCGCACGGCGTTGGAGGACCACGAGTTCGAGGCATGGTTCCAGCCGCTCGTCGACCCGGTGACCCGGCAGATCGTGGCGGCCGAGGCCCTCGCCCGCTGGAACCACCCGGGGCGCGGGCTGCTGTCGCCCGGCGTCTTCCTGCCGCTCATGTCCGAGTGCGGACTGACCCGCGAGCTCGACCGGGAGATCGCCGGCAGGCCTGGACGGTGCGACGCTCGCTCGCCGCGGTGGCGCCGCCCTCGTTCCGGATCTACGTCAACGTCAGCGCCGACACCGACCCGCTCGAGCAGATCATCGACCGCCAGGTCCGCGACACGGACGCCGACGGCACCCCGCTGTCCGGTCTCGGCATCGAGATCACCGAGCAGGCCATCGTGGCCGACCCCAGGTCGGCGTCGGAGGCGCTGGCGACCGCGCGCTCGCGCGGCATGGCGGTGGTGCTCGACGACGTCGGCACGGGCTACTCGTCGCTCTCGCTCATCCGCTCGCTGCCCCTCGACGGGCTGAAGATCGACGCCACGTTCGTCCAGGGCATGGCCCGCGACCCGGCCGACGCGGCCCTCGTCGCCAGCGTCGCCGCCCTCGGCCACCGGCTCGGGCTGTCGGTGACCGCCGAGGGGGTGGAGACCGAGCGCCAGCTCGCCGACATCGTCGGCGAGGGCGTCGACGTCGCCCAGGGCTACCTGTTCTCCCCCGCCGTCGACGCAGCGACCCTCGGCGGCTGGCTGTCGGGGGGACCGCCGTGGACCGAGCCCCGACCGGCGTCGCGGGTCCGCGTCGGACGCTGAGGGCCGCGCTGCGCCGCACGCCGGGTCGGGTGCGGCAGAGTGATCCCGTGAGCGACAGCGGCGACATCGTTGGCGGCGTCGGAGGGCTCGTGACCTCCGTGCGCGACTGGGCCGACGCGACGCAGCGCCGTCACACCGTCCTCGGCTTCCCCTACGCGGTCGTGAAGAAGTACGGCGACGACGAGGGCGGCCGTCACGCCGCGCTGCTCACCTACTACGGCTTCCTCAGCATCTTCCCGCTGCTGCTGCTGATCGTCGTCGCGGTGTCGGCGGTCATCCGCGACGACGAGGCGCTGCGCCAGAGGCTCCTCGACGCGATCATCCCGGCCTCGCTGCAGGACGTCGTCGACACCGACGTGCTCTCGCTCCCGACCAGCGGCATCCCGCTCGTGGTGGCGATCGTGGGTCTGCTCTTCGCGGGCCTGGGCATCGTCTTCTCGGCGTACCAGACCCTCAACCACCTCGCGGCCGTGCCGCACCGCAGCCGGCTGGAGTTCTTCCCGCGCTACGCCCGCATCATCGCGATGCTCCTCCTGCTGATCGCGGGCGCGGTCGGCATCGGCGCCCTCACCGTGGTGATCGGCGCCCTGCCCGACCTGCCCGGGCTCTCGCGGCTCGCGGCCTACCTCGGCACGACGGCGATCGTCTTCCTGCTGCTCTGGGCGGCGACCGGCCTGCTGCTGCCGCACCGCGCTCGCTTCCGCATCGTCTGGCCGGCAGCTCTCGTCGGATCGCTCGCGGTCACCGGGCTGCTGACCTTCGGCGCCCTCGTGCTGCCGCGGCTGGTGGCCAAGTCCGGCCCGGTCTACGGCAGCTTCGCGACGATCGTGGGCCTGTTCACGCTGCTCTACCTCGTGAGCCAGGTCGTGGTCTACGCCGCCGAGATCGCCATCGTGCGACGCCGTCGGCTCTGGCCACGCGCGCTGGACACCCTCAACCCGACCGAGGCCGACCGGCGCTCGCTGCTCTACCTCGCCCGCGAGCAGGAGCGGATCCGGGTCGAGCGGATCGACGCCGCCTTCGACGCCGACCCGTCCTGACCCCCAACGCGCCGCGTCTCCGGTGTCGGCGTAGCACGCAGGGCCGCACCCATGTGGAGGTGCGGCCCTGCGTCGAGCGTGTGCTCCCGCGTCTGGATTCGAACCAGAAACCGCCCGATTAACAGTCGGGAGCTCTGCCGTTGAGCTACGCGGGATCGTGCTCGCCCCACCGAGGCAGGAGCGCGCAGGAAGGATAGCAACTGCCGACCGCCGCCTCGAAATCGACGACCACCCACCCCATCGACCGCTCTTGATCGTCCCTTAGGGACGATCAAGAGCAACTTCCTTCACCGGGACGTCCACAAGTCGGGATCGTGGAGGTCGGGTCAGACGCCGAGGCTCGCCCGGAGCTCGCCCAGGACCGCGTCGGCTCGGCGGCGCAGGTCGGGGTCGGCAGGATCGAGACCCACGTCGAAGACGACCGACCACCGCAGCTCCGAGGACCCAGCAACGCGTCGCGCCACGAAACGGGCGCCCCGCTCCCCCACCAGGACGGCGTGGTGCTGCACGACGATGCTGGCCGTGACCCGCTCGCGCACGACCTCCGGGAGCACGCCCGGCTCACCCTCGATCCGCACCCGGGTGACGACCGGGCGTCCGCCCTGCGCGGGCTGCGCGGTCAGCTCGAAGACCTCCGGCTCCCAGGCTGCCCGGAGCACGCAGTCCCACGGGACCCGGAGGTCATCGCCCGCACCCGTCGGCAGCACCAGCGCACCCTGCGTCGCCACCAGCGACGAGGCGCCGACGGTCATCCACGCCAGCACCCGCTCGCCGGGCACCCGCGCCCGGACCTCGGGCGGCGGACGCATCCTCACGACGGGCCGCCCGCGACCTGCTCGCGCAGGCCCCGGCGGTAGGACTCGAGCGCCAGCACGTCGGCGAACAGCGACTGGTAGGCGTCCGGGTCGTTCGCCGGCTCCACCCGTTGCAGACGCGCCTTGAGATCGGCGATACGCCGGTTCGCGTCGATCTCCAGCAGCCGGGCGATCACCGACTGGGCGTAGCGCTGGTCGGCCTCGTCGGTGGGCAGCGGGTCGACCGCGAGCTCGTGCACGACCGCGCGCACGGCGTCGTCCGGGCAGGCCGCGAGGACCGCGTCGAGCCAGGCTCGGTCGCTGAGACCCGCGGCCGCGCCGCCCGCGGCGACGACCGCTCGGTGCACCGCGGCGTACGCCGGGGACCGGAAGGCCTCGGTCTCGAGGGCGTCGACCCACGACCCGGCGACCTGCGGCACCTGCAGCGCGACCTTGAGCGCCTCGCGCTCCACCGCCGCCACCTTGTCGCGCGGGTCCGGACGAGGCAGCCGCGGCACCGCGCCGGCGTCCTGGGCCACGGTCGGTGCGTCGGGATCGGCGGGGCGGCGGGTCGCCGGCGGCTGCGCGCGCCCTGCGGCCTGAACGGCGCGCCGCACCTCGTCGTCGGGCATCCCGAGCCAGCCGGAGACCTTGCGGACGTACTCGGGCCGCAAGGCCTCGTCGCGGATCCGCGCGACGACCGGCGCCGCGGCGCGCAGTCCGGCGACGCGACCCTCGGCGTGGTCGAGGTCGAAACCCTTGAGCTCGGTGCGGATCGCGAACTCGAACAGCGGCACCTTCGCGCGCACCAGTTCCTGCACGGCCTCGGGACCCTTCGCGATCCGCAGGTCGCAGGGGTCCATCCCGTTGGGCTCCACGGCCACGAAGGTCTGCGCGGTGAAGCGCTGGTCCTCGCCGAACGCGCGCTGCGCCGCCTTCTGCCCCGCGGCGTCGCCGTCGAAGGTGAACACGACCTCGCCGGTGAAGACACCGTCGTCCATGAGCAGGCGGCGCAGCACGCTGATGTGCTCGCTGCCGAAGGACGTGCCGCACGTGGCCACCGCCGTCGTGACGCCGGACAGGTGCGCGGCCATGACGTCGGTGTAGCCCTCGACGATGACGGCCTGCTTGTTCTTCGCGATGTCCTTGCGCGCCAGGTCGATGCCGTAGAGGACCTGGCTCTTCTTGTAGAGCGGCGTCTCCGGCGTGTTCAGGTACTTGGGGCCCTCGTCGTCGTCGTAGAGCTTGCGGGCGCCGAAGCCGACGACGTCGCCGGAGGTGTCGCGGATGGGCCACACCAGTCGGCCGCGGAACCGGTCGTAGACACCGCGCTGGCCACCCTTCGCGACCAGGCCGCCCTCGACGAGCTGGTCGTCGGTGAAGCCCTGGGCGCGCAGGTGGGTGAGCAGCGCGTCCCAGCCCTTCGGGGCGTATCCGACGCCGAAGTGCGTGGCGGCCTCGGCGTCGAAGCCCCGCTCGGTGAGGAACGTGCGCCCGATCTCGGCCTCGGGGCTCGCCAGCCGCTCGACGAAGAAGGAGGCAGCGGCCTTGTTCGCCTCGACGAGGCGGCTGCGGTTGCCGACCTGCCGACCGGGCGCCGACGACCCTTCGGTGTAGCGCAGGGTGACGCCGTAGCGCCCGGCCAGCTTCTCGACGGCCTCGCTGAACGAGAGGTGATCGACCTTGCGCAGGAAGCCGATGACGTCGCCGCCCTCGCCGCACCCGAAGCAGTACCACGCGCCCTTGGCAGGGCTGACGTTGAACGACGGGCTGCGCTCGTCGTGGAACGGGCAGAGGCCCTTGAGGCTCCCGCCGCCCGCAGCCTTGAGCGTGACGTAGTCGCGCACGACCTCGTCGATCCTGGCCCGCTCGCGCACGAGGACGACGTCCTCGTCCCGGATCCGGCCAGCCACGCGCTGATCCTACGGACCCCCGCCACCCCGCCTCCGGGCCGTCCACCCCCTGCCGCCGCCGCGTCGGGCTGTGGTGGGATCGACGCCATGAGTACGCCGACCCCGCCCGCGGTCAGCCCGTCTGCCGTCGACCCGTCCGGCCTGTCGACCGCGGACGTCGACCGGCTGCGCGCCGACACGCCCGGCTGCCTGAGGACCCACCACTTCAACAACGCCGGGTCCGCCCTGCCGCCCCAGGTCGTCGTCGACACGATGGTCGACCATCTGCGCCGCGAGGCCGAGATCGGCGGCTACGAGGCGCACGCCGAGGCGCAGGACCGGCTGGCGGCGACGTACACCTCCCTGGGCCGGCTCGTCGGCTCCGGGCCGGAGGGGATCGCGCTCACCACGAGCGCCACGGACGCCTGGCTGCGCGGCTTCCTGTCGATCCCGCTCGGGCGCGGCGACCGCATCCTCGTCGCCCAGGCGGAGTACGCCAGCAACGTCCTCGCGGTCCTGGCCGCCGCGCGTCGGGTCGGCGCGGCGGTCGAGGCCGTGCCAGACGACGCCTCCGGGGTCCTGGACGTCGACGCGCTGCGCACCATGCTCGACGAGCGCGTGAAGGTCGTGGCAGTGAGCCACGCCCCGAGCCAGAACGGCCTGCTCAACCCGGTGGCGGAGATCGGTCGTGCGGTCCGCGAGCTCACCCCGGCGGCCTGGTACGTCGTCGACGCGTGCCAGTCGGTCGGTCAGGTGCCCCTCGACGCCGCCGCGATCGGCGCCGACTTCCTGTCGGCGACCGGGCGCAAGTTCCTCCGCGGCCCCCGCGGCAGCGGCTTCCTCTGGTCCTCACCGCGCGCCCAGACCCTCGAGCCCGCGCTCATCGACCTCGACTCCGCCACGTGGACCACCGCCGACAGCTACGTCGTCCAGCCCGGCGCGAAGCGCTTCGAGTCGTGGGAGAAGTCCTATGCCGCGGTCCTCGGGATCGGCGCCGCGGCCGACTACGCGCTCGCGCTCGGGCTCGACGTCACGCAGCGGCGGATCTCGTGGCTCGCCGACCGGATCCGCCTCTCGCTGGCCGAGGTGCCCGGCGTCGTCGTGCGCGACCGCGGCACGGTCCGCACGGGCATCGTGACCTTCTCGGTGGAGGGGCGGGAGCCCGTCGACGTCGTACGCCGGATCAAGGAGCGCGGCGTCAACGTGAGCCACTCGCCGCGGGAGTACGCCGTGCGCGACTTCGACGCCCTCGGTGTCACCGGGCTCGTGCGGGTGAGCCCGCACGTCTACACCGACGACTCCGACCTCGAGGCGCTGATGCACGCCGTTCGGGCCGCCGTCTCCTGAGCGCCGAGCGCTGCGATGAAGGCGGAGTTTGTTGTCCTCTAGGCAACCAAGGCGTCCTTCATGGCTACGAACGCGGGTCAGGTGCGGCAGAGGCGGGTGTGCCAGGCGACGACGCTGCGGTCGGTGAGGCTGGCGACCTGGTCGACGACGACGCGCAGGCGGGCGGCGTCGTCGGGGGCGCTCGCGTAGGCGTCGCGCAGGACCGGGTCGAGCGACTCGGGCGCGGTGAGGCGGATGGCCGAGACGAGCTCCTGCACGACGTCGCGCTGGCGGGCGTAGACCGGCTCGGCACCCGCACGCTGCATGACCCACCGGTTGGCCACGGCCTTGAGCAGCGCGACCTCGAGGCGCTGCTCGCGCGGGACCACCAGTCCCGCGCCGTAGCGCGTGAGCCGACCGTCGCCGTGGGCGTCGCGCGTCGCGAGCTCGGCGGCCGTGCAGAAGCGCCCGATGAGCTGTGAGGTGAGGTTCTTCAGCGCGGCCAGGTCGCGCAGGGACCCGGCGTACGACGACGGCCAGAACGGCAGCGCCGTGAGCCGGTCGACCGCCGCGCCGAGCTCGGCGCGGTCGGCGTCGCGGGCGTAGCCGGCCGCGACGTCGAGCAGTCCTTCCGGGTCGTCGGCGCCCCCCGCACCGGTGATCGCGCGGATGTCGAGGTGACCCGCGACGACGGCGTCCTCGACGTCGTGCACCGAGTAGGCGACGTCGTCGGCCCAGTCCATCACCTGCGCCTCGAAGCAGGTGCGGTCGTCGGGCGAGCCCGCGCGCAACCAGGCGAAGACCTCGAGGTCGTCGGCGTAGACACCGAACTTGCGCACGCCGGCACGACGGGGCCAGGGGTACTTCGTGGCCGCGTCGAGCGCCGCCCGGGTGAGGTTGAGGCCCACCGGACCGCCGGGCCGTGGCCCGTCGTCCGGGCTGAACGTCTTGGCCTCGAGACGGGTCAGGATCCGCAACGACTGCGCGTTGCCCTCGAAGCCGCCGATCGCCGAGGCGACGTCGTCGAGGGCGTCCTCGCCGTTGTGGCCGAACGGCGGGTGCCCGAGGTCGTGGGACAGGCAGGCGACCTCGACGAGGTCCGGGTCGCAGCCGAGCGCCGCCCCGAGCTCGCGCCCGACCTGGGCGCACTCGAGGGAGTGGGTCAGCCGGGTCCGCAGGAAGTCGCTCTCCCCCGCGGCGATGACCTGGGTCTTCGCGGCGAGCCGGCGCAGCGCGGCCGAGTGCAGGACGCGCGCGCGGTCGCGGGCGAACGCGGTGCGTCCGGCGCGCTTGGGCGCCTCGAGCACCCAGCGCGCCTCGTCGTCGTGCCCGTAGCCGTCGGAGAGGCGGTCGTCGTCGTGCGCCGCGGGGAGTTCCATCAGCGCCGACCCTAGCGAGCACCGGCCACGGGCGCCGGTCCTCAGCCTCCGACGACGGGGGCGATCGAGCGCCGCTCGACCAGCCAGAAGTACAGCAGGCCCTCGGTCTCGCGCACGACGTACTCCAGCGTGAGGCTCGAGCCGGACCCCGTCTGCGTCGGCGAGCCATGGGCCGCGATGCCGAGTGCCCGCGCCATGGCCAGGCTGCGGGCCTCGTGCGCCGGGTCGGTCACGAGCGTGGCGCTCGTCCAGCCGCGGTCGGCCATGAGGTGCGCCACTGCCGTGAGGCTCGAGAGCGTGTCGTGGCCGAGCGGCACCGCGGTGACGTCGGCGCGCGGCACGCCGGCGCTCACCAGCCAGTCGGCGCCGACCTCGGCCTCGGTGGTGCGGTCGCCCGGCTGGTTGCTCCCCACGGTCACGACGTGCGGGGCCACCTGCTGGCGGTAGAGCTCGTCGGCGTGGTCGAGCCGGGCCTCGAGCACCGGGCTCGGCCGGCCGTTGAACTGCGCGGCGCCGAGCACCACGACGACGTCCGTGGGCGTGCGGTCGTCCTCGCGCGCAGCGGTCACGACGCGCGCGGCCGCGAGGAGCGGGAGCAGAACGGCGAGCGCGAACGCGGCCACCAGGACCCACCCGAGGACTCGCTGCCAGAGGCGCCGGCGCCGCGGCGGTGCGGCGACGGTCACGGCGTCGGTCCCGGCGGTCACCGAGTCATTCTCCCTGACGGTCGGGGGTGTTCAGAACGTCCGCACAGCCGGTGGCCCCCGTGGCGGACATCGTCCTCACACCAAGCACGACCACGGTGATGGCACGAGGTCCCCCCGGGGACCCCCGACCAGAAGGAGACCACATGATCGACCACGACACCCAGGCGGCCACCCGCCGCTCCGCTCGTCGTTGGGGCACCGGAGCGGCGCTCGTCGCGGCCGGCCTGGCCGGTGGCGTCATCATCGCCGGCGCCATGGGCGCGAGCGCGAACGCCGCCACCAGCTCCCCGTCGCCCGCCGCCACCTCCGGCGCGACCGGTGCCACCGGCGTCAGCGGCGCGGCCACGACCACTCCGCAGCACCCGACCGGCGACCAGTCCAAGCCCCAGCGCTCGGACGAGACGCTGCTCACCGGGGACACCGCGGCCAAGGTGACGGCCGCGGCCCTCGCCACGTACCCGGGCGCGACCATCCAGCGGGTCGAGACCGACTCCAACGGCGTCTACGAGGCCCACATCGTCACCACCGCAGGTGACTGGGTCATCGTGCAGGTCGGCAAGGACTTCACCGTGACGGGCACGCAGCAGCCCGGCGTGGGCGGTCCTGGCGGCCACGGCGGTCCCGGCAACGGCACCCCCGGTGTCGACCCGGACCCGAACGTCAACGACGGTCCGGGCAACGCCAACCCCGGTGGCAGCCAGCCTGGCGGTACGTCGAGCAACGGCGCCTCCGCCACACCCAGCACCACTGCGTGACCGACGACCGCACCACCTGATCCCGGTGCCCTTCCGCGCCGGTGTCCGCCCACCCCGGGCCCTCCCTCGACCGGGGTGAGCAGCGCAGCAGAGGCGGAGCCACACCCACTGTGGCTCCGCCTCTGTCGTCCGTGGTCAGCGGGTGTCGGAGACGCCCGTATCCAGCGCGGCGCGGCCGGCCTCGAGGCGTGCCACGGGGACCCGGAACGGTGAGCAGGACACGTAGTCGAGCCCGACCTGGTGGAAAAAGTGCACCGAGTCGGGGTCGCCGCCGTGCTCGCCGCAGACGCCGAGCTTGAGGTCCGGGCGGGTGGCCCGGCCCTCGTCGCAGGCGATCTGGACGAGCCGCCCGACGCCGTCGACGTCGAGGGACTCGAACGGAGACACCGTGAAGACGCCCTTGTCGAGGTAGGCGGCGAAGAACTCGGCCTCGACGTCGTCGCGGCTGAATCCCCACGTCGTCTGCGTGAGGTCGTTGGTGCCGAAGGAGAAGAACTCCGCGACGTCGGCGATGCGTCGGGCCGTGAGCGCCGCCCGCGGGAGCTCGATCATCGTGCCGACGGGGATGGTCAGGTTGATGCCCTCGCGTGCGGCGATCTCGTGGACGATGCCGTCGGTCTCGTCGGCGATGAGGTGCAGCTCCATCACCGAGCCGACGAGCGGCACCATGATCTCCACCTGCGGGTCGCCGCCGGCCTTGATGCGGGCCACCGCCGCCTCGGCGATCGCGCGCACCTGAAGGCCGAACAGGCCGGGTACGACGAGCCCGAGACGCACTCCGCGCAGACCGAGCATCGGGTTGGACTCGTGGAGCCGCTCGACCGCGGCGAGGAGCGCGAGCTCCTTCGCATCCGGGTTGCCCTCGGAGTGCGCCACGGCGACGCGGACCGAGAGCTCGGTGTAGTTGGGCAGGAACTCGTGCAGGGGCGGGTCGAGCAGCCGGATGGTGACCGGCAGGCCGTCCATCGCCTCGAGCAGCTCGGTGAAGTCCTTGGTCTGCATCGGCAGCAGAGCGGCGAGGGCGTCGTCGCGCTCGTCACCGGACTCGGAGAGGATCACGCGCTCGATGAGCACGCGCCGGTCGCCGAGGAACATGTGCTCGGTCCTCGTCAGGCCGATGCCCTCGGCGCCGAGGTGCCGCGCCCGGGCCGCGTCCTCGGCAGTGTCGGCGTTGGCCCGCACCCGCAGGCGACGAACGGCGTCGGCGTGCGCGAGCAGCCGGTCGACCGACTTCACCAGCAGTGCGGTCTCCTCGTCGGCGTCGGCGATCGCGTGGTCGATGCCGTGCTCGAGGTAGGTGACGACGGGGGACGGCTTGACCGTGACCTCGCCGAGGAACACCTCCCCGGTGGAGCCGTCGATGGAGATGACGTCGCCCTCGAGGATGGTCCGGTCGTCCACGCGCACGAGCTTGGCCGCGACGTCGACGTCGAGCTCCTCGGCGCCGCAGACGCAGGTCTTGCCCATGCCGCGCGCCACGACGGCCGCGTGGCTCGTCTTGCCGCCGCGCGAGGTCAGGATGCCGGCGGCGGCGATCATGCCCTCGAGGTCGTCGGGGTTGGTCTCCCGGCGCACCAGGATCACGTCCTCGCCGCGGTCGCCCCACGCCACGGCCGTGGCGGAGTCGAACACGACCTTGCCGACCGCCGCGCCGGGGCTCGCCGCCATCGCCCGGGTCAGCAGCGTCCGCGGCGTGCCCGAGTCGAACTGCGGGAACATCAGCTGCGCGAGCTGCGCACCGGTGACCCGCTCGAGGGCCTCGTCCTCGGTGATGAGGTGCTCGTCGACGAGCTGGGTCGCGATCCGGAACGCCGCAGCCGCGGTGCGCTTGCCGACCCTGGTCTGCAGCATCCAGAGCTTGCCGCGCTCGATGGTGAACTCGATGTCGCACAGGTCGCGGTAGTGCGTCTCCAGCCGGCGCATCACCCCCATCAGCTCGGTGTGCGCCGGGGTGTCGATCTCGCGCAGGTCGTCGAGCGACAGTGTGTTGCGGATGCCGGCGACGACGTCCTCGCCCTGGGCGTTGACCAGGTAGTCGCCGTAGGCCCCGGGCTCGCCGGTCGACGGGTCGCGGGTGAACGCGACGCCGGTGCCGGAGGTCTCGCCGAGGTTGCCGAACACCATCGTGCAGATGTTCACCGCGGTGCCCAGGTCGTGCGGGATCCGCTCACGACGCCGGTAGATCCGCGCCCGGTCGGTGTTCCACGAGTCGAAGACCGCACGGATCGCGAGGTCGAGCTGCTCGCGCGGGTGCTGCGGGAACTCCCGTCCCGACTCCTCGCGCACGATGTCCTTGAACCGCTGCACCAGGGCCATCAGGTCGCTGACGTCGAGGTCGACGTCGCTGGTCACGCCGTTCGCGGCCTTGGCCTTGTCCAACACGTCGGCGAACTGGTCGCCCTCGATGTCGAGCACCGTCTTGCCGAACATCTGGATCAAGCGGCGGTAGGAGTCCCACGCGAACCGGTCGCTCCCGCTGGCCTCCGCCAGGCCGAGCACGCTCGCGTCGTTCAGGCCGATGTTGAGCACCGTGTCCATCATCCCGGGCATCGAGAACTTCGCCCCCGAGCGCACGCTCACCAGCAGCGGGTCGTGGCGATCACCGAGACGCCGGTCGACCGCATCCTCGAGGTGGCGCAGCGACCTCGTCACCTGGACCCGCAGGTCCGAGGGCTCCTTGCCGTTCGCGAGATACGCCCGGCACGCCTCCGTCGTGATCGTGAAGCCCGGCGGGACGGGGAGGCCCAGCCGTGTCATCTCGGCGAGGTTCGCACCCTTGCCGCCGAGGAGGTCCTTCATGTCCTTCGACCCCTCGGAGAAGTCGAAGACGTACGTGCTGGCGGCCATGGACCTGACCCTTCATCCACGTGAGCGGGTCCGTCGAAGCGGCGGTCCCGCCAACCCTCCTCGGCCGGCGACACGGCGTCGTCGGCCGCGCGCCCGGGGGCGCAGTGCGACCCTGGATGCGATGAGCCCGAGTCTGTCCCCGGGACTACTCCCGTCTCCACCCGACCGGAATCTCAGTCGGTGCTCATTGCGTCACATTCCGGACGCCGGTGACACGGATCGTTCCCCGGAGCGGCACACGGAGATGACGGACCGGCCGGCGACCCCCGAGGATCGGTCCATGAACGCCGCCCTCACCCTCGCCACCGCCCGGACGATCACGGACCGGGTGCTCGCCGCAGCCGACGCGGCGGACGTCACCGTGTCCGTCGTGGTCGTCGACGGTCAGGGCGCCGACGTCCTGACCGTCCGGATGGACGGCGCCCCGGGGTTCACGCCCTACGTCGCCCGGCAGAAGGCGCGCAGCGCCGTCCTCATGAGGTCCGACAGCAGGGACCTCGCCGACCTGCAGTCCGACTACCCCGAGCTGCTCCCGCTGGTCAGCGACGGCGCGGGCTTCCGGGTCACCTCGCTCGCCGGCGGGCTGGTGCTGACCCGCGACGGCGTCGTCCACGGTGCTGTCGCCGTGAGCGGTGCGCACCCGGACGTCGACGTCGCTTGCGCGACGGCCGGTCGCGACGCCTGGCTCGGCTGAGCCGGTCAGCCAGGCGCGCCGGCAGCGCCCGCGCGGCGTCGGGCCTCGTCGAGCACCTGCACCAGCACCTCGATCGGCTGCGCCCCCTGCACGGCGACCGCGGCGGAGGACAGGCCCACCTCCGGGTCGACGACAGCACCGGCGTCGGCGACGAAGGTCGGGACCGCCGAGACTCCGAGCTCGCGCCCGAGCGCGAAGGCGGCGTCGACCGCGTCGGTGGCCGAGTCGAGCCGCGCCTGCACCTGCCCGGCGTCCTCCCCCGTCGACGCCGACACGACCTCCACGATCGTGGCGGGATCGGTGACGTCGAGCCCCCGCTCGAAGTACGCGCGGTAGAGCGCACGCACGGCGACCTGCTGGCGGGCGTCGCCGTCGTAGGTCGCGAGCACGTGGTGCGCGAGGCGGGTGTTCGGCGCCTTGCCGACGGCCTCGAAGTCGTAGGCCAGACCGAGCTCCCGACCCATCGCGGTGAGGCGGGCCTGGGCCTCGCGCAGCGCACCGACGTCGCCGAACCGGGCCTCGAGGAACCCGGCCATCGGCACGCCTTCCGGCGGCAGACCCGGGTTCAGCTCGAACGGGCAGTGCCGCACGACGATCGTCTCCCCCGCGGCCGCCCGCTTCTCGAGGACCACGTCGAGCCGCGCGTGGCCGAGGTAGCACCAGGGGCAGGCGATGTCCGCCCAGACGTCGAGGCGGACAGGAGCGTCGAGGGAGGTCGTGTCAGGGCTCACGTCCTTGGCCAACCGGTCCGCCTGCGCGTCCATTCCGCCGACCACGGCCGCCGTGCGGCGGGGCGACGGCACCGGGTCGAGGATCAGCCGCCGGAGACGGCGAGCTCGGCGGCGCCCAGGTCGTCGAGGAAGCCCACGAGGTCGTCGGGGTCGTCGAGCCACCGGTCCGGCAGGGCGACGCGCCTTCCCGGCTGGGTGCGCCCGCGCGGACCCTCCGACACCTCGCCCGGCCACGGCTGGTCGAGGTCCATCGACGCGATGAGGTCGTCGATCTCGGCGAGGCTGCTCGCCAGGGCGAGACCTTGGCGGACCTCCCGACGTACGACGAAGCCCTTGAGGTACCACGCGATGTGCTTGCGGAAGTCGCGCGGGCCCTTCTCCGGCCCGAGCACCTCGGCGAGCAGCTCCGCGTGGTGGCGCATGGTGGCGGCGACCTCGCGCAGGCCCGGGTCGGTGGGCACGTCGCGACCGGTGAACGACGCCGCGAGCTGGCCGAACAGCCACGGCCGACCCAGGCAGCCACGGCCGACGACGACCCCGGCGGCTCCGGTCTGCTCGACCATCCGCCGGGCGTGCCGGTGGGTCCAGACGTCGCCGTTGCCGAGCACGGGGATGCCGTAGGGCTCGAGCTCCTCGACCAGCCGCGCGATCGAGGACCAGTCAGCCTCGCCGCCGTAGAGCTGAGACGCCGTCCGGCCGTGCAGCGCGACCCAGGCCGCGCCCTCCTCGGCGGCGGCGCGACCGGCCTCGAGGTAGGTCAGGTGGTCGGCGTCGACGCCCATCCGCATCTTCACCGTGACGGGCACCGGGTCACGGCCGTGGGCGCGGGCGGCGTCGGCGGACGCAGCCACGGCGTCGTGCACGATCGCCCGGAACAGTCCGCGCTTCCACGGCAGCGCGCTGCCACCGCCCTTGCGCGTGACCTTCGGGACCGGGCAGCCGAAGTTCAGGTCGACGTGGTCGGCACGGTCCTCGGCGACGAGCAGGTGCACCGCCGCGGCGACGGTGGCCGGGTCGACGCCGTAGAGCTGCACGCTGCGCGGCGACTCGTCGGCATCCGTCGCGATCATCGACATCGTCTCGACGTTGCGCTCGACGAGGGCACGCGAGGTGATCATCTCGGTGACGTAGATGCCGGTCGCCGCGCCGTCGGTGGCCGCGCGGGCGTTCTCGCGGGCGAGACGGCGGAACGCCCGGTTGGTGATGCCGGCCATCGGCGCGAGCACGACGGGGACGCCGCCGCGCGCGAGCAGCTCGAAGCCGGGATGGGTCACCGTCCCATTCTCGCCCATGGGACGACGCTGGCGGCCCATGGTCACGCGGGGGCAGCGATCACCCGGTAGTTTCCCCGCATGGCCGACTGGTACCGCACGTACCTCATCGACACGGAACGGTCGGCGGCCCTCTGGGTGCTCATCGGCTTCCTCGTGACGTATGCGATCACCCGGTCGATCACGCTGAGGATCCGGCGCCGCGGGGCCGAGCCGCAGCCCGAGACCCCGCAGGACGGCGAGGGCGGCGGGCTGATCAACGACATCCACATCGGCGGGGTGCACGTGCACCACCAGGTGTGGGGCATCCTCCTGGTGCTCGTGACCGGGCTGCTCGAGTTCCGCTACTCGCCCGGGTCACCCGGTCAGGAGATCCTCGGCGCACTGTTCGGAGCCGGCGCCGCGCTCGCCCTCGACGAGTTCGCGCTGTGGCTGCACGTCGAGGACGTGTACTGGTCCGAGGAGGGCAAGAAGTCGATCGACGCCGTGATGATCGCAGTGGTCGTCGGCGCCGGCCTGCTCATCGGGGCGGCCCCGCTCGGACTCTCCGGTGGCGCCAGCGACCAGAACGTCTGGTTCGCGATGGTTGTCGTGGTGATCCACATCGGCTACACGATCATCTGCATGCTCAAGGGCAAGATCCCGACCGGGCTCATCGGGCTCGTGATCCCCATCGTCTCGCTCGTGGGCTCCATCCGGCTGGCCAAGCCGACGTCGTACTGGGCCAAGCGGTTCTACGGCGAGAAGAAGACGACCAAGGCCGAGGCCCGGTTCTCGGCGGAGGACGCGCGTCGCGAGAAGTGGCGTGCCCGGTTCGGCTCCGGCAGCTCGCTCACGAAGACCTGACGGCAGAGAGCCCGATGTCGACCGAGCAGCTCGAGATCGACCACGTCGTCATCGGCGTCGCCGACCTCGAGGTCGCCGCGGCCCGGCTGCTGACCGACCACGGGCTCGTCGCGCTGCCCGGCGGTCACCATCCGGCCTGGGGCACGGCGAACCGGATCGTGCCCCTGGGTCCGACGTACCTCGAGCTGGTCGCCGTGGTCGAACCCGCGGTGGCGGCTCAGAACGCGTTCGGCACCTGGGTCGCCGACATGGCGCGTGGGAGCGCCGGCGGCGGCTGGGCGGTGCGGACGCACGACATGGCGGCCACCGCGGCCCGTCTCGGGCTCGACGTCGTGCCCGGGTCGCGGTTCACGAGCGAGGGCGGGGAGCTGCGCTGGCAGCTCGCCGGCCTGCCGTCGGCCGGCGCACCGGACCGGACGCTGCCGTTCTTCATCGCGTGGGCCGACGGCACACCGCTCCCGGGGACGGCGCCCGCGGCTCACCGCGGCGGCGGCACGAGGCTCGAGCGGATCACCGTCGAGGCCGACCCGCAACGCCTGGACCGATGGCTCGCAGGGCACGAGCTCGCGGTGGACGTGGCTCGAGGCCCGCGCGGGGTCACGGCTGTTCGGTGCCGCTCGACGCAGGGCGTCGTGCACCTGGACCTCCCCATCCGACCCTGAGGGCAAGGACGGCACGGCGCGCCGAGTGGCTGCCCGTGGACCGAGACGAACGGTTTGCTCAACCTTCGCGGGCGGGCCGCTCACCGGGCTGAAGACCCTGTCCGCTACGAGTCGATGCCGGGGCTGATCGATCACGCAAGCAGCACCCGAACGGGGGTAGCCATGCGCTACGTCGTCCAGACGCTCGCCACGGCGGCGGCGTTCTCCCTCCTCCCCCTGTGCCGCTCTTACGGCGCGCTCCCCGTCGGCCCGATCGACCCGCAGGCTCCGGTGCGGGCCTCGACGACCTCGGCCCCGTCGACCGACACCGGTGCGCGGCTTCCCACCGGGGTGCGGCTCCCGTCCGGCGCTGTGCGGCTGGGCGCGCCCGCCACCAGCGACGACCGGGAGGGGCGGCACCAGTGGCGGGTCGACGTGCGGCTCGACGGCCTCACCGCGCCCGCCGCGCCCGCCGCGCTCACCTTCCTCGCCGAGACCCTGGGCAACCAGGGCTGGGAAGTCCGTGAGGGTCGCGCCGACGTGTTCGCCATACGGCGGGTCGCGGGCAGGTGGGAGCTGTTCAAGGTGTGGGTCGACCCTGCGAGGTCGCGGTCGTTCCACGGCGCTGTGCTCACCGGGGGATACGGCTCGCGACCTGCCTGAGCACGTCCGTGTCAGACCCGGTCGACCGTGAGCGTGAAGCCGGCCGTGCGCAGCCGCTCGGCCAGCCGTACGCCGAGTCCTGACGCCGGGGTCAGGACCCCGGCGCGCTCCGGCAGCAGCTCGCCGTCGAGGGCGAGGGTCAACGCGCTCTCCCCCAGCATCACCGCGGTCGCCTGGTAGCCGGGGTCCCCCTGGGCCGCGACGACGGCACGGTAGACGGCGCCGCTGGTGGTCCGGCTGCGGATCTCGATGTCGAAGCCACCGTTGCGCCGCGTCTCCTCGTCCGGGCCCTCGCCCGGTGCGGGAAGGAAGCGGTCCAGCACCGCCCGCGTCGGCCCGAAGGCCAGGGCCGCGATCCCGACGGCGAGCCCGGCGGAGACTCCGACCGCGCGCAGCGGCGCAGCCAGGTCGTCGCCGTAGGCCATCGCCTCGCGGTAGCGGAAGGTCCGGCCGTAGGACCAGTCCTGCAGCGCGTTGCTCATCCGCACCACGCGCGTGTTGTACGGCGCCATCACGAACGGGCCCACCCACGCGCCGACGGCCGCGTCGCGCCGGATCCGCACCGCATCCGGCGACGGGCCGGCGTCGGGCTCGGCGGCCCGGTCCGGACTCAGCGCGTAGGGGTCGACCATCACCTTCGCGAGCGACCGGTCGGCCGCGATCGCCTGCGCCATGGCGCGTCCGGAGTCGATGGTCCCGCCGCTGATGCCACCGCGCATCGAGCGGACGACGAGCGTGGTGCTCTCGAGGGTGCCCTCGCCGTCGGCCCGCGCCTGCTCGGCGAGCAGCAGCACCCCGATGTCCGACGGGACGGAGTCGAACCCGCAGGAGTGGACGATCCGGGCACCTGACGCGCGTGCTGCGTCGGCGTAGGACCGCAGCGAGTCGCGGACGAAGAGGACCTCGCCGGTGAGGTCGGCGTAGTGCGTGCCTGCCTCGGCGCAGCCGGCGACGAGCGGCAGGCCGTAGCGCGCGTAGGGCCCGACGGTCGTCGCGACGACCCGGGTCGAGCGCGCGAGCCCGGTGACCGAGTCCTCGTCCGAGGTGTCCGCCACGACGAGCGGCCATTCGGCGGCGACCTCGCCGAGGCCGTCGCGGACCGCCGCGAGCCGCTCGAGCGAGCGCCCGCCCAGCGCGATCCGCAGATCCGACGGCGCGTGCGCCGCGAGGTAGTCGGCCGTGATCCGCCCGACGAACCCGGACGCCCCGAAGACGACGACGTCGTACTCACGCTGAGTCATACCTCGACCCTACGACCCAACCGCCACCCCATCGCCGAGACTGATCAGCTGGTCGCTTCAGGACCCGGGAAGCAGCCGGATGATCAGTCTCAGCGGGGGGAGGTCAGCAGCCGGGGAGGCGCTGGGCGAGCCAGCCGGGCAGTGCGTCGAGACCGATGCGCTCCTGGGCCATGGTGTCGCGGTCGCGGACCGTCACCGCCTGGTCGTCGACGGTCTCGAAGTCGACCGTGACGCAGTACGGCGTACCCACCTCGTCCTGCCTGCGGTAGCGGCGACCGATCGCACCGGCGTCGTCGAACTCGACGTTCCAGGACTTGCGCAGCTCGGTCGCGAGGTCCTTCGCCTTGGGCGTGAGGTCGGCGTTGCGCGAGAGCGGCAGCACCGCGACCTTCGTCGGCGCGAGCCGCTTGTCGAAGCGCATCACGGTGCGCTTGTCGACGCCGCCCTTCGCGTTGGGCGCCTCGTCCTCGTCGTAGGCCTCGAGCAGGAACGCGAGCACGGCGCGGGTGAGACCCGCTGCCGGCTCGATCACGTAGGGGAACCAGCGCTCGCCGGCCTCCTGGTCGAAGTAGGACAGGTCGACGCCGGAGTGCTCCGAGTGCGTCTTGAGGTCGAAGTCGGTGCGGTTGGCGATGCCCTCGAGCTCGGCGAACTCCGCACCGCCGAAGTTGAACCGGTACTCGATGTCGACCGTGCGCTTGGAGTAGTGCGACAGCTTCTCCTTCGGGTGCTCGAAGAAGCGCAGGTTGTCGGGCGAGAGACCGAGGTCGAGGTACCAGTCCCAGCGCTGCTTGAGCCAGTACTCGTGCCACTCCTCGTCGGTTCCGGGCTTGACGAAGAACTCCATCTCCATCTGCTCGAACTCCCGCGTGCGGAAGATGAAGTTGCCGGGCGTGATCTCGTTGCGGAAGGACTTGCCGACCTGCGCGATGCCGAACGGCGGCTTCTTGCGCGCGGTGCCGGCGACGTTGGCGTAGTTGATGAAGATGCCCTGCGCAGTCTCGGGGCGAAGGTAGTGCAGCGACGAGTCGTCCTGCACGGGACCGAGGTGGGTCGAGAGCAGGCCGTTGAAGTTGCGCGGCTCGGTGAACTGGCCCTTGACGCCGCAGTTCGGGCAGTTGACGCCCGCGAGCCCGCCCTCGGGGGCGCGGCCGTTGTGCTTGGCCTCGTAGGCCTCGAGGAGGTGGTCCTCGCGGAACCGCTTGTGGCACGAGGTGCACTCGGTCAGCGGGTCCACGAACGCCTCGAGGTGGCCGGAGGCCTCCCAGACCTTCGGCGCGAGGATCACGGCCGAGTCGAGGCCGACGATGTCGTCGCGGCTCTGCACCATCGTGCGCCACCACTGGCGGCGGACGTTCTCCTTGAGCTCTACGCCGAGCGGGCCGTAGTCCCAGGCGGAGCGCGTCCCGCCGTAGATCTCGCTGCACGGGTAGACGAACCCACGGCGCTTGGAGAGGTTGACGACGGCATCGACGCGATCGAAGGCCATAGGAGTGCTCCATCCGGCTGGTGTGTCGGCGAGTGGTGGTGCGGGATCCCCGCGGGGAGGCCAGGTTACGCGAACGTCTCGTAGTGCCAGCGCAGGGATCTGCGCACGAGCGGTCGCGTGACGGCGATCACGACGTCGTAGCGCTGGCGCAGGTCGGCCTCGACCTCGCGCGGGCAGACGGGCACCGCGAGGACCAGATACGCCGCTCCTGCCTCGCGCACCGCGACGGCGACCGCCCGAGCCGCCGTCCCCGTTTCGACGCCGTCGTCGACCACGACGACGCGACGGCCGGTGACGTCGACCGGGACCTCGACGCTCACGCCGTCGTCGGTGCGCGAGACGACGAGGCGCGAGACGACCAGGTGCGGGACGTCGGTGCCGAGAGCGTCGGCCACGGGGGCTGCGACCCGCACGCCGCCCGGCGGCACGGCGAGCAGGACGGCATCCGCGACGACCTCGGGGGTGAGCAGCTCGGCCAGCCGCCGTCCGCCGTCGGCGAGGTCGACGAACCTCACCCGAACTCGCCCGGCGAGACGTGCTCGGCCGCAGCGTGCCCGAGCCCCACGGTCCCGGCGTCGGCCGCGAGCGCGCTCGGTCTCTCGACGACCGATTCCGGCGTGCGCGAGACGAGCACCTCGAAGGCGGTGGCCTCGTCGAGCGCGGTGAGCAGGAAGGGCCAGCGCAGCTTCACGTCGTACGCCGACAGCGCGCGGCGGTAGGACCCCGCGTCGACCCACTCGTGCGCAACGACGAGCAGGTCGGCATCATCGACGGCGCGCGTGATCCAACCGCGGACATAGCCCTGCTGCTCGGAGAGGGTGGCGAGGGTGTCGCGGGCCGCGGCGAGGGCGGACGTGGTGTCGTCGTAGCCCGCGAGCGGGAGTCGATGGCGGGTCACGACGAGCACGCCCCCACGGTACGGCGCTGCGCGTGAGGCACGGGGGCGGGGATGCGACGATGGCGCCATGCCCGAGAGCAAGCGACACCCGGCCCGGCGACCCCAGCAGCGCGCGCCGAGGCCGGGCCACCGCAATCCCGCGGGGAAGCCGGTGGCCGCGGCACCCGCGCCGCCGACGTCCCCCGCGCGTCGGTGGCTCGTGCGCCACAGCGCCGGTCCGCTGATCATCCTGCACCGCCTCCCGACCTTGCTCGTGGCTGTGACGCTGGCGGTCGTGCTGGTCGCGGGACTCGCGCTGCCGTGGGCCTGGGCAGGCCTCCTGCTCCTCGTGCTCGCCGTGTTCCTCGGCTGGCTGCTCGCCCTGTCCTGGCCGATCCTCACCTGGCCCGCCCGCGTGATCCGCGGGCTCGCGGTGCTCGCGCTCCTCGTCATGTGCGTGCTGCGGCTGGCCGGGAGGTTCTGACCGGAGCCCGCTTCTCGGGATTGACAATCATTCCCAACAAGCCCAGGGTGGGTCCGTGGCCCTCCTCCTCGCGATCTGCACCTTCTTCTCCACAGCCGCGGGCGGGCTAGTGGCGCTGCGGGCCAGCGACCGGATGCACCTCGTGCTCGGCGCGTCGGCCGGCATCCTGCTCGGGCTGGTGGCCTTCGACCTGATCCCGGAGGTGTTCCGGCTCGGCGGTGTGCCGGACGGCGTCCCGGCGTTCATGGTGGCGTTCGTCCTCGGCTTCCTCGTGCTGCACGTCGTGGAACGTGCCGCCGGCGTCCACGAACCGGTCGACTCCGAGTACGGCGAGCACCACCACAACGTCAGCGGCACGCTCGGTGCCGCGGGCCTCATCGGGCACTCCTTCCTCGACGGCCTCGGCATCGGCCTGGCCTTCCAGGTCAGCTCCACGGTCGGCTGGGCGGTCGCAATCGCCGTCCTCGCCCACGACTTCGCCGACGGCCTCAACACCGTGACGCTCATGCGCCGGGCCGGTCACAGCCGACGCAACTCGATCATCGCGCTGGCCCTCGACGCGCTCGCCCCGGTCGCGGGCGTGCTGGTCGCCAGGCTCATCTCCCCGCCCGACTCCGTGCTCGCCCTCTACCTCGGCGCCTTCGCGGGCCTGCTCACCTACCTCGCCACCTCGGACATCCTCCCGGAGGCGCACGCGCACCACCCGTCGCGCGTCACGCTGCTCACCACGATCGCGGGCATCGCGTTCATGTACGTCGTGGCCTCGTTCGCATGACCGGCACCGAGCCGGCGCGCCGCACGACACGTCAGCGCGCCGCGGTGCTCGCGGTCCTCGACGACCTCGAGCAGTTCCGCAGCGCGCAGGAGATCCACGCCGAGCTCGTACGCCGCGGCGACTCGGTCGGACTCAGCACGGTCTACCGCTCGCTCGCCGCGATGTCCTCCGACGACGACGTCGACACCCTGCTGCGCGACGACGGCGAGACGCTGTACCGGCGCTGCCGCGTCGTGACGCACCACCACCACCTCGTGTGCCGCTCCTGCGGTGCGACCGTCGAGGTCGACGGGCCCGCCGTCGAGTCGTGGGCCGACCGGCTCGCCTCGCAGCACGGCTACGACGAGGTCAGCCACACCCTCGAGATCTTCGGACGCTGCGCCGCCTGCCGCAGCTGAGCCGACGGCCGCGACACGGGTCGGGAGCCTCTGGTCGAGCCTCGCACTCGACACCCGACCATCGGTCATCGACGCTGCTATGCCGTGCAGGTGGACGCGGCGACGACGAAGTAGCCGGTCACGTTCCCGTTTCCCTGCCACACCTCGATCTGGCCTCTCCCGTCCGAGAAGGTCCGGGTGCCGTTGGCGGAACCGGTGGCCGTGGGAGTCCACGTCTGGCTGTCGGAGTTGAAGCCGTTCGGGGCTGAACGCAGCCAGACGGTGAGGGCGTCAGTCGCAGTCGGCTCGCCCCTGGCCCCCGCTGCGATCGAGTACTGGTACGTCTCGCACGCCTTGCTGCATGCGGTGACAGAAGCAAGCCCGAGGATCACGAGACCCGCAGCCAACACCCCGGCAGAGCGTCTCATGCGCCGAAACTACGCGTCCTCGACCACGAGGCGGTCCTGAGGGGGCTCCGTCAGGCCATGCCGGTGACCGAGCCGGCGTTGAGCACGCAGAACTCGTTGCCTTCCGGATCGAGCATGACCGCCCACGTGTCGGGATTCGCGAGTGTCCCCGGGTCCTGACGCATCTCGACGAGGGTCCCGCCCGCAGCGACGAGTCCTGCCACCTCGTCGTCGAGGGAGCCGTCGGTGGTGACGTCGAGATGCACTCGGTTCTTCACCGACTTCGGCTCGGGGACACCCATGAAGTAGAGGGGCGTGCCACCCGACGGGCTGCTCACCTCGTACTCGCCTGCGTTGCGCTCCCACACCCGGCGACCGAGGACGGCACCCCACCAGTTCGCCTGGGAGAGCGGATCTCGGCAGTCCACGACGATGGCCAGCAGTGATGTCGCCACGGTTCCTCCCGTCGGGTCAGGTCGCGTCGTCGGGCAGCGACTCGGGCGACCAGGCGCCCTCGGCGGAGTGCACGAAGTTGGGGACGGCGCCGCCGTAGCGGCGGTCGCGCGAGGCGTACTGCTCGCACGCCCACCACAGGTGACGGCGGTCGAAGTCGGGCCACAGCGTGGGGACGAACACGAGCTCGGCGTAGGCCGACTGCCAGAGCAGGAAGTTGCTCGTGCGCTGCTCCCCCGACGACCGCACGAAGAGGTCGACGTCGGGCATGTCCGGCTCGTCGAGGTGCTTCGCGATCGTGCGCTCGTCGACCTTCGCCGGGTCGAGACGACCCGCGGCCACCTCGCGCGCAATGGCCTGCGCCGCATCGGCGATCTCCGCTCGGCCGCCGTAGTTGACGCACATCGTGAGGGTGAGCGTGGAGTTGCCGGCGGTCATCCGCTCGGCCTCCTCGAGCTCGTCGATCACGGACTTCCAGAGCCGCGGACGGCGCCCCGCCCACCGCACGCGCACGCCGAGGTCGTTCATCTCGTCGCGACGTCGACGGATCACGTCGCGGTTGAAGCCCATGAGGAAGCGCACCTCGTCCGGCGAGCGCTTCCAGTTCTCGGTGGAGAACGCGTACGCCGAGATCGCCCCGACGCCGAGCTCGATGGCGCCGTGCACGCAGTCGAGGAGGCTCGCCTCCCCCGCCTCGTGACCCGCGGTGCGCGGCAGGCCGCGCTCCTTGGCCCAGCGCCCGTTCCCGTCCATCACGAGGGCGACGTGGCGCGGCACGAGCTCCGGCGCGATCGGCGGCGCGACCGCGCCGCTGGGGTGCGGCCTCGGGGGCAGCACCGGCGTCGTCCGCGCCGGGGCGGACCGGCGGGCGCCCTTGTCACGGGAGAGTCGGCCGGCCACGCGACCATCGTGGCACCGCGAACGACCGAGCGTTGCGCCGACCCGCGGTCAGGTCCGCTCGACGAGCGGGAGGCTGCGCAGGCCACGCTCGAGCTGCCAGGACAGGTAGGCCGCGATGAGCCCGCTCGCCTCGCGTCGCGCACGGACGTCGCTGGAGTCCGCGACGGTCCAGTCGCCCGCGAGCAGGGCACCGAGCAGCTCGACGGTCTGCGCGGCCGGTGCGGCCGAGCCCGGGAGCCGGTCGTCGTTGCAGAGCACGCCGCCCGCGGCGACGTGGAAGGCGCTGTGCGGGCCCGGCACGCCGCACCGTGCACAGGCGTGGAAGCTCGGCGCCCAGCCCGCGACGGAGAGCGAGCGCACGAGGTAGGAGTCGAGCACGAGCCCGGAGTCGTGCTCGCCGCCGACGAGGGCGCGCAGGCCGCCGACGAGCAGCAGGTACTGCTGCACCGAGGGCTCGCGCTCCTCGGGCGTGAGCCGCTCGGCCGTCTCGAGCATCGCCTGGCCGGCGGTGTAGCGCGCGTAGTCGTGCACGAGCTGCGCGCCGTAGGACGCGATGGTCTCGACCTGGGTGACGCCGTCGAGCGAGCGTCCCTCGTAGAACTGGACGTCGACGTGCCCGAACGGCTCGAGCCGGGCGCCGATGCGCGACGTCGTACGACGCACGCCCTTGGCGACCGCGCGGACGCGGCCGTGGTCGCGCGTGAGCAGCGTGACGATGCGGTCCGCCTCGCCCAGCTTCTGGGCGCGCAGCACGACTCCTTCGTCCCGGTAGAGGCTCACACCCCATTGTCACCCGGGACACCGACGGCGCCCGCCGTGGCTCGCGGGCGGGGAGCACCGATCCCGGTACCGTCGGTCGGGACGAGAGGATGAGGGACGTGGACACGAGCATGGACGCAGACGGACACGCAGACGCGGTCGAGCCGACGTCGTACGACGACCGCGACTACGCCGCCGAGCGCGGGAGCGAGCGCCTGCCGCTGGTCGTGCAGTTCGAGCCGACCTCGTTCCGGCGTGCGGTCATCGTCATCCTGCTGCTCCTCGTCGGCCTCAAGGTCGCCCTCTACGTCTACGAGGCGCTCGGCTCGTTCCTCTTCCTGCTCCTGCTCGCCTGGCTGCTCTCGATCGCGATGGAGCCCGCGGTCGCGTGGTTCGCCAACCACGGCCTGCGTCGCGGTGCCGCCACCGGCGTGGTCGGCCTGATCCTCATCGTGGCGACCATCGCCTTCCTGGCGGTGTTCGGCAGCCTGTTCTTCACCCAGATCTCCGAGCTCATCAAGGGCCTGCCCGACTACGTCACCCAGGCAGTCACCTGGGTCAACAACACGTTCCACCTCAACCTGCAGCCCGGGAAGATCCTCGACAGCCTGCAGATCACGCCGGCCAAGGTCGCCGAGTGGGCGAGCAACGTGGCCGGCGGGGTGGTCGGGATCGTGGGCTCGATCTTCGGTGCCCTGTTCGACGGGCTCACCGTGTTCGTCTTCGCCTTCTACTTCTCCGCCGACGGTCCTCGGCTGCGTCGTGCGGTCGGCTCCTGGCTGCCGCTGCGGTCGCAGAAGGTCTTCGTCACGGTCTGGGACATCGCCGTCACGAAGACCGGCGGCTTCGTGGTGTCGAAGGTCGTCCTCGCGACGCTCTCGGCGTTCTTCCACTGCACGTTCTTCTACCTCATCGCGGTGCCCTACTGGCTGCCGATGGGCATCTTCGCCGGTGTGGTGAGCCAGTTCATCCCCACCATCGGCACGTACATCGGCGTGGCGATCCCAGCCCTGTTCGCGGCGTTCGACCACCCGCTCAACGTCGTCTGGATCATCGCGTTCGCCACGGTCTACCAGCAGGTCGAGAGCTACGTCTTCACCCCGCGCATCAGTCGCGCGACGATGGACATCCACCCGGCGATCGCCCTCGGCTCGGTCTTCGTCGGCTTCGCGTTCTTCGGTCCCATCGGAGCCATCATCGGAATCCCGCTCGCTGCCGCCGTCATCGCCATCATCGAGACCTACGCCGACCGCCACGAGCTCGTGCCGGAGCTGCAGGTCCGGACCAAGGGCGAGAAGCCGCCGAAGGCCGGCGACGTGCTCTCGGGCGATCCGGCGCTCGTCGTCCCAGCGGGCAAGCCGCTCGCCGAGGTCGTCCCCGACTCCCACGAGCCCGAACCTCCGGTGGGCACCGACTCGACCCTCGCCTGAGCCGTGGGCACCGAGCGCGACCTGCTGCGACGGGTCGACGCCTACCTCGACCTCGCGCCCGACGGTGACGCGACCTGCATCGACGTCGGACCGCTGCGCGCCTTCGTGTCCCGCGCCCCCTGGCCGTTCTACGTGCGACCGCGACCGGGTCTCGACCTCGGCGCCCCGGACTCCGTGACGTCCGACGACGTGAGCGGCGCGGCGGCCGTGCTGGCGGAGGCCGGCCAGGCGGTCGCCTTCGAGTGGGTCGAGGAGCTCGCGCCCTCCCTCGGCGCGACGCTGGCCGCGGCCGGCTACGCCGTAGAGGCACACCCGCTCCTGGTGCTCGACCTCGGCTCGCGCCCCGCGATCAGCTCGAGCCGTGCTCGGATCCTCGCCGCCGGCTCCCCCGACCTCCGGCGCGCGCTCGCGGTCTCGGAGGTCGGGTTCGCCGCCGCCGGCACGGGCCTCGGCACCGCCGGCGCCGTCGAGCGCGACGCGATCCTCGACGAGGTCGACTCCGAGCTCGTCCCGCACGTCACGACGCGGATGCGCGAGGGCCGCTCCGTGATCGCGGTCCTCGACGACGCCCGCGACGGTGTCGTGTCGACCGGGTGGCACCAGCCCATCGGCGACGCGACCGAGGTCGTCGGCGTCGCGACCCTCCCGGGCCACCGTCGCCGCGGTGCCGCCGTCGAGGTGGTGGACCGCCTGCTCCACGACGCCCGGGCGCGCGGCTGCACCCTCGCGCTGCTCTCCGCGACCGACGGCGACGTCGCCCGCGTCTACGAGCGCCTCGGCTTCACCCGCGTCGCCACCGCCTGCGAAGCCATGCAACCCCCGACGTAGTCGGTGACGGACGCCCTTGTTGCATAGAGAGCAACCAAGGCGTCCTTCAGCGAAAACCCCCCGGGGCTAGAAGCCGAGCTTGCGGAGCTGGCGGGGGTCCTGCTGCCAGTCTTTGGCGACCTTGACCCGAAGGTCGAGGTGGACCCTCGTGCCGAGCAGCGCCTCGATCTGGGCGCGGGACCTGATCCCGACGTCGCGCAGCCGTGACCCCTTGTGCCCGATGATGATCGCCTTCTGACTGTCGCGCTCGACGTAGAGGGACGCGTGCACGTCGAGCAGCGGGTTGTCCGGGCTGCGCCCCTCGCGCGGGATCATGTCGTCGACGACGACGGCGATCGAGTGGGGCAGCTCGTCGCGCACCCCCTCCAGCGCCGCCTCGCGGATCAGCTCCGCGCACATCACCATCTCGGGCTCGTCGGTGAGCTCGCCGTCCGGGTAGAGCAGCGGCCCGTCGGGAAGCAGCCCGACGAGGAGGTCCTCGAGCAGGTGCACCTGGTCGCCGGACACCGCCGACACCGGGACGACCTCGGCCCACTCGATGCCGACAGCCTCTCCGAGCTTCATCACCTGGAGCAGCCGCGTGCCCACGGTCGCGTGGTCGACCAGGTCGGTCTTCGTGACGATGGCGACCTTCGGGGTCCGCTTCGCGCTCGCGAGCTCGGTCGCGATGAACCGGTCGCCCGGCCCGATCGGCTCGTTCGCCGGGAGGCAGAACCCGATGACGTCGACCTCGCCCCAGGTCTCGCGCACGACCGCGTTGAGCCGCTCGCCGAGAAGGGTGCGCGGCTTGTGCAGGCCAGGGGTATCGACGAGGACGAGCTGCGCGTCGTCACGGTGCACGATCCCGCGGACCGTGTGGCGGGTGGTCTGCGGCTTGTCGGACGTGATCGCGACCTTCTCCCCCACGAGGGCGTTGGTGAGCGTGGACTTGCCGGCGTTGGGGCGACCGACGAAGCAGGCGAATCCGGAGCGATGGTCGGTCACGCGGTCATTGTCCCCTACCGAGGGCGGACGCCGAGCCCTGCAGCCCGAGACCGGCGAGGACCAGGACGGCCCCGAGCCAGCCCAGCGGTGCCAGCGTCTCGCCGAGGACGAGGACGCCGAGCAGCGTGGCCACCACCGGCTCCGCGAGCACGAGTGTCGTGACCGGGCCCGCGGGCAGGTGGCGCAGGCCGCGGCCGAACAGGACGTAGGCGAGCGTCGTCGTCGCGAGGCCGAGCCAGAGCGCCATCGCGAGCCCGCCGGGGGTGGCGAGCCACGACATCGGCTGGGTCAGCAGCACGGGGACCAGCACCAGCCCACCGAGGCCGAACGCGGCGGCCATCACCTCGTCGCTGCGGTGGCCGTCGTTCATCAGCCGCTTCGCGGCGACCGTGTAGACGGCGTAGCCGAAGCCGGAGGCGAGAGCGAGCAGCAGCCCGACCGGGTCCACGTCGGGCGAGGAGGCGCCGCTGCCGACGAGCAGGGCGAGCCCGACGACGCAGACCGAGGTCGCCAGCACCCAGGAGGACCGCGGCCGCTCGCGCAGCAGGACCCACGACAGCAGCCCGGTGAACACCGGACCGCTGCCGATGGTCACGAGCGTCCCGAGCGCGACCCCGGCGCGCGACACCCCACCGAAGAAGCACACCTGGTAGAGCGCGGTGGTCAGTCCCGCGAGGATCCCCCAGCGCGTCCGCCAGAGGGCGACGGCGTCCCGGCGGTGACCGCCGACGTACGGGAGCACCACCATGAGCCCCACCCCGCCGATCGCGATGCGTGCGGCACCCACGCCCAGCGGTGTGCTGCCGGGGGGTCCGAGCGCCTGCGCCGTTCCCGTGGTGCCGAACAGCGTCGCGGCAGCGAGCACCGAGATGACTGCTCGCCCGCGGTCCTGCTCGACCGCGTGGTGGTGCGTGCTCACCTCAGGTCGACGACGTCGCGAGGACGCTGCCGTCGGGTCCGACAACATGCACCGTCACCCCGGCGCCGCCGAGGTCGCGCACGGCGTCGAGGTCCGCGGCGTCGAGATCCGGACCACGTCGTACGACGACGACCGCCTCGAGGCCACGCGCGCCCGCCGCAGCGGCCTGCGCCACGGCGAGCTGCAACGCGGAGACCACGAGACTCGGCAGCGCGACGGTCGCACCCGCGTACGTGCGACCGGTCTCGTCGCGCAGCGCAGCACCTTCGGGCGCGCCGACGCGTCCACGGGCGCCGCGGGCGAGCGTGACGAGCTTGGCGTCCTCGGCGGACAGCGCGGCGCCCGCCTCACTCATCGTCGGCAACCTTCTCGTCGTCGACCGGCGTCACCGGCTCGGCGAGCACGGTGCCGATCCTGTTGCGTCGGCCGGCTGCGGACTCGGCGGTGAGCTCCCAGCCCTGCACAGTGATCCGCGAGCCCGTGATGGGGACACGGCCGAGGCGCTTCGCGAGCAGGCCGCCGACGGTCTCGACGCCCTCCTCCTCGCCGTCGATGTCGATGCCGATGAGCTCCGCGAAGTCCTCGACGTGCATGCGCGCGTGGACGCGGAAGCAGCCGCTGGGCAGCGCGTCGACCTCGGGTGCCTCGGTGTCGTACTCGTCGGCGATCTCCCCGACGATCTCCTCGACGACGTCCTCGATCGTGACGATCCCGGCGGTGCCGCCGTACTCGTCGACCACCACGGCGAGGTGGACGCGTGCCGACTGCATGTCGCGCAGCAGCTCGTCGGCGCTCTTGCTGTCGGGGACCATGAAGACGGGTCGCATGAGGCTCGCGACGCGCTCGCTCTGCTCGGCGTCGTGGTGCTCGAAGGTCCGGCGTACGAGGTCCTTGAGGTAGACCACACCGATCACGTCGTCGACGTTCTCACCGATCACCGGGATGCGCGAGAAGCCGCTGCGCAGGGCGAGGGACAGCGCCTGGCGGAGGGTCTTGTTCTGCTCGATGAACACCATGTCGGTGCGCGGCACCATCAGCTCGCGCGCGATGGTGTCACCGAGCTCGAAGACGGAGTGGATCATCTGCCGCTCGTCGTCCTCGATGAGGTCGTCGGCCTCGGCGAGGTCGACGAGCTCGCGCAGCTCGGCCTGGGAGGCGAACGGTCCCTGGCGGTAGCCCTTGCCGGGGGTGAGCGCGTTTCCGACGAGGATGAGCAGCTGTGCGAGCGGGTGCAGGATCGTGCCGAGGACCCGGGTCGGGGTCGCCATCCGGATGGCGATGCGGTCGGCGTGCTGGACGCCGAGCGTCCGTGGGGCCACGCCGAGGGCGACGTAGCCCACCACGATCATGACCAGCATCGCCGCGAGCATGCGCCACCAGGTAGGGCCCGTCAGCATGTCGAGGAACGCGCGCGTGACCAGGACGATCGCCGCCACGAACAGGAACATGTGCAGGAACAGGAGCACGTTGACGTAGCGGGCCCGGTCGTCGAGCAGCGGCCGCAGGGTGGCAGCACCGCGCACGCCCCCGTGCGCCAGCTCGTCCACCCGGGCCCGCGAGACGCGCCCGATCGCCGTCTCCCCCGCGACCAGGAACGCGGCGATCACGACGAAGACGGCAGCGACGAGCAGCGACACGACGTCCGGCGTCACCGCGGACCTCCGGAGTGCGCGACCCACTCCGCGAGGAGCCTGGCCTGCAGACCGAACATCTCGGCGTGCTCCTCGGGCTCCGCGTGGTCGTAGCCGAGCAGGTGCAGGATGCCGTGGGTGAGCAGCAGTGCCATCTCGTCGTCGCGGTGGTGCCCGGCGGCGAGCGCCTGACGGGTCGCGACCTGGGGGCATACGACGACGTCGCCCAGCATGCCGGGCTCGGGCTCCTCGTCGTCCTGCGGCTGGCGCAGCTCGTCCATGGGGAACGACAGCACGTCGGTGGGACCGGGCTCGTTCATCCAGCGCACATGCAGGTCGGTCATGGCCGCCTCGTCGACGAGCACCACGGACAGCTCGGCCTGGGGGTGGATGCGCAACCGGTCCAGCACGAACCTCGCCTGCGCGGCGAGCGCGTCGACGTCGACGTCGACGTCGCTCTCGTTGACGACCTCGATCGTCACGACGGCCGCCTACCGCCGGCTGCGGCGCGGGCCGCGGCCGGGCAGCTGCGAGGCGGCAGCGGTCTCGGCGTCGAACTTGGCGTAGGCGTCGACGATGTGCCCGACGAGCTTGTGCCGCACGACGTCCTGGCTGTGCAGCCGGCAGAACTCGATGTCGTCGAGGTCGCCGAGGATGCCTTCCACGACTTTGAGCCCCGACGCCGTACCCGCAGGCAGGTCGACCTGCGTGGTGTCACCGGTGACCACCATGGTCGACCCGAACCCGAGCCGGGTGAGGAACATCTTCATCTGCTCGGGCGAGGTGTTCTGCGCCTCGTCGAGGATGATGAACGCGTCGTTGAGCGTGCGTCCGCGCATGTAGGCCAGCGGCGCGACCTCGATGACCCCGCTGGTCATCAGCCGCGGGATCGAGTCCGGGTCGACCATGTCGTGCAGCGCGTCGTAGAGCGGCCGAAGGTAGGGATCGATCTTCTCCGACAGCGTTCCGGGGAGGAAGCCGAGACGCTCACCCGCCTCCACGGCCGGCCTGGTGAGGATGATCCGGGAGACCTTCTTCGACTGCAGCGCCTGCACGGCCTTCGCCACGGCGAGGTAGGTCTTGCCCGTCCCTGCCGGCCCGATCCCGAACACGATCGTGTGCTCGTCGATGGCGTCGACGTAGCGCTTCTGGTTGAGCGTCTTGGGGCGGATCGTGCGACCGCGGTTGGACAGGATGTTCGCGGTCAGGACGTCGGCGGGGCGTACGCCGGAGTCGTCGCGCAGCATGGCGACGGTCCGATCGACGCCCTCGGGAGTGAGCCCTTGACCGGTGCGCAGGACCGCGAGCATCTCGCCGATGACGCGGTCGGCCAGAGTCACCTCGGACTGCGGGCCGGTCAGCGTGATCTCGTTGCCGCGGACGTGGACGTCGAGGGTGGGGAAGCCGCGCTCGATCACGCGCACGTGCTCGTCGCCCGAGCCGAGCAGGCTCACCATGTCGAGGGACGCGGGGACGACGATCTTGGCCTGCGTGTCAGTCGTGGTCGTCATGGGTCGGCCTCTGACGGGCCGTGTCTGCCCTTCGTCGTCGTGGAGCGGTCTCGTCGGGGCGTGGTCCGACCCGCCCATGGTACGGCGAGAGCGCCGCCGGGCGACCCCGAGATGTGGTGCCGGCGCTCGTGGCATCTCGCGGCGGCGCCACGCCTCGGGACCGGTCAGCCGGGGGGCCAGCCGAACGCGCGGCCGCCGAGGAGGTGGGCGTGGACGTGGAACACGGTCTGACCGCCGTCGGAGCCGGTGTTCAGCACCGTCCGGAAGCCGTGCTCGAGGCGCTCCGTACGGGCGATCTCGGCGACGGTGGCCAGCAGCTCCCCCGCGAGCCCTGGGTCGACGGCCGTCAGGGCACTGAGGTCGGCGTGGTGCTCCTTCGGGATGACGACGACGTGCACGGGCGCCTGCGGCGCGATGTCGCGGAAGGCCAGCATGCGATCGGTCTCGTGCACCAGGGTCGCCGGGATCTTCCGCGCGACGATCGAGCAGAACAGGCAGTCAGCGCTCATGCGACGAACGTATCGGTGAGCGCGGATCCAGTCAGCAGCGGGAGCACAGCGGCGTCGCCCGGAGGAGCGAGGAGGTCAGTCCCAGCGGCCGCAGCTGGCAAGGACGACGGCTGCGGCGACGGTGCCGGCCGTCGAGGTGCGCAGGACCGACGGCCCGAGCCGCGCCGAGAGCGCTCCCGCCGACTCGAACGACGCGCGCTCGTCGTCGCTGATGCCGCCCTCGGGTCCGACCACGAGGACCACGTCGCCGCTGCGCGGTACTCGCAGCGAGGCCATGCGGAGCGCGGCGTCCTCGTGCAGGACGATGGCGGTGCCCCCGCCGGCGACCGCCTCGCGCACCAGCGCGGCGCACTCCGCGGTCGAGGCGAGCGACCGGACGTCGGGCACGAACGGGCGGCGCGACTGCTTCGCCGCCTCGCGCGCCGTCGACCGCCACTTCTCCACCCCGCGCGCCGCCTTCTCCTCGCGCCACTGCGCGACCGAGCGAGACGCCGACCACGGCACGACGACGTCGACGCCGACCTCGGTCAGCAGCTCGACCGACAGCTCGCCGCGCTCGCCCTTCGCGAGCGCCTGCACGACGACGACCCGCGGCGAGGGGACGGCGTGCTCGGCGTACGCCGTGACCTCGACGTCGATCCGGTCCTTGCCGACCACGGCCGACACCCGGCCCTCGACGACCCGCCCGCAGCCGTCGCCGACGAGCACCGGCTCGCCGCGCCCGAGCCGCTTCACCGTGGCGGCGTGCCGGCCCTCGGGGCCGTCGACGACCACAGTGGCGCCGACGACGACGCTCAGCGCCTCGGGGGCGACGAGGAAGAACGGCGCGGTCACGACGGGTCCGTCACGATTCGGGGTCCGTCACGATTCGGGGTCCGTCACGAGTCGGGGTCCGTCACGAGTTGAACGCGTCGCGCAGCCGGGAGAACAGGCCGCCGCCCTGCGACATGTGGTTGCCCTGCACGGTGCCCGGCTTGCTCTCCTCCTTGCGCAGCGCGGCGAGCTCGCGGAGCAGCTCCTCCTGGCGGGGGTCGAGCTTGGTTGGCGTCACGACGTCGACGTGCACGTGCAGGTCGCCGCGCCCGGTGGCCCGCAGGTGCGCCACACCCTTCTGGCGCAGCGTGACCGTCTGCCCGGACTGCGTCCCGGGCTTGATGTCGATGGTCTCCGGGCCGTCGAGGGTCTCGAGGTCGATCGAGGTCCCCAGCGCCGCCGCGGTCATGGGCAGCGTGATCGTGCAGTGCAGGTCGTCACCCTGGCGCGAGAAGACCTCGTGCGGCGTCTCGACGATCTCGAGGAACAGGTCACCTGACGGACCCGCGCCCGGGCCAACCTCGCCCTCGCCGGTGAGCTGGATGCGCGTGCCGGTGTCGACGCCGGGCGGGATCTTCACCGTGATGGTGCGTCGGGTGCGGACGCGGCCCTCGCCGGAGCACTCCGGGCAGGGGTGCGGGATGAGGGTGCCGAAGCCCTGGCACTGCGGGCACGGTCGCGCGGTCATCACCTGACCGAGGAACGAGCGCTGCACCGACTGCACCTCGCCGCGGCCCTGGCACATCGTGCAGGTGACGACCTGCGAGCCGGGGGCCGTGCCGGCACCGGCGCACTCGTCGCAGGCGATCGCCGTGTCGACCGTGATCTCCCGGGTGGCGCCGAACGTGGCCTCCGCGAGAGTCACCTGCAGCCGGATCAGTGCGTCCTTGCCGCGACCCGACCGTGGCCGAGGTCCGCGCGACTGGGTGCCGAAGAAGGCGTCCATGATGTCGCCGAAGCCGAAGCCCTGGCCGAAACCGGCGCCGCCCGGGCCGCCGCGCGGGTCACCGCCGAGGTCGTACATCTGGCGCTTGTCGGGGTCGGAGAGCACCTCGTAGGCGGCCGTGACCTCCTTGAACCGGTCCTGGATCGCGGGATCGGGATTCACGTCGGGGTGCAGCTCGCGCGCGAGCTTGCGGTAGGCACGCTTGATCTCCTCGCCGGTCGCGTCGTGCGACACACCGAGGACGGCGTACAGGTCGGAAGCCACTGTCGTCCCTACTGCTGCTCAGTCAGGATGCGGCCGACGTAGCGCGCCACGGCGCGCACCGACCCCATCGTCCCGGGATAGTCCATGCGGGTCGGGCCGACGACGCCGAGCTGGGCGACGATCTCGTCGCCGAGGGAGTAGCCGACCGACACGACCGAGGTGGCGCTGAGCCCCTCGACCTCGTTCTCGTGCCCGATGCGCACCGTGAGCGCATCGGTCGTGCGGCTCTCGCCGAGCAGCCGGAGCAGGACCATCTGCTCCTCGAGCGCCTCGAGCACCGGGCGCACGGCGCCGTTGAAGTCCTCGCCGAACGCGGCGAGGTTCGCGGTGCCGGCCAGCATCACCCGCTCCTCGTGGCGCTCCACGACGGTCTCGAGCAACGACGCGATCACCGCCGCGACCGCAGCGCGCTCCTCGCCGGTGAACTGCTCGGTGATGTCGGCGACGCGGTCTGCGACGTCGACGAGGCGCTGGCCGTTGACCCGCTCGATGATCCGCGTGCGCATCCGAGAGAGGAGGTCCTCGGACACCGGCGCCGCCGTCTCGACCTGACGCTGCTCGACGCGACCGGTGTCGGAGATGAGTACCAGCAGGATCCGGGACGGGGCGAGCCCGACGAGCTCGATGTGGCGCACGCTCGACCGGGTGAGCGAGGGGTACTGGATGAGCGCGACCTGGCGGGTGAGCTGCGCGAGGAGCCGCACCGAGCGCTGCATCACGTCGTCGAGGTCGATCGCGCCGTCGAGGAACGAGCCGATCGCCCGGCGCTCCGCCGACGACATCGGCTTCACCGCCGAGAGCCGGTCGACGAACACCCGGTAGCCCTGGTCGGTGGGCACCCGACCGGCGCTGGTGTGCGGCTGCGCGATGAGGCCCTCGTCCTCCAGGGCCGCCATGTCGTTGCGGATCGTCGCGGGGCTCACGCCCAGGGAGTGTCGCTCGACCAGCGACCGCGACCCGACCGGTTCATGGGTGGCGACGTAGTCCTCCACGATCGCGCGCAGGACGGCGAGGCGACGGTCCTCGACCACGACCCACCTCCGCTGCAGCGACCGGGCTGGCACTCCCGGATTCCGAGTGCCAAGTCTACGACGGACCCGCGCAGCCCTCCGCCCGGCGCGCGCCCCCGCCGCGGCGCTCCCGCACCGACGCCCCGGCGGCACCTAGGCTCGAGCGGCCGGCAACCGACCGAACGGCGATCTGCGGCTGGCGACCGACCGGCACCTGCGGAGGAGGAAGGCGCACCGATGGCCGACCGCTACGGGCGCGACGTCCTCGCGCAGGACCCGAACGCCGCGCGCCGACGTCGCGTCGCCGAGGTCGCGGCCGAGCCGGGCCTCGTCGTCGAGTGCGTCGAGTCGGGCTGGTGCGGGGCTGTCGTGGGGACCGACAAGGGCGCCGACGGCTGGGCCGTGGTCCTGGAGGACAGGCACGGCGTCCGCCGCCCCTTCGCCCTGCGACCGGCCGCCTTCCTGCTCGAGGGCGAGGTCGTCACGCTGGTCCGCCCGACCGCGGCCGCCCCCGCCGGACCGGTCCGCACGGCCTCCGGCTCGTTCGCCGTGGTCGGCCACCGGGCCGTCGTCGCCCGCGGCTCCCGGATCTGGGTCGAGGGCCTGCACGACGCCGAGCTCGTGGAGAAGGTGTGGGGTCACGACCTGCGGGTCGAGGGCGTGGTCGTCGAGCCGCTCCACGGCGCCGACGACCTGCTCGGCCTCGTCCGTGAGTTCGCGCCGGGACCGGGTCGACGCATCGGCGTGCTGCTCGACCACCTCGTGCCCGGATCCAAGGAGACCCGGATCGCCGAGGAGGTCAGGCGTGCCTTCGGGGCCGACGTGACGGTGCTCGGCCACCCTTACGTCGATGTCTGGCAGGCCGTCCGCCCGCAGGTCCTCGGCATCGACGCGTGGCCGGTGGTGCCCCTGGGACGGCCTTGGAAGGAGGGGGTTCTCGCCGCGCTCGGGCGCCCGTACGAGACCCCCGCGGACGTGGCCTCCGGTTGGCGCTGGCTGCTCGGCCACGTGCGCAGCTACGCCGATCTCGAGCCGAGCCTGCTCGCCCGCGTCGAGGAGCTCATCGACGTCGTGACCGCCCCCGCCTGACCCGCGACCCCGTGCCGGCCCATTCCGTGGCGCTCGGCAGGTGTGACCGAACGGATGACGGGCACCGGCACAAACGGCCCAGGCTGGCCAACGTCCCCCACGGGGGCTGCCGTGATCGCTACCGTGAGTCACGATCGCCGCTCACGGTCCCGGATGTGCGGCGCGCAGGTTCCGAGGAGGAACACCATGTCGTTCGACAACCCGCCGCCGCCCGAGGAGCCGACCGTCCCCACAGGCGACGCCACTCCCCCGCCGCCTCCGCCGCCTCCGCCGCCCGCACCGCCCGCCCCGCCGGCCCCGCCGGCCGGTGCCGTACCCCCGCCCCCGCCGCCCGCGCCCGCCGCACCCCCCGCGGGTGCTTCGGGCAACGTCGAGATCGGTGCCGCGTTCAACTGGGCGCTGGCCAAGTTCCAGCAGCACGCCGCCATCCTCATCGGCCTCGCCGCCGTCGTGTTCGTGCTGCACGCGCTGCAGTCGATCATCACCAACGTGCTGGTCAACAACGCTAGCAACAACTGCGCGAACACGACGATCACGCAGGACGCCAACGGCAACGTCAACATCTCGAACGGCTGCGCGACGGGCCTGTTCGCGAACCTCGGCATCACGATCGTGATGAGCATCATCTTCAGCATCCTGATCGCGCTGGCGACCGTGGGCGTCTACCGCGCGGCGATCCGCCGTACCCAGGGCGTCACCCCGAGCTTCGACCAGCTGACGTCGGGCGAGAACCTCGGCGCGTACATCGCCGTCGCGATCGTCTACTTCCTGGCGTCGGCCCTCGGCATCGTGTTGTGCATCCTGCCGGGCCTCATCGTCATCTTCCTGTTCCAGTTCTCGCCGTTCTACGCGCTGGACAAGGGCCAGGGCATCGGCGAGGCCTTCGGGAACAGCTACCGCGCCGTCACGGCGAACTTCGTGCCGGTCCTGCTCGCGGCGCTGGTCAACATCGTCATCAGCATCCTCAGCGGCTTCGTCTGGGGCGTGCTGTCGCTCGTGCTGCTGCCCTTCGGCGCCCTGTTCACGGCGCACGTCTACCGCCAGCTCAACCGGGAGCCGATCTCGGACTGAGCGCACCCCGGCACGACCGGAGTACGTCGGGGTCTGACACCGCGCAGACCTCGATCCGAGCCTGCTCGCCGGGGGTCGAGGAGGTCGTCCACCTCCCGATCGACCCCCGGCTGAGGTTCGCGTTCACGCTGGCGACGGCGATCCACGCGCCTGCCGAACGGGTGAGGCGTACCGGGGCATACGGCCAAGGGTGGCCAACGTCCCCCACGGGGGCTGCCGTGATCGCTACGGTGAGTCACGATCGCCGCTCACGGTCCCGGATGTGCGGCGCGCAGGTTCCGAGGAGGAACACCATGTCGTCCGACAACCCGACGCCGCCGGAGGAGCCGACCGTCCCCACGGGCGACGCAACTCCGCCGCCGCCCCCGCCCCAACCGCCCGCGCCTCAACCGCCGACGGCCCCGCCGCCCGGTGCCGTCCCACCGCCCCCGCCGCCCGCCGGCCACGCTGGTCCTCCCGCTGACCCGGCATCGGGTCCGTGGACCCTCGGCAATGCGTTCAGCTACGGCTGGGCCAAGTTCCAGCAGTACCTCTCGCCCATCCTGATCGCGATGCTGATCCTGATCATCGGCGCGTTCGTCGTGGCCCTCGTCTGGTTCTTCATCGTCGCCGCGATCCAGAACGCCGTCGTCGGCACCGCCCACGTGGACATCGATCCGAACACCGGCGCCATCACGACCAGCGGAGGGCCCAACTTCATCGTCGGCCTGGTCTTCGCCGCGATCGGCATCCTGGTCTACGCGACGGTCGCCGGCTTCATCCAGGCCGCCATCACCCGCGCCGCCCTCGCGATCACCGAGGGGAAGAGCATCGAGACGAGCACCATCCTGTCGACCGAGCGACTCGGAGAGGTCATCACCACGGCCGTCCTGCTCGGCGTCTTCACGGCCGTCGGCTACCTGTTCTGCTTCGTGGGCGCAGTGGTCGTCGAGTTCTTCCTGTTCTTCACGTGGTACTTCCTGCTCGACAAGGGGCTCTCGCCGTTCGACTCGATCAAGGCGAGCTTCAACTTCGTGAGGGAGCGCGTCGGTGACGTCTTCCTGTTCGTCCTGGTCAGCTGGGTGATCCTGGCTATCGGCGGTGCCATCTGCGGCATCGGCCTCATCGTCGCCGCACCGGTGGTCATCATCGCGACGGCCTTCACCTACAAGAAGTTTACCGATCAGCCGGTCGCGACCTGATCGCACAGCGATGCACGGGGGAGGGCGGGGTCCTTCAAGGACCCCGCCCTCCCCCGTGCATCGGTCTCGGCGGCGGCGCGGTGGCCGCCGACCGAGCGTCCCCCGTGGATCGGCCGCTCCCGGTGGCCGGATCTCACGGCGTGCCCCACCATGGCGGAATCCCGGTTCGGGACCGCTGAGGAGGTCCGATGAGCGACGACACCCCCGCCCTGCCGCCCATGGGCCGACTGCCCGCCGGCGACCCGCCACCGCGACCGGCGTACCGGACGACGCCCGGCGCTCCCCCCTTCGGCGAGCGCTACCTGCCGATGGACGACGGTCCGCTGTCACCACGCGAGGAACGGGCCTACGCCGCCCTGGCGCACCTCTCCCAGGTCGGCGGCATCGTGCTCGCACCCATGCTGCTGCTCGCATCCCTCGGACGCCGCTCTCTGTTCGTCGACCGGCACGCCAAGGAGGCCTTCAACTTCCAGGCCACGTACCTCATCCTGTTCGTCGTCGCGGCAGTCGTGGCGCTGCGCGGCACCGGTCCGACGGTCCTCGGAGCGGTGGCGGCGTACGGCCTGCTCTTCGCCTGCCTCGCGGCCCTGCGCTCCTGGCAGGGAGCCTTCTTCCACTACCCCCTCGCCATCCCCTTCCTCCGCTGACCGAGAAGCGGAGTTCTCGGTGAAGGACGCCTTTGTTGCGCGCCATGCAACAAAGGCGTCCTTCAGTGAGAACTCATGGGTCAGTCGACGAGGTCGCGGACGAGGGCGTCGGCGAGGAGGCGGCCGCGCAGGGTAAGGACGAGCCGGCCCTCGTCGTACGCCGTGCCCCCGGCCAGACCGTCGGCCACGGCCCGAGCCGCCACGGCACGACCCGCGTCGCTCAACGTCGCGAGCGCGAGGCCCTCGCGCAGCCGCACCCTCAGCAGGACGTCCTCCACGCGACGCGCCTCGGTCGAGAGCACCTCGCGCGCCTGCGCCGGCGACTCCCCCGCGGCGATTCGAGCGGCGTAGGCAGCGGGGTGGCGCACGTTCCACCACCGCACCCCGCCGACGTGCGCGTGCGCCCCCGGTCCCGCGCCCCACCAGTCGTCCCCGCGCCAGTAGGCCAGATTGTGCCGGCACTCGGCCCCGGGCCGCGCCCAGTTGCTCACCTCGTACCACTCGAGACCGGCCGCCGAGAGGGCCTCGTCGGCCTGCAGGTAGCGGTCGGCGGCGACGTCGTCGTCGACGTCGGGCAGCTCACCGCGGCGGATCCGTCCGGCGAGCCGGGTGCCCTCCTCGACGATGAGTGAGTACGCCGACACATGGTCGGCGCCGCTGCCGACGGCCGCGTCGAGCGAGGCGGCGAACTCGGACTCCGTCTCGCCGGGTGTGGCGTAGATCAGGTCGACGTTCACGTGCTCGAAACCGGCGGCACGCGCCTGCGCCACCGCCTCGACCGCCCGACCCGGTGTATGCGTGCGCTCGAGCACCGCGAGCACGTGCGGCGCGCTGCTCTGCATCCCGAACGACATCCGGGTGAAGCCGTCCTCGCGGAGGGCTGCGAGCGAGGCGGCGGTAACGGAGTCCGGGTTCGCCTCGGTCGTCACCTCGGCGTCGGGTGTCAGGCCGAACTCGTCGCGCACCGCGGCGAGGACACGGCCGAGGTCGCCCGGCGGGAGCAACGTCGGCGTACCGCCGCCGACGAAGACCGAGGACACCGGCACGTCGCGGTCGCCGAGCACGCGACGCGCCAGTCGCACCTCGGCCACGAGCTGGTCGGCGTAGGTGTCCCGGGTCGCACCCGGCCCCAGCTCGTCGGAGGTGTAGGTGTTGAAGTCGCAGTAGCCGCACCTCGTCGCGCAGAACGGCACGTGCAGGTAGAAGGCGAACGGCCGCTCGCCGAACTCCTCGAGCGCGGACGCCGGCAGCGACCCGTCGGACGGGGCGGGATCACCCGGAGGCGGGACGGACGGCACCCGACGAACCTACGCCGTCCCCGGTGCGGTCCCGCGCAGGGCGTGAGGGGACCGTGAGGGGGATACGTCGTCAGCTCGACGAGTACATGCTCTGGAGCAGGTCGGCGTACTTCGTCTCGACGACCTTGCGCTTGATCTTCAGCGACGGGGTGAGCTCGCCCTCCTCGACCGTGAGGTCGTGCGGGAGGATCCGGACGTCCTTGATCGTCTCCCACCGGTTGAGCCCGGCGTTGAGCTCGGTCATCGCGTCGCGGACCGACTTCTCCACGGTCGGGTCGGTGGGCCACGACTCCGGACCACCGGTGATGCCGTGGTGCTCGGCGAAGCCCGCAGTGACGTCGGGGTCGAGGGTGACGATCGCGGTCGCGTAGTTCCGGCCGTTGGCGTGCACGAGGACGTTGCCGAGCAGCGGGCACAGCGCCTTGAACCGCGCCTCGATCAGGCTCGGCGCGATGTACTTGCCGCCCGAGGTCTTGATCAGGTCCTTCTTGCGGTCGGTGATCTTCACGTTGCCGTCGTCGTCGATCTCGCCAATGTCGCCGGTCGCGAACCAGCCGTCGCCGATCAGCACCTCGGCGGTCTGCTCGGGCAGGTTGTAGTAGCCGCGCATGACGCCACCACCTCGGATGAGGATCTCGCCGTCGTCCGCGATCTTCACCTCGGTGCCGGGGAACGGCTTGCCGACCGTGCCGACCCGCACGGCACCATTGCGGTTCACGCACGTGCCTGCGGAGGTCTCGGTGAGGCCGTATCCCTCGAGGATCGGGAGGCCGACCGCCTCGAACCACGACGCGACGTCCTTCGACAGCGCGGCCGAGCCCGAGATGAAGGTCTCGATGCGGCCGCCCATCCGCTCCTTGACCTTCGCGAAGACCAGCCGCTCGGCGAGCGAGTGCTGCACCGAGAGCGTGATCGGGACGCCGGTGCCGGCCTCGCGGTGGGCGGCGACCTGCTTCCCCACGCCGATGGCCCAGTGGAAGATCTTCGCCTTGGCGCCGCCCTCGGCCTCGGTGCTCGACACGACCCGGGCGTAGACCTTCTCGAAGATCCGGGGGGCCCCGGCCATCAGGTGTGGGCGGATCTCGGCGAGGTTGTCGACGATCTTGTCGACGCGCCCGTCGACCGCCGTCGTGAAGCCGATCTGCATCTGCGCGGCCAGCAGCACCTTGCCGAACGAGTGCGACAGGGGCAACCACAGGAAGTGCAGCTGGTCCTTGTTGACCAGCTTGATGGCCTCGGCCCCGGCACCCTCGTAGGTCCAGTTGCCGTGGGTGAGCTCGACGCCCTTGGGACGACCGGTCGTGCCGGAGGTGTAGATGAGCGTCGCGAGGCGATCCGCGGTGACGGCGTCGTTGGCGCGCGTCACCGCGTCGGCGTCGGCGGACAGCAGGCTGCGCCCGCGCGCGGCGAGGTCGTCGACGGTGATGACCCACTCGTCGGTCCGCACCGAGAGGTCGGCCTTCGACGTGTCGAGGATGACGACCTTCTCGATCGCCGGGAGCGAGTCGCGCTGCGCGACCACCTTGGCCAGCTGGCCAGCGTCCTCGACGACGACGAACCGCGACCCGGAGTCGCTGAGGATGTAGGCGACGTCCTCGGCCTGGGTCGAGGGGTAGACGGTCGTGGTCGCTCCCCCGGCGGCGAGCACCGCGAGGTCGAGGAAGATCCACTCCAGCCGGGTGCTCATGGCGATGGCGACGCGGTCCTCGGCGCCGAGGCCGAGGGAGAGGAACCCGGCCGCGAGCTCCGTGACCCGCTCGCCGCTGCGCCCCCAGCTCCAGGAGTCCCAGCCGCCGCTCGGCTTCGGGGCGCGGAAGGCCTCGCGCGCGGGGTCGGCCGCCACGCGGGAGTAGAACATCCGCCCCAGGGACGGCTCCACGGCGGGCAGCGTCTCCGGACCGGTGGTGGTTCGACCTGCACTGGGCACGGACTGCTGGACTGCGTCGGACACAGCGGGCTCCTCGTCTTCCACGGCCCCGGCGGGCACGTCCGGTCGGCGCACCGTACACGGAGGTCCTCCCGCACGGGCGTCGGACCCATCCTGGCCCCGACCAGGGCGGGGAGTCCTGGGTTCCCGCGACTCCGGCGGCCCTCGCGCAGCGGGCCGGGGGCAGACCGCCCTGCGCCGTCAGGCCTTGGGCTTCGCGGCGGAGTCGTCGGTCGAGAGCGCGGCGATGAACGCCTCCTGGGGGACCTCGACGCGGCCGACCATCTTCATCCGCTTCTTGCCCTCCTTCTGCTTCTCGAGCAGCTTGCGCTTGCGCGTGATGTCGCCGCCGTAGCACTTCGCCAGGACGTCCTTGCGGATCGCCCGGATCGTCTCGCGGGCGATCACGCGCGCGCCGATGGCCGCCTGGATCGGTACCTCGAACTGCTGGCGCGGGATGAGCTCGCGCAGCTTGCCGGCCATCGAGACGCCGTAGGCATAGGCCTTGTCCTTGTGCACGATCGAGGAGAAGGCGTCGACCGGCTCGCCGTGCAGCAGGATGTCGACCTTCACTAGGTCGGAGGCCTGCTCGCCGGTGGGCTCGTAGTCGAGCGAGGCGTAGCCACGAGTCTTGGACTTGAGCGCGTCGAAGAAGTCGAAGACGATCTCGGCGAGCGGCAGGGTGTAGCGCAGCTCGACGCGGTCCTCGGAGAGGTAGTCCATCCCGAGCAGGTTGCCGCGCCGCGTCTGGCACAGTTCCATGATCGCGCCGATGTACTCGCTCGGCGCCAGCACCGTCGCGCGGACCATCGGCTCGAAGACCTCGGCGACCTTGCCGCCGGGGAACTCGCTCGGGTTGGTCACGGTGACCTCGGAGCCGTCGTCCATGACCACGCGGTAGACCACGGTCGGCGCGGTCGAGATGAGGTCGAGGTTGAACTCCCGCTCGAGGCGCTCGCGCACGATCTCGAGGTGGAGCAGGCCGAGGAAGCCGCAGCGGAAACCGAAGCCGAGCGCCACCGACGTCTCCGGCTCGTAGACGAGTGCGGCGTCGTTGAGCTGGAGCTTGTCGAGCGCGTCGCGCAGCTCGGGATAGTCCGAGCCGTCGAGCGGGTAGAGACCGGAGAAGACCATCGGCTTGGGGTCGCGGTAGCCGCCGAGCGCCTCGGTCGCGCCGTGGCGCTGCGAGGTGACGGTGTCGCCGACTCGCGACTGCCGGACGTCCTTCACCCCGGTGATGAGGTAGCCCACCTCGCCTACGCCGATGCCCGCGGACGGCATGGGATCCGGTGAGATGACGCCGACCTCGAGCATCTCGTGGACCACGCCGGTGCTCATCATCTGGATGCGCTCGCGGGTCGAGAGGTGCCCGTCGATCACCCGGACGTAGGTGACCACGCCGCGGTAGCTGTCGTAGACCGAGTCGAAGATGATGGCGCGGGCAGGTGCCTTCGGGTCGCCGACGGGCGCCGGCACGAGCTTGACGACCTCCTCGAGGAGCGCGTCGACGCCGAGGCCGGACTTGGCGCTCACCTGCAGCACGTCGGCGGGGTCGCAGCCGATGATCCGGGCGAGCTCCGCGGCGTACTTCTCGGGCTGCGCCGCGGGCAGGTCGATCTTGTTGAGGACCGGGATGATCTGCAGGTCGTTCTCGAGCGCGAGGTAGAGGTTCGCCAGCGTCTGGGCCTCGATGCCCTGGGCGGCGTCCACGAGCAGGATCGCCCCCTCGCACGCGGCCAGGCTGCGCGAGACCTCGTAGGTGAAGTCGACGTGCCCGGGGGTGTCGATGAGGTTGAGGACGTAGGTGACGCCGTCGGCCGCCGTGTAGGGCAGCCGGACCGCCTGGCTCTTGATCGTGATGCCGCGCTCGCGCTCGATGTCCATCCGGTCGAGGTACTGCGCGCGCATCTGGCGACCGTCGACGACTCCGGTGATCTGCAGCATCCGGTCGGCCAGCGTGGACTTGCCGTGGTCGATGTGGGCGATGATGCAGAAGTTCCGGATGACCGAGGGGTCGGTCGAACCCGGGGTGGGGGCGTTGGCGTTGGCCACGGTGGTCTGGGCGTCCTCGGATCGGGCGGGCAGGATCGGTCGGCAGCGCGAGCGGGCTCGCTGGGAGCACGCGGCGGCTTCCTATGGTCCCACGAACCCCGGGCCGTGCCGCGCAGGTCCTCTCGGCGCCAGCGGGCACCGGATTTGGCCCCGACCGCCCGGTCCGGGTACTCTGGCGTGTCGCGCGGCGCGCTGTCTGCACGCGTGCCCGACCCCTGAACCACCTGTCCGCAGCACCGACAACCGAAGGCGATAGGCACACCCGTGGCGAACATCAAGTCGCAGATCAAGCGCAACCGCACCAACGAGGCTGCCCGCCTGCGCAACAAGTCGACCAAGTCGGCCCTCAAGACCTCGGTCCGCAAGTTCCGCGAGGCGGCCGACTCCGGCGACGCCGCGGCCGCCGCCGAGCTCGCGAAGACCGCCACCCGCCAGCTCGACAAGGCAGCCAGCAAGGGCGTCATCCACAAGAACCAGGCCGCCAACCGCAAGTCGGCGATCGCCGCCCGCGCCGCGGAGCTCCAGAAGAGCGCCTGACCCCAGCAGCACGAAGGCCGTCGTCCCTCGGGACGGCGGCCTTCGTCGTTCGTAGGCCCGCCCGTGGCGGACCGGCGCTCAGGGTCGGCTGCGGTGCCGCACGGCGTGCAGCAGCGCCCGCTCCAGGGTGTAGCTGCCCTGCTCGCGGTCGAGGCCGTCCTCGCTCATCGCCCGGCCGGACACGTCGCGACCCTTGACGGCGGCGTCGGCCACGGCGAGGTCGACGAGGGCCTCGGCCAGCGCCGCCGGGTGCCAGCGACCGGCCTGCTCGCGCAGGCTCCGGACCTTGAACGGGGGTACGCCGGCCTCGCGGGCCACCTCGGCCTCCGGCGTCCCGCGCGGGATCGAGGCCACGCGCGCCAGCCCGCGCAGGCCGGAGGCGACCGCGGCGGACAGGGCCGGGCCGGCGCCGGGGTCGTTGGCCAGCGCCCAGCGGGTCCGTCGCAGGACCTCCACCGCGCGGCCGCCGAGCACGGCGTCGGCGACGAGATAGCCCGGGACGTCGGCGACACCGTCGTAGTACAGGGCGACCGACTCGGCGGTGAGCGGATCGGCCTCGACGTCGCTCACCAGCTGAGCGCAGGCGGACGCCAGCGAACGCAGGTCGTCGCCGATCGCGACCCGGAGCGCCTCGACGGCCTCCGGGGTGGCTCGACGCCGTGCCGCGTGCAGCTCGCGCGCGACGAAGTCGTCGACGGCGCGCCCCTTGGCCTTCTCGCACGGGGCGACGACGTAGCCGCCCTTGGACAGCGAGTCCACGACCTTGCGGCCCTTCACCCCGCCAGGGTGCAGGACGACGATTCGGATGTCGCCGGCCGCAGCTGCGTCGACGAGCGCCGCGACCATGGCGTCGTCGGCCTGCTCGGCGTTGCGCGCGACGAGGACGGCGGCATCACCGAACAGGTTCGGCGAGCACGCCTCGACCAGTGCGCCGAGGCCCGTCTCCGAGCCGAGGTCGACGTCGCGACGCTCGACGGTGGGATCGGTCGTGCGGGCGTTCGCCACGACCGCCGACACCACGCGCTCGGCGAGGAAGTCCTCCGCGCCGACGGCGAGCACCGCATGCTCGGACGCGGCGTCGGCCTCGGGGCTCGTCGACGCGGCCGGCTTGCCGGCGGCGCGCTTGGCGGGAGGTGTCATGGCTCCCCGAGCATGCCACGCCCGACCGACGACGCCACGCCGCCCTGCCGCGTCGTCTCGCAGCGGTGCCTGGGTGGGGGGCGCAGGGGGCCGGGGCGCGCCGGCCCACACTCACCTGCCGCGACGGACGAGGCCCAGACGATGGGCGTCGTCGAGGCGCCCCCACACCGGTGTCACCGTCGTCCCGTGCGGGCGCCAGGCCCAGTGCGGCAAGGCCGCCAGCATCCGACCCGCCCGACGCGAGCGCTCGGAGCCGTTCGCGCACGGCCTGCGGATCGAGCCGACGACGCGGAAGCGGGAGCACGGGCGGACGCTAGGTCCCCTCGCGTGTCCCGCCTGGCCCCGCGGTGCCGCACCTGGGGACGACACGGTGCGCTGGGGACGACGCGTCAGCGCGACGCCGCCTCGACGATGTTGCGACGGTGCCGCACGACGATGAGCGCCGCGAGCGCGTTCGCGAACACCAGCTCGGCCGGCCGGTCGTGGATGAGGAACGAGGCCGGGACGAGCATCAGCGCGCCGGAGACGGAGGCCAGGCCGACCCGCCGGGTCACGAGGACGACCGCGAGGAAGACGACCAGGACCGGCACGGCCCACAGCGGCTGGACGCCGAGGACGGCGCCGAGCGACGTCGCGACCCCCTTGCCGCCACGACCGCGCAGGAAGGGCGACGTCACGTGCCCGAGCACCGCGGCGAAGCCCGCGACCATGCCGGCGACCGGTGCGCCGAGCAGGTCGAACGCGAGCACCGGGAGGAAGCCCTTGAGGACGTCGAGCAGGCCGACGAGCACCCCGACCTGCCAGCCGAAGGCGCGCGCCGCGTTCGTCGCGCCGGGGTTGCCCGACCCGATCGTGCTCAGATCGGTCCCACGCACCCGGGCGATGATCGACGCCGGGTTGACCGAGCCGACGCCGTAGCCGACCGCGGCGGCCAGGGTCCCGATGGCGACGCCGAGCACCGCGGACGGCACCGTGACGAGAAGGGAGACGGTGCTCACGGCGCGAACGGGCGCGGGGACACCGCGACGGCGACCATGCCCGGGCCGACGTGGGCGCCGACGACCGCCCCCACCTCTCCCACGAGCACCCGCGAGTCGACGAGGCGCGACACCAGGTGGCCGGCCAGCGCCTCCGCGCGCGCAGCAGCGTCGAGGTGGTGCACGGCGATGTCGCACGGCCGGCCGTCGGCCCGCTCGACGACGAGCTCCTCGAGCCTGGCCAGCGCCTTGGAGGTCGTGCGCACCTTCTCCAGCGGTGCGACGCGTCCGTCGACGAGCTCGAGGATCGGCTTGACCGCGAGGGCCTGCCCCACGAGCGCCGTCGCGGCACCGATGCGGCCGCCCCTGCGCAGGTAGTCCAGGGTGTCGACGTAGAACAGGGCGCTGCTCGCGGCGGCCCGGTCACGGATGACCTGCGCCACCGCCTCGACGTCCAGACCGGTCTCCGCCGCCCGCGCACCCTCGAGGACGGCGAACCCCATGGCCATCGCGACACGACGCGTGTCGACGACGACGACCGGGATGGGCGCCGCGCGTGCCGCGAGCACGGCCGAGTCGAACGTGCCCGACATGTCGCCGGACAGGTGCGCGGAGACCACCGCCGTGGCCCCTGCCGCTGCGGCCGCGTCGTAGGCCTGGGCGAAGCGGTCGGGGGACGGGCGCGACGTGGTGACCACGCTCCAGGAGCGCAGCGCGTCGGCGACCTCGGCCGGCGAGATCTCCGTGCCCTCGTCGTAGGGCTGGCCGCCGACCACCACCTGGACGGGCACGACGATGACGTGCCGCGACACCACGAGGTCGGCCGGCAGGTACGCCGTCGAGTCCGTGACGATCGCGACGCGGTGCTCCATGGCGCTCGACACTAGGCCCGCCCGACTACGCGGGGACGATGTTGACGAGCTTCGGCGGTCGCACCACGACCGTGCGGATGCCAGCGCCGTCGAGCGCCTTCACCACGCCCGGTGCCGCGAGCGCCAGCTCGCGCAGCTCGGCCTCGCCGATGGACGGCGGCACCTCGAGACGGTCACGCACCTTGCCCGCGACCTGGACGATGCACGTGACCGTGTCCTCGACCAGCAGCGCGGGGTCGACGCTCGGCCAGCCGGCCAGCGCGACGGTCGGCTCGTGGCCCAGCCGCTCCCACATCTCCTCCGCGGTGTACGGCGCCACCAGCGACAGCATCACGGCGACGGCCTCGGCCGCCTCGCGGACCGCGGGGTCGCCGCCACCGACGCCGGAGTCGATCGCCTTGCGCGCCGCGTTGACCAGCTCCATGGTCTTCGCGACCGCCACGTTGAAGCGGAACGACTCGACCGCCTTGCGCGCCTCGTCGACCGACTTCGCCGTGACACGGCGCAGGCCGAGGTCGCCGGTCGCGACGTCGACTGCCCGGGGGCTCGTGACGTCGCCCGAGAGCCGCCACGCGCGGGACAGGAACTTCCTCGAGCCGCTCGGCGACACGTCGGCCCAGTCGATGTCGTCCTCCGGCGGGCCGGCGAACACCATCGTCAGGCGTACGGCGTCGACGCCGTTGGCGTCGATCTCGTCCGAGAGCCGCACGAGGTTGCCGCGCGACTTGCTCATCGTGGCGCCGTTCATGCCGACCATGCCCTGGTTGAGCAGGCGGGTGAACGGCTCGGTGAACTCCACCATGCCCATGTCGTGCAGCACCTTGGTGAAGAAGCGCGCGTAGAGCAGGTGCAGGATCGCGTGCGTGACGCCGCCGGTGTACTGGTCGACCGGTGCCCACTCGCGGGCCTGCTCCTGGTCGAAGGGAACGTCGGTGCGCGACGGGTCGAGGTAGCGCAGGAAGTACCACGAGGAGTCGACGAAGGTGTCCATCGTGTCGGTGTCGCGCTTCGCGGCGCCGCCGCAGCGCGGGCACGGCACGTTGACCCAGGCCTCGGCCGCGGCCAGCGGCGACTGACCCTTCGGCGAGAGGTCCAGCCCGTCGGTCGACGGCAGAGTCACCGGCAGCTGGTCGTCGGGAACGGGCACCTCCCCGCACGACGGGCAGTGGACGATCGGGATCGGCGTGCCCCAGTAGCGCTGGCGCGAGATCAGCCAGTCGCGCAGGCGGTAGTTGATCGCACCGGTGCCGAGGTCCTTGTCCTCGAGCCACGCCACCATGCGCTCGACGGCCGCTGCCTTGCGCAGGCCGTCGAGGAACCCGGAGTTCACGGCCGGGCCGTCCCCGGCGTAGGCCTCCCCCTCGAAGTCGGCCGGCGGCTCCACGACCGTCACGATCGGCAGGCCGTACATGGTGGCGAAGTCCCAGTCGCGCTGGTCGTGCGCGGGCACGGCCATGATCGCGCCGGTGCCGTAGTCGGCCAGCACATAGTCGGCGGCGTAGACCGGGATGCGCTCGCCGTTCACCGGGTTGATCGCGTGGCGCTGCAGGAAGACCCCGGTCTTCTCACGCTCGGAGGACAGCCGGTCGATCTCGCTGACCTGCTTCACGGTCTCGAGGTAGGCCTCGAAGTCCTGCTGCGCGGACGTCCCGGCAGCCAGCTCGGCGGCCAGGTCGGAGTCGGCGGCGACCACGAAGAACGTCGCGCCGAACAGCGTGTCCGGACGCGTCGTGTAGACGGTCACGGGATCGTCGCGTCCCTCGATCTCGAAGTGCACGTGCGCACCCGTCGAGCGCCCGATCCAGTTGCGCTGCATGAGCAGAACCTTCTCGGGCCAGTGGCCCTCGAGCTGAGCCATGTCGTCGAGCAGCCGGTCGGCGTAGTCGGTGATCCGCATGTACCACTGGGTGAGCTTCTTCTTCGTGACCAGCGCGTCGCAGCGCTCGCACCGACCCTGCACCACCTGCTCGTTGGCCAGCACCGTCTGGTCGTTGGGGCACCAGTTGACGTTGCTGTCCTTGCGATAGGCCAGCCCGCGCTCGAACATGCGCAGGAACAGCCACTGGTTCCACCGGTAGTACGCCGGGTCACTGGTGTGCAGCACGCGGTCCCAGTCGAACGAGCAGGCGTAGCGACGCATCGACGCCTTCTGCTGCTCGATGTTCTCCGCGGTCCACCTCACCGGGTCGGCACCGCGCTTGATCGCGGCGTTCTCCGCGGGCAGGCCGAAGGAGTCCCAGCCGATGGGGTGCATGACGTTGAAGCCCTGCTGCACCCAGTAGCGCGCGATGACGTCACCAAGCGCGTAGGCCTCCGCGTGACCCATGTGCAGGTCGCCGGACGGGTACGGGAACATGTCGAGCGCGTAGCGCTTCGGCCGCTCGTCGTCGGGGCGACCGCTGCGGAAGGGCGCGAGCTCGTCCCAGACGGGCAGCCACTTGTCCTGGACCGCATGGACGTCGTAGCCCTCGCGGCCCTCGACGTCGTTGCCGGCGGCGGGTGTCTCGTCGTGCGTCGTCTCGTTCTGCGTCATGGTGTCGTCTCTTGTTCGGCTGGTACTGCGTCGCTGGGACCCGGACACGAAAAAGCCCCTCGCTCAGGAGGGGTCAGCCGCACCGGTGCGCCGGTGCGGATCAGCGGCGCTTGCTCCGGTGCGGCCCGGTAAGCAGGAGTCCGGTTCGCACCCGCCGAGGATACCGGACGCGCGCGTGCTTCCCGACGCGCGGTTTCGTGCGTGGGGCGGCGCACGCCTGTGGGATCCGTGCCACCGGACTGCCCCAATCCTCGGAATCCCGCCGCCCACTTCCCGAGGATTCGGGCAGCCCCGTGGCGCGTCGGCAGCCCGAGCGCGAGCAGCCGGGACACCTGCCCGGCCGTCAGCGGAGCCAGGCCCGGCGCCTGGTCAGCGGCTGCGAACGCAGAGCGCCAGCACGATCGTGGGGACGAAGAATCCGAGCGCGTAGGGGCCGCCGACCAGCGTCAGCGGCAGCGGCAACAGCACGCAGGCCAGGACGACCCCCCAGACGCTGGGGCCTCGCTGGTGGGCCAGGCACTTCTTGTGGTGCCGCGGACCGTCGGGCAGGCCGCACTCCGGGCACAGCCCGCTGCGGTCCGGCACGAGGGCCGCCCAGTCGACCCGCTCGGTTCCCTCCTGCCCCAGGGCGAGCACCGACGACAGCTCGATCGACTCGAGCACCTCGAGCGGGGACCGGGCGTCCGCGGCGTCGGCGCGGTCGAGGTCACTAGCGGGCGCGAGCACGCCGTCGCCGGCCTCGGCGCTCGCACCCGGATCCGCGTCACCGCTGCGCATTCAGCCCCCTCGTAGCTCCAGGACGTCCGCTCCAGCGTCGCTGCCGCAGGCCCACGAGTCCAGCGCCTCCCCCGGCTTGTCGCAGGACCGTGACCCATCGCGCCGGGCCGGCCCGGGCTGCGCGGCTACGCCGAGGTGCGCGAGGGCCAGCCCCGCGCACGCAGCGCGTCCGCCAGGGCGAGGCCGATCGCGGTGTGGACCTCCCAGGCCCAGTGCATGCCGTCGGGGTTGCCGGTGCCGGCAGCGAGGGACGGCGCCACGATCGGGTCGAGGTCGACGAAGCCCACGTCGTGAGCCGTCGCCCAGCGCCGCCCCGCCTCGACCGCGGGGTCGTGCTGACGGTGGGAGGGGTAGGACGGCGCCGCGTGCGGAGACGGGCCGATGAGCACGACGGGGATCCCTGGCCGGTAGGCGCGCACCCCCTCGACGATGCGCGCGAGGTAGTGGTCGGTGGCGGCCTGCGGCAGCTGCCGCAGCCGTCCACCGCTCGCTCGGATCACGTGCGGGGTCGCGGCGGTGTAGACGCTGCGCACCCGGCGCCGCAGCGATCCGGGGCGCACATAGGGGATCGAGTCGCGGACCCAGGTCGGCACCGCGGCGGGCAGGTGGTCCATCTGCCCGACCCCGAGCACGAGAGCGTCCGCGCGCGGAAGCAGCTCGCCCCAGACGTTGGGGTCCTTCGTGAGCGCCCACCACGCGTCGCGGGCGGTCCAGCCGAGGCGTGCCACGAGGGCGGCACGGACGTCGTCGCCGAGCGCGGCCGCCATGGTGTTCGGGTAGAGCCGGGGGTCGCTCGGCCGGTGCGGCTGGTCCGGACCGTGGAACGCCAGCGAGTCGCCGAGCACGAGAACCGAACGCGTCCCCATGGCGCACCTCCTCGTCGTCCTCGCCTGGCACGGAGGCTACTGCGCCGTGTGGCGCGCACCGACGGGATGCGCGCCACACGGGGGTCGGCCGGGTCGCCGGACGGCGACGAGCCGCTACCTGGCGATCACCGCGTCGGCCTCGCGGCCGGCGGCGTCGTCGTAGACGAACAGGACGCCCTTCTCGGTGCTCGGCGACGCCGTGCCGGTGCGGGCCACGTCGAGCGTGAGGTGGCTCCCGGCGGGCACCACCAGGTCGGAAGCCGGCGAGCCTGCCTGGGTGACTGCGTACTTCGGGGCGGACGGCGTGAACGTCATGCCGGTGACGGAATCGGTCACGAGGCCGCTGAAGTAGTTGTCGTAGGCGAGCACGTCGAAGTCGAACGTCTGGCCGGCGCCGAGCCCGACCGCGGAGGCCGGGACCGTGTAGACGATGGTGCCCGAGACGTAGTCGGCGATGGAGAAGTAGTAGGCCGACGTCGTGCCGGCGGCGAGGTCGGTGACCTCGACGACGGACTGTCCGGTGAGTCCGAAGCCTCCTCGCTCACCCTGGAAGACGGCGTAGTCGGGCGTGCCGTCACGGTCGGTGTCCAGGTCGACCTCGTAGTCGGCCGGGTAGAGCGGGGTCGCCCTGCGGTCGGCGCCGACGATCGCGAACTGGACGACGTCGTCGGCCGGGAACGCACGGACACCCACGCTGAGCAGGTCGACCTGCGCGACGTTGGACCCGGGCGACCCGGGCGCCCCGGGCGCCGGCTCCGACAGCCTCGGGCTGGTGCCCGTGAGGGCGTAGACCGAGACGCCGCCGTCGAGCACCGTGGAGCTGTTGTCCAGGGTGACCGGCCGAGCAGCGACCCGCCGGAGGTCGACCCGGCGCGCCGTGCTGACGTCGGCGGCCTTGTGCGGCAGCACGTGCCAGGCGAGGTGCTTGGCCTCACCGGTCAGGTTGGTCGCCACGATGGCGCCGTCGAACTCCGGACCGTTGAGCACGGTGCCGTCACCGCCGGTGAGACCGGCCCGACCGGTGAGCGGCCACGGTGCGAGCTTCGCAGCGCGGATCGTGAAGGTCAGCTCACGGGTCACCGTGGATCGCGGGGGCAGGCGGAAGGTTCCGCCACCGCTGATGGTCACCGCGCCCAGTGCCTGGTCGGCGGGGTCGCGGAAGGTCGACGACAGTGTGATCCGCTGCCAGCCGTCGGTGAGGTTCTGCACGTCGACGTTGCGCTCGATCCTGCGGTCGGTCGAGAGCGAGAAGGCACCCAGCCCGATGTTGCCCGTGCCGCCGCCATGCAGGCTGACCCGGAACGACGCCGTCGCAGCCGGGAACGCACGCACCTCACCGGCGCCGATCCGGCTGACCGGCGTCGGGTAGAAGTTCAGGCTGAGGTCGGCCGTGCGATTGCTGGTGTCAGCGGCGTTGAGCAGACGGGCCTTGATGGCCGACGGCTTCTCGTTCGGGAACTTCTGCAGCAGCAGGGCCGCTACGCCGGACACGGTGGGAGCCGCACCCGACGTGCCGCCGAAGTTGGTCTCCTCGGCGCCGGTCCCGACCTCGGCCGAGAGCCATGCACCGGGGGCGCCGATGTCGGGCTTGACCCGGGTGCCGTCGATGGACGGACCACGGCTCGACGTGCTCGCCATGGACCTGGCGATCGAGATCGCGGCGGCAGGGTCGATCTGGATGCTGACCGGGCCGCCGGCGAGGGCGCTGCGCAGCGCGTTGCCCTCGGACTGGCTGACCGACAGCACCGGCACGGTGATCGTCCCTCCGCCGCCATAGCTGAACGACGCGGGCGCACCCGGCGCCGCCATCACCAGGAGCATCCCGGTCGCGCCGGCGGCCTGCGCGTTTGACGCCTTGATCGAGATGGAGCAGGAGCCACGTCCCACGATCGCGATCCTGCCGGCGTTCGCGGCACCGAAGTCCGTGGGTGCGCAGCCCAGCGAGCTGCCGGTGGGCGTCGCCAGGTCGCCCACGAGACCGGGCGACGCCGGGATCGGGCCGCCCCAGTCCATCAGCACGCTGACCTTGATCCTGTTGTCGGTGAGGCCGGGCACGGCGGCCGGGGAGGTCACGGCGACGACGTTGCTCACGTCGTCCGGCAGCGTCGTCTGGGCCACGCTGATCACTCGCTCGGCCGCCGACGGCGAGCCGACCTTGAACGGCATGTCGCCACCGTTGCCGGCCGACGCCACGACCACGACGCCCGCCCGTACCGCGCTGTCGAGGGCGAAGGAGAGGTCGTCCTCGTCCCCGGCGTAGTCCTGGCCGAGCGAGAGGTTCATCAGGTCGACCGCGTCGCTGATGTCGCCGTCACCGTTGGGGTCGAGCGCCCAGTCGACGCCCTCGAGCAGCGCGAGGCCGCTGCACGCGGTGGAGACGGCGGAGCAGACCTTGACCGAGTAGAGCGACACCCCGGGAGCGATCCCCTGGTGGCCCGGGCCGTTGCCGCCGATGATGTCGGAGACGTGCGTGCCGTGGCCTTCCTTGTCGATCGGGTTGGGGTCGGGCGCGAGCGCAGTGGTGGGCCAGCCCTCGCCGACGAAGTCGTAGCCGCCCTTGACCTTGGGCGCGCTCGGGCCGAACAGGTCGGCGCACACGCCGCTCACGGCGACGGCGTTCGCCGCATAGCACCCGGCGTAGGCCGCCGTCGTTCCCGGGCCCCCGAGGTTCGCGTGGGTGTAGTCCACGCCGCTGTCGAGCACGGCGACGCGCACGCCGTCACCCGTGATCCCCTGCGCGCGCAACGCGTCGACCTGCAGGTACGCAGCGGCCTGGGCCAGGCTTCCCGATGCGACCGGTTCGGCCTGCGTGCGGTAACTGCCCAGCGGCCGGATCGACAGGACGCCGGGGATCCTCGCGAGGTCGTCGATCCGTGTGCCGTCGACCTGCAGGACGACGGCGTTCAGTGACTTCGACACCCGGCCGAGCTCACGGGCGCCGAGCGCGCGGGCCGCACCGGACACGCCGTCCTGGTCGGCCTTGACGGCAGCGAGCAACGAGCGCTGCTCGGTGCGAGTGGGGAGCGTGTGCGAGGTGACCGCACCCTCGCCCACCGACTCCGAGAGGCTCTTGCGGCGAAGCTGCACAACCACGTCGCGCGAGCCACGCGCACCACGGAGGCTCGGTGCCACGAAGACCGGTCCAGCGGGCGGTCCGTCGGTGACGACGTCGTCCGTCACCGGCACGGGCGGCGTGCCGGCTGTGGCTGCAGGCGCACCCGTCAGCGCGAGGGCAGGAACGATCAGGAGAGCGAGGATTGCGGCGAGCGTCTTCCGGCCGTTTCGACTCATCAGGACCCCAAGGGCTGGCGGTTCGACGTCGGCCGGTGAGGGCCGTTGGAATCGTCGGAACGTATCCCTGTGCGCGCCGAACGGCGGGGAGTCGACGCCAGGTTGCATCGATCGTGTACGTCCGCAGACACGGGCCGCTGAACCTGTCACCTGTTCGGGCGACGACGGGTGCCGGGCTCAGTGACGAAGCGCGATCAGGGTGGCATCGAGCTCGGTCACGAAGCGCTCGGCGTCGGCCTGCGAGAACACGAGCGGGGGCCGGACCTTGAGGATGTTGTTGTCGATCCCCGCGGTGCCGAGCAGCACGTGACGCTCGCGCAGCCCGTTCACGACGCGCAGGGTCAGCGCCTCGTCGGGCTCCTTGGCGCTTCCCGGAACGACGAGCTCGACGCCGATGAACAGGCCTGCGCCTCGGACGTCGTCGATCACCCGATGGCGCGTCGCGAGCTCGCGGAGCATCACGCGCAGGGACTCCCCCACGACTCGCGCGTTGTCCTGCAGGTGCTCGTCGCGGACGACGTCGAGCACCGCCTGGGCCGCGGCGATCGACACCGCGTTGCCGCCGAAGGTGTTGAAGTAGCGCATGTCCTGCGCGAACTCCGCGATCACCTCCGGGCGCATGATCGTCGCGGCGATCGGCATGCCGTTGCCCATCGGCTTGCCGATGGTGACGATGTCGGGCACGAACGGGTCGTCCGGCGTGCCGTGCCGCTGGAAGCCCCACATCGCCTCGCCCAGGCGCCCGAAGCCCGGCTGCACCTCATCGGCGAGGTAGACGCCTCCGGCGCGCGCGACGACCTCCAGCACCGGTGCGAGGAATCCGGCAGGGTCGGGGAACACGCCGTCGGAGGCGAAGATCGAGTCGGCGACGAACGCGGCGAGACCGAGGCCGTGCGCGGTGAGGTCGTCGATCTGCGCCTGCACCTGCGCGGCGAACCACGACCCGAGGTCGGCGTACCCCTCAGCGAGCGGGTCCACGCGATAGGCGTCGGGCGCCGGCACGACGCGCACCCAGTCGGGCAGGCTCTCCAGCCCGCCGAGCGACGGCGAGATGGCAGCGATCTCCGTCGTCACACCGTGGTAGGCGTTGCGCGTCACGATGACGCCGGTGCGGCCGGTGTGCCGCTTCGCGATGCGCAGCGCGAGGTCGCCGGCCTCGGACCCGGTGCAGGTGAACATGACGTGCCCGAGAGCGTCGGGCACGGTCGAGAGCAGGTCCTCGGCGTAGCGGACGATGCCCTCGTGCAGGTAGCGCGTGTGGGTGTTGAGCACCGCGGCCTGCTCGGCGATCGCTGCCGTCACGCGCGGGTGCGCATGACCCAGCGATGCCACGTTGTTGTAGCAGTCGAGGTACTCGGTGCCGTCCGCGTCGTAGAGGTGCACGCCCTCGCCGCGCACGATCTGCACCGGCTGCTCGTAGAACAGGCGGTACGCCGGCCCCAGGACGTCGACGCGGCGGCGCACCAGCTCGCGGGTCGCGGGCTCGAGCGCGTCGATGCGCGCGACGTCGAAGTAGCTCGACGGTCCCACCCTGCTCGCCACGTGCGGCTCCCTATCGGTCGGCCGGCGACGGCGCGGACACCAGTCGCCGGTAGGTCTCGGTCGTGCGCGCGATCGCGCGCCCGGTGTAGTGCGCGTTCGACGGGTCGCTCGCCGCGAGCATGGAGTTGAGCAGCAGCCGTTGCGCGAAGCGGGCTCGCACGAGGCCGGGCAGGAGCGCCGACTCGTCAGCCGTGAGCTCGCGCACGGAGGTGTAGCCGTGGGCCACGTCGTACGCCGCGAGCCACGGGTCCCGCGCCACGGAGTCGGCCCCGGCGGCGTACGACATCGCCACGGCGACGTCGCCCACGACCGAGGAACGCACCGCGTCGCCGAAGTCGAGGATCCCAGTAACGAAGCCGGGGCTCGCGGGATCGACGACGACGTTGTCGGCGTTGACGTCCTGGTGCACGACCTGCTGCCGGCTGGCCCGAAGCCCGGGACCGACGTGGTCGTCGTAGGCGTCGAGCTCCGCCGCGACCAGCTCGCGCGCACGAGGGTCTGCGACGTGGCCCAGCAGCGGTCGTAGCGTGCCGACCTGCTGCAGGTCCCACGCCAGGATGCGATGCGACCCGGGATGCGCGAAGTCCGCGAGCGCGAGGGAGAGCCGGGCGGTGGCACGGCCCACGGCGGCGCGCTGCGCAGGCGTGGTGACGGCGTAGTCGAGGAGCACACCGTCGAGGTAGCCGAGGACGCGGGCGAGCCGCGGCTCGCCGTCGGCGCCGGAGACGGTGCGCAGGACGGCGCCGTCGACGTCTGACAGCAGCCGGGCCAGCGGGAGCGCGGGGTCCCGCGAGAGCGCATGGCGCATCGCGGAGCACTGGAAGTCCAGCAGGACCGGGTCGTCGAGCGGATGGGCCACCTTGAGGACGTGCCGTCCCGAGGCGTGCGTGACGAGGACCGTGTCGTCCCGTTCGGTCGCCAGTCGCTGCACCGACGTGACCGTAAGACCCCAGCCGGTCTCGGCCAGCACGGCGAGAGCCGCGTCGGGCATCCGGGCGAACGGCGCGGCCAGGGTGTCGTCGGTCGGCACCGCGGGCTGTTCCACGCCGGAACGCTACCGGTCCCTCCCGACCGAGGCGGTCGGCAGGAGCGTCAGACCTCGAAGGGGGCGACGCCGTCCGGGAGGAACACGCGTCGACCGCGCTCCGGGTGACCGGCGCGTCGCAGGTACATGTCGTGGTCGGCCCTCCAGAGCAGCTGCTCCGGATCGCGGTCCTCGCACGGGGCGAGCTCCGAACGGCCGACCGAGATCGTGAGCAAGGACAACGCGGGGTCGCTCGAGTAGTGCGAGTCCAGGAAGGCGCGGACCCGGCGCTCGAGCGCGTGGGTGGGCTCGCTGGGACCGAGGCCGACGACGACGAACTCGTCACCGCCCGATCTCACCCCAACCTCTCAGGCGGCTCCCCACCGGCTGCGCAACAGGTCCAGGCAGGCCTGGCCCGTCCAGCGCTGGTGCGGTCGGATCCACGGCGACCCACCCTCGAAGGTGGGCGCGTCCGCGAGCAGCAGCATGAACGCCCCCAGCCACGCGACGGCCGCGTCCAGGTCGTCGGGCGCGACATCGGTCAGGAGCCGCGACCCGTAGGCCGGTGCGAGGTCGACGCCGTCCGCGTGCACCTGCGGCAGCAGAAGTGCCAGGTCCACCCAGGCAGGGGCGCGGCACAACCAGTTCCAGTCGACCACCCAGGCAGTACTCCCCTCGATCACGAGGTTGTCCGCGCGGACGTCGCAGTGCGCCCAGGTGGTGCCGCGGAATGCCTCCAGCGAGCGTGCCGTCGCTGCCGAGAGCCGGTCGCGGTGCGCGGCCAGCCAGGTGCCCAGCCCCTCGTGCACCCTGCTCTCGTCGTAGGTCTTCCACAGCGTGAAGACGCCAGGTTCCGCGGCCGCCTCGTCGACCAGGGTCGAGGTGTCGTCCCACCGGACGTCGGCCAGCGCGTCGGCCGTCCGCTCGAGCGCGGCCACCGCGATCCGCAGGTCCGCGCCGTCCCACGGGTTCCCGGGCATGCGCCCGTCGACGTGGTCGAAGGCCAGCACGACCCAGCCGTCCTGGCCTGAGCCCACCTCCGCCGAGTGCAGCAGACGGGGTGCCGGCACCGCGGCGGGCAGGACGCCATGCACCGCGATCTCACGGCGGTACGACGCGCTGATGTGCGTGTTCGAGAAGGGCACCGCCTTCACGAAGGAGCGACTGCCGTCACCGCTCACCAGGGTCGAGGCGAACCCGCGGGTGAAGCCGCCACCAGCACTGCGCCACGAGACCGGCGAGCCGACCCACTCGGCGACGGCCGCCCGTACCTGCTCGGGCAGCTCGTCCCACGACGGACGCACGGCGGTCGCGTCGTACCGGACCCGCTCGTCCATCGCTCCCCCGCCCCCACCCCTCGGCGGGGCACGCTCCAGCGGAACGGCTCAGGGCCGGGAGATTCTCCCGGCCCTGAGCCAACCACGTGTGGAGCTGAGGGGACTCGAACCCCTGACCCCCTGCATGCCATGCAGGTGCGCTACCAGCTGCGCCACAGCCCCGTGCAGTCGTGCCGGAGAAGCATAACGGGCTCCCCGGCACGACAGGAAATCGACCTACGCCTCGTCGCCGACGACCTCTTCGGGCAGCGAGCGGGCGTTGTGCTCGACCAGCCGCCAGCGCCCGTCGGGCTGTTCCTCGAGCACCGACCAGGCGCAGTTGACCAGTCCGCCCAGCGTCGTCCAGTGCTCCACCGGGAGCCCCAGCAGCGTGCCGATGCATGCCCGGACGGCCCCGCCGTGCGAGGCCACCACGAGGGTCCCGCCGGGCGGCAGCCCGTCGGCGTGCCGCAGGACGGCGCCGCTCACCCGGGTCGCGACCTCGGTGCGCGTCTCGCCACCGCCAGGGCGTACGTCGTCGCCCGCGATCCAGCGGCGCCAGGTGTCGCCGTCTGCCGCGACGATCTCGTCACGCACGAGGCCCTGCCAGGAGCCGGCGTAGGTCTCGCGCAGGTCGGGGTCGGTGCTGACCTCGAGTCCGACCATGCCGGCCAGGGTCTCCGCGGTCGCCCGCGCTCGCTGCAGGTCGCTCGAGACGATGAGGTGCGGTGACAGGGTCGCGAGGTCGCGCGCGGCACGCTCGGCCTGCGCGACGCCCACCTCGTCGAGGGCGACGTCGGTCGTCCCCTGGAAGCGGGACTCGGCGTTCCACGCGGTTCGGCCGTGTCGCCAGAGCACGACCCGCCGGGGCGTCATCCGCCGTCGCGCGCGCCGTGCGGTGCGTGCACGGACGCGGGGAGCTCGATGCGCGCCCCGTCCTTCCAGAGCCGCTCGAGCCCGTAGTACGAGCGCTCGTCGGAGTGCTGGACGTGAACGACGAGGTCGAGGTAGTCCAGGAGCACCCAGCGACCCTCGCGCTCGCCCTCGCGCCGCACCGGGTCGATGTCCATCTCGTCGAGGCGGGCCTCGATGCCGTCCACGATTGCCTTGACCTGCCGGTCGTTGGACGCCGAGCAGAGCAGGAAGACGTCGGTGATGACGAGGGTGTCGGACACGTCGAGGGCGACGATGTCCTCGGCCAGCTTCTCCGACGCGGCCTCGGCAGCGGCGATCGCCAGCTCGAGCGCGCGGGCGGATGCGGTCACGAGTCTCTCCGGTTCGTGGGGCGACGGCGGGGTCGCGGTGGGTCCGGCGTTCGTCAGGACCCGGATCTGGTGCTCCCCCATGGTCTCACGGGGCGGGCGGTGCGACCGACCGTCACGAGGACGTGGGTGAGAAGTCCGCTCCCAGGATGACGATGACGTCCGCCACGCTCTGCCCGGACGAGTCGATGACGACGTCGGTGGCGGGCACCTTGAGCGCCGCCGCGATGTCGGTGCCCCACTTGCGCGAGGTCTCGCCCGAGTCGGGGATGACGATCTGAGTGGTGGCATGCCCGAGAGAGCCCGCGTTGCCGCCGTTGATGAAGGTGTAGCCGGCGTCGACGAGGAGCTGTCGTGCCGCGGCGTTCAGCCCGGGGGTCCCCACGCCGTTCTGGACGAGCACGCGTACCTGGGAGTTGGCCCCTGGCTTGCGGGCCGCGTCCGGGAGCAGCTCCTGGACCATGGCGGCAGTGGCGACCTGGTCGACGGTGGAGGCCGAGGCGCCGCCGCTGGGCAGCGGCTTCACGGGGAGGTTCTGGTAGGCCACGTTGTCCACCAGGACGTCCGCCTGCAACTTGACCAGGAACGCGGCCAGCACAGGGGTCTTCAGCGTCGACCGGGCCGAGGCGCCGAGGCCGGTGAGGATCGACTCGACCTTGGAGATGTCGGACGGCAGCTTGGCGACCGTCAGGCGCAGCACCTGGGTGAAGCGCGCCATTCGCGCCTCCTCGGGCTCGCCGGGTGCGAGGTAGGTCGCGTACGCCGTCGCTTCGGGCCCCTGCAGCACCTGGGCCTTGCCCGCGGACACGAGGATGACCCTCGTGCCGTCGGCCTTGGTCTGGATCACGTCGACGTCGACGTCAGCGGTGATGCCGCCGACCGCGTCGACGAGCCCCGAGAAGGCGAGCTCGTTCATGGCCCACGTGCCGGTGACGTTGACGCCGATGGCGTCGCTGAGCGCGTTCGCCGAGCTGTTGGCGTCCGGCAGCCGCGCGATCTGGCCAAACGGCAGCGTGCCCCCCGTCGCGACGTCGAGCACGACGTTCTGCGGGACGGTGATGACGTTGGCGCGCTTGACGCTGCCGCCCACAGAGAGCAGCGCGTTGGCGAGCGCGACGCCGTCCTTGTCCTGGACCTGGATCAGGACGGTCGGCTGGATCGGACCGGTGGCCGTGGAGGTCGGCGCGGGCGCAGGCTCGTAGTTGTCGCGCGGCCGGCCGAACACCGCCCAGACGAGGAACACCGCCGCGACGAGACCGAACACGACGCCGCTCACGATCAGCAGTCGGTACCGCGAGGTCGCGGCCTGCTCGGCGGCCGCCTCCTCCGCCGCCCGACGCCGCGAGGCCCGGCTGAGGTCCGGCGCGCTCGGGGCCCCGACCGGCACGGGTCCCACCACGCCCGGAGCGCTCGCGACCGGGTCCTGCGAGTCCGCGGCCGGCGCCTCGCCCGGCTCGGTCAGGTCCAGCGCCGCCTCGGGCACGGGCGGGCCGGAGGGGGGCGGCAGGCCCGGGAGGACGTCGTCGGGGAGGACGTCGTCGGGGAGGACGTCGTCGGGGAGGGAGTCGTCGGTCATGCCGCCGCCCGGTAGAGACCGCGTTTCGCGACGTACTCGAGGACGCCGTCGGGGACGAGGTAGCGGATCGGCGCCCCGGCGGCGACCCGGGCCCGGCAGTCCGTGGAGGAGATCGCGAGCGCGGGGACCTCGACGAGCGTGACCGAGCCCTCGGGCAGGCCGGGATCGGTCAGCGCGTGCCCAGGACGGGTCACGCCGACGAAGTGCGCGAGGCCGAGCACCTCGTCGGACTCGCGCCAGGAGGCGATCGAGGCGAGGGCGTCCGCGCCGGTGATGAAGAACAGCTCGCTCTGCACCGAGGCCGCGTCGTACTCGGCTCTCAGGTCGCGCAGCGTGTCGACGGTGTAGGTCGGGCCGCCGCGGTCGACGTCGACCCGGCTGACCCGGAAGCGCGGGTCGGACGCGGTGGCGATCACGGTCATGAGATAGCGGTCCTCGGCAGGTGCGACGTCACGGTCGTCCTTCTGCCACGGCCGGCCGGTGGGCACGAAGACGACCTCGTCGAGGGCGAAGCGATGGGCGACCTCGGACGCCGCGACGAGGTGACCATGGTGCACGGGGTCGAACGTGCCCCCCATCACCCCTACTCGACGCATCCTGGCGACCTCGCGGGCGCGGGTCAGCGGTCGAGGTTGAAGCGGGAGACCACCACGAGCAGCACCAGGAGCACGAGCAGGGTGGCACCGCCGTAGAACCACTTCGTGGGGTCGAAGGTGATCACGGTGGGAGCGGAGACGCTCTCGGCCAGTCGTGCAACGGCGCTCATGGCCCGTCCCCTCGCAAGTCGGAAGTGCGGCCTCGGTCACGGCCCCGGTGAGGATACCAATGGGGTGGTGCCGGATGGGGTAACGGCTCAGCCACGGACCTGTCCGTCGCCGGTCACGACGTAGGTGGTGCTGGTGAGCTCGGCCAGTCCCATCGGCCCCCGCGCGTGCAGCTTCTGGGTCGAGATGCCGATCTCGGCGCCGAACCCGAACTCGCCGCCGTCGGTGAAGCGGGTCGAGGCGTTCACCATCACGACCGCCGAGTCGACGCCGGTGGTGAACGCCGCGATCGCCGTCGCCGAGTCGGAGACGATGGCCTCTGTGTGTCCCGTCGACCAGCGCCGGATGTGACGCAGTGCCTCGTCGAGGTCGTCCACGACTCCCGCGGCGATGTCCAGGGAGTAGTACTCCGCCGCCCAGTCCTCGTCGGTGACGGCGGCGTACGCCGTGCCCGACGCCGACGCGTACGGCGCGATCCGCTCGTCGCCGTGCACGGTGACACCGCGGTCGCGCAGTGCCGCGAGCGCGCGCGGGAGGAACTCCTCCGCGATGTCGCGGTGCACGAGGAACGTCTCGGCCGCGTTGCAGACGCTCACGCGCTGAGTCTTGGAGTTCACCAGGATCGCGACGGCCTTGTCGATGTCCGCGTGCTCGTCGACGTAGACGTGGCAGTTGCCCACCCCCGTTTCGATCACCGGCACCGTCGAGCCCTCGACGACGGACCGGATGAGGGCCTCGCCGCCGCGTGGGATGAGCACGTCGACGAGTCCCCGCGCGGTCATGAGGTGCTTCACGGACTCGTGGCTCGTGCCCGGCACCAGCGCGATCGCGTCGGCCGGTATCCCCTGCGCCGCCAGCGCTTCACGCATCACGTCGACCAGCACGACGTTGGAGTCGTACGCCGACGAGGAGCCGCGCAGCAGCGCGACGTTCCCGCTCTTGAGGCAGAGCACGGCGGCGTCGACGGTGACGTTGGGGCGCGCCTCGTAGACCATGCCGACGACGCCGAGCGGCACGCGGACCTGACGCACGGTGAGCCCGTTCGGCAGCGTGTAGCCGCGGACCACCTCCCCCACCGGGTCGGGCAGCGCGGCGACGTCGCGCACGGCGTCGGCGATGGCGTGCAGCCGTGCGGGCGTCAGGGTGAGCCGGTCGACGATGGCCGGGTCGGTGCCGTTGGCCCGCGCCCGCGCGACGTCGAGGTCGTTGGCCGCCACGACACGCCCAGTCGCGGCGTCGAGGGCATCGGCGATCGCGAGGAGAGCGGCGTCCTTCGCGCTGCGCGGCAGGGCCCGCAGCGCCACCGCTGCCGCCCGCCCGCGCCGGGCGACGTCCAGGACGGCCGTGCGGTCCTCGGAGGTCGGCTGGCTCACAGGACGAGGGTAGGAGATGCGCTCGGGGTGCGGACGCGTGGTCCGGCCCGTGGACGCCGCCGCTCGGAGCCGGTCGGCCACGGACGTGACCGTCCGCCACCCGGGGGGCGCCGGTGATCGGGAATCAGAACGGCGCGACGCCGACGAGCGAGACGGGAGTCAGGGGGACCCGTCCGCGGCGGTGGAACGTGTCGCGGTCCACGACCTCGACGCCGACCACGGCCCAGGACGGCAGCCCGGACGACGCTCGGTGGTCGTCCCAGAGCCGCAACGCGAGCAGGGTCACGGTGGCGGCGTCGGGTGCCTCCTCCCAGTAGCGGACCTCGGCACGATCGACGCCGTAGCGACCCGACAGCAGGAAGGGGTGCTCGTGGCTGAGCCGCTCGAGCCCCGCGCGGATGTCGGGCTCGGGCACCTGCTCACCGGCGACGGTGAGCGTGACGTGCCACATCGGCCAGCCGTGCACGGGCGCCTCCGCTGGTGGGGCGCTAATGGCGCAGGATCACGAGGTCGTCGCGGTGGACGACCTCCCTCTCGTACGCCGGTCCCAACTCCCGGGCCAGGTCCCGGGTCGAGCGACCGAGGAGACCGGGAAGTTCTGTCGCGTCAAAGTTGACCAGCCCGCGGGCCACCGCGTGACCCTTTTCGTCGAGGAGGTCCACCGGGTCGCCGGCGACGAACGCACCCGCCACCCCGGTCACGCCTGCCGGCAGCAGCGAGAGCCTCCGGCGTACGACGGCGTCGACCGCACCCGGGTCGAGCGTGAGGCTGCCCCGCGCGTCGGTCGCGTGCGCGAGCCAGAGCAGCCGGGTGCCGGTGCGCTCCCCCGTCGGGTGGAACAGCGTGCCGACGACGTCGCCGCGCAGCGCCGCCGCCGCGTTGGCCGCCGATGTGAGGACGACGGGGATGCCGGCCGAGGTCGCGATGCGTGCTGCCTCGACCTTCGTGACCATGCCGCCGAGGCCGACGCTCGAACCGGTCCCCTTGACGACGACTCCGTCGAGGTCATCGGCGCCGCGGACCTCGGCGATGAGCGTCGAGCCCTCACGCGCGGGTGGACCGTCGTACAGCCCGTCGACGTCGGAGAGCAGCACCAGCAGGTCGGCATGGACGAGGTGGGCGACGAGTGCGGCGAGCCGGTCGTTGTCACCGAAGCGGATCTCGTCGGTCGCGACCGTGTCGTTCTCGTTGACGATCGGGACGACCCTGAGCTCGAGGAGGCGGTACAAGGTGCGCTGCGCGTTGCGGTAGTGCGCGCGGCGGGTGACGTCCTCGGCGGTGAGGAGCACCTGCCCGACCGTGCGACCGTGCCGGGCGAACGCCCCGGAGTAGTGTGCGAGGAGGAGGCCCTGGCCGACGCTCGCGGCGGCCTGCTGCGTGGCGAGGTCGCGCGGACGCTTGGTGAGGCCGAGCGGCCCGATGCCGGTGGCGATCGCGCCCGAGGAGACCAGCACGACCTCGACCCCGGACCCGAGCCGAGAGCCGAGCGCGTCCACGAGGGCGTCGATGCGCGCCGCGTCGAGCCCACCCTTCGTGGTGAGCGACGACGACCCGACCTTCACCACCACACGAGCCGCACGCGTCACGACGTCCCGGGAGCCCACAGTGCCGAGTCTCTCAGCGTCCGCCACGAACTCCGCACCAACCCCCACGTTGTTGCCCACCTATCTGTCGTTTCTCGTGGCGTGGAGGCAGCGGGAAGCGACAGATAGGTGGGCAGCAAGCTAGGAGTAGAGGCGGTCGTCGCTGCCGCGGGGGCCGGTCAGCGGGGTGCCGCTGGCGATGGTCGGCTCCCAGTCGAAGACCACCGCGTTGTCCTCGGGACCGATGAGCACCTCGGCACCCGCGGTGGCGCCGAGCGCCAGCAGCCGGTCCTCGACGCCGAGGCGCGCGAGCCGGTCGGCGAGGTAGCCCACGGCCTCGTCGTTGCTGAAGTCGGTCTGACGCACCCAGCGCTGGGGGCGCTCGCCGCGCACGCGGAAGCGGACGCCGTCCTCGTCCTCCTCCCGGAGCACCGTGAAGCCGGCCTCGTCGACCGCCTTCGGCGACAGGACGACGCGCGGCGCCTCCTCCACCGGGTTGGCCAGGCGCGCCGCCGCCACGAGCTCGGCCATCGCGAACCCGAGGGACTTGAGGCCCTCTCGCGCGACGGCGGAGACCTCGACCACGGTGTAGCCGCGCTCCTGCAGCAGCGGCGTCACGAGGTCCGCGAGCTCGCGCGCCTCGGGGACGTCGATCTTGTTGAGCGCGACCAGCCGAGGCCGGTCGGCGAGGTCGCCCTCGGTGCCGCCGTACTGCTCGAGCTCGTGCTCGATCGCCTCGAGGTCGGAGATCGGGTCCCGGCCAGGGTCGAGGGTGGCGCAGTCGAGCACGTGCACGAGGACGTAGCAGCGCTCGACGTGGCGGAGGAACTCCAGGCCGAGACCCTTGCCCTGGCTGGCTCCCGGGATGAGACCGGGTACGTCGGCCACGGTGAAGATCGTGTCGCCCGCGGTGACCACCCCGAGGTTGGGGACCAGTGTGGTGAACGGGTAGTCGGCGATCTTCGGCCGCGCCGCCGACATGGCCGCGATGAGCGAGGACTTGCCCGCGCTGGGGAACCCGACGAGCGCGACGTCGGCCACGCTCTTGAGCTCGAGGACGACGTCAAGGGCGTCGCCGGGCTCGCCGAGCAGCGCGAAGCCGGGCGCCTTGCGGCGGGTGCTGGCCAGCGCGGCGTTGCCGAGGCCGCCGTGACCGCCGCGGGCGACGACGTACTCCATCCCGGGCGCGACGAGGTCGGCGAGGACGGCGCCACGAGTGTCCTGCACGCTCGTGCCCGGCGGCACCCGCAGGGTGATGGACTCGCCGTTGGCGCCGTTGCGGTTGCTGCCCTCACCCGGCTTGCCGTTGCCGGCGGTGCGGTGCGGCCCGTGGTGGAACTCGAGCAGCGAGGTGACGTTGGTGTCGACGACGAGGCGCACGTCGCCGCCGTGGCCGCCGTTGCCGCCGTCGGGGCCGCCGAGCGGCTTGAACTTCTCGCGCATCACCGAGACGCAGCCGTGGCCGCCGTTGCCCCCCGAGACGTGGAGCACGACACGATCGACGAACGTGGTCATCGCGCTCGCTCCCTTCCCTTGGCGGCGTTCGTGGGCCAGGACATGCGTGAGGGGGCGAGCCGTACGGCTCGCCCCCTCACGGAGTCATGCGTGGTGCCGGTGACTACTCGCCGACGACGTTGACGACGCGGCGACCGCGGGCGGTGCCGAACTCGACGTTGCCCGGGGCGAGCGCGAACAGCGTGTCGTCCTTGCCGCGACCCACGTTGTCACCCGGGTGGAAGTGGGTGCCGCGCTGGCGGACGATGATCTCGCCGGCCTTCACGAACTGACCACCGAAGCGCTTCACGCCGAGGCGCTGGGCGTTGGAGTCGCGACCGTTCCTGGTGCTCGAGGCACCCTTCTTGTGAGCCATGGAGTCTCAGTCCCCTACGCCGTCAGGCCGTCTCGATGCCGGTGATCTTCACGCGCGTGAGCTGCGCGCGGTGACCCTGGCGACGACGGTAACCGGTCTTGTTCTTGTAGTGCATGATCCGGATCTTCGGGCCCTTGGTGTGCTCGACGACCTCGGCGGTGACGGTCACGCCCGCGAGGCTCTTGGCGTCGCTGGTGACCGCGTCGCCGTCGACGAGGAGCAGCGCCGGGAGGGTCAGCGTGGCGCCGGCCTCGGTGCTCACCCGGTCGAGCTCGAACACGTCGCCGACTGCGACCTTCTCCTGCCGGCCGCCGGCTTTGACGATGGCGTACACCGCGGTGCTCCTTCTACGGACGTTCTCGGGGACGCGCACAGCGGCACGCCCCCGAAGGGGCACCGGCACGTGGCTGCGTCATGGTGCGTGGGCACCGAGGGTCAAGGGTACGAAGCGGGCACCGTGCGGGTCAAACCGCGGGCACCCACCCGACCCCTACTCGGCCGTGGCGCCGGTCACGTCGGGGCTCGCGCCGACGGGACCGGATCCTTCGCTGGCCGCGTCCGTGGCCGTGGCGGGACCGGCCGGGCGGGCCGCCTTGCGCGTCCCCCTCGCGCGGCGCGCGGGGGCCACAGGGGCCTCCACGGCCTCGGTGGGGGCCTCCACCGACCCGGAGGCGGCGTCCGCGCGCACCGGTGCCTCCCCCGAGGCCTCGGCCGCGGCGGCGTCCGCGGCCCGCTTCGCAGCAGCAGCGTGGATCTTCTCCATCGCAGCCGACGCGGCGGGGTCGACGGCCTTCACCGCGACCTCGGGGGCGGCCGACGAGCCGGTGGACTTGGCGCCGCGCTTGCGGGCCCTGCCCTTGCCCGTGTCGGTGTCCTCGACCGGCTCGGCGTCGGCTCCCTTGCGCCGGCGTCCGCTGCGCACCGCCGGGCCCTCGGTCTCCGACGCCGCGGCCTTGGCCACGACGGGCTCGGAGTGCACGTGGTAGCCGCGGCCCTGACAGGCCTCGCACGGCTCGCTGAAGACCTCGAGCAGGCCCTGGCCGATGCGCTTGCGCGTCATCTGCACGAGCCCGAGCGAGGTGACCTCGGCGACCTGGTGCTTGGTGCGGTCGCGACCGAGGCACTCGATGAGCCGGCGGAGCACGAGGTCGCGGTTGTTCTCCAGCACCATGTCGATGAAGTCGACGACGATGATGCCGCCGATGTCGCGCAGCCGGAGCTGTCGCACGATCTCCTCGGCCGCCTCGAGGTTGTTCTTGGTGACCGTCTCCTCGAGGTTGCCGCCCTGCCCGGTGAACTTGCCGGTGTTGACGTCGACCACGGTCATGGCCTCGGTCCGGTCGATCACCAGCGAGCCGCCCGAGGGCAGCCACACCTTGCGGTCGAGGGCCTTCGCGAGCTGCTCGTCGACGCGGTACTCCGTGAACAGGTCACCAGGGCCGACCCACTTCTGCAGGCGGTCGGCCAGATCGGGGGCCACGCCCGTGACGTAGCTCTCGATGTCGTGCCAGGCGTTGTCACCCTCGACGACCAGCGTGCCGAAGTCCTCGTTGAAGATGTCGCGGACCACCTTGATGGCCAGGTCGGGCTCGCCGTGCAGCAGCGTCGGTCCGCCGTTGACCCCGGCCGCCGCCGCCTTGCTCTGGATGTCGGCCCACTGCATCGTCAGGCGCTCGACGTCGCGACGCAGCTCCTCCTCGCTCGCGCCCTCGGCCGCCGTGCGCACGATGACGCCGGCGCCCTCCGGGACCACCTCGCGCAGGATCGACTTGAGCCGCGCCCGCTCGGTGTCGGGCAGCTTGCGGCTGATGCCGGTCATCGAGCCCTCGGGCACGTAGACCAGGAAGCGGCCCGGCAGGGAGATCTGCCCGGTGAGTCGCGCACCCTTGTGGCCCAACGGGTCCTTGGAGACCTGCACCAGGATCGTGTCGCCCGACTTGAGCGCGGCCTCGATGCGCTTGGGCTGCCCCTCCATGCCCGCGGCGTCCCAGTTGACCTCGCCGGCGTAGAGCACGGCGTTGCGCCCGCGACCGACGTCGACGAACGCGGCCTCCATGCTCGGCAGGACGTTCTGGACCTTGCCGAGGTAGACGTTGCCGATCATCGAGCCGCCGGTGCTGCGGTTGACGTAGTGCTCCACGAGCACGCCGTCCTCGAGCACGGCGATCTGGGTGCGGTCCTCGCGCTGGCGCACGATCATCACGCGGTCGACCGCCTCGCGGCGGGCGAGGAACTCGGCCTCGGTGAGGATCGACGGGCGACGCCGTCCGGCCTCGCGTCCTTCGCGGCGACGCTGCTTCTTGGCCTCGAGGCGGGTGGAGCCCTTCACGGAGGTCACCTCGGACGCCGCCGAGCGCGAGCGCGGCTCGCGCACGCGGGTGACGGTCTGCGGCGGGTCGTTCTCGGCGCCGTCAGAGTCTCCGCCGCGCCGACGGCGACGGCGACGGCGACGGCTCGAGCCGGCCGCACCGCCCTCGTCGTCGGAGTCGTCGTCGCTCTCGGCACGGTCCTCGTCGGCTGCCGCGGCGTCCCGGGAGCCCGCGGCCTCGGGCTCGGCCTCGGAACCGCCCTCGGCCTCGTCCTCGGAGTCTGTGTCGTCGCCCTCGGCGTCGGACGCGGTGCGCCGACGGCGACCGCGACCGCCCCTGCGGCGGCGGCGGCGGGCGGTCGCGCCGGACTCGTCGGAGTCGTCGGAGTCGTCGGAGTCGTTCTCGGCCTCGGCCTCGGCGCTCGCCTCGAGCTCGGTCTCGAGCTCCGCCTCGATCTCCTCGAGCTCCTCCTCGGGCAGCTCGGTCACGGGCTCCTCGACCTGCGCCGCGCCCTTGCGCGTGCGCGGCGCGGCGGCCTTGCGGCTACGGCTCCGGG
>Ga0208851_1000012_pt1 | contig 76778 bp, 71 predicted proteins | sample NGESurshal092012_FD_184481 | JGI IMG/M metagenome (GOLD analysis project Ga0208851, IMG submission 184481) | Arctic peat soil microbial communities from Barrow, Alaska - NGEE Surface sample 415-2 shallow-092012 (SPAdes) | ecosystem: Environmental > Terrestrial > Soil > Wetlands > Peat ... | reverse complement strand
CCAGCTGCTCTGGGCCGTCGACGCCTACATCCTCGTGTTCGCCGCGCTGCTGTTCACCTGGGGCGTGCTCGGCGACAAGTACGGCCGCAAGAAGATCCTCGTCATCGGGCTCACGGTGTTCGCGATCGCGTCGGCCGCGTGCGCCTTCGCCACCACTCCGACGATGCTCATCGTGTTCCGCGGTCTCATGGGGATCGGTGGCGCGGCCGTCCTCCCGGTGACCCTCGCGGTCATCACGGTCGTCTTCCCGCCGCACGAGCGCGGCAAGGCGATCGGCGCGTGGGCCGGTGCCGTCGGCGCCGCCGTGGCGCTCGGCCCGGTCCTCGGTGGCCTGCTGCTCGAGAACCCGCAGTGGACGAGCTGGCTCACGAACAACGACTGGGGCGGCGTCTTCCTCATCAACGTGCCGATCGTCATCATCGGCCTCGTCGGCATCTTCATGGTGGTGCCGGAGACGAAGAACCCGCACCCGCAGGCCCTGGACATCCCCGGTCTGCTGATCTCCTTCACCGGTCTGGTCCTGTTCGTCTACGGCATCATCCACGCCTCGCAGACGCTCACGTTCCTCACGGCGTCCGTCCTCATCCCGATGATCCTCGGCGCGCTGGTGCTCACGGCGTTCGTCGTGACGGAGGCCCGCAGCGACCACCGCAGCTTCGACGTCACCCTGTTCAAGAACAGGGGCTACGCCGTCAGCCTCAGCGCGGTGACCCTGGCGTTCTTCGCCATGAACGGGATCACCTTCACCCTGCCCTTCTTCCTGCAGACGCTCCGCGGCTACACCACGCTTCAGGCCGGTCTCTGCTTCCTGCCCTTCGCGCTCGGCCAGATCATCGCCGCGCCGCGCAGCGCGGGAATGGTGAACAGGTTCGGCTACCGGAGGGTCATGACGTTCGGGCTCGCGCTCGTCGGGCTGTCCCTGCTCGTCCTGTCGTTCTCCCTGCACCTCGACACGCCGCTCTGGCTCATCCTGGTCGTGTTCTTCATGTTCGGCTTCGGCATGGGAAACGTGATGGCACCGGCGTCCACCGTGATGCAGAACGCGCTGCCCCTGGCCCGCGCGGGTGCCGGGTCCGCGGTGCAGAACACCGTGCGTCAAGTGGGCGGCGCGCTCGGCGTCGCCGTCATCGGCACGGTGCTCGCCACGCAGTACGCGAGGAACTTGCAGCCGGCGCTCGACTCCCTTCCGACGCAGTTCCCGTCGGCAGCCAAGGACGCGATGTCGAACTCGGTCATCGCGACCGTCAAGGTGCTGCGAGAGGCCGCGGAGCAGGGCCTGCCGGCCTCCGTCGTCGAGTCGACGAAGGCCACGGCGTTCGACGCTTTCCTCAGCGCCTCCCACGTGACGACGTTGATCTCGACGGTCATCGTCGTGGTCGCCGCGTTGATCGTCTGGTTCCTGCTGCCGCCCATCACCCCGCCGCAGAAGGGCGCGCACGCGCCGGGGGGTCGCCCGGCCAACCACGGCGATGACCTCGAGATCCAGCACGTCGGTGAGGCGCAGACCCGCGCCGAGGCGGACGCGGAGGCTGCGGAGCTCGAGGCGTCCTACGTCTCGGAGCTGATCGGAGAGCCCGACGTGCCCGGAGCCGTCGTCGATGCGACGGCTCTGCCCGAGGACGCCGCCGAGGTCGATCGCGCATGACTCCGGCGAGCATCCGCGAGCTGGTCCACGGTGACACCACCGGTCACGACGCCGGTGGCCCTCGAGGACCGGGCCGGCCGCGAAGCGCGACGGCGGACCGGGCGATCCTCGACGCCGCGCTCGACCTCCTGTCCGAGGTCGGGCCCACCGCACTCTCGGTCGAGGAGGTTGCGTCCCGCGCCGGCGTGGGCAAGACGACGATCTACCGCCGATTCGCGACGAAGGACGACCTCATCGTCGCCTCGCTCGCCTCGCTCAACGAGTCGTTGCCCGCCGAGGTCCCGGACGGCCCCGTGCGCGACGTCCTCGTGTCGATGGTGACCGGATGGTGGGCGCAGCAGGAGGACGGCAGCCCCAGCGGCCAGCTGTTCCACCGCGTGCTGGCGCACGCCAAGAGGAACCCGGAGATGTTCTGCTCGTTCTACGACCAGGTCATCGAGCCGCGGCGCGACGTCTACCGGACGATCGTCGGTCGCGGGGTCGAGCGCGGCGAGCTGCGAGCCGACACCGACGTCGAGCTGATGACGACGCTCATCGTCTCCTCGACCGTCTACACGCTGCAGATGCGCGCCAGCGGTCGCGACGCGTCACCGGGTTGTGGCCCCGCCGACTTCGTCGACGCGATCCTCCGCGGCTTCGCCACGCGCTGACGGCGTACGCCGTCCGCCTCGGGCCGCAGCACGGACTTCGGACGCGGGCCTGCCGACGCCGTCGATCGCGTGCCGGGCGCGACCATCCGGTCTGCGGCTCAGTGCTCGCCCTTGATCACGAAGAACGAGCCACGGATCGTGCCGGCCAGCTTCGACTTCTGCCTCGCGAACTTGAACCGGGACGCGAGCTCGTCCGGAACGTCCATGCCGTCGGACAGCTTGAAGCCGACCGCGCGCTTCTTGCCGTCGTCGAGCGCGTACATCACGTTGATCGACAGGCCGGACTCGTAGAACACGTAGGCCATCCGGATGTCGTCCACGACGAAGGAGGTCGCCTCGAGGGGCCGGGCCGCGATGACGATGTCGCGCTCCTCCTTGAGGATGTGGCTCACCCAGTCGACGGTCGCGGTCGCCTCGGTCGCGGGATCGACGGTGAACTCGTGGTCGTACTTGTTCCTGAAGTAGCGCGCCTCGTTGGCACGGAGGCCGGCGAGGGCCTCGGCCACCGGGGACGATTCCAGCCCGGCGGTGGACACCGCCGTGAAGTCGACGACGTGCGACACAAGCACCTCCGATGAGCCACACCCCGTGAGGCGCACCCTATGACGGTGGCAGGCGGGCGCGACGGCGAGTCGTCAGTCGGCGGTCTCGCGCCAGCGGTTGGTCACCGGGAGGCGGCGGTCGCGGCCGAAGCCCTTGACCGAGATCTTCGTGCCGGGCGGGTACTGGCGGCGCTTGTACTCCGCGACGTCGGTGAGCCGCAGCACCCGCTCGACGAGGTCGCGGTCGAAGCCGTCCGCGACCAGCTCGGCAGCGCCGCGGTCGTTCTCGACGTAGTCGTCGAGCAGGCCGTCGAGGACCTCGTAGTCCGGCAGGGAGTCGGTGTCGAGCTGCCCCGGCCGCAGCTCGGCAGACGGCGGTTTCTCGATGCTGCTCGGCGGGATCGGCGGGATCTCGCCGCGCCGCCCGGCCTCGTCGTTGCGCCAGCGGGCCAGACGCCACACGTGGACCTTGGGCACGTCCTTGATCGGGGCGAACCCGCCGACCGCGTCACCGTAGATCGTGGAGTAGCCCACCGAGAGCTCGCTCTTGTTCCCGGTGGCGAGGACGAGGTGCCCCTCGGCGTTGGAGATGGCCATCAGGGTCGTGCCGCGCACGCGCGCCTGCAGGTTCTCCTCGGCGAGGCCGGACAGCGAGAGCTGCGACTGGAACGCGTCGACCATCGGGGCGATCGCGACGGTGCGCAGGTGCAGCCCGGTGCGCTCGGCCATGTCGGCGGCGTCGTCCTTGGAGTGCTCGGAGGAGTAGACGCTCGGCAGCGAGACGCCGTGCACGTGGTCGGCCCCGATCGCGTCGACGGCGATCGCGGCGACGACGGCGGAGTCGATGCCGCCGGAGAGGCCCAGCACGACCGAGCCGAAGCCGTTCTTGCCGAGGTAGTCGCGCAGCCCGGTGACGAGGGCGCCCCAGACCTCGGCGTCGTCGGAGATCCGCTCGGCGACGGTCGGCGACAGGGCGTCGTAGGCCGGCAGCGGGAAGCCGATCGCCGCGACCGAGCGGCTCGTCGTGGGGTCGGCCATCGGCAGCTCGAGGTCGGTGACGAGCAGCGCCTCGGAGAACTGCGGGGCGCGCGCGACCAGCGCACCCGACGCGTCGACGACGAGCGAGTCGCCGTCGAACACCAGCTCGTCCTGTCCGCCAACGAGGTTCACGTAGGCCAGCGCGCAGCCGGCCTCGCGGGCCCGACGCGCGCAGAGGCCCAGGCGCACGTCGTCCTTGTTGCGCTCGTACGGCGACCCGTTGATCACCACGAGCAGCCCGGCCCCGGCGGCCCGCACCTCGGACACGGGGCCGCCCTCCTGCCAGAGGTCCTCGCAGATCGCGAGTGCGACGTCGATGCCGTTGACCCGCACGACGGTCGTGCCCGATCCGGGCACGAAGTAGCGGTACTCGTCGAAGACCCCGTAGTTGGGCAGGTGGTGCTTGGCGTAGCGCGCCACCACGCGGCCACCGGTGATGACGGCGGCGGCGTTCTGCGGCTTGCCCCGCGGCGTACCGAGCGCGGCATCGGCCCCCGCGACGTAGTCGAGGTAGCCGACCACCGCGACGAGCGAGCCGAGCCCTTCGCCCTGCACCCGTGCGGCCAGCGCATCGAGCGCCGCCCGGCTCGCGTCCTGGAACGACGGGCGCAGGGCGAGGTCCTCCACGGGGTAGCCCGTGACCACCATCTCGGGGAACGCGACGAGGTGCGCACCGGCCCGGTGCGCCTCGTGCGCCCGCGCCACGACGAGGTCCACGTTGGCGGTGAGGTCGCCGACCGTGGGGTTGATCTGGGCCAGGGCCACGCGCAGCTGGGGCACGTGGCCAGCGTACGGGTGGGCGGACGACGTGCGAGTACCTGGCCGAACGGTCGTTGTGAGGCGTTCAGGAGCGACAGTTCGGCCAGGTACTCGCGGCGGGGTGGGGCGAGGACGGGCGAGCCGACTCACGCGCGCAACCTGTGCAGGGCACAATGCGCCCATGGACAAGCAGACGGAGTTCGTTCTCCGGACCATCGAGGAACGCGACATCCGTTTCGTGCGGCTGTGGTTCACCGACGTGCTCGGCATGCTCAAGTCGGTGGCGATCGCGCCGGCGGAGCTCGAGGGCGCCTTCGCCGAGGGCATCGGCTTCGACGGCTCGGCCATCGAGGGCTTCGCCCGGGTCTCGGAGTCCGACATGCTCGCCAAGCCCGACCCCAGCACGTTCCAGGTGCTGCCGTGGCGCGGCGAGACCCCCGGCACGGGGCGCATGTTCTGCGACATCCTCATGCCCGACGGCAGCCCGTCCTACGCCGACCCGCGCCACGTCCTCAAGCGCGCGCTCGCGAAGGCCGCCGACCTCGGCTTCAGCTTCTACACCCACCCCGAGATCGAGTTCTTCCTGCTCGAGCAGGGGTTCAAGCGCGGCGAGGCCCCGGTCCCGATCGACGAGGTCGGCTACTTCGACCACAGCCCGCACGGGCAGGGCTACGACTTCCGCCGACAGGCGATCACGATGCTCGAGGCGATGGGCATCTCGGTGGAGTTCAGCCACCACGAGGGCGCTCCCGGCCAGCAGGAGATCGACCTGCGCTACGCCGACGCCCTGACCACCGCCGACAACATCATGACCTTCCGCCTGGTGATGAAGGAGGTCGCGCTCGAGCAGGGCGTCTACGCCACCTTCATGCCCAAGCCGTTCCCCGACCACCCCGGGTCGGGGATGCACACCCACGTCTCCCTCTTCGAGGGCGACCGCAACGCCTTCTACGAGGCGGGCGCCGACTATCAGCTGTCGAAGGTCGGTCGCAGCTTCATCGCGGGCCTGCTCACCCACGCACCCGAGATCACCGCCGTCACCAACCAGTGGGTGAACAGCTACAAGCGCCTCGGCGGTGGCGGGGAGGCGCCGGCGTACGTCTGCTGGGGCCACAACAACCGGTCGGCGCTGGTGCGCATCCCGATGTACAAGCCGACCAAGGGCAACGCCACGCGCGTGGAGTTCCGGTCGATCGACACCGCGGCCAACCCCTACCTCGCCTTCGCGGTGATGCTCGCGGCCGGTCTCAAGGGCGTCGAGCAGGGCTACGAGCTCCCGCCGGGCGCCGAGGACGACGTCTGGTCGCTCACCGAGTCCGAGCGCCGCGCGCTCGGCATCGAGCCGCTGCCCACCTCGCTCGGCCAGGCGATCTCGGTGATGGAGCGCAGCGAGCTCGTCGCCGAGACGCTGGGCGAGCACGTCTTCGACTTCTTCCTGCGCAACAAGCGGGCGGAGTGGCAGGAGTACCGGCGCCAAGTCACGCCCTTCGAGCTGTCCCGCTACCTGCCGGTGCTCTAGGACCGCCATGACCAGCGACACCACCGGCGCCGCCGTGCGCCTGCTCGCCGTGCAGAACGACCCCACCGACCCGCCGGCCCTGCTCGGCGAGTGGTGGCAGGAGGTCGGCGTCGACGTCGTGGTCCTGCGCGCCGACGCCGGCGAGCAGGTGCCGACGAGCCTGCCCGACGGCATCGACGGATTGGTCGTCCTCGGCGGCGAGATGGCCGCATGGGAGGACCACCGCGCACCCTGGCTCCCGCAGCTGCGCGACCTCATGGCCTCGGCGGTCGGCGCCGGAGCCCCGGTGCTCGGGGTCTGCCTCGGCGGCCAGGTCATGACCCTCGCCTGCGGCGGCGTGGTCGACCGGGCGCCGGTGGCGGAGGTCGGGGTCTACGAGCTCGACCTGCTGCCCGCGGCGGCCGACGACCCGCTGTTCTCGGTCCTCCCGCACTCGGTGCCGGTCGCGGAGTACCACGGCGACGCGATGCTCGAGGCGCCGGCGGGCGCGGTGCTGCTGGCCTCGACCCGTGACTGCCCGATCCAGGGTTACCGGCTCGGCGACCGTGCGTGGGCGCTGCAGTTCCACCCGGAGGTCGACGCCGAGATCGTGGGCTCGTGGTTCGCCGACGACCCGGAGCCGGTCGAGAAGTGCGGCCGCACCACGGGGGCCGTCCTCGACGAGATGGTCGAGCGGTCGCACGAGATGCGAAACGCATGGCGCCCGTTCGCGCACGCCTTCGCCGACGTCGTCCGCGCCTCCCGCTGACATGAATGCCGACGGCGCGCCCGCGACCAGGGCCGGCAGCCTCCAGGGCCGGCTCGCGCGCCTCGGCTTCGTCGACCCCGCGCGGGCCGTGCGGCTGCTGAGCGATCCCGGGCTGGTGGGCCTGGACGACACCGCCGTCGAGGACCTGGCTCTCGCACCCGACCCGGACCTCGCCCTCACCGCGCTCTCCCGCGTGGCGGAGACCCGCGCCCGCGGCGGCGACGACTTCATCGCCGCCGTCGAGTCGGAGCCGGCGCTCCGGTCGCGGGCCTACGCCGTCCTGGGCACGTCGGCGGCGCTCGGCGACCACCTCGTGCGCCATCCCGAGGACTGGGTCGTGCTGCGCGCTCCCGAGGCCGAGGAGGACGGCGTCCGGCCCGGGGCCTTCGCGGCACCGCAGGACGTGCGTGCCGACCTGCTCCGCGCCGTCGGGGCGGACCCGGCGGCCCCGACGCCGCAGGCGCGACACGGCGAGGCCGCGACGTTCGCCGTGCTTCGTTCGGCGTACCGGCGGCGGCTGCTGGCGATCGCCGCCGCCGACATCGCCGACGGCGCGCCGTTCGTCGACGTCTCCGCCGCGCTGTCCGATCTCGCCGACGCCGCGCTCGAGGCGGCACTCGCGATCGCGCGCGCCGAGCACCCGACCGACGCGGATCGCTGCCGGATCGCCGTCCTGGCGCTGGGCAAGTGCGGCGGGCGGGAGCTCAACTACATCTCCGACGTCGACGTCCTGTTCGTCGCGGAGCCGGTCGAGGGCGTCGACGAGACGGTCGCGCTGCAGTCCGCGACCCGGCTCGCGCAGGCCCTCATGCGCGCGTGCGTCGCGCCGACGAGCGAGGGCACGATCTGGGAGGTCGACCCCAACCTGCGTCCCGAGGGCAAGAACGGTGCGCTGGTGCGCACCCTCGCGTCCTACGAGGGCTACTACCTGCGGTGGGCCTCGACCTGGGAGTTCCAGGCGCTGCTCAAGACCCGGCCCGCGGCGGGTGACCTCGCCCTCGGGGCGGCGTTCGTCGACCTCGTGACCCCGCTCGTGTGGTCGGCCGCCGATCGGCCTAACTTCGTCGAGGACGTGCAGGCGATGCGGCGGCGCGTCGAGGACAACGTGCCGGCGAAGGACGCGGACCGCCAGCTCAAGCTCGGTCGTGGTGGTCTGCGCGACGTCGAGTTCTCCGTCCAGCTGCTGCAGCTCGTGCACGGGCGCAGCGACGTCATGCTGCACAGTGCGACGACGATGCGCGCCCTCGAGTCGCTCGCGACCTGGGGCTACGTCGGTCGCGACGACGCGAGCGCGTTGTCGTCGTCGTATGAGTTCCTGCGCACGCTCGAGCACCGGATCCAGGTTCACCGGCTGCGTCGTACCCACGTGATCCCGGACGCGGAGGACGACCTGCGTCGCATCGCCCGCTCGATGGGCTACCGCACGCACCCCGTCACCGAGCTGTCCGACGCCCTGCGGCGCCACCGCCGAGAGGTACGCCGGCTGCACGAGAAGCTCTTCTACCGGCCGCTGCTCAACGCAGTGGCGCGACTCGACGCGGGCGAGGCCCGGCTCACCCCGGAGGCGGCCCGCCAGCGGCTCGAGGCGCTCGGCTACACCGACCCGGTCGGCGCGCTGCGCCACCTCGAGGCGCTGACGTCCGGCGTCACGAGGCGCGCCGCGATCCAGCGCACGCTGCTCCCGGTGATGCTCGGCTGGTTCGCGAGCGCCCCCGATCCCGACGCGGGGCTGCTCGCCTTCCGTCGGATGAGCGATGCGCTGGGTTCCACCCACTGGTACCTCCGCCTCCTGCGCGACGAGTCGCTCGCCGCGCAGCGGCTGGCCACGATCCTCGCGTCGAGCCGCTACGCCTCGGACCTGCTGATGCGGGCACCGGAAGCGGTGACGATGCTCGCCGACGACAGCGACCTCGAGCAGCGCGGCCGCGACGCACTCGTCGCGGAGGCGCTCGCCGCCGCGCGTCGCTACGACGATCCCGACGTCGGTGTCGCCGCGGTGCGCGCCCTGCGTCGTCGCGAGCTGTTCCGCACCGCCGTCGCCGAGCTGCTCGGGCTCGCCGAGGTCGACGCGTGCGGAGTCGCCCTCTCCGACATCGCCGCCGCGACGATCGTGGGTGCCCTCGAGCTCGCGGCGCGCGCCGTGGAGGCGCAGCGCGGCACCGGGCTGCCGACCCGGTTCCTCGTCGTCGCGATGGGCCGTTTCGGCGGCGGCGAGCTCGGGTTCGCGAGCGACGCCGACGTGCTGTTCGTCCACGACCCGCTGCCCGGCGTCGACGACCGCGACGCCCACGAGGCCGCGCTCGCGGTCGCGGGGGAGCTGCGCCGACTGCTCATGATCCCGACACCCGACCCGGTGCTGGAGGTCGACGCGTCACTGCGACCCGAGGGTCGCAACGGGCCGCTCGTGCGCACCCTCGGCTCCTACGCCGCCTACTACGAGCGGTGGTCCTCGGCGTGGGAGTCCCAGGCGCTGCTGCGTGCCGAGCCCGTGGCCGGTGACGAGGAGCTCGGCCGTCGCTTCGTGGAGCTCATCGACCCCATCCGCTACCCCGACGGCGGCATCCCGGAGTCCGACGTCCGCGAGATCCGTCGTCTCAAGGCGCGGATGGAGGCCGAGCGCCTCCCGCGCGGAGCCGACCCCGGCCTGCACACGAAGCTCGGCCGCGGCGGGCTGTCCGACGTCGAGTGGGTGGCTCAGCTGCTCACCCTCCGCCACGGTCACGACGTGCCGGGACTACGCACGACGCGCACCCTCCCGGCGCTGACTGCGGCGACCGAGGCCGGGCTGCTCGACCGCGACGACGCCGAGAGCCTCGCGTCGGCGTGGCGCATCGCCACGCGGGTCCGCGACGCCGTCATGCTGGTGCGGGGCAAAGCGGGTGACATGGTTCCGACCGACGCGAGGGACCTCGCCGCGGTGTCCCAGGTGCTCGGCTACCGGCCGGGCGAGAGTGGTGCGTTACTCGACGACTACCGTCGGGTGACCCGGCGGGCCCGTGGGGTCGTGGAGAGGGTGTTCTACGCGTGAGCGTCGAGTCCGAGGGTCGTCGCTCCCGGGGGCGGTCCCGCGCGACCTTCCGCGACGTGCTCGCCGTCCGCGAGTTCCGCGGCATCGTGATCTCTCAGGTCGCGAGCGAGGCCGGGGACCAGATCGCCCGCGTCGCCCTGGCCCTGCTCGTGCTCGCGCACACCGGCTCGCCGCTCTACGCCGCGGCGACGTTCGCGGTCGCGATCATTCCCTCGTTCCTCGGCGGCGCTCTGCTCGGGCCGGTGGCCGACCGGTTCTCGCGCCGCTCGCTCATGCTCGGTGCGGACCTCGCTCGCGCCGCGCTCATCATGCTGCTGGCCCTCGTCGCCGTCCCGGCCACACCGCTGTGGGTCCTGTTCGGGCTGCTGCTCGTCGCCGAGCTGTTCACGCCGCTGTTCGACTCGGCGCGCGGCGCCACGACACCGGAGGTGCTCGGCAGCGTCGCGCTCGTGGCGACGGGTGTGGCGCTCTCGCGCGCCCTCTCGCTGGCGAACCAGGCGGTCGGCCTCGTCCTCGGCGGACTCATCGTTCAGCTGTCGAACAACCCGAGGCTCGCGCTGGCGATCGACGGCTTCAGCTTCCTCGTCTCCTACGGCGTCCTGGTCGTCTTCCTCAAGCCGCGACCGTCGGTGCTCGAGTCGACGCCGTCGCTGCCCGTGCTGATGCGCGACCTCCGCCGCGGCTTCACGCTGCTCATGTCCGATCGCTCGCGCCGCGCACTCGTGCTCCTCGGCTGGGGGATGGCGCTGCCCCTCGTGGCACCGGAGGCCGTGGCCCTGGCCTACGTGGACCAGCAGGGCGCCGCCGACACCTGGGGCGGCGTCCTCATGGCGGCGGTGGTCATCGGCGCAGCCGTCGGTGCCGTCGCTGTCGGACGTCGCTCGCCGCGCGACCAGCTCGACCTCGTGCTGCCGCTCGCGATGATGATGTCCCTGCCCCTGCTCGTCACCGGCATCGAGCCGCCGCTCTGGCTCCTGACGCTGCTGTGGTTCGCCTCGGGCGCCGCCCAGGCGTTCCTGGTCCCGGTCATGGCATTCACGACCCTGCTCACGCCGAACGACCAGCGCGGCAGCGTCGTCGGCATCGCCAGCGCCGGCTTCGCGCTGCTCACCTCGGTGGGCTACCTCGTCGTCGGGTGGGTCGCCACGATCACGAGCCCCGCGTTCGCGGTGGTCGTGATGGCCGTGATCGGACTCGTCGTGGCGTCCGCGTCCTACGTCGTCTGGCCGGCCGCCCACCTGCGCGCCGACGTTGGCGCCCTGGAGGACAGAGGCGTCTGAGAGCCGGTCAGCCCGCGAGCCAGCTGCGCGGACCGACGAGGATCCGCGGCGAGAGCGCCGGGTCGAGCCAGCGCAGGATCTCGACCATGTGGTCACGGCGTACCGACACGCAGCCCACGGTGGTGAGGTCGCCGAAGGCGTGCAGGAAGATCCCCGCCCCGCGGCCCACGACCGGGTGCGGCCGGTTGAAGTCGACCACTGCCGCGTAGTCGTACTGCGGACCCATCGCGGCGAGGTGCTCGGAGGCGTTGTACCCCTGGGTCCTGCGGGCGAAGCCGCCGAGGTGACCGAGGCGCAGCTGGTTGTAGTAGCGCGAGCTCCGGTCCTCGACCCACCAGTGGTCCGACGACAGGTGGGTGTAGGGCAGGCGTGTCCCGGGATCGGGCATCCGGCCGAATGCCTGGGTGATCGAGAACAGCCCCGCCGGCGTCGTCCCCGTGCTCTGCACCCGGCTCGCGGCGGGGACCAGGCCCCCGTAGCCGAGCCGGGCCGGCCAGCTCGCGACGGGTGCCCAGCCCTGCCCGCTGCGGTCGTAGAGCGTCACGGTCCCCGAGGTGCTGTGCCACCCGCGAGCACCGACGACCACGACCTGTCGCACGCCGGCCGGGATCGACCAGCGAAACCGTGCTGCTCCGGGGACCACGGGCGCGAACCTCGCGGCGACGACGGCAGCGCGCCCGGCGGCGGCGTGCGTCGGCTGCGTCGCGCCGGCGGGCTCCGGAGCCGCGACCGCCGGCGCGAGCGGGGCGGCGAGCGCGACGGCGAGCGTCGCGACCAGGGCCGCTCTCGTGCCCCGCACCGTGTGCCTCCCGACGTCGGACCTCACGCAAGGGTAGGCGCGCCCTGGGGACGTCCAGCGGGGTGGGCTCAGTCCCGGGGGACGGGGGGTTGCAGGTAGCGCAGGACGTCGTCGGCGTCGACCGCGAGGGCTGCCTCGTCCTCGGCGGAGATGGTCTCGCCCGGCAGCGGCGCGATCAGCACGCGGCCCGACGGCAGGGTCCAGGTGGCCACGGCACGGCCCTCGACCAGGGCCGTGGCGCGGAACATCCCGTTGCTCGTCACGACGTTGGTCGAGTCGTGCCGACCGAGGACCGGGAGGCGCGACGGCCAGCCGTGCAGGAGCGGGTCGAACATGCCGAGCAGCGTCGGCGCAGGCACGGTCTGCGGCGCGGGCTGGGTGGGGGCGCCGGCCGCCACCAGCAGTCCCGAGCCCGGCACCAGCTCGACGGCCCCGGCGTCGCGCAGGCCGGCGCGGACGTCGCGCAGCGGGAGCCCGGACCAGTAGGCGAGGTCGCGGTCGGTGGCCGGCCCGTGACCGAGCAGGTAGCGGTGCGCCAGCTCCCGAAGCGCTGTCGTGCGCTCGACGACCGGCCGGGGCCCGAGCCAGTCGCCGACGTGGACGAAGGCGCGCTCGCCGTCGACCACCGGGCCGCGCAGGCAGACCCCGCGCAGCGACGCGGCTACCAGCAGGTGCACCAGTGCCTGGCCGGCCGTGGGCACGCCGGCGGAGTCGAGCGCGGCGCGCAGCTGGGCGCGGGTGCGCGGCCCGTGGCGGGACAGCTCACGGGCCACGACGGCGACGCCGCGCTCGGTCGCCTCGGCCGACACGCCCTCCTGGGTCAGGCGACGCGCGCTCGCCGTGCGCAGCCGAGGTGCGGTGAGGGCGTGCAGCCAGCCGTGGTCCTCGCGCCGCACGAGGTGCAGGGTGCCGCGGTTGAGCCAGTCGACGACCAGGGAACGCTCGTCGGTGAGGCAGCGGTCGACGTCGGCCGCGGTGAGCCCGCGGGACCGGGCGCGTACCGCGAGCAGGGAGCCGCGCGCGTCCTGAGCCTGCACCGCCGTGATGCGGCCGACGACCTCGAGCGGGTCGCCTCCCTTGTCCGCGAGGAGCAGCTGGGAGGCGAACCGCAGCGCCAGAGCTCCCGCGGGCAGCGGCGGTCCGTCGGTCACGGGTCCAGCATCGCGCACGCCACCGACCTCCGCCGTCCCCGTCGCCCCGCAGGGGCGGCGGACCGCTCGACGGCGCAGCGGAGGGTCGACGTTCCGCCCAGGGGAACCGGGCAGGCGCCGCGTCGCGCGCGTCCGAGAGGGTGGGCCCCATGACCCAGGAGGCACGTCCGGAGATCGGCGCGTCCGTCCTCGCCGCCGGGATCGCGACGAACTACCTCGAGGCCGGCGACCCGTCGGCCCCGCCCGTCCTGCTGCTGCACGGCTCGGGGCCAGGGGTGACGGCGTACGCGAACTGGCGGCTCACGATCCCGGCCCTGGCCACGCGGGTGCGCGTCGTCGCCCCCGACCTCGTCGGGTTCGGCTTCACCGAGCGTCCCGACACCGTCGTGTACGACATGGACACCTGGGTCGGTCAGGTGGTCGGCCTGCTCGACGCGCTCGGCATCGAGCGGGCGTCCGTCGTGGGCAACAGCTTCGGCGGTGCCCTCGCCCTGCGCCTCGCCGCGCGGTATCCCGACCGCGTCGACCGGCTGGTCCTCATGGGCAGCGTCGGCGTCCCGTTCCCGATCACCGACGGCCTCGACCGGGTGTGGGGCTACGAGCCCTCGATCGAGAGCATGAAGGAGCTGATCGGCCTGTTCGCCCACTCCCGCGAGCTGGTGACCGACGAGCTCGCCGAGGTGCGCTACCGCGCGAGCGTGCAGCCGGGCTTCCAGGAGTCCTTCGCCGCGATGTTCCCGGCGCCGCGCCAGAGATGGGTCGACGCCATGGTGACGCCGGACGAGGAGATCGCGGCGCTCCCGCAGCGCACCCTCGTGGTGCACGGGCGCGAGGACCGCATCATCCCGCTGGACAACGCGCTGCACCTGCTCCGCACGGTGCCCGACGTGCAGCTCCACGTGTTCGGCCGGTGCGGTCACTGGACCCAGATCGAGCACGCGGACGAGTTCAACCGGCTCGTGCTCGACTTCGTCACCTCCTGACCCGCGGCGTCGTCGCGGAGGGAGCGTCGGGGTCGCGGATCGGACGTCGTAGTCTGACGCGACACGTCCGAAGGCAGGTCATGAAGCTTCCCACCGTCAGCCGCACCGAGGCCCGTCGCGCGGGTCTGCTCGCAGCAGTGGCGGTCTACCCCGTCACGAGGCTGGCGGGCACCCTGCCCCGCCCGGCGCTCGACCGCGCGATTGTGTCGGGCGCGACGATGGCCTTCGTCTACGCCGCCGCCTCGGCGACCACGGGTGCGGTGCGCAGCGCGGTGGTCCCCGGCACCCGCAGCGAGGCGCAGCGCGACCGCCGTACCGCGCTCGGTACGGGACTGCTCGCGGTCGGGGCCGGCTATGCGGCCGTCCGGGTGCGCGCCCGCGCCCGTGCCGGCGCTGCAGCCGGCGAGCGGCTGCCCGTGTCCGTCGCCGCCTCCGGTGCGGTCGCGGAGGTCGTCGCAGTCTCGGCCGCGGCCGGCGCGGCGGTGTCGGCGGCCGACGTCGTGGGCGTCGTGCTGCCCGAGGTCCTGCGTCCGCGCCATCCCGTCGTCGTGGTCACCAGCGTGCTGGTGGCGGGTGCCGCGGTCGCGGCTGCGTCGCGCCACCCGCGCGCGCTGGCCTACTTCACCCTGCCGTCGGCCGAGGGGAGCTCGGCGCGCGACCTGACGTTCCAGTCGGGTGCCACCCTGCCTGTCGCCGTCGGTCGTGCGGCCGCTGTCGCCGGTGCCTCGCTGGCCGCGCTCGCCCTCGAGACGCACACGGCGGCCGTGATCGCGCGCGCCCTGAGCGGCGAGGACGAGCCGCCGACCGTCGCCCGCTTCGCGGGCCACGGCGTGCTCGTCGTGGCGCTCGGTGCCGCAGGGCTGGCCGGGTTCGGGTTCTACTCCTCGCGGGTCGCAGTGCAGGAGAAGCTGCTCGAGGCGGCCTACGCCGCGGTGCCGTCGCGGGTCGGCGTCACCGGAGGTCCGGGGTCGGCCTGGGACTTCGAGGACCTCGGTCGTGAGGGCCGCCGTTTCGTGTCGCAGGCGCACACCTTCGAGGAGCTCGAGGCGGTGCTCGGCACGTCGGCCGAGGATCCGGTGCGCGCCTTCGTGCCGCTGAGCGCCCTGACCGGCGACCCGGCGCAGGACGCGGCCGTCGTCGTCGACGAGCTCGACCGCATCGGTGGCTTCGAGAAGAGCCACATCGTGCTGGCGGCGCCGACCGGTGACGGCTACGTGTCCTACGTCCAGACCGAGACCCTCGAGCTGCTCACGGCGGGAGACTGCGCCACCGTCGCCGTGCCCTACGCCAACGTGCCCTCGGCCGTGGCCTTCCCCCGCCGTCGACGTGCTGCGGGGGCCTACGCCGTCTATGCGCGGGCCATCGCCGAGCGGGCCTACGCCTCGAACCCGAAGGCCCGCCTCTACACCTTCGGCGAGTCGCTGGGCTCGATCGTCGCCCTCGACGCGTTCGGACCCGACCTCGTCGACGAGCTCGCCGGGATCGGCTTCCACGGCGGTCTCTACGTCGGCGTGCCGATCTTCAGCGACACCGACCGGGTCCTGCGTCCGGCGCACCCGGCCATCCGCGCGAAGGGTGGGCTGCAGTACGCGACGGGTCGCGAGCAGGTGCTGGACACGATCCCCGGTCACCTCAACCTCACCCACCCGACCGACCCCGTGGGCATCGCGGATCCCACCGTGATCGTGCGCCACCCGGTCGACTACTGGGGCCGACCCACCGGGCTGTTCGTGCCGCTCGTCTCGTTCCTCATCGAGCTGGCGGACGTCAAGAACGCGATGAATCTGCGCCCGGGCGACTTCACCCCGTCGCCCGGCCACGACTACCGCTACGACACGGCCGCCGCGGTCGCGCGCGCCTACGACCTGCCGTTCGACCGCGAGGAGATCGTCGAGGCCGCGCTCCGAGAGCGCGAGCTGGCCTGGTCGGTGCGCCGCCTGCTGTCACGTCGTATCGGGGAGGCGCGCGACGCAGCGCTCGGTCAGCTGCAGTCCTGGGGGGTCGACCCCGCGACCCTGGGCGAGCGGTTCGCCGCGCAGCGCTCGGTGCTCGCCGGCTGGCTCGACTCGATCCGGCCCGGCGAGGCCGAGGACCCCGACGACGTCTCCCCGATGTACTGACCGGCCGCGGCGCGGGTTGGGCGAATGCCGCGACAAGCGCTCCGCTCCGCGGCAGGGTGAGGTGGTCCGCCACGTCGGCGGGCGGCGCAGGCGAGGGGATGGTCGGTCGTGGCGGAGAAGCGTGCGTCGTCGGCGGGCCCGGCGCGGCCGCCCGACCTCGGTGGCAAGGCTGCGACGGCACCGCCACCGAGCAAGGTGGTCCACCTCTCGCGCGAGCAGCGGGCCGCTCGAGGGAAGGCGGCGCGCACGGCGATGCCGCTGGCCTCGATGGCGGTCCTCGACCCGGTCGCCGACCGTGACCCGATCGCCCTCCTCGAGGAGCAGTCCGCCACCCGGGTGCCGGACCTCGTCCCGATCCGCTACGGCCGGATGCTCACCTCGCCCTTCGCGTTCTACCGCGGCGGTGCGCTGCTCATGGCCCTCGACCTCGGCGCCACGCGGAGCTCCGGGCTCAAGGCCCAGCTGTGCGGCGACGCGCACCTGTCGAACTTCGGCGTGTTCGGCTCCCCGGAGCGCCGCCTGGTGTTCGACGCCAACGACTTCGACGAGACCCTGCCCGGGCCCTTCGAGTGGGACGTGAAGCGGCTCGCCGCGAGCGTCGAGGTCGCCGCCCGGGCGAACGGCTGGAAGACCAAGGACCGACGACGTGCCGTGGTCGCCGCGGGAGCCTCCTACCGCAACGCCATGCGTTCCTTCGCCGCCATGACCAACCTCGAGGTCTGGTACGCGAGCCTCGACGTCGAGGCCGCGGTCGCCGAGTTCGGGTCGCAGCTGCGGCCCGACCGGCTCAAGATGACGGAGGCGACGATCGCGAAGGCCCGCACGCGCGACAGCATGCAGGCCTTCGCGAAGCTCACGACGACGGTCGACGGCGTTCCCCGCATCAAGGCCGACCCGCCGCTCGTCGTGCCCATCGAGGACCTCGTCGAGGGCGTCGACGCCGAGCAGCTCTACCACCAGCTCCGGCTCCTGGTCCGGTCCTACCGGCGCAGCCTGCAGCCCGACCGCCGCGTGCTCCTCGAGCAGTTCGAGCTGGTGCACGTGGCCCGCAAGGTCGTGGGTGTCGGGAGCGTGGGCACCCGGGCGTGGATCCTGCTGATGCAGGGCGTCGACGGCTCGGACCCGATGTTCCTGCAGGCGAAGGAGGCCAACGCCTCCGTGCTGGAGCGCGTGGCGGGAGCGAGCAAGTACGCCAACCACGGTCAGCGCGTGGTGAACGGCCAGCACCTGATGCAGGCCTCGAGCGACATCTTCCTGGGGTGGCAGCGGACCACGGGGGTCGACGCGGTCGAGCGCGACTTCTACCTGCGGCAGCTGCGCGACTGGAAGGGCTCCTTCGACCCCGAGCAGATGCTGCCCGAGGGCATGCCGCTCTACGCCGGGCTGTGCGGGTGGACCCTCGCCCGCGCCCACGCCCGGTCCGGCGACCGGGTCGCGATCGCGGCGTACCTCGGGCGCAAGGACACCTTCGAGCAGGCGATCGCCGACTTCGCCGCCGCCTACGCGGACGTGAACGAGCGCGACCACGCCGCCCTGGCCACCGCCGCGTCGGACGGTCGCGTCGCCGTGCTGTCCGGTCTCTGAGCGGCCGAGGACAGGAGCACGGATGAGCCAGGACGACGCCGTCACGCCGGCTGCGGTCACCGTGGCGGTCACCGAGGACGGGCCCTGCCTCGTGACCGGGCCGGTCACGGTCGCCTACCAGGTGATCGCGACCGACGACGAGGGCGCGAGCTGGACCTGGAAGCAGGGCGCCACGGTGCCCACCCGGGCGAAGTTCCTCCGCTGCCGGTGCGGTCGGTCGTCCACCAAGCCGTTCTGCGACGACACGCACGCGAGCGTCGGGTTCGACGGCACGGAGACGGCGAGCCGGTCGGCGTACGAGGAGCAGGCGGTGCTGTCCGAGGGGCCGACGATGGACCTCGCCGACGCCGAGGCGCTGTGCGCGTTCGCGCGCTTCTGCGACGGCCACGGCAAGGTGTGGGACGTGGTCGCCGAGACGACGACCGACGCCGCACGGCAGATCACGGCGCACGAGGCGAGCCACTGCCCCGGCGGCCGGCTCGTGGCCTACGACAAGGTGGACGGCGCACGGGCCGTGGAGCCGCAGCTCGAGGTCTCCATCGGGCTCGTCGAGGACCCCGTCGAGCGCTCGAGCGGCGGCATCTGGCCGCGCGGCGGCATCGCGGTCACCGCCGCGGACGGTACGCCGTACCCGGTGCGCAACCGCGTGGTGCTGTGCCGCTGCGGCGCGTCGTCGAACAAGCCGTTCTGCGACGGCTCGCACGCGACGATCGGCTTCGCCGATGCGGTGCTCGAGACCGTCGACGCGGAGCCCGACGGCACCGACTCCGTGAGGACACCCCGGGTGCAGCCACCCGGGCGGAGCGGGTGGGCCCGCACGCCTGCAAGCGCACTCAGGAATTCCGCTTCCATTAGGGTCGCCTAACCCACCCTCTCCGTCGAAAACCGTTGGGCGACAGCCGATGTGCGCTCAGCGCATTCGCAGGAAGTTTGTCGCGCGAAATGACGCACGCGCGGCGTCGGTCTCCCTACACTCCCGACCACGGGCCGCTCGGGCAGCCGTACCTGCACCACTCCACCGTCCCTGGAGGTGGCACGTGTCCCTGGCATCCGATCTCCCCGCCGTCGGTGCGGAGACCGACGAGCTCGCGCTGCTCCTGCGCGACCCGGAGATCCGCAGCGCCCTGTCGGTCCTCGTCGCGAACGCACCGACGCTGGCCGCGTTCACCACGATGGGCAACCAGCTCCTGGCGCGCGGGCCCGAGATCATCGACAACGTCAACGGTCTCGTGCAGCAGGCCCGGGGCCCGCTCTCGGAGCAGTCCGGCAGCGCACGCCTGACCTCGGCGGTCGGCGCTCTCGCCGACATCGCCCCGCTCGCGCAGCCGCTGGCGGCGCGCAGCGAGGTCATCACCAGCTTCCTGGACTCCCAGATCCTGCAGCCCGAGATCGTCGAGATCGTCGGACGGCTCGGCGAGGCCGCCATGGAGGCCGACCAGGTCACCCGCGGCAAGGCGGTCGAGGTCGGCGGCGTCTTCGCGCTGCTCCGGGCGCTCAAGGATCCGCAGGTCCAGGAGACGCTGGCGTTCGTCATCGAGTTCGCCAAGCACTTCGGTGCGAGCCAGTCCGCTCAGTCGGGCGGGGCCCCCGCACGCATCCCGTCGTCGAAGGCGACGTCCTGATCCACAACCAGCGACCGGGGGACCCCCCGGCCGCACGCTCCATCGAGGAGGCACCGTGACGTCCGTGCTGTGGTTCCAGGGCGGCGCCTGCAGCGGCAACACCATGTCGTTCATCAACGCGTCCGAACCGTCCGTCGTCGACCTCATCGTCGACTACGGGCTGGAGATCGCCTACCACCCGACGCTCTCGATGGAGATCGGCAAGACGGCCCAGGACCTGTTCTGGGCGTATGCCAAGGGCGAGAAGGAGATCGACATCTTCGTCTACGAGGGGTCGGTCATCCTCGGGCCGGAGGGAACTGGTCGATTCGACATGTTCGCCGGCCGGCCGATGAAGGACTGGGTGCTCGACATCGCACCGCGTGCGAACATCGTCGTCGCGATCGGTGACTGCGCGACGTGGGGCGGCCTGCCCGCCGTGCCGCCCAACCCGAGCGACTCGCACGGTCTGCAGTTCGACCGCGGCGGCGTGCGTGGCGGGTTCCTCGGCCCGGACTTCGTGTCCAAGCTCGGCCTCCCCGTCATCAACATCCCCGGCTGTCCGGCCCACCCCGACTGGATCAGCCAGATCCTCGTGGCGCTCGCGGCCGGCCGCGTCGGCGACCTCGCGCTCGACGAGCTGCAGCGCCCGAGCACGTTCTTCACCTCCTTCACCCAGACCGGCTGCACCCGCGTCCAGTTCTTCGCCTACAAGCAGGACCCGCCCTCGTTCGGGCAGGGCACCCGCACCGGATGCCTGTTCTACGAGTACGGCTGCCGCGGCCCGATGACGCACTCGTCGTGCAACCGCATCCTGTGGAACCGGCAGTCGTCGAAGACCCGCGCCGGCATGCCGTGCACCGGCTGCACCGAGCCCGGCTACCCGCACGGCGACCTCGCCGTGGGCACGGTCTTCAAGACGAAGAAGGTCGCGGGCGTCATCCCCGCCGAGGAGCCGACGGGCATGGACCCGGCGTCCTACATCGCCCTCGCCAGCCTGTCCCGGGCCGTCGCGCCCGACTGGTCCAAGAAGGACATGTTCGTCGTCTGACCCGCCCGAGCTGACTTCCCAGGAGAAGAGCCCACATGACCACGATGGACCTCAACGTCAGCCCGCTCGGGCAGGTCGAAGGCGACCTCGACGTGCGCGTGACTATCACCGACGGCGTCGTCACCGACGCCTGGACCGAAGCGGCGATGTTCCGCGGCTTCGAGATCATCCTGCGGGGCAAGGACCCCCAGGCAGGCCTCATCATGACGCCGCGCATCTGCGGCATCTGCGGGGGCAGCCACCTCTACAAGGCGTGCTACGCGCTCGACACCGCTTGGGGCACCTACGTGCCGCCGAACGCGACGCGGGTGCGCAACCTCGGGCAGATCACCGAGACGCTCCAGAGCGTCCCGCGCTACTTCTACGCGATCATGGGCCCGGACCTCACCGCGGCGCAGTACGCCGGCGCACCGGGCTACGAGGAGGCGGCGCGCCGCTTCGCGCCGTACGTCGGCACCAGCTACCAGAAGGGCGTCACGCTCTCGCAGCTGCCGGTGGAGGTCTATGCGATCTTCGGCGGGCAGTGGCCGCACTCGTCGTTCATGATCCCCGGCGGCGTGATGTGCGCCCCGACCCTGTCCGACATCACCCGCTCGCACGCCATCCTCGACCACTGGGCACGCGAGTGGCTCGAGGCCGACTGGCTCGGGTGCTCGGTCGAGCGCTACCTGCAGGTCAAGACCTGGGAGGACTTCCTCGCCTGGTGCGACGAGAACGAGTCGCAGCACAACAGCGACCTCGCGTTCTTCACCCGCTGGGCGCAGGAGATCGGCCTGGACAAGTACGGCGCCGGCTACGGCAACTTCCTCGCGACCGGCACCTTCCTCAGCCCCGAGCTCTACACGAACCCCACGGTCGAGGGACGCAACGCGGCGCTGATGTCCCGCTCGGGCATCTACGCCGACGGCGAGTACTTCGACTTCGACCACATGCGCGTCACGGAGGACATCACGCACTCGTTCTTCCGCGGCACGGGCTCGCTGCACCCGTGGGAGGGCGTGACCGACCCGATCGACCCGGAGGAGGGGCGCAAGCAGGGGAAGTACACCTGGGCGAAGTCCCCTCGCTACGACGTCCCCGGCAAGGGCTACGTCCCGCTCGAGGTCGGGCCGCTCGCACGCCAGGTGATGGCCAACCGCCCCGGTGCCGAGGCGCACCAGGACTATGACCCGTTCGTCGCCGACATGATCGCCAAGGCGGGCGTCAACGTGATGACGCGAGTGCTCGCGCGCATGCACGAGGAGGCCAAGTACTTCACCTACGCGAAGAAGTGGCTCTCCGAGATCGACCTGCACGAGGACTTCTACACCAAGCCGGCCGAGCCGCGCTCGGGCAAGGGATTCGGGTCGACCGAGGCCGCGCGTGGTGCACTGTCGGACTGGATCGTCATCGAGGGCGGCAAGATCGCCAACTACCAGGTGATCACGCCGACCGCGTGGAACATCGGCCCGCGCGACGGGTCGGACAACCACGGCCCCATGGAGCAGGCGTTCATCGGCGCACCGGTCGAGAACCCCGACTTCCCGGTCGAGCTCGCCCAGGTCGCGCACTCCTACGACTCCTGTCTGGTCTGCACCGTGCACGCCTACGACGGCAAGACCGGCCGGGAGCTCGCGCAGTTCAGGATGGGCGGCGGCTGACGAGTCGGCGAGAGGAGGACGATGCTCGCCCCGCCGGCCACCGAGACCCTCGTCGTCGGGTGCGGCAACCTGCTGCGCGGTGACGACGCGGTCGGCCCGGTGCTGGTGCGGCTGCTGGCCGATCGCGACCTGCCCGCCGGCGTGCGTCTCGTCGACGGCGGCACCGCGGGCATGGACGTGGCTTTCGCCATGCGCGGCGTGCCGCGCGTGATCCTCGTGGACGCCTCGTCGATCGGCGTCGAGCCCGGGACCGTCCACCGCGTGCCGGGCGAGCAGCTCATGGACCTCACCCCGCCGGAGGGCAACCTGCACCGGTTCCGCTGGGACCAGGCGCTGGGCTTCGCGCAGTGGCTGCTGAAGGACGACTACCCCGACGACGTCACGGTGTGGCTCGTCGAGGGCGGGTCGTTCGAGGTCGGGGCGCCGCTCAGCGCCCCGGTCGAGTCCGCTGTCGCGCGGGTGGCCGACGCGATCGTCGCGGAGGTCAGCTCGACCCTCGAGCCCGAGGCGCCGACCCGTGGCTGACGTTCCCCGCTGGCGTCCCCCGGCGCGCCCCTACGTCGAGGAGGCGATGAGCGCCGACGCCGAGGTCGTCGAGGAGCGCGGGCGCTGGATCGTCTACCTCACCGTGGTGCTCGAGTCGGGTGCCGTACGTCGCAAGGTCGGCGACCACCACGACGAGCGGCGGGCCCGTCAGGCAGCGTCCATAATCGAGCGCAACGCCCGACGCTGCATCCCACGGCTCGTCACCCGCGACCCGTCGGAGTTCACCCCGCCGCACCGCATCGACCACCGACCGATCGACCAGGGAGACACGTGAGCCTGCCCGTCCCGCGCCCGCAGCCGCTCGGCGTCCTGCCGTGGCCGGCGGGGATGCTGCTGCTCCCCGACGTCCCCGGCTGCGCCGAGGTCGCCGACGCGCTGGTCACCGGTCGCGAGCCGGCGCAGTGGCCAGAGGGGCTCGACCACGTGCGGCACGCCCTCGCGGGCGATCTCGACGCCGCCGTAGCGTCGATCAGCGGCGGTGACGCGGTGGCGCGCTACAACGCCGCCGTCCTCGTGGGCGGCGACGGCGTGTGGGAGGCGCTCGACGCCGAGACCGACGGCGAGCTGAGAGCGCTGGTGCGCACCGCGGCGTACAGCGTCGGCGTGATCGACGATCCGCCCGGGCTCGAGGGAACCACGGGGGAGGTCTCCGCGCTGGTCGACAGCGCCCGCGCCTCCGCGGCGATCGAGCGGGGAGACCTCAGCGCCGCCGTCGCGCTGCTCGGCGACGCGGCGGACCACGCGACCGAGGCGGGCAGCCCGCTGTTCGCGGCGTCGCTGCGGCTGACCCGGGCGGACCTCATGCGCGAGAACCTCGACGATGCGGCCTCGGCCGCGCGCGAGGCCGACCTCGCCATCCGCTCGCTGCCGCTGACCGCGCCCAGCGAGCTTCGCGCCGAGCTCCAGGTGGCTCGGGCGCTGTCGCGCCAGATGCTCGCGGGCACCGACCGCGGCGCGCTGCTCGCTGTGGTGGCCGACCTCACCGAGGCGGTGAAGGTGCTCCGCGAGGACACCCATCCCGAGCTGTTCGCCGTCGTGAACCGTCAGCTCGCGCTGGCCTACCTCATGATGCCGATGAGCGACGACGGCGACCGGATCCGCCTCGGCGTCGCGGTCACGTCGTTGCGCGCCGCGCTGCGGGTCTTCACGCCCGAGACGCACCCCGCCGAATGGGCGAGCACCCAGCTCAACCTCGCGAACGCGCTGCAGTACCTCCCGAGCGTGCACCAGGCCGACAACCTCGACGAGGCGGTGCAGCTCTACGAGGAGGTGCTCCAGCACCGCGACGTACGCCGTGACCCGCTCGGGGTCGCACGGGTCCTCACCAACCAGGGCAACGCGCTCGGTCACCTCGGCGCGATCGAGGACGCCGAGGAGCGTCTCGGCCGCGCCCGTGAGCTGTTCGCGGCCGGTGGCGACCTCGAGGGCGTCGCGACGGTCGACGAGCTGCTCGCCGAGGTCGCCGAGGCAGGCGCGCGGCAGGCCGGGACGGCGCGCTGATGGAGCCGCACCTGCGTCAGCAGTTCGACCTCCTGCTGCAGGAGGCCACCGGCAACTTCGTCGAGCGCGTCGTGCACCGCTGCGGCGGTCCGGAGACCGCGCTCGCCCGGCTGCAGTCCGACCCGGAGTCCGAGGGGGTCTGGGTGGGCGAGTTCGTCGACAACTGGTTCTCCGAGCAGCTGCTGGACTCCACGGCCGGCGCCTGCTTCGTCCTCGACGCGCTCGAGCGTCGCACCCTGCCGGCCGACCCCGGCGGCCCCGCCGGCGAGGTGCTGGCCCGGCTCTCGCGGGCGGCGTTCGCCGACCTGCTCGTCCGTCAGGCCACCCAGGCCGTGTCGCGCCAATTGGCCTTCTCATGACCGCCGTCCACCCGCACGCCGTCCACCCGCACGCCGCACACCCGCACGCCGCACACCGGAGGACCCGATGACCGCTCTGGAGCACGACGTCGCGACCGGGGCTGCGGCACCCACGTTCGACGAGCTGGCCGCACGGGTGGACGAGCTGCGCGACCGGGTGGCCCACACCGACGAGCACGCGCGCGAGCTGCTCACCGAGACGATCGAGGCGGTCACGGCGTTCAACCGCGCCGGGCTCGTCGAGCTCGTCTCCGTGCTGCGGTCCGACCCGCGCGGCGAGGAGCTGCTCTTCGCCGCGGTCGACCGGCCCGAGGTGATGGCGCTGCTCGTCGCGCACGAGATCGTCCGCGTCGACCGCACCCTCGATGTCCTGCGCGTCGTCGACCAGCTGCGCCCGCACCTCGCGGCGAGCTCGGTGGCGCTCGAGGTCGAACTCGTCGAGGGCAGCCGCGTGGTGGTCTCGTTCGGCACGGGCTGCAACGCGCCGTCGGCGCAGGTCCGCGAGGAGATCCTCCAGGTGCTCGGCACCCGCCTGTCCGGCATGACCGTGGAGGAGCAGGTGGCCTCGAGCGGCGCCTTCGTGCCGCTGCAGTCCCTGCGCGTGGGGCCTCCGTGAGCTCCGTCCCGGTACGGCGTCTCGGTGGTGCCTCGCCGGGTGCGCTCGCGCTTCCGCCCGCAGCCGCTGAGCCCGGGCTCATGTACGCACCTCGCGGGGTCTGGACCGACGGCGAACGGGTGGTCGTCGCCGACACCGGCAACCACCGGGTGCTGATCTGGCACGCGTGGCCGGGGGAGGACGGCGCACCGGCCGACGTCGTGCTCGGCCAGCCCGACATGACCAGCGAGGGTCCCGCTGCAGGCGGCACCGACACCGTGCGCGGCCTCAACCTCCCGACCGGCGTCGCGGTGATCGACGGCGACCTCGTCGTCGCCGACGCGTGGCACCACCGCATCGTGGTGCACGACGGACTGCCGACGTCGGACTTCGCGGCCCCCGTCCGCGTGCTCGGGCAGAAGTCGTCGAGCGACGTCGAGCCCAACCGCGGTGGCGACCCCGCGCCCGACTCGTTCTACTGGCCGTTCGGGTTCGGCGTCGTCGCCGCGCACTTCTGGGCCTGCGACACCGGAAACAGGCGGGTGCTGGGTTGGCGCGGCACGGCGGTCCCGGAGTCCGACCGTCCCGCCGACGTCGTGCTCGGGCAGGACGACGCCTTCTCCCGCGAGGACAACCGCGGTGACCGCGACGGCGTCACGACCTTCCGCTGGCCCCACGCCGTCGCGGGCGACGACGACGTGCTCTACGTCGCCGACGCGGGCGACCACCGCGTGCTGGGGTGGGCGCCGCCGCCCACGGCCGACACGCCGCCCACGGTCGTGATCGGCCAGGCCGACTTCACCGGACGCGACGAGTTCAAGAACCGCCCGCAGGGCGGCTCGCGGCTGCGGTTCCCCTACGCCGTCGCCACCCGCGGGTCGGAGCTCGTCGTCGCCGACACGTCGAACAACCGAATCCTGCGCTGGCACGAGGCGCCGCGAGCGGGGATCGCCGGCCCCGCCGCCGACGTCCTGGCCCAGCCCGACCTCGATGCCAACGGCGAGAACCGCTGGGACGCCGTCCTCGACGACTCGCTGTGCTGGCCCTACGGGCTCTCGCTGGCGGGGGACCTGCTCGCCGTGGCCGACTCGGGCAACAATCGGGTCATGTTCTGGCGGCTGGGGTGACGAACGCGGTGCTGGTGCGGCGGTCGCTGCGCATCACCGGAGTGGTGCAGGGCGTGGGCTTCCGCCCGTTCGTCCACGCGCTGGCCACCTCCTCCGGCCTCGCCGGCCACGTCGGCAACGACAGCGCCGGCGTGTTCGTCGAGGTGGAGGGGCCCGCGCCCGCGGTCGAGGACTTCCTCGACCGGCTGCGCACCGAGCCGCCGCCGCTGGCCTCGATCGACTCGGTCTCCGCGCGCGACGTCGAGCCGACGGGGGAGTCCGGCTTCGTCATCGTCGAGAGCAGGACCACCGGCCTCGACGGCGTGGCAGCGCTCATCCCGCCGGACACGGCCACGTGCGCCGACTGCCGTCGGGAGGTCCTCGACCCGTCGAACCGTCGCCACCGCTACCCCTTCACCGCCTGCACCTACTGCGGACCGCGCTACACGCTGGTGACCGGGCTGCCCTACGACCGACCGTTCACCACCATGGCGGGCTTCCCGCTCTGCGCGCTCTGCTCGGCCGAGTACGCCGACCCCGCGGACCGTCGGTTCCACGCACAGCCCACCGCGTGCCCGGACTGCGGCCCGCAGCTCGCGTTCCGGTCCGCGGAGTCGCCCGAGGTCACGTCCTACGCCGACGACGCCCTTGCCGACGCGCTGCGGGTGCTGCACGCCGGCGGAATCGTCGCGGTCAAGGGGGTCGGCGGCTACCACCTCGCATGCGACGCCGACCGCGGCGATGCCGTCGACGAGCTGCGCAGGCGCAAGCAGCGCGGCTCGAAGCCCTTCGCCGTCATGGTGCGCGACCTCGAGACCGCCGAGCTGCTCGTCGAGCTCGACGAGGCGGCGCGGGCCGCGCTGGCCTCGGCCGAGGCGCCGATCGTGCTCGCGCCTGCGAGGAGGCTCGACCGGCACGACGCGGCCGTCGCGGAGTCGGCCGCACCCGACGTCGGCAACCTCGGGGTGCTGCTCCCGTACTCGCCGCTGCACCTCCTGCTGTTCTCGCCGCACCCCTCGCTGCCGGGCGTCGAACCGCCCCGCGTGCTCGTGATGACGAGCGGCAACATCTCCGACGAGCCGCTCTGCACCGATCCGGCCGAGGCCGACGTCCGCCTCGCCGAGCTGGCCGACGCGTTCCTGCACCACGACCGGCCGATCCACGTCGCCTGCGACGACTCCGTCGTGCGGATCGTCGGCGCGACCCTGCAGCCGGTACGCCGCAGCCGCGGGTACGCACCGCTTCCGGTGCGCCTCCCGCTCGACGCCGCGCCGTCCCTCGCCGTCGGCGGCGAGCTCAAGACCGCCGTCTGCCTCGCCGACGGTCGCCGTGCATGGATGAGCCAGCACGTGGGAGACACCGAGAACCTCGAGACCCTCGCGATGCTCGACCGCGTCGTCGACACCCTCGCCGAGCTGACCCGGGTCGACGCCGAGGTCGTCGTCGCCGACGCGCACCCGGCGTACCTCTCGCGACGGTGGGCGCTCGAGCGGGCGGCGGCCCGTGGGCTGGAGCCGGTGCTCGTGCAGCACCATCACGCGCACCTCGCGTCGCTCCTCGCCGAGCACCTGGTGGAGCCGGGGGAGCAGGTGCTCGGGATCGTCTTCGACGGCACGGGATTCGGCACCGACGGCACCATCTGGGGCGGCGAGCTGCTGCTCGGCTCCTACGCCGGGGTCGCGCGCGCGGGTCACCTGCGCCCGGTGCGCCTGCCAGGGGGCGACGCCGCGGTGCGACGCCCGGCGCGAACGGCGATGGCGCACCTCGAGGCCGCCGGGGTGGCGTGGGACGCGGGCATCCCGTCGATCGACGCGGCCGGTCCGACGGAGCTCACCGCCATCGCGGGGATGCTGCGAAGCGGGGCCGGCTGCACGCCGACGACGAGCATGGGCCGGCTGTTCGACGCGGTGGCCAGCGTCCTCGGCGTGCGCCAGGACGTCGACCACGAGGGGCAGGCGGCGATGGAGCTCGAGGCGCTGGCCGCCACGCGCGGCGAGGACGTCGACCCGGACGAGTGGCGCTTCGACGTGCGGGACGACGACGGGTCCGTCGTGCTCGACCCAGGTCCGGTCGTGCGTGCGGCCGTCCGCTCGGTGCGCGACGGAGTCAGCGCGGCGACCGCGTCGCGCGGGTTCCACCGTGCGGTCGCGGCGGCCGTGGAGACGGCTGCCGGCCGCGTGCGCGAGACGCACGGGACGACCGTGGTGGGACTCACGGGTGGCGTCTTCCAGAATGCGCTGCTCAGCGAGGACTGCCGAGGCAGACTGGAGCGCCAGGGCTTCCGGGTGCTGGTGCACGAGCTCGTCCCGCCCAACGACGGTGGCCTGGCTCTCGGGCAGGTCGCCGTCGCCGCCGCCGGTGGCGGCGAACGACGACCGACACCTGACCGAACCGCCCCGAACGGAAGGACCGCCTGAGATGTGTCTGGGAGTTCCCGGTCAGGTGACCGCGGTGTGGGAGGCGAACGGCACCCGCTTCGCGACGGCCGACTTCGGCGGGGTGACGAAGGAGATCTGCCTGGCCTACGTGCCCGAGGTCGTCGTCGGCGACTACACGATCGTCCACGTGGGCTTCGCGCTCACCAAGCTCGACGAGAAGTCCGCGCTCGAGACCCTCGAGCTCTTCCGCTCCGTAGGTCTCCTCGACGAGGAGCTGGGCGTCGTCCAGACCCCGCCGACCACCGCGACGGGCTGACCCGGTGCGCTACCTCGACGAGTTCGGCGACCCGGACCTCGCCCGCGCCCTCCTCGACGACATCCGCCGCACCGTGACCCGGCCCTGGGCGCTGATGGAGGTGTGCGGCGGCCAGACGCACACGATCATCCGCAACGGCATCGACCAGCTGCTCCCCGAGCAGGTCACGCTCATCCACGGTCCGGGCTGCCCGGTGTGCGTCACGCCGCTGGAGACCATCGACCGCGCGCTCGAGATCGCCTCGCGGCCCGACGTCATCTTCTGCTCGTTCGGCGACATGCTCCGCGTCCCCGGCTCGGGCCGCGACCTGTTCCGGGTCAAGAGCGACGGCGGCGACGTCCGGATCGTCTACTCGCCGCTCGACGCCGTACGTCTCGCGCAGGAGAACCCGGACAAGCAGGTCGTGTTCTTCGGCATCGGCTTCGAGACCACGGCGCCGGCCAACGCCATGACGGTGAAGATGGCCCGGCAGCTCGGGCTCACGAACTTCTCGCTGCTCGTCTCGCACGTGCTCGTGCCCCCGGCGATCACCGCGCTCATGGAGTCGCCCGTACGACGCGTGCAGGCCTTCCTCGCCGCCGGCCACGTCTGCACGGTCATGGGCATGGGGCAGTACGAGCCGCTGGTGGCGAAGTACCACGTGCCGATCGTCGTCACCGGCTTCGAGCCGCTCGACGTGCTGCAGGGGATCCGGCAGGCGCTCGTGCAGCTCGAGGAGGGCCGCGCCGAGCTGGAGAACGCCTACCCGCGCGCGGTGTCCTTCGAGGGCAACGCCGTGGCCCAGCAGGTCGTGGGCGAGGTCTTCGAGACGTGCGACCGGGCCTGGCGCGGCATCGGCGTCATCCCGAGGTCCGGCTGGCGGCTCGCGCCCGAGTTCGCCGACTTCGACGCCGAGCTGCGCTTCGACGTCACCGGCATCACGACCGAGGAGTCCGGGCTCTGCCGCTCCGGCGAGGTGCTGCAGGGCCTGATCAAGCCGGTCGAGTGCGCCGCCTTCGGCAAGGAGTGCACGCCGCGCTCGCCGCTCGGCGCGCCGATGGTGTCGAGCGAGGGCGCCTGCGCCGCCTACTACCAGTTCCGGCGCCTCGAGCCGCCGGTGCCGTCGGTGACGGCATGACGGGAAGCCGGCACCGCGGAAGGACACGATGAGCGAGCAGGTCGACCTCGAGGGCTGGTCGTGCCCGATGCCGCTGCGCGACCACCCGCAGGTCGTCATGGGGCACGGCGGTGGAGGCGCGCTGTCCTCCGACCTCGTCGAGCACCTGCTGCTGCCGGCCTACGGCGACGACGGCGGCGTGCTCGGGCAGCTCGGTGACGCCGCGGTGCTCGGCATCAACGGCGGACGTATCGCGATGAGCACGGACTCCTTCGTCGTACGGCCGCGGTTCTTCCCCGGGGGAAACGTCGGCGACCTCGCGGTGAACGGGACGGTCAACGACGTCGCCATGACCGGCGCGCGGCCGCTGCACCTCGCCGTCGGCATGGTGCTCGAGGAGGGCCTGCAGCTCGCCGAGCTCGACCTCATCGCCCGCACGATGGGGCGCGCTGCCCGTCGTGCCGGCGTCGGCATCGTCACCGGTGACACCAAGGTCGTCGACTCTGGCCACGGGGACGGCGTCTACATCACGACCACCGGAATCGGGGTCATCGACGAGGGCGTCGACCTCGGGCCCCACCGGGTGCATCCCGGCGACGCCGTGATCGTGTCCGGTCCGATCGCCCTGCACGGCATCGCCGTGATGAGCGTCCGCGAAGGCCTGGAGTTCGGCTCGGAGATCGAGACCGACTGTGCGCCGCTCAACGGGCTCGTCGCGGCCCTGCTCGCGAGCGGGACCGACGTGCACATGCTGCGCGACCCCACGCGAGGCGGCGTCGCGGCGACCCTCAACGAGATCGCGAGGAGCTCGCGCACCGGCGTCGCGATCGAGGAGCGCGCGGTCCCCGTACCCGACGCCGTGCGAGCCGCCTGCGGCTTCCTCGGCCTCGACCCGCTCTACGTCGCCAACGAGGGCAAGCTCGTCGCGTTCGTCGCCGCCGAGCACGCGGAACTCGCGCTCGCCACGATGCACGCGCACGAGTACGGCGTGGGTGCGGTGCGCATCGGCACCGTCGTCGAGGAGCACCCTGGCGTCGTTGTCGCGCGCACCGGCATCGGCGGCACGCGGGTGGTGGACCTGCCGCTCGCGGAGCAGCTCCCGAGGATCTGCTGACGTGCACGAGCTCTCGCTGTGCCAGTCGATCGGCACGATCGTGCGGCGTCACGCCGAGGACCGACGGGTCACCGTCGTGCACCTTCAGGTGGGGCAGCTGCGTCAGGTGGTGCCGGACACGCTGGTCTACTGCTGGGGGATCGTCAACGAGGGTACGACGTGCGAGGGCAGCGTCCTCGACGTCGACCACGTGCCGGCGGCCATCGAGTGCCGCGACTGCGGCGCCACCACCCTGCTCGAGGAGATGCGGATGATGTGCGGTTCCTGCGGCAGCACGGCCGTGGCCGTAACCGCCGGCGAGGAGCTCCTCGTGACCTCGATCGAGCTGCAGGAGGCCTGACATGGGACGTTTCCACCGCCATGACGACGGCACCGAGCACGACCACGACCACGCCGCCGACGGGCACGCGCACGCCCACGACGCCGGTCGCGACGTCGGGGACATGACCGGCTACGAGACCGGCACCGAGCGCGTGCAGGTCCTCGAGGCGATCTTCGACGAGAACGACCGCGTCGCGGCGGCGAACCGCGCCGACTTCGCGGAGCACGGCGTGCGCGTCGTCAACCTGATGTCCTCTCCAGGTGCGGGCAAGACGACCCTGTTGCGCGAGACCCTCGTTCGGCTGCAGGGGAAGTCGCGCGTCGGCATCATCGAGGGCGACATCGAGACGAGCATCGACGCCGACCGGCTCGAGGGCCTCGGTGCCTCCGTCGCGCTCGTGAACACCGGCAACGGGTTCGGTGGCGAGTGCCACCTCGACGCGCCGATGGTCCGCTCGGCGCTCGGCCGGGTGCCGCTCGCCGACATCGACCTGCTGTTCATCGAGAACGTGGGGAACCTCGTGTGCCCGGCCGAGTTCGACGTCGGGGAGAGCGCACGGGCGATGGTCTACTCGCCGACCGAGGGCGAGGAGAAGCCGCTCAAGTACCCGGTGATGTTCCGAACCGCCGACGTCGTCGTGGTCAACAAGATCGACCTGCTGCCGCACCTCGACGTCGACATGAACCTGTTCCGTCGCAACCTCGCCGCGGTGAACCCGCACGCCCGGGTGCTCATGGTGAGCAGCAAGACCGGCGAGGGGGTCGACGCCTGGCTCGACTGGGTCGCAGGCGCCTGACCCCCGGAGGCGGCATCCCTGTGCGCGGCCGAGGAGTGCCCGGCAGCATCAGGTGCGGTCATGCTGCGCGAGGGCCGTCTCGTACCCCAACGTGCCCAGGCGTCCTCGCAGTCGTCCCGGGCTCCGCATCGCGCCCCCTCGGAGATGCGCTCAGGAGACCAGTCGGAGGGTCGCCGGGTAGCGGTAGGCGATTCCCTGGTTGGCCTGGAGACCGCCGATGACGCCCAGCACCATCGAGCCGATGATGACGATGGGCAGGAGCACGAAGCCGATGAGAACGAAGCAGAGCAGGAAGCTGACGATCCCGGCGATGACGACCGTGATGTGGAAGTTCAGCGCTTCCTTGGACTGGTCGGCCACGAACGCGGACCGCTTGCCGAAGACCACCAGGATGAGGATCGGGCCGATGATCGAGAGCACGAAGATCGACAGATGAGCCAGCAACGCCCACAGCCGCTCGTCCGACGGAGACAGCGGCGGCTCGGTGCCCGCGTAAGCCGGATGCCCGTAACCCGGCGGGGGCGGCGGGAAGCCCCCGGGCGGGGCGGCAAAGGGATCGTCGGGCACCTGGTCGCTCACGGTCGCTCCTCGCGTCGCGGACCGTGCCACCGTAGCGCCGCGAGCCGGGACATGACCGTGTCGGACATCTGTGGGCACCCGGCTCCGGCGCAGTTGTGAGGAAGCACACGATGCGCGGGCTCGGGCTCGCGGTCGTGTCAGCGTGGCCGCCACCGCTTCCAGACCGCGGTGGCCGCCGCCCGGGTCTTTCCCTCCCACACCAGCTCGACCTCGCAACGGATCTCCGCTTCGGTGGCCTCCTCCACGTGTGCGGTCAGCTCGACCTCGCTCGCCAGCGGGCTCGGGCGCAGGAATCTCACGTCGAGCCCGGCCGTCACGTAGGGAAGCGCCGCACCGGACGCAGCAGCCCACCCCCGCCGGTCCGCCTCCCACAGCACAGCCGCAGCGCTGTGACAGTCCAGTACCGTGGAGATGATGCCACCGTTGAGGAACCCCAGACCGTTGTCGTGCTCGGGCCACGGAGTGAACGTTGCGATCACCGCGTCCTCGACCGGATAGCTGCGCAGCTGCAGTCCTTTCGCGTTCGCCGGACCGCAGCCGAAGCAGGGCAGGTCCGGATAGAGAAGCTGCTGGATGCTGAGCCGATCCTCGCTGCTAGCTCGTCGCTGATCCACACCGCCAGCCTGACAGGCAGACCGTTCCGAGTCACAACCCTTTCACCAACCCTGGCGAGCTGAGGCGAGTTCCTGTGCGCGCCAGAGGAGCCGGTGCGGCGCCCGCAGCGACGCGCCCGCTCAAGGGTCGAGGCGGTAGCCGAGGCCGGGCTCGGTGATCAGGTGGCGGGGCGAGGACGGGTCGTCCTCGAGCTTGCGGCGCAGCTGGGCCAGGTAGACGCGCAGGTAGTGCGTCTCCTTCTCGTAGCCCGGCCCCCAGACCTCGGTCAGCAGCTGCTGCTGGGGGACGAGCCGCCCGACGTTGCGCGCCAGCACCTCGAGCAGGTGGTACTCGGTCGGGGTGAGCCGCACGTGCGCGCCGTTGCGTGACACGACGCCGGCCGCGAGGTCGATCGTGAAGGTCGACGTCGTCACCACGGGTCCCGTGCCGGACTCGTCGGACTTCCTGCCGCGTCGCGCCGAGGCACGTATTCGTGCCAGCAGCTCGTTCATCTCGAACGGCTTGGTGACGTAGTCGTCGGCGCCGGCGTCGAGGGCGTCGACCTTCTCGTCGCTGGTCGTGCGGGCGGACAGGACGAGCACCGGGACGTCGTTCCAGCCGCGGATGCCGTGCAGCACCTCGATTCCGTCGAGGTCGGGCAGGCCGAGATCCAGCACGACCACGTCGGGGTTCAGCCGGGCCAGCACGTCGAGGGCCTCACGACCGGTTCCCGCGACGCCCACCTCGAACCCGCGTGCGCGCAGGTTGATCGCGAGCGCCCGCGAGAGTGCGGCGTCGTCGTCGACCACGAGGACCCGGGTCACGGCGTCACCGCTGCCGTGCCGTCGTCCTGCTCGGCCGGGGCCAGCGGCAGGGAGAGCACCATCGTGAGCCCCCCTCCCGGCGTGTCCTCGGCCTCCAGCGTCGCACCCACGGCCTCGGCGAGCCCGCGCGCCACGGCGAGGCCCAGCCCGACACCGTTCCCGGCCGGCACGTCGCCGAGGCGCTGGAACGGCTGAAACATGCGGTCGCGATCGTCCTCGGGCACCCCGGGACCCTGGTCGACGATCCGCAGCTGGAGCGACCCGCCCGGTACGACGGCGGCACACAGGCGCACGCGCCGACCGCCGGGGGAGTGGCGCACCGCGTTCTCGACGAGGTTGGCCACGGACCGCTCGAGCAGTCCGGCGTCGGTCACGACCAGCGGGACGGTGTCGTCGGTCTCGTCGTCGACCGCCTCGTCCGGCACGCCGCGCAACGCGCGCTGCAGCACCTCGTCCAGCGACGTCGGCTCCAGCCGCGGTCGCACGGCACCGGTCTGGATCCGGCTCAGGTCGAGCAGGTTCGAGACGAGCGAATCGAGTCGGTCCGCACTGTCGGCGGCGTCGTGGAGCAGCGCGGCACGGTCGGCCTCGGACAGCTGGAGCGCCGGGTCCTCGAGCGTCGTGATCGACGCCTTGATGCCGGCGAGCGGCGTGCGCAGATCGTGCGACACGGCCGCGAGCAGCGCGGTGCGGGTCGCGTCAGACTCGCGGAGCCTGGCGGCGTCGTCTGCCTTGACGGCGAGCCGGTTGCGCTCGAGGACGGCGCCGGCCTGGGCCGCGAACGCGTCGAGGATCCGTCGGTCGCTCGCGGCAAGCGGCGCGCCGGACAGCGCGAGGGTCAGTCCTGGCCCGGCGTCGACCGCGACGTCCGCGCGGTCGGGCGAGGTGGGCGGGTTCTCGCCCGACACCTCGATGATCGACGTCGTGGTCGACCCCGGCACGGTCTCGAACAGAGCGGCGCTCGTCATGCCGAAGGTCTCACGAGCCTGGTCGAGCAGGGCTCGTACGCCGTCGCGCCGGCGCAGCACGCCCGCGGACAGCGAGGCCAGCACGTTGGCCTCCGCGCCGCGCCGCGCGGCCTCCGCGGCGCGAGCAGCACTGCGGTCCACGATCGTCGCCACGACCGCGCCGACGCCGATGAACACGACGATGGCGAAGGCGTTCTCCGGCTTGGCGATGGTGAAGGTGCCGACCGGGGGGACGAAGTAGTAGTTGGCCAGCAGACTCGCCTCGACCGCCGTGACGACCGCCGGGGGCAGCCCGCCCACGAGCGAGGAGAGGACCACGCCGATCAGGTACGCGAGCAGGACCGTGCTCAGCGTCACGGAGTCCCGGATCGGGTGCAGGAGCGCCGTGAGGAGCAGCGGGAGCGCGACAGCCAGGGCCCACGCCCATCTGCTGCGGGCGCCATGGAGCCTGCGAGCCCGGTCCCGCGACCCGCTGAGGGTCGCGACGTCGTGGGTCACGACGTGGACGTCGATGTCGTGCGATTCCCGCACGATGAGGTCGGCGGTGCTCGGCCGCAGGGCCCTGCTCAGGAGTCCACGGCGGGAGACGCCGACCACGACCTGCGTGCCGTTGACCGACCGGGCGAACTCGAGCACCGCCGTCGCGATGTCGTCGCCGACGACCGTGTGGAAGCTGCCGCCGAGGTCCTCGGTGAGCTGGCGCAGCCGGGCGATCGAGTCCGGTCGCGCACCCATCGTGCCGTCGCCGCGGACCACATGGACCGCGGTCAGGTCGCGCCCGGCGGAGCGGCCGGCGATCAGGGCCCCGCGGCGCAGCAGCGCGTCGCCCTCGTCGCCGCCGGTCAGCGCCACGACGATGCGCGTGCGCGCGGCCCACGTGCCCTGGATCCCGTGCTGCTCGCGGTAGCGCTCGAGCCCTTCCTCGACGCGATCCGCGACCCAGAGCAGGGCGAGCTCGCGAAGCGCCGTGAGGTTACCGACGCGGAAGTAGTTGCCGAGCGCGGCGTCGACCTTCTCGGGTGCATAGACGTTGCCGTGCGCCAGCCGTCGGCGTAGCGACTCGGGACTCATGTCGACCAGCTCGAGCTGGTCGGCCGCGCGCACCACGGCGTCGGGCACGGTCTCGCGCTGCTTGACCCCGGTGATCGCCTCGACGACGTCGTTGAGCGACTCGAGGTGCTGGATGTTGACCGTGGACACGACGTCGATCCCCGCCGCGAGCAGCTCGTGGATGTCCTGCCAGCGCTTGGCGTTGCGTGATCCCGGCACGTTGGTGTGCGCGAGCTCGTCGACGAGCGCCACCTCGGGACGTCGCGCCAGGACGGCGTCGACGTCCATCTCCTGGAAGGCCACGCCACGGTGCTCGATGGTCCGCCGCGGCACGGTCTCGAGGTCGGCGAGCATGGCGGCGGTCTGCGGGCGGTTGTGCGTCTCGACGAAGGCGACGACGACGTCGGTGCCGCGAGCGAGGCGCCGGTGCGCCTCGCCCAGCATGGCGTAGGTCTTGCCGACGCCCGGCGCGGCACCGAGGTAGATGCGCAGCCGACCACGACCGGAGGGAGCGACGTCGTCGACGTCAGTCCCTCCGAGCGTCGTGGGGTTCACCGTCACCTCATCTGCTCCAACGCGAGGTTCAGCTCCAGCACGTTGACCCGAGGCTCGCCGATGAAGCCGAGCGTACGCCCGGTGGTGTGCTCGTCCACGAGCCTGGTCACGACCTCGACGCTGAGGTTGCGCGCCTTGGCCACCGAGGCGATCTGCGCGGCGGCGTACTCCGGGCTGATGTCCGGGTCGAGCCCGCTCCCGCTCGCGGTGACGGCGTCGGCCGGCACGGCGCTGGGGGCGATCCCGAGCGCGGTCGCGGCGTCGGCCTTGCGCTGCGTGACGGCGTCGACGAGGTCCTTGTTGTCGGCCGCGAGGTTCGAGCCGCTGCTCGACAGGGCGTCGTACCCCTTCCCGGCCGCTGACGGCCGCGGGTGGAACCACTGCGGTCCCTGAAAGTCCTGCCCGATGAGGGAGGAGCCGACGACGGTGCCCGAGGCGGCGGTGACGAACGACCCGTCGGCGCGCGAGGGCACGATCCGGCCGACCGCCCAGAGGGCGGCGGGGTAGACGATGCCGAGCAGGACCGTCATGACGACGAGGAGCCGCAGCGCGACGCCGGCCTGGCGCATGGTGGTGGACATGTCAGCCGATCCCGGGGATGTGGGAGATGAACAGGTCGAGGAGCTTGATGCCGACGAAGGGCACGATGATGCCGCCGAGGCCATAGATCCACAGGTTGCGCGAGAGCAGCTGTGCGGCGCTCGACGGGCGGTAGCGCACGCCCCGGAGGGCGAGCGGGATGAGCGCCACGATGATGAGCGCGTTGAACACGACGGCGGACAGGATCGCCGAGCTCGGGCTGGCCAGGTGCATCACGTTGAGCGTCTGGAGCCCCGGGTAGGACGCCACGAACATCGCGGGGATGATCGCGAAGTACTTCGCGATGTCGTTGGCTACTGAAAACGTCGTGAGCGCCCCGCGCGTGATGAGCAGTTGCTTGCCGATCTCGACGATGTCGATGAGCTTCGTCGGGTTCGAGTCGAGGTCGACCATGTTGCCGGCCTCCTTCGCGGCAGACGTGCCCGTGTTCATCGCGACGCCGACGTCGGCCTGGGCCAGGGCCGGTGCGTCGTTCGTGCCGTCACCGGTCATCGCGACGAGGCGACCGCCCTCCTGCTCCTTCCTGATGAGCGCCATCTTGTCCTCGGGGGTGGCTTCGGCGAGGAAGTCATCGACGCCGGCCTCGTCGGCGATCGCCCGTGCGGTCATCGGGTTGTCGCCGGTGATCATCACGGTGCGGATGCCCATGCGACGCAGCTCGTCGAACCTCTCGCGGATGCCCGCCTTGACGACGTCCTTGAGGTGGACGACGCCGAGAACCCGGTCTCCCTCGGACACCACGAGCGGTGTCCCGCCGGCCGCCGCGATGGCGTCGACCATCGCCGACACCTCGACCGGCGTGTGGCCGCCGAGCGCCGCCACGTGGGCGAGAACCGCCCCGGCCGCGCCCTTGCGCACCGAGCGCCCGTCGATGTCGACGCCGCTCATCCGGGTCTGTGCCGTGAACGGCACCCACTCCGCGTGGGCCAGAGCGCCCTCCTCGCGGGCCCGGAGTCCGTAGACGTCCTTGCACAGCACGACGATCGAACGACCCTCGGGCGTCTCGTCGGCCAGGCTGGACAGCTGCGCCGCCTCGGCCAGCTGGTCCGGCTCCACCCCCGGAGCGGGGAGCAGCTCGACGGCCTGCCGGTTGCCGAGCGTGATCGTGCCGGTCTTGTCGAGCAGCAGTGTCGACACGTCGCCCGCAGCCTCCACGGCGCGGCCGGACATCGCGAGCACGTTGCGTTGCACGAGCCGGTCCATGCCGGCGATGCCGATGGCGGAGAGCAGGGCACCGATCGTCGTCGGGATGAGGCAGACGAGCAGGGCGACGAGCACGATCACCGACTGGGCGGCACCCGAGTACGACGCCAGGGGCTGCAGCGTCATGACGACGAGCAGGAAGATGATCGTGAGCGAGGCGAGCAGGATGTTGAGGGCGATCTCGTTCGGCGTCTTCTGCCGGCTGGCACCCTCGACGAGCGCGATCATCCGGTCGATGAACGTCTTGCCGGGCTCTGCGGTGATCTTGATGACGATCCGGTCCGAGAGCACCTTCGTGCCGCCGGTCACCGCGCTGCGGTCACCGCCGGATTCGCGGATGACGGGCGCGGACTCGCCGGTGATGGCCGACTCGTCCACGCTGGCGACCCCGTCGACGACGTCGCCGTCGCCCGGGATGAGGTCGCCGGCCTCGCACACGACGAGGTCACCGAGGCGGAGCTCGGTCGCCGGCACCGACGTCTCGACGTCGCCGACGAGCCGACGGGCCGTGGTGTCGCGCCGGGTGGCACGCAGCGTGGCGGCCTGCGCCCGGCCTCGACCCTCGGCGACGGCCTCGGCGAGGTTCGCGAAGATCACGGTGAGCCAGAGCCAGACGGTGATGGACCAGGCGAACACGCTCGGCTCGATGATCGCGGACACCGTCGTGAGCACGGCGCCGACGAGCACCACGAACATGACCGGCGAGCGCCACATGAGCCGCGGGTCGATCTTGCGGACGGCGGTCGGCAGGGAGGTGAGCAGCGACCGGGCGTCGAAGGCTCCGGTGGTGACCCGGTGCTCCGCGGCCGGTGCGGCCGGGGTGGAGACGGTCATGACAGTCCCTCCGCGAGGGGTCCGAGGGCGAGGGCGGGCACGAAGGTCAGGCCGGCCACGATGAGGACGACGCCGGCGACGAGCAGCACGAACTGCGGCCGGTGGGTGGGCAGGGTGCCGGCGTTGGCCGGGACCTTGCCCTGCTGGGCCAGCGAGCCGGCCAGGGCGAGGACGAAGCAGATCGGCAGGAGCCGGCCGAGGGCCATCGCGACCGCCAGCGCGACGTTGTAGAAGTCGGTGTTGGCGCCAAGACCGGCGAAGGCCGACCCGTTGTTGTTGGCCGCCGACGCGAAGCCGTAGAAGACCTCGGACAGCCCGTGCGCCCCGGGGTTGAAGATCGACGCGCGCCCGGTGTCGGTGGCCATCGCGACGCCGAGCCCGATGAGGACGACGGACGGTGTCGTGAGGATGTACAGCGACACGAGCTTCATCTCGCGGGCACCGATCTTCTTCCCGAGGTACTCCGGTGTCCGGCCGACCATGAGTCCGGCGACGAACACCGCCACGAGGGCGGCGATCAGCATGCCGTAGAGACCCGATCCGGTGCCGCCCGGCGTCACCTCGCCGAGCACCATGTTGAGGATCGCCAGGCCGCCGCCGAACGCCGTGAACGAGTCGTGCATGGCGTCGACGGCACCGGTCGAGGTTGAGGTGGTCGCGGAGGCGAAGACCGCCGACATCGGGACTCCGAAGCGGACCTCCTTGCCCTCCATCGCCGCACCCGCGAGCTGCAGCGCCGGCCCCTGGTGGGCGAGCTCGGCCCAGACGAGGAACGCGGTGCTCGTCGCCCAGATGCCCGCCATCACCGCGAGGATCGCCCTGCCCTGGCGCAGGTCGCCCACGAGGCGGCCGAAGGTGCGCGGCAGGCTGAACGGGATCACCAGCAGCAGGAAGATCTGCAGCAGGTTCGTGAACCCGTTGGGGTTCTCGAACGGGTGGGCCGAGTTCGCGTTGTAGAACCCGCCGCCGTTCGTGCCGAGCTCCTTGATCACCTCCTGGCTGGCCACCGGGCCACCGGGGATGGTCTGGCCGGCGCCGCCGAGGGTCGTGAGGGCGGTGTCGCCGTTGAAGTTCTGGACGACGCCGTTGAGGATCAGCACGACGCCGAACACGACGGCCAGCGGGAGCAGCACCCGGATCGTGATGCGGGTGAGGTCGACCCAGAAGTTGCCGAGCCGGTCGCTGTGCGTGCGCGCGAAGCCGCGCACGAGAGCGATGGCGACCGCGATGCCGACAGCGGCCGACAGGAAGTTCTGCACTGCGAGGCCGGCCATCTGCGCGGTGTAGCCGAGAGCGGCCTCACCGGAGTAGGACTGCCAGTTCGTGTTGGTGACGAAGCTGACGGCGGTGTTGAGCGCCTGCAGCGAGGGCATCCCCTCACGTCCGAGCGAGTACGGCAGCACGGCCTGCAGCCGCAGGATCCCGTAGAGAAGGACCATCGACATCAGGGAGAACGCGATCACTGCGCGGAGGTAGACCGACCAGCGCTGGTCTGCGTCGGGGTCGACGCCGAACGCCCGGTAGGCCAGGCGCTCAGGACGGGTGTGGCGAGGCGACTGCATGGTGCGGGCCATGTAGTCCCCGAGCGGTCGGTGCGCCGCGGCGAGCGCGACGACGAGCGCGAGGATCTGGAGGAGTGCGGCGTAGGTGGGGGTCACGTGAGGTCAGAACTCCTCGGCGCGCACGAGCGCGATGACGAGGTACACGAGCAGGGCCATGCCGGCGACCAGTGCGACGACCCCGAGCGCGTTCACAACCGCTCCAGACCACGGACGACGACCAGCAGGACGGCGGCCAGCGCGACGAGCACGACCGCCACTGTGAGCTCAGCCATGACGCTCCCTTTCGATGTGCGCCGGACCTCGGCGCCGGTCCCATACGACACCCGTGACGGACTCGTTGCGGGCGCGCTGACGGCGTCCTGACGCGACGGGGCCCGCTCTTGACGGCTTCTTGACGTCGGGGTCCCGGACGCGGCTCGCGCGGGTCACCGGGCTTGAGCGCGCGTCCGCGACCGCGTGTTAGGGAACCGTCAAGATCGGGCTCCTGCCGTCAGGATCGCGTCAGCACGCGCTGACTCCGCGCCGGCCGCGGTGTGGGCTGGACGCGTGAGTCCCACCAGTCCTGACGGCTTCGGCTGGGCGGACCTGCGCCGGGCGGAGGGCGACCCCCGCCCGCCAGGGCCGCTCGTCGTGTCCGTGGCGTTCGGCCTCCTGCTGGCCTGGGTGGCCGTCGGGTCGCTGTTCGACCTGGGTCGCGCCGTCCTCGTGGTCGGCGTGCTGGTGATCGCGACCGTGTCGGCCTGGTGGCTGACCGTGCCGGCGGCGGTCGGGCTCGGCGTCATGGCCTTCCTGTTCATCGACGGCTTCGTCCAGGACACCATGGGCCAGCTGGCCTGGGACGGGACCCACGACCTCCTCATCCTGCTCGCGTGCCTGGTGCTGCCCGCCATGTCCGCCGAGCTGGGCTTCGAGCTCCTCAGCGAACGCCTCGGTCGTCGTCCGCCGCCGAACGTCGGGCACCGCGAGCACACCGACATGGAAGGTGACGTCGGGTCGCGCGGGTCGTAGGCCCGCAGACGTCTACGTCAAGCAGAGGAACGACTCACCAGCACCGATTGGAACGCCGATGTCCGCCGCCTCGTGGAACGTCAACGAGACCAGCCCCATCCCGCTCGGCTCGCCCGACACAGGTCCGGAGGCGCTGGGCTACCGGCTCAAGCGACGGCTGCTCGGCAAGCCGATCACCAGCGACCAGATCAAGCACGAGCGGCTGTCGAAGTTCCTCGCCCTCGGTGTGCTGTCCTCCGACTGCATCTCGTCCTCGGCGTACGGCACCGAGGAGATGCTCATCGTCCTGCTGCCGGCGTTCGCCGTCGCCGGGTTCACCATCCTGCTGCCGCTGACCGCCGTCATCATCGCCGTGCTGGTTCTGGTGACCCTCTCCTACCGCGACGTCGTCATGGTCTACACCAAGACAGGCGGGTCCTACGTCGTGGCCCGCGAGAACTTCGGCCCGCTGGTGGCGCAGGTCGCGGCGGTCGCGCTCATGCTCGACTACATCGTCACCGTTGCCGTCCAAGGCGCGGCCGGCACCTACGCGCTGGCATCAGCGGTGCCAGCACTCGCGCACTACCAGCTCGAGATCACGATCCTCGTCGTGCTGATCCTGTGCTACGGGAACTTGCGCGGCATCCGTGAGGCAGGGCGCGCGTTCGCCTTCCCGACCTACTTCTTCGCCGGATCCATGTTCGTCGTCATCGCGATCGGGATCGTCCGCGAGTTCCTCGGAGACCTCCCGCCGTACCCTCTGGACCAGCCCAACGGCGTCGGGTTCGGCAACGGCACCCAGATGGTCTGGTGGTTGGGCCTCTACTTCCTGCTCCAGGCGTTCGCCAACGGAGGGTCCTCGCTCACCGGTCTGGAGGCGATCTCCAACGGCGTGAGCGTCTTCCACAAGCCGGAGGGCCTCAACGCGCGCAAGACGCTGGTCACCATGAGCGCCATCCTCGGCACCATCGTCCTCGGGGTGTCCTGGCTCGCGCACGAGACCAGGGCCCAGCCCAACATCGGGGGGACGCCAACGGTGATCTCCCAGGTCGCGAGCGCGGTGCTCGGCAACGCGTGGTACGGGCATGCGATGTTCCTCGTCGTCCAGCTCGCCACCATGCTGATCCTCTACACCGGTGCGAACACCCCCTTCAACGGCTTCCCCTTCCTCGCCAGCTTCGTGGCGGAGGACCAGTTCCTCCCGCAGCAGCTGACCCGCCGCGGTCACCGGCTCGCCTTCTCCAACGGCATCATCGTTCTGACGGTGGTGTCGCTGGCACTTCTCATCGGCACCGACGCGCAGGTCGACAAGCTGGTCGCGTTCTATGCCATCGGGGTCTTCACCGGGTTCACCTTGGCCGGGTTCGGCATGGCGAAGTACTTCCGCACGCATCCCGACGGGCCTCGCCGCAGCAAGATCTGGCTCAACACGGCGTCGGGCACCGTCAGCGCCATCGTCGTCGTCGTGTTCGCGGTCGTGAAGTTCACCGAGGGCGCTTGGCTCGTGCTCATCCTGTTCCCGCTCGGCGTGTTCGGTCTCTTCCGACTCAACCGGCAGTACCGGCTCGAGGCCGAGACGCTGCGCGTCGTGGCGCCCGAGGTGGGGGCTGCGAAGATCTCCCGGCACAGTGTCATCGTCCTCGTCGACAGCGCCGACCTCGCCACGATCGCGGCGGTGCGCTACGCCTCGAGCCTCGGCTCGGCGTCGCTGCGAGCCGTGCACTTCATCCTGGACGAGGCCCGGGCCGACGAGCTGATGCAGGCCTGGTCGAGCCAGGCGGCGCTCGCGCGCGTCCCGCTCGACCTGATCCACTGCCGGGATCGGCGGCTGACCCGAGCCGTGCGCGAGCTCGCCGCCCTCGAGACGTCCGACCCCACCACTGAGCTGACGTTCCTGCTGCCCCGAAGGACCTACGCGCGCTTCCTCGGGCGGATCCTGCACGACCACACGGCCGACGACATCGCGCGGGCCATCAGCCAGCAACCGCGCGTGGTCGCGACGGTGGTGCCGTTCGACGTCAACGGCCTGATCGAACGGCGCCGGCGCAACGAGGCGGCCATCGCGGCGCACGCCGCTGCCGCCTCTCGCCCGCTGACGGTGACGATGACGACGCAGGAGCCCGCGTCGGCGGCCGAGTGGGACCGTGACGACACCCAGGCGGTGATCCACAACAAGAGCGACGCGTCCGACGTGACCCGCGTCGCGGACCTCACGTGGCGGGAGCGGGCTGTCGTGAAAGGTCAGGTGCGCGCGGTCCGGCTGACGGCTGTCGCCCAGTCGCCGTCGCTCGAGGTCGAGCTCTGGGACGAGTCCGGTGGGGTCATCCTCGTCTTCTACGGCCGCCGCCACATCCCCGGCGTCAAGGCCGGCGCACGGCTCACCGCGGTCGGGACGATCAGCGACCGCAACGGCAAGCTCGCCATCGCCAACCCCGTCTACCGGCTCGAGCCGACCGAGTAGCTCGTCCCCCTCCGGCCTCGACCACGTCGATCTGGGCCGGCCCTTGGAGCGACCCGCGACGTCGTGGGAATCGCCTCGTCGGCGGGCAATGCCACGTGGCAGCGGACTAGCGTGGGGAGCAGGTCCAGACTGACCGTGCTCCAGAGCCCACCCGAGCGCCGGGGCGCGTGCCTTGAGTGTGGGAGGCGGCGCCATGAAGTTGGTCTTCGTCAATCCTGAGCGGTGCATCGGCTGCCTGCAGTGCGAGTTCGCCTGCGCCGTCGAGCACTCGTCGTCCAAGAGCGGGACCACGGCCTGGGCGGAGGAACCGGTCCCGCGGTCCCGGGTCCACGTCGACCCGGGACCCGTGATGGGGACGTCGTACCCGAGCCGGTGCCGTCACTGCGACCCGGCCCCCTGCCAGCAGGTGTGCCCCACGTCGGCCATCACCCGGGACGTCGAGCAGGACCTCGTGCTCGTGGATCCCGAGACCTGCATCAGCTGCGCCATGTGCGCGATGGTCTGCCCGTTCGACGCCCTGACGTTCCATCCCGTGGGGGTCGGGGCTCAGATGCGGACCGTCGCCGTCAAGTGCGACGGGTGCATCGATCGCGTCCGGCGCGGGGAGACCCCCGCCTGCGTCGAGGCCTGCAAGGTCGGGGCGCTCGTCTTCGGTGAGCTCAACGACCTGGTGGCGGAGGGCCGCCTGCGCGGCTCGGGCGCGGTCCTGGCCGCCGTGACGGCCGCGGAGGCGGGCGAGGACGCGGTCGCCGAGGGGCCGGTGGCGACCTGGCGGTCCTGGGGCGCAGCAGCGTCACGCGTGGAGTCGGCGGCAACAACGGTCGGAGGAGGCTCACGATGAGCACTCGGGAGTTCAGGGACGTGCGCGCGTTGAGCATCGCTCCGGACGCGCAGCAGATGATCGAGGTGGCGCGGTCGGAAGGGATCGAGACGGTGTGGGACCGTCTGGCCGCTCAGCAGCCGCAGTGCGGCTACTGCGCGCTGGGCGTCAGCTGCCGCAACTGCGCCATGGGCCCGTGCCGGATCGACCCGTTCGGGGCCGGCCCCCAGAAGGGCGTCTGCGGCGCCGACGCCGACGTCATCGTGGCCCGCAACCTCGGCCGGACCATCGCGGCCGGGTCGTCGGCGCACTCCGACCACGGCCGCGACATCCTCGAGGTGTTCGCCGCCACTGCGCACGGCGAGACCACCGGCTACCGGATCACCGACGAGGCCAAGCTGATGCGCCTGGCCGCGGAGCTCGGTATCGCGACCGAGAGTCGCACGACGACGGCGGTGGCCGTCGAGCTCGCCGACCTGCTCATGGAGAACTACGGAACCCGTCGGGCCGCGCTGTCGTTCGTCGAGCGCACGCCGAAGGTGCGGCAGGACCTCTGGGACACCCTCGGGGTGACGCCGCGGGGGATCGACCGCGAGAGCGTCGAGATGCTGCACCGCACGCACATGGGCGTCGACAACGACTACGTCAACATCCTGCTGCACGGACTGCGCACGAGCCTCGCCGACGGCTGGGGCGGCTCGATGATCGCGACCGAGCTCTCCGACGTCATGTTCGGTACGCCGACGCCGGTCGTCTCCACCGTGAACCTGGGGACTCTCAAGCCGGACATGGTGAACATCGCCCTGCACGGCCACAACCCGATGCTGTCCGACGTCATCGTCCAGGCCGCCGAGGACCCCGAGCTGATCGCGCGGGCGCACGAGCTGGGTGCGGCGGGGATCAACCTGGTCGGCCTGTGCTGCACCGGCAACGAGCTGCTGATGCGCCGTGGCGTCCCGATGGCGGGCAACCACCTCATGCAGGAGCTGGCCATCACGACCGGCGCGCTCGAGGCCATGGTCGTCGACTACCAGTGCATCATGCCGTCGGTCACCGACGTCGCGAAGTGCTACCACACGGTCGTCATCTCGACGTCGGACAAGGCCAAGTTCCCTGGCGCCGTGCACATGTCGTTCGACCCGAGCCGTGGGATGGAGATCGGCAAGGACATCGTCCGTCGTGGCGTCGAAGCGTTTGCGGACCGCAACCCGAGCCGGGTCCGGATCCCCGTCGAGCCGGTGCAGCTCATGGCCGGCTTCTCGGTCGAGGCCATTCTCGGCGCGCTCGGCGGCACACCCGCCCCGCTGGTCGAGGCCATCGCCGACGGTCGGATCCGCGGTGCCGTGGGCGTCGTCGGATGCAACAACCCCAAGCTGACCCAGGACTACGGGCACGTGACTCTGACCAGGCGCCTGATCGAGAACGACATCCTCGTGCTCGTGACGGGGTGCTCGGCCGTGGCGAACGGCAAGGCCGGCCAGATGATGCCGGCGGCGGCCGCGATGGCCGGGCCGGGGCTGCGCGCGACCTGCGAGGCGCTGGGGATCCCGCCGGTGCTGCACATGGGGTCGTGCGTGGACAACACGCGGATCCTGGTGCTCGCCGCCGCGTTGGCGAACCACCTCGGGGTGGACATCAGCCAGCTCCCGCTGGCCGGGGCCGCTCCCGAGTGGTACTCCGAGAAGGCCGTGGCCATCGGCACCTACGTCGTGGCCAGCGGCATCACCACCGTGCTCGGGGTGGAACCGCCGATCTTCGGCAGCCGCAACGTCACCGGACTGCTCGCCGGTGGCCTCGACGACGTGGTCGGGGCGAAGTTCGCGGTGGAGGCCGACCCGGAGAAGGCCGCGGTGATCATCCGTCGGCACATCGAGGCCAAGCGTGCGGCGCTCGGGCTGCCGGCACTGGACCTCGATGCGATCACGGCCGCGGTGGCGACGGCATGAGCGTGAGCCCCCGCGCCCCCGTCCGGGTCGTCATCACGGGGAAGGGCGGTGTCGGGAAGACGACCCTCACCGCCCTGCTGGCGCGCCAGCTGGCCGGCCGCGGACGGCGGGTGCTGGCCGTCGACGCCGATGCGCAGATGAACCTCGCCCGCACCCTCGGGTTCTCGGCCGCAGCGGCAGCGGCGATCTCGCCGCTGTCGCACGCGGGCGACTACGTCGAGGAGACCGTCGGCGCCCGTCCCGGTGGCGACGGCTCGATGCTGCGGCTGAACCCGGACGTGTCCGACGCCGTCGCCCGTTTCGGCGTGGACGGACCGGACGGCGTGCGGCTCCTCGTGATGGGAGGCCTGCGACAGGCGGGCGGCGGGTGCCTCTGCCCGGAGAACTCGCTGCTGACCGCCGCGGTCGCGGCCGTCGGGCGGGACGACGCGGACGTGGTCCTGATGGACACCCAGGCCGGCGTCGAGCACTTCGGGCGCGCGCTCGCGCGCGGGTTCGACGAGGCGGTCGTGGTCACCGACGCGACCGCCAACGCGGTCACCGTGGCCGTGCAGACCGCCCGCCTCGCCGCGGACCTCGGTATCCCGCGGATCACCCTGCTGGTCAACCGGGTGCGGACCCCGCACGACACCGACCGGGTGTCGCGCCTCGTCGCCGACGAGGGCGGGTTCCCGTTCGACGCGGTCCGTTCGGTGCCCTGGGACGGCGCCGTGCTCGACGCCGATCCCTCGGTCGGACCGCTGCTGCGTGGCGGGACGCCGTTCACGCAGGCCACGAGCCTGCTCGCCGACCACTGGCTGGCACGGGCGATGGAGGTGGCGCGATGAGGACCGTGATCATCGGGACGGGGCCGGCGGGCATCACGACCGCCGAGACGATCCGTCGCTTCGACCCCGAGGCCGGGCTCGTGCTGCTCAGCACCGAGCACTGGGCCCCCTACTCACCCCCGGCGATGGCCGACCACTTCCTCACCGGCCGACGCGAGCCGCTGTTCTGGAAGGGCGAGGACGTCGCCGAGCGGCTCGGCGCCGAGGAGCTGCGCGGGGTTCGCGTCACCGAGGTGGCACCGGCGGCTCACGAGGTGACCCTGTCCGACGGTCGCAAGCTCGGTTACGACTCCCTCGTGCTGGCGTCGGGGAGCCGGCTGCACGCACCTCTGCCCGGCAGCGACCTGGCGGGGATCCACGACTTCAAGTCCCTCGACGCCGCCGAGCAGATGATCGCGCAGGTGCGCACCGGCGACGTGCGCAGCGTCGTCATCGTGGGGTGCGGGTTCATCGGCGTGGAGCTCGCCCTGCTGCTCAGCGACCTCGGCGTCACGGTGACCGTGCTCGGCCGCCGTGGCTGGGTCATGCCGCGCATGCTCGACCCGGACACCGCCGCGGTCGCCGAGCGGGCGATCCGGGCGCGCGGCGTGGACCTGCGTCTCGGTGTCGCGGCGGCGGCCTTCGTCGGCGACGACACCGTGGCCGGCGTCGAGATGGCGGACGGCACCGTGCTCACAGCTGACGCCTACGTCGCGGCGACGGGGGTCAAGCCGCACGTCGAGTACCTCGGCGGTTCAGGGATCGGCGTGGACTGGGGGGTTCACGTGGACGACCGGATGCGCACCGACGCACCCGACGTCTACGCGGCCGGCGACGTCGCCGAGGCGGCCGACCGGATGACCGGTGAGCGCTTCGTGCACGCGATCTTCCCGAACGCGGTCGCCCAGGGCGAGGTGGTCGCGCGGAACATCGTCGGCATCGACACGGCGTACGCCGGGGCGGAGTCGATGAACAGCCTCAAGCACCTGGGCATCCCCATCGTGTCGATCGGTGCGATGGCCGGCGACGACGTGCTGCGGTGGCAGGACGGCCAGGCGATGCGCACGGTCTGGTTGACCGCAGGTCGCATCGTCGGTTGCCGGCTGGCCGGCGAGATCGCGGGTGCCGGCTTCTACCGCGCCCTGATGCTGCGCGGCGACGACGTGCGTCACTTCGGCAGGCGGCTGGTCGGTCCGTCGTTCGGGCCGGGCGCCGTCGCGCTCCCCACGGTCCTCCCCGGCATCTCCGGGTGGCCGCGCGTCGCGTAGCAGGACGAACGGGGGACGGCCTCCCCGTTCGCCGGAATGGTCGGATCTCAGCTCTGTCCCGACGAGCCCTTGACCACGTACGTGACGGCAGAGACCACGTCGGCGGGCGTCCAGGTGGGATCGGCGGGCGCGCTCTCGTTGTGGTGGCCGTCCTCGTTGAGGAACGCCTGCATCGACGAGGGCACCGCCGAGGGATCGGAGACCTTCGGCGTGCCGTCGACGAGCCAGCGCTCGTGGCCGTCGGGTCCGATGACGATGACGACGTCCTGGTGATCCACGTCGTAGGTCAGGGGGACCCCGGTCAGCCAGTCCTTGGGCGGGGGAGCCGCGGTCGTCGACGACTTCTCGTACCCGACGCCGAAGGACTTCCACAGCGCCGCGATGTCCGCGGTCGTGCCGGTGAGCAGGGACCAGCCGGGCTTGGCACCGTAGAGCTTCTGGTACGCAGCCAGTCGCTGGGGCGTGTCACGTTCGGGATCGACGGTGGTCTCGAGGATCCGGACGTCGCCGGAGAGATGCGTGGCATCGAGCGCGTCGGAGACCTCCCTCACGTTGGCGCTCGTCAGAGGGCAGACCTCCTGGCACAGGGTGAGGAAGTCGACGAGCACGACGGTCGTGCCGTGCAGCGAGGCCAGGGTGACCGTGCGGCCGGCCTGGTCGACGAGCGGGATCGCCGCCGTCGCCGTCGGCACGGCCACGTCGAGCGTCGTCCCGTTGGCCGGCGTGGGCACCGGGGGCGCAGCAGCGGGGGCAGCGGCCGAGCAACCGGCCAGGCCCAGGACGACCGCCGAGACCAGACCCAGCAGGCGTTGGCGGGGAGCCGCCTGGCGCGGGGTGTGATGGTCCCGCGCCCGATCCGGTGGGGTGCGCGACGCGGACATGCGGTGACACTACGACGGCCAGGTACGCTGCGGCGGTGCTGCCCCGGGTCCGGTCACGAGTCGTGACCATCGCCGTGGCGTGCACCGTGCTCGCCGGGTGCGCTGCGGCGGCCGACGGCGGCAGTCGCGTCACGGGTTCCGTCCCCGGCGATCCCTCGGGTTCCGGTGTCGGCGTCACCGCCTACCCGGTCGGACAGCGCCCGACCATCCCGGACCTGTCGGGGCCCACGCTCGACGGCGGCTCGCTCGCGCTGACGAGCCTGCGCGGAAAGGTCGTGGTGCTCAACGTCTGGGCGTCCTGGTGCGAGCCGTGCCGGGCGGAGTCCCCGGTCCTGGCCCGGGTCGCCCGCGACACGGCGTCCGCGGGCGTGAGCTTCGTCGGGGTGGACGAGCAGGATCGACCGGAACCGGCTCGCACGTTCGCGGCCTCGGCGGGAACGACGTATCAGCACCTGGTGGACGCCGACGGGAAGCTGCTCGCGAGCCTACGGCTGGTCCCGAGCTCAGGGATCCCCAGCACCCTGGTGATCGACCGCACCGGGCATGTCGCGGCTCGCGTCATCGGGCCTGTCGATGCGACGACGTTCGAGGTGCTGGTCACCGCCGTCGTCGGCACGGGCGCCTCGTCGCCCGCGCCCTGAGCGGCGCGTCCGCGCGACGCACGGGGGCACGCTTCCGCGCGTTCTCACGCGTCGACGGCATCGACGGCCTACGCTCGGCGCCGACCCCGCTGCCCCGGCATCGGGCTCGGGAGGCGGTGACAGTGGTAGCGATCACGCCGGCAGGCACGCACGAGGGCCGACTCACGCGGACGGTCCGGGCCTACGTCGCGCTCATGAAGCCGCGGATCATCGAGCTTCTCCTCGTGACCACGCTGCCGGCGATGGTCCTTGCGGCGGGCGGCCTGCCCTCGCTCCGGCTCACGGCGGCGACGCTGGTCGGAGGCACTCTCGCCGCGGGCAGCGCCAACGCCTTGAACTGCTTCATCGACCGCGACATCGATGCCCTGATGCGGCGTACGGCGATGCGCCCGTTGGCGGTCGGCGGGGATGAGCGGGCCGTCTCGCCCCGGTCCGCCCTCGTGTTCGGCATCATGCTCGGTCTGGTCTCGACCGCGTTGCTGTGGGTCACGACGAACGCGCTCACGACGTGGCTTACCGTCGCCGCGATCGTGCTCTACGTGGTGGGGTACTCGCTCGGGCTCAAGCGACGTACGTCGCAGAACATCGTGTGGGGCGGGACGGCGGGCTGCATGCCGGTCCTGATCGGGTGGGCCGCGGTCACCGATGCCCTCTCGTGGTCCGCGTGGCTGCTGTTCCTGGTGGTGTTCTTCTGGACCCCACCGCACTTCTGGGCGCTCGCGATGAGGTTCCGCGAGGACTACGCCGCGGCTGGTGTGCCCATGCTGCCGGTGGTCGCCTCGCCGCGCCGCGTGACTGCCCACATGCTCGCGCACTCCTGGGCGATGGTCGGCGCTTCGCTCCTGCTCGTGCCGGTGGCGCGGATGGGCATCCTCTACGCCGTCTCCGCGACGCTGCTCGGAGCGCTGTTCCTGCGCGAGGTGTTCGCCCTGCGTCGGCGTGTCCTCGCCGACGCCGACCCGCGGTCGATGCGTCTGTTCCACTGGTCGATCAGCTACCTCAGCCTGCTGTCGCTCGCCGTGATCGTCGACGTGGTGGCGCACGTCCCGCTGTAGGCCGTCAGACCGTCAGGCCGTCAGGCCGTCAGACGACCGGCCGCGATGGCGACGTCGATCCGTTTGGCCTTGTGCTCCTCTGACTTCATCCACTCCCACACCGCGACGCTGATCCACAGCGCGTCGAAGATCATGGCCGACGACCACATGAGGGCACCTCCCACCCGCTGGTCGGCGAGTGCCGTGGAAGGTCCCCAGGGTCGGTCCTCCACGCCCGAGTAGAAGGGGTAGAGGACGGCACCGGCCGTGTAGATCGCGAAGCCGACCATGACCTCGGGAAGCATCATGAGGAACAGCGACACGACCTTGGCGAAGGGTGCCATGGCGGAGGCGCCGGGACTCGTGCCGAGCAGCGGGTAGAAGTACAGCAACCCGGCTCCGAGATAGAGCGGGTGCTCGACGTAGTTGTGGATTCCCTCGTGCTCGAGCGCGTACTCGAAGAAGCCGGTGAAGTGGGTTCCGACCAGGACCGCGGCGAAGATCATCCACGAGACGACCGGGTGGGTGAGGAAGCGCACGACATGGCTGTGCAGCACCGGCAGGACGACCCGCTGTCGAAACGAGCGGCTCGAGGACCGCAGCACCAGCAGGACGGGCTCGCCGAGCAGCAGGAGCGGGGCCGCGAGCATCATGAGCAGGATGTGCTGGGTCATGTGGGCCCAGAAGAACGTGTCGTCGAGGCTGCCGAACGGTCCCAGGGTGCTGACCAGGACGACGCCGATGCCGGCGACGAAGAAGGCCGAATGACGCGCCCGCCACGGCTGCGTCGGATGCCATCGGGTGACCGACCGCGCCGTCGCGAGGTAGGCCGCGGTCACCGCGACGAGGACGACGAGCAGCGGGAGGTCGAGGGACCAGGTCGTCACGAGCTCCCAGACGTGTCCCACGCGGCGCAGGCTAGACCCGGGCGGCGGTCCACGGGGTCGAATCCGCCGCCAGGCCGAGGACCGAGTCGCAACCGTGAGGTCGACATGGGCCGCGGACCGGCTCCTTCCGCCTAGCATCCGCCTCATGGGGAGCATGGCGCCGGGTGGCAACACGGCACTGGCGGGCGCGCTGTACTCGGCCCTGCTGTGGCAGCTCGCGCTCCTCGTCGCTGTCAGCGCCGTCGTGACGTCGGTCGTCCTCCTGCGCCGTGGGGTCCAGCGATCGTCGGCGCCGACGGTCCCGGAGCCACGGGGCAGGCGCGTCCTGCGGATCTCCCTCGGTGCGCTGTGGGTCTTCGACGGGCTCCTCCAGGCTCAGCCCGCGATGCCCGCGTCGTTCGTCCCCGAGACGATCGCGCCGAGCCTGTCCTCGGCGCCGGACTGGTTGTTCGCAGTCGTCGATCCGCTCGGCCGGTTGTGGCTGCAGCACCCGGTGGCGGCGGACGCCGTCACGGTGTGGGTCCAGGTCGGCCTCGGGATCGCGATCCTCGTGGGCGGCACCGGGCGGCTCGCGCGGTCCGTGCTCCTGGCCTCGGCGGCGTGGGCCGCGTTCGTCTGGGTGGTCGGTGAGCTGGTCGGAGGCCTCACCGACCCGCAGGCCTCGTGGCTGACGGGCGCGCCCGGCGCCGCGCTCCTGTACGTCGTCGCAAGCCTGATCCTGCTCCTGCCCGCGCAAGCCTGGGACGGGGGTGCGGCCGGCCGCTGGGCCCGCCGCGCCGTCGGGGCCACCTTCGTGCTCGGTGCCCTGCTGCAGGCGCTGCCGCGGGCCGGTTTCTGGACGCCGACCGGACTGTTCGACGTCCTGTCGAGCACGGCGGCCGGCGGCGTCCCGGCCCCCGCCGCCGCTCCCATCCAGGCTGCGGCTACCGCGGTGCCCATGCACGCCGGGCTGGCCAACGCGGTGCTCGTGACGGTCCTCGCCGTCGTGGGCACGGGGCTGGTCCTCGGAGTACTCCCGCGCGCGATGACCGTCGCCGGGATCCTCACCTGCCTGTTCGGCTGGTGGTTCGGCCAGGGGTTCGGCGTCTTCGGCGGCACCGGGACCGACCCCAACACGGGGCTCGTGTCGATCCTTCTCCTGCTGTCGGGCTGGCCGTGGCCGCAGGCCGCGACGACCGTGGTGCCCGACCAGATGCCGATCGACAGGGAGGCGGCACGCGCAGGAGTGCGCCCGCGCCAGACGTCCGCGGCCGTGCTCGCGCTCGGCTGCCTGGTCCTCCTGCCGATCGTCGCCGGCATCGGCCTGCTCGGTCCTGCGACGGCGCAGGCAGCGGTCGGGGACAGCGGCGGAGTGGTCGAGGTCGCCCCCACGCCGGCTCCGGACTTCGTGCTCACCGGCCAGGACGGCCGCCCCGTCGCCATGCGCGACCAGCGGGGGCGGCTGACCCTCGTGGTCTTCCTCGACCCGGAGTGCTTCGACAGCTGCCCGCTGATGGCGAACCAGCTCGCGAGCGCGGTGCAGGCTCTCGGGCCGGACGCGGACGCGGTGTCGATCCTGGCCGTCGACGTGAACCCGGTCTTCAACACCGTGGCCGACGTCGCGACCTTCACGCGGGAGCACGGCCTCGAGCGCCTCCCCGGGTGGCACTTCGCCACCGGGAGCACTGCGCAGGTGGGCGCCGTGCTGGCCGCGTTCGGCGAGGGCGTCTCCGTGCCGGACGTCGGGATGATCGGGCACCCGCAGACGGTGTACCTGTTCGGTCGCGACGGATCCGAGCTGTCGGTGCTCAACGACACCGCGAACGACGACCTGACCGAGAGCTACGTCGCGCTCATCACCGGCGAACTGCGTGCCCATCTGTGAGCCCAGCACCCCGCCGAGCGGTCGGCGCTGCCGCCGCCGTCCTCACCCTGGCCGTGGCCGTGGCCGCGGCCGGGTGCGGAGCGACGAGCGCGCCCTCCGTCGCCGGCACGGCGCCGGCGGCGCACATCGTGATGACCGACGCCAGGACCGGGTTCGCGGTGTGGCCGAGCGGCGTCCGGTGGGTCGTCCTGGCCACGAGCGACGGGTGGCGCACGGTGCAGAACCGCACCCCCGTGGCCGTGCCCACCGACGGCGGACTGGTGATGGCCGCGCGCGGTCAGCAGGTGGCCGTCGGAGTGCTTCCCTACCAGCAGCTCACCGTGTCTCCCGTGCTGCGGTCCGCCGGCACAGGCCGCGTCTGGGCTCCGTCGCAGCTGCCGTCGGCACTCGCACCGACACCGTGGTCCCTCGGACGGTCGGAGCGCGCGACGTACGCCGTGCTCGCCGACGGCCGCGTCCTCGCCTCCTCGGACGTGAGCGCCGAGTGGTTGCCGCTCAAGGTATTCGGGACGTCGACGCCGGGGGCGGGCACGAGGGCGACAGGCCTGGTCTTCCCGGACGGACGCACCGGCTTGCTCACTGCGACCGGGCCGAGCGACCGGCCCGTGCTGCTCACGACGGCCGACGAGGGCGTCACGTGGAAGGGCGTCGACCTCCCGCTCGCCGGCTCGGGGACAGCGGTCGCCCTACCACCCTGCCTCGCCGGCTCGACCTGGGTCGCGCCGGTGGCCGTCGACGGTCGGCTGGCGGTGTTCACGGCCCCGACGGCGTCCGGCCCGTGGACCGCCGGTCCGGACCTGGCCTCGCCCGGGACGCCGGTCGTCGGCTGCAGCGCGCACCGGCTGTGGGTCGCGGTGCCCGGCTCCGGCTCGGACGTCCTGGCGACCGCCGACCCGGGCGGTGCGTGGACCATGCGGGGGAGCGTGGGCCAGCACATCTCGAGCCTCGCCCCTGTCTCGGACACCGAGGCCTTCGCGGCCGACGCCGACCCCAGCCGTGTCGTGCGAGTCGCGCTGCCGAGCGCCACGACGGCGACGACGGAGCCGCTCCCGTTGCCCGACTGGGTGGCGACCGTCGGCGGTGCCCCGATGCGCAACTGATCCCGCCCTTTCCGTTCAGGGCGTGGCATTCGGCGCACTCTGCGTCCCTCCGAAGCAAGGGGACCCTAAGCGGAATCGCGCCGCGCGGATTTGATCAAGGTGCTTGACGGGGGGTGACGAGAGGTCCACCCTTCGGCCCAGCAAGAGTCCCATTCCTGCACGGAAGGGCGGCGGCGTGAACACCGTTGTTGGCGCCATCGGCACGGTCGCGATCGGAGCGCTGACCGTGGGGGCAGCGGCCCTCGTGCTGCACTCCGCCCCCACCCAACCTCCGCTCCTGGCCGCCACCGTCACCGGTACGACGACGTCGACGCCCGGTGTCACGACCACCGCGTCGATCGAGCTCGCGACCTACCCCGACAGCAGCGCCATCACCTGGCGGCGCACCAACGGTGGTGTCGGCCCGCACCCGGACTGGGTCAGCTACGGGCCGACCGCCAACCTGCAGGTGCCGGCGCACACGCTCGTCACGGTCACGATCAAGCAGTACGACACCGGCGAGACGATCCCCAACCCGTTCCTCGCCGAGGTGCACGGCACGGTCGGGGGGACGATGACGGTGGACGGGAAGCCGGTCAAGGGGATCGACCCGGCGCATGTCGGGCACACCTTCACGATCCACAACTTCCCGAGCACCAAGCAAGATCCGCTGTTCGTGAGCGTCCCGCTCCCAGCCGTCGCCGACGACGCTCCGTCGGCACCTGGCAGCGACTTCCCCGCTCCGCACGTCGTCACGTTCCAGTTCATGACCGGCAGCGCGGGTACCTACGCCTGGAACTGCCAGTTCCCGTGCGGCGACAACTACGCCAGCATGGGCGGCGCGATGAGCTCCTACGGGTACATGTCCGGCACGCTCCACGTCGTCTGATCCTGAAGCTCAGGCCGAGGAGGCCCCAGTCGTGACACCAGATACCGACGAACTGCCCGTCGAGGTACCGCGACCACCTGTGCGCGAGCGGCTGCGCTCGCCCGCGGGCAAGATCGCGGTCGGCGTCGGTGTCGTGGTCGTCGTGATGACCGCGGCGCTGCTCGCCTTCGGAGCCTGGTGGCCGAACCTCCTCCCGACCACAGCGTCGGACACCATGGACGCCGTGAGGACGACCATGCTGGTCTTCGCCATCGCGGCAGCGCCGGTCATGGCGCTCGTGTGGGGCATCGCCTACTACAGCCTTCGGCACTGGCGACACGGAAGCAGCGAGTCTCCTCCTGAGGACGGGCCCGCGCTCAGGGGGAACAACCGAGTGGCGATCATCTGGCTGGTGGCCAGCTCGGTCCTCACCGCCTTCCTGCTGATCTGGGGACTGTCCGCGCTCGCCTCCACCACCACCTTGGCTGCCGGCGCGAAGCCCGAGATCATCAACGTGACGGGTCAGCAGTGGCTGTGGTCGTTCTCCTATCCGGAGGACGGGGGAGTCAGCAGTCCCGATCTGGTCCTCCCCAAGGACCGCCCGGTGCTCTTCCAGGTGACGAGCACCGACGTCATCCACTCGTTCTGGCTTCCGGAGATGGGCATCAAGGTCGACGCCAACCCCTCCGTCACGACGACAGTCAGCACCACCCCGACGCTGCTCGGGACGTTCAACGTCCGCTGCGCGGAGCTGTGCGGTCTGAACCACTCGTACATGCAGACGACCGTCACGGTCGTGAGCGCGGACGACTTCGCCGCCTGGGTCAAGTCCCAGGGCGGCGTTCCCGGGCAGAGCGCACCGGCTGGGGGAACCAATGGCTGAGTCGACCATCGTGCGCACCGAGGCGGCACCCACCTCGGGTGGCGGGATCATGCGCCGCCTGAACATGTGGACCGGACTCGCCGTCGGAGTCGTGCTCGCCGCGGTGGCGTACTTCGTGGGCAACCTGGTCTGGGGCGGGAACGACCAGGGTGAGGACCAGGCGGTGATCGCGGCCGAGCTGGGCTGGGTCCTCGGCTTCCTCATCGGCGTCGGTGCCTTCGTCGCGCCGGTGAACTGGATGCGGGGTCGGGACATGACCCACGAGGACGAGATGTTCCTCGCGGGCAAGGACCAGGGGGTCGGCCGCTACTTCCGCTTCACCACCGACCACAAGGTCGTCGGGGTCCAGTACCTCGTCCTCGCCATGACGACGTTCGGTGTCGGTGGCCTGCTCGCGATGATGATCCGCACCGAGCTGGCGGTGCCTGGCGAGAAGCTGTTCGGGGGCCAGATCTACAACTCGCTCGTGGGTGTCCACGGCATCGTGATGATCGTCTCGACGATCATCATGGTCGTCGGACCCTGGGGGAACTTCGTCATGCCGATCATGATCGGCGCTCGCGACATGGCGTTCCCGCGGCTGAACGCCCTGAGCTTCTGGACCCTGTTCCCGGCGGTCCCGATCTTCCTGTCGATCGCGGTGCTGCGCGGCATCCCGACGGGCTGGGTGGCCTACGCGCCGTTGTCCGACCAGGCGCCGCCAGGGATGGACGCCTTCGCGATCGCGATCATCCTGTTCGTGATCTCGGCGGGCATCGGAGCCGTCAACATCATCGTCACGGCGCTGACGATGCGCGCCCGTGGCATGACCTGGAACCGGACGCCGATCTTCGTCGTCGGGGTCGTCGCCACGTCGCTGCTGGGCCTGATCGCGCTGCCCTGCTTCGAGGTGGCGATGCTCTACACGCTGCTCGACCGGAGCATGGCGGGATCGTTCTTCGTCCCTGACCAGGGCGGCAGCCAGTGGCTCTACGCCAACCTCTTCTGGCTCATGGGTCACCCCGAGGTCTACGTGATCCTGATCCCCGGCACGGCGGCGGTGCTCGAGATGGCACCGGTGTTCGCGCGCAAGCCGTTGTTCGGCGCACGGCTTGCCGTCATCGGCATCATCGCCCTCGTGGCGCTGAGCATCCTGGTCTGGGCGCACCACATGTTCGTCAGCGGCTGGGCGCCAACGCTCGCCGGACCCTTCATGCTCACGACCGAGCTCATCTCGATACCGACCGGACTGATCTTCCTCGTGCTCGTCGGCACGATCTGGCGGGGGAACATCTGGACCCGTCTGCCGATGCTGTTCATCTACGGGTTCCTCTGGAACTTCATGATCGGCGGGGTGACCGGCATCTTCCTGTCCGACGTCCCGGCCGACAACGAGCTGCACGGGGCTCTGTTCGTCACCGCCCACTTCCACTACACCCTGCTGGGCGGAGCCATGATCGGCGCGATGGGCGCGCTCGTGTACTGGTTCCCGAAGATGACCGGACGGATGCTGAACGAACGTGCGGGGACAGTGGCGTTCTGGACCGTGATGATTGGATTCAACATCACGTTCATGGCGATGTTCTACAACGGCCTGGCAGGCATGCCGCGCCGCGTGGCCGACTACCAGCCCCAGTTCGCGGTCGGGAACATGATCTCGACCCTGGGCGCCTACGTCATCGGCATCGGGATGCTCATCTTCCTCTATGCCATCGTGAGCTCGTGGCGCTCGGGGAAGCCGGCCGGCCCGAACCCATGGCACGGCAAGACCCTGGAGTGGTTCGTGCCGTCCCCACCGCCGCTCGAGAACTTCGAGGTGCTTCCCGTGGTCACAGGTGATCCGTACGGCTATGGCGAGCCGGACGCCCGGCACACGACCCACGAGGGCGTACCGGTGGCCGCGGGCGGCAGTACGGGCGACGCGGACAAGGAGGTGCAGGGGTGAGCACGCTCGAGCACAAGCCGGAGTCCCACCACCTGCCGCCGGCGCTGGTCGCGCACCAGCAGCGACGAGCGGTCCTGTTCTTCATCCTGGCCGACGCGGTGTTCTTCGCCTGCCTGCTGTTCTCCTACTTCTACCTCCGGGCGCTCGACGTCAACGGCGGGTGGCTCCCCGAGGGTGCGAACACCGTGGCGTCATGGCAGGTGTGGCTCATCACCGGGGTGACCGTCGTGAGCGCCGTGGCCTACCGGTCCGCGGAGACGGGGATCCGGGCCGGGCAGCACTCGCGGTTCCGCACTGGGGCGCTCGGCGGCATCGTCCTCGTCGTCATCGCGATCGCTCTGGTGGTCTACCAGGCCGCGACCTGGCCGATCCTCATGAGCGACGGCAGCTACGCCTCGATGTTCATCGTGATGACGGGCGTGCAGTTCGTGCACCTCGTGCTCCTCCTGGTCGTGGCCATCGGGATCTGGAACCGGGGCGTCAAGGGCTTGCTCGACGACGGCAACGACAACCACGCCACCGTGGTGGGCTACTTCTGGTACTGGGTCGCACTGACGGCAGTCCTGGCCGCCTGCATGACGTTCTTCGTCCGCTGAGGGGTCCGGGCGCCGCCCGACGGCGGACGACTGCGATCCGACGTCGATGCAGGCAGGGCTCACCGGGGATCCGGGTGCTCCGCCGACTCGAGCCGTGCGACGTAGGCCCGCCACTCCTGGAGCCCAGGGTCTGCGGCTGGTGGCTCGGCGTCGGACTCCTTCGCCGACTCCGCCGGCCGATCGGCCTCGTCGTGGAGCAGCCGCCACCACATCACGGCTCCCACGATGGCGAAGGTCGGCCACTCCGCGACGTAGACCCACGCCGGGAGGTGTCCGCCGAGACCTCGGTGCAGCTCGACGGCGAACCCGACCAGGCAGATCGTGAGTCCGACGACGAGCGTCACGTGCAGGCGCCACGCCTGTGACCGGCTGCGTGGCGACATGGCGGCGATGCTACGACGACGGCTGCGCCGAGGTCGGTCGAACGAGGTGGCCGCGCCGGCGACGCTCAGCCGCTTCGATCAATCCGCCTGATCGTGACGACCAGGAGCGCCGCGAGCAGGACGCCGCCCAGAGTCACCAGGAGCCACCCCCAGGGCACGTCCCAGACGAGCGCGAGCGGATAGCCCAGCGCGTAGCAGAGCGCACTGGCCACGCCGAGCACGGTCTGGGTCCCGGTCGGCCGGGCAGTGTCGCGAAGTCGCACGCCAGGACTCTGTCGGACGGCTCCGCACCGCACAAGCGGCGCGCCGGGTCATCCGCACGCCTGAGGCCCCACGCGGACGAGTCCGCACGGGCCGCCGTGGGACTGGTGCGGGCGGATCGTGCGGACTCGTCGGGGACTAGCGCGACCGGCGACGCGTCTCGTCGCAGGCCAGGGGCCTAGAAGGCCTAGATGTCGTAGTAGAGCTCGAACTCGTGCGGGTGCGGGCGCAGGCGGATCGGGTCGATCTCCTTCTCGCGCTTGTAGGCGATCCAGGTCTCGATGAGGTCCGGGGTGAAGACGCCACCCTCGAGCAGGTAGTCGTGGTCGGCCTCGAGCGCGTCGAGCACCTCGGTGAGCGAGCCGGGCACCTGCGGGATCGCGGCGGCCTCGTCCGGCGGGAGCTCGTAGAGGTCCTTGTCGACCGGAGTGGGCGGCTCGATCTTGTTCTTGATGCCGTCGAGGCCGGCCATGAGCATCGCGGAGAACGCGAGGTAGGGGTTGCTCGACGGGTCCGGCACGCGGAACTCGAGACGCTTGGCCTTGGGGTTGCTGCCGGTGATCGGGATGCGGATGCAGGCAGAGCGGTTGCGCTGGCTGTAGACCAGGTTGACCGGGGCCTCGTAGCCCGGGACCAGTCGGTGGTAGGAGTTCACCGTCGGGTTCGTGAAGGCCAGCAGCGACGGCGCGTGCTTGAGCAGGCCGCCGATGTACCAGCGCGCGGTGTCCGAGAGGCCGGCGTAGCCGAGCTCGTCGTAGAACAGCGGAGCGCCGTCCTTCCACAGCGACTGGTGGCAGTGCATGCCCGAGCCGTTGTCGCCGAAGAGCGGCTTCGGCATGAAGGTCACGGTCTTGCCCGCGGCCCACGCCGTGTTCTTGATGACGTACTTGAACGCCATCAGCTCGTCGGCGGCCTTGAGCAGGGTGTTGAAGCGGTAGTTGATCTCCGCCTGGCCGCCCGTGCCGACCTCGTGGTGGCTGCGCTCGACGGTGAGGCCGACGCGCTCGAGGCCGAGGACCATCTGGTCGCGGAGGTCGGCCATGTGGTCGACCGGCGGCACAGGGAAGTAGCCACCCTTGTAAGCCGTCTTGTAGCCGCGGTTGGGGCTGCCGTCGCCCTCCGTCTCGCGGCCGGTGTTCCAGGCGCCCTCGACGGAGTCGATGAAGTAGTAGCCCGCGTTCTGCTGGGTCTGGAAGCGGACCGAGTCGAAGATGTAGAACTCGGCCTCGGCGCCGAAGTAGACCGTGTCGGCGATGCCGGTGGAGGCGAGGTAGGCCTCGGCCTTGGCGGCGATGTTGCGCGGGTCGCGGCTGTAGACCTCGTTGGTGAACGGGTCGCGGATGGAGAAGTTGACGATGAGCGTCTTCTCCGCGCGGAACTGGTCGAGGTAGGCCGAGGAGATGTCGGGCACGAGCTTCATGTCGGACTCGTGGATCGCCTGGAAGCCACGGATCGACGAGCCGTCGAACATCTGACCCTCGGTGAAGAAGTCGATGTCGAGGCCCTTGGCCGGGACGTTGAAGTGCTGCATGACGCCGGGCAGGTCACAGAACCGCACGTCGACGAACTGCACGTCCTCGTCCTGGATGAACTGGAGGACTTCCTCCGCGCTCGTGAACATCCATTCCTCCTTGCGGGTCCGGGCATCCGCCGACGGACTCATCGCGTCCCCGCGGCGGGTTCGCCGGGGTGTCTGACCAGAACCTAGGGGGGTGGAGTTTCCCGTCGGTGTCCCGATTGTTTCGGGCGTGTTTCCGAGCGTGTCAGGCGGGGGGCTCTCCTGTCGAGAGGCGCGGGAACGGCGCCTGAAACTGCCTGGTGCGCCCGGCATCCGGACGGGTCAGCCGCCCGTGCCCGAGGCGTCGAACCGGTAGCCGAGGCCGGGCGCGGTGATGAGGTAGCGCGGATGTGCCTGGTCGGGCTCGAGCTTCTGGCGCAGCTGGGCGAGGTAGACCCGCAGGTAGTTCGTCTGCGTCTCGAACTGCGGGCCCCACACGTCGCGCAGCAGGTCGGTTCCCGACACCAGCAGGCCACCGGCGCGCACCAGCGCCTCGAGCACGCCCCACTCGGTCGGGGTCAGGTGGATCTCGCTCCCGTCGGGCGCCACGACCTTCTTGCGGCCGAGGTCGACCTCGAAGTCGGGCGTGCGGACGACCCCGGCGTCGACCGGCGCACCGGACCGGCGCGCGGCGGCGCGCAGCCGCGCGAGCAGCTCCTCGATGCCGAAGGGCTTGGTGAGGTAGTCGTCGGCACCCGCGTCGAGCGCGGTCACCTTGTCCGACTGGTCGCGCCGGGCCGACAGCACGACGATCGGTACGCCGCTGCTCTCGCGGACCCGCTCGATCACGTGCACGCCGTCGATGTCCGGCAGACCGAGGTCGAGCACCACGACGTCGAGCCGGGTCGAGCGCACGCGGTCGAGCGCCTCCGCACCCGTCGCCGCGGCGTGCACGACGTACCCGCGGGAGCGCAGGGTCAGCACGAGCGCGCGTCGGAGCTGGTCGTCGTCCTCGACCACGAGGAGGTCGGTCATCGCACGGCCTCCTTCAGCGTGAGCGCGACGGTGAGGCCGCCGCCCGAGGTGTCGCGGAAGTCGAGCGCAGCCCCCATCGCGTCGCAGAACCCGCGCACGATGGCCAGCCCGAGCCCGGCGCTGCGGTCGGCGCGACGCACGGTGCCGTCGACGCCGACGGTCGGGGTCGGCGTCGCAACGGGCGCGAGTCCCGGGCCGTGGTCGACCACGGACACGACCACGGCGCCGTCGCGCGCGTGCGCGGTGACCAGCACGGGCGTCTCGGGCGTGGGGCCGGCGTAGCGCAGGGCGTTGGAGACCAGGTTCTCGATGACGCGCTCGAGGAGCGCGGGGTCGGCCTCTACGAACGGCAGCGCATCGGTCACGTCGAGCGTGACCGCCGCTCGGGGGAAGGCCAGCACTGCCGCGGCGACGGCAGCGTCGACCGGCGTCGGCTGCACGTGCGCCATGAGCACCCCGGCCTCGAGCCGGCTCATGTCGAGCAGGTTCGTGATGAGCTCGTCGAGGCGCGTCGTGGAGTCGTCGACCGTCTCGAGCAGGTCGCGCGTGGACTCGGGGTCGAGCTGCGACTCGGGGTCGCGCAGCGCGTCGATGGCGAGGCGCAGGCCCGACAGCGGCGTGCGCAGGTCGTGCCCCACGCTCGCGAGCAGCGCGGTGCGCGCCTTGTCGACGGCGGCGAGCTGCTCGGCGCGCCGCTTCTCCGACTCCATCCGGTCGCTCTCGTAGGACCGCACCGCCGCGGCCGCCAGGGACTCCACGAACCCGGGGTCCTCCGCCATCCGCTCGGGTCCGATCCCGACGAGGCGGTAGCCCCCCGCGACCCCGACGTCGAGGGCGGGGACCGCCTCGGTGCGGGCCGGTCCCGATCCCGCGGTGGCGAGGATCTCACGCCGGCCGCCGTCGTCGCGCACGAGGCTCAGCCGGTCGAGCGCGAGGGCCTGACGGACCCGGTCGAGGGACTCCTCGCTGTCGTCGGACTTGGCCACGACGTCGGCGATGAGGTCCGCGCGCTCGCGCGAGCGTGCGGCACCGGCCTGCACCCGGGCGTTGAGCTCCGCGAGGATCGCGACCGCACCGGCGGCGATGGCGAACACGACCAGTGCCACCACGTTGTCCGGGCTCGCCACCTCGAACGTGCGGTACGGCGGCACCAGGTACCAGTTCACGAGCACGACCGCGATCAGCCCCGCGACGATGCCGAGCACCGGCCCGACCACGACCGCGATCGCCAGCACGAGGGTGAGCGCCAGCAGGAGCACGACCGTGAGGTCGATCGGGAGGTGCTGCTCGCCCAGGAGCGCGGCCACCCAGAGGATCGCGACGCCGACTCCGAAGACCGCGAGCCGCGCGCCCAGAGGCAGCCCCACCATGGCGCGGACGTCCGGACGGCTGGTCACGGCCGACAGTCTGGCATCGGCCGCGGTCCTACACCCCGAGGGTCGAGCTCTGCCCCTCGGCGGCGTCGGTCATCATGAGCGGCACCGACACCACGATGACGCCGTGCTCCTGGCGCAGCCGGACCCGCAGCCGCAGGGCGCTCTGGTTGTGCAGCAGGTGCTCCCACCAGTGCGTGACCACGTACTCGGGGATGTAGACGGCCACCATGTCGCGCGGGCTGTCGCGGCGAACCCCCCGCACGTAGTCGATGACCGGCTGGGTGAGGTCGCGGTAGGGCGACTCGAGGCACACGAGCGGCACCGGGATCTGGCGCTCGCTCCACATCTCCTGCAGGGCGGGCACGTCGCTGCGGTCGGTCTGCACGTGCAGCGCGACGAGGTCGTCAGGGCGCGTCGCCCGGGCGAACGCGAGGGCCTGCATGGCGGGGGAGTGCAGCCGTGAGACGAGGACCACCGCGTGCACCCGGCTGGGCAGCCGCACGCCGCCCGGCGCGGGCGCCATGGCGTCGTCGACCCGGCGGTAGTGGCGGTTGATGCCGATCATCACGGCGAAGAACACCGGGATGGCGATGATGACCATCCACGCGCCGTGCGAGAACTTGGTCGCGACGACGATCACGAGGACGCAGGCCGTCACCGCCGCGCCGACCGCGTTGACGGCCCGCGCGCGCAGCATGACCCCGCGCTCCTTCCCGCTGACCGACGGGAGCTCCTTGTTCCAGTGCCGGACCATGCCGGCCTGGGAGATCGTGAAGGAGAGGAAGACGCCGAGGATGTAGAGCTGCACGAGGCGGGTGACGCTCGCGTCGAACACGATGATGAGCAGGATCGACGTGGCGGCGAGGAACAGGATGCCGTTGCTGAACACGAGCCGGTCGCCGCGCCGACCGAACTGGCGGGGCAGGAAGCCGTCGCGCCCGAGCACCGAGCCCATGATCGGGAAGCTGTTGTAGGCCGTGTTGGCTGCCAGGACGAGCACGGCGGTCGTGAAGATCTGCAGCGCGTAGAAGCCGAACGAGCCCGTGCCGAACACCGCGCCGCCGAGCTGGGCGAGGACCGTCGGCTGCACGGCGTCGGGCGGGAGGCCGAGCGTCGCGTTGTCCTCGGACAGGTGCACGCCGGACCTGACGGCCAGCAACGTCACGCCGCCGAACATCGTGATGGCCAGGATCCCCATCGCGAGCAGGACGCCCGCGGCGTTCTTCGACTTGGGCGGCTTGAAGTAGGGAACGCCGTTGGACACCGCCTCGACACCGGTGAGTGCGGTGCACCCGGAGGCGAAGGCGCGCAGCAGCAGGAACACGGCGGTGGCGCCCGAGGCCTCGGCCGCGTGCACCTGCAGGCTGGACGACTCCGCGACCACGGGCTGACCGAGCAGCATCTTGACCAGCCCGACGCTGATGAGCAGGAGCACCGAGAAGATGAAGAGGTACGTCGGTGCGGCGAAGGTCTTCCCGGACTCGCGGATGCCGCGCAGGTTCATGACGGTGAGCAGCAGGACGAGGCCGATGCTCAAGGGCACGGCGTAGTCGACGAGGCCGGGGAACGCCGAGGTGAAGTTGGCGACGCCCGAGGTGACCGACACGGCGACCGTGAGGATGTAGTCGACGATGAGCGCGCTCGCGGCCACGAGCGCGGTGCCCTGTCCGAACTGGTCCTTGGCCACGGCGTAGGCCCCGCCGCCTCCCGGATAGGCGTAGACGGTCTTGCGGTAGGAGGTCACCACGATCGCCAGCAGCGCGATGACCGCCATGCCCACCCACGGCGTCCAGGTGAGGGCCGTGACACCGCCGAGCACGAGGACGAGCAGGATCTCGTCGGTGGCGTACGCGACGCTGGAGAGCGGGTCGCTGCAGAACACCGGGAGGGCGATGCGCTTGCTCAGCAGGCTGTGGCCGCTGGCGGCCGAGTCGATCGGGGTGCCGACGAAGGCCCGCTTGAGTGTGCTCACGGCTCCAGTGCTACGCGTCGTCGACGTGCGTCGCCGCCCCGTCTTGACGCGATCCTGACACCCCCACCCAAACCCTGACGCCCCATTGACACCCGGGACGGAGCCATGAAGGACGCCTTTGTTGCATGCAGAGCAACAAACAGGGCCTTCATCTCGGCGTTGGCGATGAAGGCGTCCTTCATGGCCAACCCCGTTGGCCCCGCGGTGGCGTGGTCGACGTGTCCGCATAGCCTGGGCGCGTGAGCGAGCCTGAGCCCGACGAGGACCGTCCCCGGACGCGACTGACCCGCGAGGACCTCGGCTCGTGGCTGTCGGGGCCGGGCGCGGTGATCCCGAGCGACCAGGACTGGCGCGGGCAGCGGCTCGGCCTGCCGGAGAGCGGCCCGGGCTCGGTCGCCGGGTTCGGGCGGCGTATCGCTGCGATCGTCCTCGACTGGCTCGCGTGCCTCCTGCTGGTGCGGCTGTTCCTGCCGCGGATCGAGTACGGCACACCGGACTCCAGCCTGGTCACCCTCGGCTTCTTCCTCGCCGAGCTCACCCTGTTCACCTGGCTCGTCGGCGCATCCTTCGGGCAGCGACTGCTCGGCCTCGCGGTGGTGCGGCTCGACGGAGGCGGGCGGCTCGGACCGTTCGGGGCCCTGCTGCGCAGCCTGGCGATCTGCCTGGTGATCCCCGCGGTCGTGTGGGACCGCGACGGGCGCGGCCTGCACGACCGCAGCGTGGGCACCGTCGTCGTACGTCGCTGAGCTCGGATGAACGGATGCGCCCTGGAGGCGCGACGCCGGCCCGGCCAGTCGCGGCGCCGGCCCGGCCATGCGCGGCGCCGGCCGGGCTGTACGGCGTCAGACGCGTGATCGTCAGACCGGGAGGCTGGCCACGTCCTGCTCGACGACCTCACGGTCGTCGGGGTCGGTGACCAGCTCGAGCTGCGCGACGGCCCTGTCCTTCCACTCCGTCGCGGCGGCGCGGTCGCCGGAGGCGGCGTAGGCCCGGGCCAGTCCCTCGTACGCCGAGGCGATCAGCCACGGCTCGTCGGCGGCGAGCCGTGCACTGTCCAGGCACAGCCGGGCATGGTGCACCGCGGGCTCGGGACGACCGAGCGTGGCGTAGACGCGGCTGATCTGCCAGTCGCCGATGGCCAGGTGGCGCGGCGTACCGATCGAGGTCCAGTGGTAGCGGCTCGCGTGCGCGGCGTTGACGAGCTCCTGGTCGTCCTCGGCGGTGCGGTCGGCCTTCTCGAGCAGCTCCCAGACGCGGTTGAACAGCGCGACGGCGAGGGCACGGCGGGTCGCGGCGTCGAGCTCGTCGGTGGTGACGGTGTCGGGCACGGGGGACTCCTCGGTGTGCGCGGTCGGGTCGATGAGGTGGCCGAGATGGTGGATCACGCGGTGGAGGCGGGTGACGCGGGCCCGGACCCGGTCGCGGTGCCGGGCGAGGAGCTCTCGGCGTCGGCTCGCGTCGTCGGCGCCGAGCAGCTCCGCGATCTCCTCGAGCGGCACCTCGAGGTCGCGCAGGGTCGCGACCAGCCTGGCGGTGGCGAGCTGGTCGCGCGTGTACCGGCGCTACGACGACGACACGTCGACCGACGCGGGCACCAGCAGCCCGACGTCGTCGTAGTGGCGCAGCGCCCCGATCGACAGGCCCGACAGGCGGGCGAACTCGCCGATGCGCAGCACGTCGTCGGGGGGTTCGGCCACCCACGGATTGTCCACGGACACGAGCCCGAAGTCTCCGGTGACCCGAGAGTCAAGCGCGGGACTCCCGAGACGTGCGGTGAGCGCGCGCTCAGGCACTCGGTGGCGACACCGCTCGGACGGGTCAGACCAGTGCGGGGAGTCCGGCCGCGGCGAGCGCGGCCTGGATGCGGTCGACGGCGAGCGGTCCGAACCCGTGCAGCGGCATCAGGTCCGCGATCGAGACGCCCGCGAGGGACTCGAGCGAGTCGTAGCCCGCGGCGACGAGGGCACGCTCCGCGGGGGCGTAGGACTTCGGCAGCGCCGTCATGGCGATCAGGCGCGCGGCATCTTCGTCCCCTTGGGCAGCGGGCCCTTGGGGATCGGGAGCGGCGTCGCGGTGAGGGCGTCGAGGCGTCGGCGTACCGCGGTGACCTCGGCGGGCTTGAGGTTGTTGGGGAGCTTCATGACCGTGCGCTGCAGCTTGCGCAGCGGCACCTGCCCCTCACCGTCTCCGCACTGGATCTCGTAGATCGGCGTCTCGCCGACGAAGCGGGCGTGGCGCTTGCGCTCGTTGGCGAGCAGCTGCGAGGCCCGACCCGCGGGACCTTCCGACACCAGGATGACGCCCGGACGGCCCAGCACCCGGTGGACGAAGTCCTGCTGCTTGTTGAAGCCCACGGCCGGAGTGACGAACCAGCCCTTGCGGAGAGCTCCGAGGACCGACGCCGCCGCACCCGGCTGGCCCTCGACCCCGGCGTACGCCGCCGTCTCGGCGCGACGGCCGAAGATGTAGACGGTCGCGAGGGTGGCGAACGGGATGCCGATGATCACCCAGAACGGGATGGACTTGAGCAGCGCACCGATGAGCACGAACACGGCGACGACGCCGAAGAAGATCGCGAGGAGCACCCAGGGCAGGACCGGGTCGGCCTTGCGCGTCATCCGGTAGGTGGCGCGGATCTGGGCGATGCGGCCCTGGGGGGCTGCCTCGGGTGCGTTGCTGCTCACTGGTGTGTGCTCCGGGTCGTCTCGGGTGGGGTCCCAGGGTAGGTCCCCGGGGTCGGTCCCGACCAACCGGCGTCGGCGCCGGCTTCATGATCACCAGTTGTGGACGCTGACGTGAAAGAAACCGGCCTTGATCGTCCTAAGGGACAGATCGGTGGGTGAGGGCTTGGTGGTGGAGGCGGCCGGCTCGGTAGGACGAGCGGACCAGGGGGCCGCTCAGGACGCCGGCGAAGCCGATGCGGGTGGCCTCGGCTGCCAGCTCGACGAACTCCTCGGGCCGGACCCAGCGCTCGACGGGGTGGTGGCGGGGCGAGGGGCGCAGGTACTGCGTGATCGTGACCAGGTCGCAGCCGGCCGCGTGCAGGTCCCGCAGGGCGGCGACCACCTCGTCGATCTCCTCGCCCATGCCGAGGATCAGGTTCGACTTGGTCACCAGGCCGGCCGCGCGGGCCTGGGTGATCACGTCGAGGGAGCGGTCGTAGCGGAACGCCGGGCGGATCCGCTTGAAGATGCGCGGCACGGTCTCGAGGTTGTGCGCGAGCACCTCGGGCGCGGCGTCGAAGACCTGCCTCAGCAGCGCGGGCGTGCCGGAGAAGTCCGGGATCAGGACCTCGACGCCGGTGCCGGGGTTGAGCTCGTGGATCTGGCGCACGGTCTCGGCGTAGAGCCATGCGCCCTCGTCGGGGAGGTCGTCGCGCGCGACGCCGGTGACGGTCGCGTAGCGCAGCCCCATCGTCGCCACCGACTCGGCCACCCGCCGCGGCTCGTCCCGGTCGAGCGGGTCGGGCCGTCCGGTGTCGATCTGGCAGAAGTCGCAGCGGCGCGAGCACTGCGAGCCGCCGATGAGGAAGGTCGCCTCGCGGTCCTCCCAGCACTCGTAGATGTTGGGACAGCCTGCCTCCTGGCAGACCGTGTGCAGCCCCTCGGCCTTCACCAGGTCGGTGATACGCCGGAACTCCGGTCCGGTCCGCAGGGTCGTCTTGATCCACGAGGGCTTGCGCTCGATCGGCACCTCGGCGTTGCGTGCCTCGATCCGCAGCATCCGGCGACCGTCCGGCGCGGTGGCCACGACGGGATCGCCGAGTCCGGTCAGGTCGGACGTGTGCGTCATCGGGTGCCCCACGGATCGAGCCCGTCGGCGAGGCGGGCCTCGACGAGCGGCAGGACGTCGAGCACCGTGACGCGGCGGCCGAGCTCGGCGGTCAGCGAGGTGACGCCGGCGTCGGTGATGCCGCACGGCACGATGCGGTCGAACCAGGACAGGTCGCAGTCGCAGTTGAGGGCGAAGCCGTGCATCGTCACGCCGCGCGACACGCGCACGCCGATCGCGGCGATCTTGCGCTCGGGCCGGGTGCCGACGAGCGGGGCGTCGGCGGCGACCCACACGCCGCTGCGACCCTCCACCCGCATCGTGACGACGCCGAGCGCGGTGCAGACGTCCATGAGCAGCGCCTCGAGCCGGCGCACGTGCTCGACGACGTCGATCGGCTCGGCCAGCCGGACGATCGGGTAGCCGACGAGCTGGCCCGGACCGTGCCAGGTGATCTGGCCGCCGCGGTCGACGTCGACCACCGGCGTCCCGTCGGTCGGCCGGTCCTCGGGGCGGGTGCGCTTGCCGGCGGTGTAGGTGGGCGGGTGTTCGAGCAGCAGGACGGTGTCCGGGCGCGAGCCGTCGACGACGCCGTCGAGGACGAGACGCTGCTCGGCCCACGCCACCTCGTACGGGACGGCGTCGGGACCGACGCCGAGCCGGCGCAGGTCCGTACGCCGCGGACCGCGGAGGCGTGACGTCGGACGAGCGTCGAGCGCTGTGGGGCTCGTCGGCGTCGGGGTCACGGGGTCCAGCCTAGGACCAGCTCCGGCCGAGGGCCGTACGCGTGCGCTCTCGGCGTAGCCGGACCGATCAGGACCCGCCGGAGACGGCGTTCCCCCCGCCGCCACCGCCGCCGCCGTTCTGCGGCGCCGCGGGCGGGGCCGGGAGGTCGGCGTGGATGGTGCTGCCGGTGGCCGTGACGACGTCGCCGGTCCAGTCCTGGCCGACCACGAGCATCACCGCGGCGCCCGAGCCGCTGGGGTCGAGCGCGCTGATGCCGGTGGCCCGGGCGAGGACCTTGGCCTGGGCCTCGAGCGAGGCCGGGTAGACGATCGTCGAGGTGCCGATGGGCCCGTTGCGCAGGTTGCCGACGCCGGCGATCTGGAAACCGGCGGTGCTCAGCTCCTGAGCCGCGGTCCGCGCGGCGCCGGCGACGCCGATCCCGTTGAGGACGAGGACGGGTACCTGGTCGGCCGTGACGGCGGCGCCGGAGCCCGCCTGGCTCGAACCCCGCTGGCCACCACCCGTGGCGGGGGCGACCGGAGTGACGGGGGCCGTCGCCGGGGTGGCGGTCGCCTTGTGCGTCGCGGCGGTCGTGGGCTTCGCGGTGGCAGCGATACCGACCCCGAGCCCGACCGCGCCGACGGCGCCCACCACGGCGGTGCCCGCGGTCAGCGCCGTCACGCGCGTCAGCAGGGCGTTGCGGTGGTCCGCGGTCCAAGGCTGGGGGTTCACGGTGAGCAGACTGGCAGTTCCCGGTGTATCGGTTCTGTGGTCGACCTGGGACGTTGCTGAGAAAGCGCTCAGTCCTCGTCGTCCGGGAACACCGATCCGGCGCCCACGGGAGAGGCGTCGAGCCGGGCCCGCTGGTCCTCGCTCAGGCTGAGCTCGGCCGCCTGGGCGCTGGTGCGCGCGGTCGTCTCGCGCGAGAAGCCGGGGATCGGGACGACGGAGGAGCCCGACGCCGTCAGCCACGCGAGCGCGACCTCCTGCGGGGTCACGTGGCGCCCGGTCGTCGCCGACAGCTCACCTGCGACCGCGGCGAACTCGGGGTGGAGCTCGCCGAGCCGGCGCGCGTCGTCACCCCCGCCGAGTGGCGACCACGGGAAGTAGGCGACGCGGTGCGCCGACGTCCAGGCCAGGACGTCGGCGTCGTCGCGATGTCGCGGGCTCCGCTCGTTCTCCACCGCGGCGATGGTTGCGCCGCTCACGTCCCACGCGATGTCGCACTCGGAGAGATGGACGTTGCCGATGCCGATGCGCGGGGTGAACCCTGCCTCGCGCACGGCGAGCATGTTCTCGACCGTCGTGGCGAACGGCTGCTGCTCGCGGTTGACCCGGTGCAGCAGGATCACGTCGGGCTCGAAGCCCAGGCGCTCCACGCTGGCCTCCGCGGCGCGCAGCAGGTGGTCCCGGGAGCCGTCGCGGCCCCAGACCTCGTTCCCGGCCTCGACACGGCGCGTGATGCCGATCTTGGTGACGACGACGATCGAGTCGCGTCCGTCGCGCCAGGTGCGCACCGCCTCGCCGACGCGCAGCTCGTTGTGCCCGTAGCCGTAGCCGTCGGGCGAGTAGATGTCGGCGGTGTCGACCAGCGTCATGCCGAGGGCGAACGCCTCGTGCAGCACCTTGATCGCCGCGTCGCGGTGCATCACGTCGCCGTCGGCGCGACGCTCCGAGAGCGGCATGGCGCCCACACCGATCGCCGGAACCGGCTTGTCGGTGAGCAGGGGGATCGAGAGGTGGCGCACGGGGTCCTCCGAGGGGTGTCAGGCGATCGGGCCCGGCGCGAGCCGCGTCTCGACGACGCCGTCCGCGGTGAGCTCGATCCGGTAGGCGGCAGGTCCGGTCAGGGGGTCGAGGTCGAGGTCGGTGTGCACCGCCACGGGCTCGGTGCCCTCGTAGAGGATGCCCACGCGGTCGTCGGTGGCGTACGACGTCGGCAGTGCTCGCTCGGCGACGAGGCGCGCCAGCAGAGGTCGGCGCTGCGGCTCGCTGTCGTAGTGGACGCCGTTGCCGTAGGGGAGCAGCCCGAGCGCCGAGGTCTGCAGCGCCAGGGTCGGGCCGTAGGAGTCGGTCGGGCCACCGACGTGCCAGCAGATCGAGCCCGCGCTCACTCCTGCAAGGACGGTCCCGCGCTCCCAGGCCTCGCGCAGCGCGTGGTCCACCCCGTGCAGACGCCAGAGGGCGAGCAGGTTCGCCACCGACCCACCACCGACCCAGACGACGTCGGCGCGTCCGACCGCTTCCTCGACGGGCTGGTTCGGCATCGTGAACAGCGAGAGGTGGTCGGCGTCGACCGAGAGCCGCGAGACCGCCTGGTAGGCCATCGCGAGCCGTGCCGGGTCGTCACCGGTGGCCGTCATGACGAACAGCACCCGCGGGCGCTCCTTGCCCGAGAGCCGCAGCGCCTCGAGGAACAGGCCGGCGGGGACCCGCTGCTCGTAGCGCTCGGTGGCCGTGAAGCCGCCGCTGGTGGCCAGGATCCGTCGGGTCGTCACGGACGTGAACCTACGCGAGCGCGCGCAGCACCGCGTCGGCGATCCGTCGGCCGCTCACGAGTGCGCCCTGGATCGACGCCGTGTCCCGGTGGTCGCCTGCCACGAACACGCCGTCGTGGCTGGCCGCCCGGCGTAGCGGCGATCCGGGTGGCACGGCGGGGACGGTCGCCGTGATGCGCTGCACCGCGACCTCGTCCCAGTTCGTCGTGTCGACGCCGTAGAGCAGGGTGAGGTGGTCGCGGACCTCGCGCTGGGAGATGCCCGCGGTCCCGAGCCCTGTCGATGCGACGAGCGCGCGACCGTGGGTCGCGTATCCCGGCGCCGCGTTGCTGACCACGACCGAGTTCACGAGAGGCCCACGCCGGTCGGGGTCGACGACCAGGACCGCCCGACCCCCGGTGAGTGCCGCTCCCGGGGCGTCCGCGAGGTGCCACCAGGTGGTTCCGCTGCGCATCACCGGCAGGTCGAGACCGGGCAGGAGCGTGCCGGCGGTGGCGGGGTCCGTCGCCACGACGACGGCGCGGGCGACGAGCACGCCGTCGTCGGTGGTGACGCTGGTCGGCGTGACGGCCCGGACCGGCGTGCCGAGCCGTACGTCGACGCCGGCCGCGAGCTGGTCGGGGATCGCCTGCATGCCGCGGGCGGGGACGCAGGGCGTCCCGCGCACGAAGGCGCGCAGCAGCAGGTCGGTGAAGCGGCGCGAGGTCGTCATCGAGTCGTCGAACAGCACACCGGACAGGAAGGGGGCCAGCACCCGGTCGGTGAGCTCGCCGAACACCGCGTAGGCCTCGCCGACGCTCGTGTCCGGGCCGGTGAGCAGGCGTCGGCCGTCACCGCTGGCCAGTCGCACGGCGTACGCCGCGAAGCGCGCCTGCTCGAGGCGGGAGCCGGGGGCGTGCCGCACCGACGAGACGAGCGCGCCGGGTCGCCTCCGCGGGTCGGCGACCACGTGGCTCCCGTCCGAGCCGGCCAGCAGGACACCGGCGTCGAACGGGCGCAGGTGCAGCGCGGCAAGGTCCAGGACGCGGGCCGCCTCCGGGTAGGCCGGGTTCAGCAGCTGGAAGCCGCGGTCGACCGTCACACCGTCGACGATCTCGCTGCGCATGCGCCCGCCGACGCCGTCGGACGCCTCGAGGACCACCGCGGTGCGCCCGCCGGCTCGCAGCTGGCGCCCGGCGGCCAGCCCCGCGAGGCCGGCGCCCACGACGACGACGTCGACGTCCGGCTCGGTGCTCACCCGACGATCGTGGCCGCCGTGGCCACGCCATGCACCTCGGACCTGTGGACGACGCCGGCGGCCCGGGTGGCCCCCGCACGACCCTGGCGGCGTGGCGCCGACACCCGAGCCCGAGCACCCGACCGTCGAGCGGACGAGCGTGCTCGCCGCCGACCCCTCGACGCCGCGGTCGGTGACCGAGCGGCGCTGGCAGTCGTTGGCCGCGCTCATGGGGCTGCGCTGCGCCGCGCTCGCCCCGCTCGTGCGCGTGGCGCCGCTGCCGGACGGCGTGCTGCTGGTCCGCGACCGCCGGGCGGCGTACTCGGTGGTGACGCCGGAGGGGTCGAGCGAGGTGCCGGTCCGGGAGGCGCGATGGTGGCGCGTCACCCTCGTGGCGTCGCCGTCGGTGCCGGCGTCACCGGGCTGGCGCATCCTCGGGGCCGTGCCGGTGCCGTCGCCCGAGCCGCCCCGGCAGTGAGGCGGACCGGTCGGTGGTGCGACCCGGCGCGGGAGGGGCGGGAGGGGCGGGTCAGTCGCCGGCGAGCAGTCCGCGGACGACGTCGTCGACCGTGGGGTCGGCGAACTCGAACCCGCTGTCGAGCAGCCGCTGGGGGGACATCCGCTGGTCGATGAGCAGCTCGTCGGCGAACTCGCCGAGGACCGCCTTGAGTGCGAGGCCGGGCACGATCGCGAGGGTCGGACGGTGCACGGCGACGCCGAGGCGGTGGGTGAGGTCGGCGTTGGTGACCTGCTCCGGCGCGGCGAGGTTGACCGCGCCCTCGAGCGCGTCGTGCTCGATGAGGTGACGGATGGCCGCGACCTCGTCGCGGATCGAGATGACCGACCACCACTGCCGGCCGGACCCGAGCCGCCCGCCGATGCCGGCCCGGACGACGGGGAGCAGCTTGCCGAAGGCCCCGCCGCTCGGCTCGGCGACCAGGCCGGTCCGCGGGTGGACGACGCGGACGCCGGCCTCGCGGGCCGCCTCCGCGGCGAGCTCCCACGCCGAGCAGACCCGGGCGAGGAACGTGGCACCCGCAGGGGCGACCTCGCCGACCGCCTCGGGGCCGGTGTCGCCGTAGTAGCCGCTCGCCGAGGCGGAGACGAAGACGCGGGGGTGATCATCCGTCTCGGCGATCGCCGTCGCCAGGCACGTGGTGGCGGCGACGCGGGAGTCGAGGATCTCGCGCTTGTAGGCGTCGCTCCACCGCTTGCCGGCGACAGCCGCTCCGGAGAGGTTGACCACGGCGTGGGCGCCCTCGAGCGCGGCCCGCAGCTCGGGCGTCGCGCCGCGGGCTCCGAGCTGCGGGGCCCACGTCACCTGCTGGGGGCCGCGCGCCTCGCGGCGTACCAGCGCGACGACCTCGTGCCCGTCGGCCCGCAGGGCGTCGACGAGCGCGGTGCCGATCAGCCCGGACGCACCGGACACGACGATGGTCATGGAGCGACCCCGTCCGCCGCCGGCGTCCCGGGCCGGACCCGGGGGTCAGGCACCGAGCTCGCCGTCGAAGGACCCGTCCTCGAGCCGGGTCTTCATGGCGACGAGGAAGCGCGCGGCGTCGGCGCCGTCGACGAGCCGGTGGTCGTAGGACAGCGCGAGATAGACCATCGAGCGGACCGCGATCGAGTCCGACCCCGTCTCGTCGGTCACGACGACGGGGCGCTTGACGACAGCCCCGGTGCCGAGGATGGCGACCTGCGGCTGGTTGATGATCGGGGTGTCGAACAGCGCCCCGCGGCTGCCGGTGTTGGTGATGGTGAACGTGCCGCCCGAGAGCTCGTCCGGGCTCACCTTGTTGGTGCGGGTGCGCTCGGCGAGGTCCGCGACCTTGCGCGCGATGCCCCCGATGTTGAGGTCGCCCGCGTCGCGGATCACGGGGACGAGCAGACCCCGCTCGGTGTCGACGGCGATGCCGAGGTGCTCGCCGTCGTGGTAGGTCACGGTTCCCGCGGCCAGGTCGATCGAGGCGTTGAGCTGCGGGAACTGCTTGAGGGCCTCGACGGCGGCCTTGGCGAAGAACGGCAGGAACGACAGCTTGACGCCCTCGGTCGCCTCGAAGCT
>Ga0208851_1000011_pt1 | contig 76919 bp, 53 predicted proteins | sample NGESurshal092012_FD_184481 | JGI IMG/M metagenome (GOLD analysis project Ga0208851, IMG submission 184481) | Arctic peat soil microbial communities from Barrow, Alaska - NGEE Surface sample 415-2 shallow-092012 (SPAdes) | ecosystem: Environmental > Terrestrial > Soil > Wetlands > Peat ... | reverse complement strand
GCCCTTGCTGGTCATCATCGGGAAGTCGCCCATGAAGACGGTCTGCGACTTGATCTCGCCGGTCTCGCCGTTCATGAACTCGGCGGTGACGAACAGCGGGGCCGAGTACGTCATGTCCTTGTCCCGGCACTCCTCCTCGTTCGCCTTGACCTCGTCGAAACGCGGGTCGGAAAAGGACAGCGACAGGTTGCCGGAGAAATCCTCGATCGGCGAGATCTCGTCGAGAATCTCGTCCAGGCCGCTCGGCGTCGGCTCGGTCTGCCGGGAACGCCAGGCCTCACCACCAACCAACCAGGCGAACGAATCAGTTTGCAGTGCGAGAAGGTTCGGAACTTCGAGCGGTTCGCGGAGCTTGGCGAAGGACACTCGCGAAGTTCCGGAGGTGGACCGGGGCGTGCTGGTGACTGCCAAGATGCGTCCTTTCGAGGACAAACACTGTGTGGACACTCGCTGGTCGCGCTGGGACTGCTGGTTGGTCGGGTTGGTCGGGTTGGCTGCTTCTCGGACATACATCTGGCCGGCCTGCGGAGTATCGGCCCAGCTCAGCACGGGTTCCACGCGTATGGGCGGGGAACCCCTGAACCGGGGCAGCACAAAGAGGGCAGCGCAAACATGCAGCTTAGCACCAGAGGGCAAGTCTGTCCAGACGTACCCTCCGAGCCGAACCGACATCGGCGAGGAGTGCGAGGAACCGCACCAAACCATCAAGCCGACGGACGGTTGAGTCCGAAGGACGCGGCCCTGCATATGACCGACGTCGCCTTACTAGCCTGGCCCCCCGATCGGAATCCGTCAAGCACCGGCGCCATTCAGATCGGGGGGGTGGCGCGGCGTTTGCCGGCGTCGCGGGCCTGCCGGGTCGACCGGGCGGGCCTGCGCCGGCCGGGGTGCGGGCAGCCGCCGCCGATGTCAAACTGTGACTGCGAGTGACAGACTGTACGGGTAGCGTTACTCGGACACGGGTCACAGAACGGGCACCTCAGCACCTATGACCGATCACCGTCCACTCGCTCGGCCCAACGACGTCGTCGTCCGGCAGGGGCTTCCGCTCGCTCGCACGCCGATGTTCGGTCGCGCGGAGGAGATCGCCGAAGTCGGTGGATTGCTCGCCGACGGCCGGTTGGTGACGATCACCGGACAGGGCGGAATCGGAAAGACCAGGGTGGCGATCGAGGTCGCCCGTGCACAATCGCGCAGGGTGATCTTCGTTCCGTTGGCCGACGTGGACCGGTCCGGAGTCGCCGGGGCGATCTTCCGGGCGGCCGCGGGTGGCGCCCCGACGACCGTCTCCGGCCTGCTTGCGGGCCCGCTCGTCTCCGGCGCGGATACGGTGGCCCGGGTGTGGGCGGGGCTGGCCGACGAGGTGGCCGGCGATCGGTTGCTGTTGGTGCTGGACACCTTCGAACACGTCACGGGCGCGGCCGGGCTGGTGAACGAGATCCGTTCGGCCCTACCGGATCTCGCGATCCTGGTGACCAGTCGATGCCGGTTGGGACTGAGCGACGAGGCCGTGGTACCGCTGGTCGGCCTGCCGGTGGACGTGGGCGGACCGGGCGAACGCATGTTCGCCGAACACTCGCGCCGGGTCGGCGGCGACCGGCACCCCAGGACCGAGACCCAACAGCTGGCGGCTCTGGAGATCTGTCGGGTGCTCGGCGGGGTGCCGCTGGCGATCGAGCTCGCCGCGGCCCGGACGGCGCTGATGACGCCCGCGGCGCTGCTCGCCCAGTTCCGCTCGCCGAACCGCGGCCGCGTCCTCGGCCTGCTCTCCCGCGGGCCCATCGACCTGCCGAGCCGGCAGCTGAGCATGCGCTCCACCCTGTCGTGGAGCTACCAGCTGCTGGAGGGGGCGCAGCAGACCCTGTTCCGCCGGCTGGGAGTGTTCCCGGGCTCGTTCACCCTGGACGCGGCCGAGCAGGTCTGCAGCGGATCACAATCCGAGGACGGCTGGCTTGCGCCGGACACGCTGCTCAACAGCATCGCCGAGCTGGTGGACCTGCATCTGGTCGAGCCACTGACACCCGGACCGGACCGGTTCCCGGAGCAGGCCCGTTTCGAATTGCACGACGCCCCGCGGGCCTTCGCCCTCGAGCTCCTGGAGATGTCCGGCGAGGCCGGGGCCGTCCGTGGCCGGCTGCACGAATGGTGCCTGGAGTTCGCGGGCCGGGCCGAGCGCGGCCTGGCCTCGACGGACGAGCAGAGCTGGCTGGACATCATCGAGGACGAGCTGCCGGCACTGCGGCAGACACTCACGGCCTTCGCGAGCGAGGGCAACGCGACCGGTGGGGTCACCCTGGCGGCCGGCATCGCAGGCTTCTGGGCCGTGCGCGGACCGCTGGTCGAGGCGATTCGGTGGTTGCGGACCTTTCTGGAGATCGACCGGGCCGGCGGCGTGCTCTCCCTGCAGCTCCGCGCGATCGCCGTTGCCTGGGCCAACCGACTGGGCCTGCAGACCGAGGGTCTGGCGAATATCAGCGACGCCCGCACCGCCAGGGCAACCGTGTTGGGTCAGCCCTGCTCACCTGCGTTGTGGTTGCGGTCGACCGATCATCTGATCTACGGCCTGGTTGCGCTCGGTGAGGCGACGGAGAGTCTGGCGATCATCGAGGAGGGGCTGCGGCTTGCCCGGGCCACCCAGGACTCGTACTGGACCAGCCTGTACCTGTACCGGCGGGCATGCGTTGCCTGGATGACAATCGGGACGGAGCCGGCGACCAGCGCTCTGGCCTGCGCCGAGGAGGCGGTAGCGGTCGCCACCGACTACGGCCATCATCGGCTGGCGGCGCAATCCCTGGCGATGGTCGCATTCTGTCGGCTGGCCGAGCGGGACTTCTCCAGCGCCCGGGACTCGATGCTGGAGGCGCTCGCCCAGCTCCGGGACAGCGGGGACCGCACGAGCGCCATCGACGCGATGAACACGCTCGGGGTCATCCTGCCGCAGCTGGGCGAACCGTCGCAGGCAGCGCAATTCCTGCACGAAGCGATGTTGCAGGCGCGTCGCGTCGGCTACGGCCACGGCGAGATCTTCAGTGCGTGGGCGACGGCCTACCTGTCCTGCCGCACCGGCCGGGTACCGGACGCGGTCGCCATGGATGATGCGCTCACCGACTTCCTGGCCATCATCCAGAGCTGGCTCCCCCGCGACGTTTTCGCGGACTATCAGGCTGCCATCCGCACGGCCCGAAGCACCGTGGGGTCACCGCGGACACCCGGCCGCGGCTGGGGGTGGTTGCGGGCCCGCGCCCTGCAGATCGCATCCGAGCTGGCGGAGGCCGGGACTGGGCAGCTTCAGACCGGTGGCGCCCCGCCGGGTCCTGGGGTGATCGTTCCGGAAGTCCTTGCTGGGGCGCGCGCTGCTGCGGCGCCCGTTCCTGAAGCGCCCGTGCCTGCTGCGCCCGTGCCTGCTGCGCCCGTGCCTGCTGCGCCCGTGCCTGCTGCGGCGGCCGTTGGTGCTGCGCCCGGCCGAGCACCGCACGGTCCCGATGCGGCCCACGACCTTGCGCTGGTGATTCCCGACCAGGGACCGCGCTCCTCCCGGTCCGCGCACCGGCCCGACCTGACGGCGCGGGAGTTGCAGATCCTGGCCGCGATCGCCAGCGGCCGGACCAACGCGCAGATCGCCACCGACCTGTTCCTGTCGGCGAAAACCGTGATGCACCACAGCACCAGCATCTATCGCAAGCTCGCCGTCGGCGGTCGCGCCGAGGCCGTCGCGTTGGCCTACCGGACCGGACTGCTGAGCAGCCCGACGGGGTGATCACCCGGCCGGCGAAATGATCTCCCCGGAGAAATAGGGCGATCGCCCGATGCCCGGTATCGGGCTTCCTGGTGTTCTCCATGAAGCGTCGGCCGCTAGGTCAGCGTGTTCCGACGGCGCAGGGTCCGACGGGGGTGATGACGGTGGTCGATGGGCACCGTCGCGTCCGTCACGCCATCCCGGTGCTGGGCGCGGCCGGCATGCTGCTCGCGCTCGGGGGGTGCAGCTGGGTATCCGGAATGTTCGCCGACGACGGCCCACCCCAGGAATCGGTGTCGGTCTTCGACGTCAGCGTCGGCCGGTGTTTCGCCGCGCAGCAGGAGGTCCAGGCCGAGTTGTCCGCGCTGCAGGCGGTCCCGTGCACCGGTCCGCACCGGCAGGAGGCGTTCGCGGTGGTGGACTATCAACCACCGACCGGCGTCGAGGGCGATGCCTTCCCGGGGGACGCGACGCTGGCCGCCTGGGCCGATGCGACGTGCGCGCAGGACTTCGCCGACTACGTCGGGATCAGCTATCTCGACTCGTCGTTGTTCTTCACCTACCTGCTGCCGTCGGCGCGCGGCTGGGAGCAGTCCAAGGACCGGGCGGTGATCTGCTTCGCAACCACGACCGGGTCCGAGCTGACGTCGTCGGTGAAGGCGGCCAAGGTATGACACCTGTTGCCCTGCTCACACTTTCGACGACTCGGACGGCGCGGGCGCACCATGGGTAAGCCCTGCGTGGTGTCCGGCGCGATGATCATGTGCACCTTCGGGCTGGCCCCGTCGACCCTGTCGGTGGTCGCGCCGCGCCCGATGGTGGAGGGCAGGCCGGTCGCCACCATCGCCGACGTCGCACCGGGGGTGAACATCGCCCCCTTCGGGATGTGCCAATCGCTGGCCAACCCCACCGTCGCGGCCGCCACCGCGGCGGCGCTGGGCGTGCTGACCCCGATGCCCTGTGTACCGGTGGTCCCGGCCCCGTGGATCCCGATGGCGCCGCAAATGACCGCCGGCGGTATCCCGGTGCTGGTCGCCGGTTCGACCTGCGTCTGCGCCTACGGCGGGTCGATCTCGTTGTCGATGCCGGGTGCGGTCCGGACGACGGCGGCGTGAGATGACCCGCGAGCTGAACCGAGCAACCATTCACGCTGGCAGCACAGCATTCTCGACCTTGCACTACCCCAACTGACCCAGCTCGACCGATCGACAGGAGTGGGAATGCCGACTTACGCCGCACCAGGTGTGTACGTCGAAGAAGTGGTCTCGACGCAGAAGGTGCTGTCCGCAGCGCCGACCGCGGTGGCCGCCTTCGTCGGCTTCACCGAGCGCTACCCGACCGACGATCCGACCGATCCGGACGGCCTGGCTCCCAAACTGGTCACCAGTTGGGGTCAGTTCGAGTCCCTGTTCGGTGGTTTCACGCCCGGCGCGGTGCTCCCGCTGTCGGTCTACGGCTACTTCGCGAACGGCGGATCGCTGGCCTACATCGTCCGGGTGCCCAATACCGCGCCCTCCGGCGAACCCTCCCGCCGGGAATTGCCGGCGGCCGACCGTGCGCTCGGCCTGCCGATCGCCGTCGAGAGCCTGGAGCCGGACGCCGACATCACCCTGCAGGTGAGCACCTCCGACACCGATGAGGAAGGGCCCAGCCCCTTCGGCATCGATGTGCTGTCCGGCAGCACCGTCGTCGAGTCGTTCCCGGATCTGACCCTGGACAAGGGCAAGCGCAATGTCGCGACGGTCATCAACGGGACGTCCACCCGGATCAAGGTGAACGTGCTGCTGGACGAGAAGACCGACCTGTCGAGCCAGATCGAGGTGCTCAGGCCGGGCCTGTACTCGCTGGAAAAGGCAACACCCACACCGGTTCCGGTCACCGGGCGGAAGTTCGCCGGATCCGAGACCACCCGTCAGGGCATCAACGGGCTCGCGGTCGCCGACGACGTGACCATGGTGATCGTCCCCGACCTGGTCACCGCGTCGACGAAGCCGGACGGCTCGCTGGATCTGGGTCTGTGGAAGGCAGTGCAGACCTCGCTGATCAGCCACTGCGAGCAGAACGGCAATCGAATGGCGGTACTCGACGCCCCGCCCGGCATGACCCCACAGCAGATCCGGGACTGGCGCAGCGATACCGCGATGTACGACTCCGCTTACGCCGCACTGTATTACCCGTGGATCAAGGTCGAGAACCCGATCGGCATCAACGGCGACGCCGAGGTGCTCATCCCGCCGAGCGGGCACATCGCCGGTGTCTGGGCACGCACCGATGAGACCCGCGGCGTCTGGAAGGCGCCGGCCAACGACACCATCCGCGGGTGTCTCGACGTCGCCTACGGCGTCACGCAGAACGAGCAGGCCGTCCTGAACCCGATCGGTATCAACTGCATCCGCCCCTTCGGCACCCGCGGCATCCGGATCTGGGGCGCCCGCACCCTGGCCAGCGATTCGGACTGGCGCTACATCAACGTTCGGCGGCTGTTCAACATGGTCGAGTCGACCATCGCCGAGGGCACCCAATGGGCTGTTTTCGAGCCCAATGACGTCTCCCTCTGGGAGGGCATCAAGCGAACCCTGAACGCCTTCCTGCGGGGCCTGTGGAGTGCCGGCGCCTTGTTCGGTCAGTCGGTGGATCAGGCGTTCTATGTGAAGTGCGACGCCGAGACCAACCCACCGGAGTCGATCGATCAGGGGTTGTTGATCGTCGAGGTCGGCATCGCACCGGTGAAGCCCGCCGAGTTCGTGGTGTTCCGCATCGCGCAGCACAAGCAGACCGCCAGTTGATCCGGCCCTGTGCACGCCATGACCGCCCTGTTCACCTCATCCTCACTGACCTCACTCTCACCGGGAGCCCCGAATGCCGAATGAAGCCCTGATCGCCGTCGATCCACTGATCGCCCAGAACTTCTTCCTGGAGATCGATGGCGAGGTGGTCTCCATCCTCGCCAGTGTCTCCGGGCTGGACGTCGAGATGGAGGTCGCGACCACGCAGCAGGTCGGCAAGGACGGCAAGAGCCAGACCGTGAAGACCCTCGCCGGCCGGAACAAGGCCCCCGACCTGTCACTGGTGCGGATGGCCCCGCCGGATTCGACCCAGGACAAGATGTGGGGCTGGTTCATGGACATCATGAACAAGGGCATCCTGCTGTCCGACCGGACGAACAACCGCAAGAGCGGGTCGATCGTGATGTACGACTCGACCCATGTGGAGGTCGCCCGATTCAACTTCACCAATGGTTGGCCGAGCAAGATCTCGACGGACCAGCTCTCTGTCGATTCGAACGATCCGGTGAAGGAGACCATCACCCTGACGATCGAGAGCCTGGCGCGGGTCAAGTGAAGCTGACCACCCAGTACGAGTTCACGCTCCCTCGCGGTTATGTCGACCGCGAGGGAGATGTTCATCGCAAGGGGCTCATGCGACTGGCGACGGCGCGGGACGAGTTGGAACCGCTGCGCGATCCGACGGTGCAAGGCCCGGATGACCCGCGACTGACGGTGCTGATCCTGGCCAGGGTGGTGCAGTCGCTGGGCACCCTCGAGATGGTGACACCGCATGAGATCGAGGGGCTGTTCGCCGCCGATCTCGCTTTCCTGCAGGACTTCTACGGGGTGATCAACTTCGGCAACCAGCAGGAGTACGAGGAACTGCTTGCGGCACAGGCGGAGTCGGCGCCGCTGATCGGCGTGCAGGCATCTGCTCCGAAGGCCGGCCCCTCGGTTCCGGCCGAACCCACCAGCGAAGGGGCCGACGCGCTCGCCGCCCGTCCGCCGCGGGCGCGGGTCGAGGAAATCCCCCGCGTCCCGGTCTGATCCGCGATGCTGCGCTACCCGGTCGACGTGCTCTGGCAGGAGGTCGCATACCTGGCGTACCACCTGCACTGGTCGATGGACGACCTGCTCGACCTCGAGCACATGGACCGGGTGCGGCTGGTGCGCGCGGTGGCCGGGTTGAACGAGCGAGCGTGGGAGGTGGTCCGTGAGTTCGCCTGAGTCTGCGCGCTATCTGGGCGGCGAGCCGACTCTCGGCTCGCGGTTCCTTTTCGAGGTGGACGGTGTCGAGATCGGCATCTTCTCCTCCGTGGCGGGTCTGCAGGTGACCTCACGCACCGAGAGCATCGTCGAGGGTGGGCAGAACGGCTACACCTACAAGCTGCCGGGGCGGCTGGAGTGGCCGAACATCACTTTCACCCGCGGCCTGACCGACGCCGACGCGTTGTTCGACTGGATGAACAAGGTGTCGGGCGAGGGATTCGCCGCGTCCGGCAACAAGCTGACCCGGTCGACCGGCGCGATCACGGCAATGTCCAACAACGGGGACCGATTGCGCGCGTGGTCGCTGGAAGGTGTTTTCCCGGTGCGCTGGACGGGCCCGGATTTCGGCGCCGGCAAGGAAGACCCGCTGACCGAGGAGCTCGAGGTCGCGCACCACGGGTTTCGTAGTTCATCGCCGAACGGGTGAGCCGGGTGGACGCCAGCGACACCTCCCCGTTCGGCAACTCGGTGGCGCGCCGTTGGGCGCCCCCCGGTCCGCGGTCGCGCCCTCGACCCGCGCCGCCCGGCAGCGTCGCCGCCGCGGCCCTGCGGTTCTCCGCGGGGCTGGGCCGCCTTCCACAGATCCGCCGCCAATTGGCCGGGCCGGCGCCGATCAGGGCGGTCGGCAACGCCGGCCAGGTCGCGCCCCCGCGATGGTGGCTGCCGGCCCCGGCACGGTCCGACGACGGGTGGGGGGTGCACCCCGCTCCGACGACGGCACGGCCGGCCGGTGGCGCCGATGGTCGCCTGCTGCGCCGTGCCGTCGGTGCGGTGCCGACACTGGAGAATCACCGTCCGGGCGCCGCCGCCGTGGCGATGACCGGCCGGGCCATTCCGGTCCGCCGATCGCCCGAGGTGGCTTTCTCCGGGAACATGAAAGGTGCTGCCAGCAAACTCGTTCCACCGAGACAGGGGGCCGGTGACCCGACGGGCGGCGGGCCTGGCGGTGGTCGCTCGAAGGCGGCTGGTCCGCCGGGGCCGACGTCGGGGGGCGGCGGTTCGCACCGGCCCGCGACCGGCGCCGTCCCCCGGTCAGATCCGCTCCGGTTCGCGGCTGCTTCGGCGTTGCGGGCGCACAGCGCGCAACGGAGCTCACGTGCGACCGCGCCGGCCCATCCGGCGGCGTCACCGGGAACCCCGCACTCACGGACCGCTGTGCGCCCGGCCGTCAGAAGCCGCTGGACCGGCGCCGGTCCTGCATCGGCGGCCGCGCCGCCCTCGGGAACAGCTGCAAGCGGCACCAAGGCCGGACGGAACGTGGCGCCGGCGCCGACCTCCGGCGCTGTGGGCGTGGTCCGGCGAGCCTGGTCGCGGCCGGCATCACCGCCGGTGCCGTCGGGATCGTCGGCAGCGCCCCCCTCGGCGGCAACCGGCACTCCCGGCCGCGACCGTTCCATCCCGGTCACGCCGAGCGCCATTCCCGCTGCCGCCGGTCACCCACCTGCGGGTCGCACTGCGGCCTCGACACCCGCTGTTGCAACCGATGTCGCCCCCCGCTCCGACCCCTCGGCGCCGACGAGTGCCGTACCACCGCCTGTCGCACCCGAAGCCGCACCTCCCTCTCCTGCGGTCCGACATCCGGCGATCTCACCGCCTGCCGAGGCGCCGTCGGTGCAGCGGTCCGCGTTGCCGACGGCGATCTCACCGCCTGCCGAGGCGCCGTCGGTGCAGCGGCCCGCGTCACCATCCGGTGTGGCTGCCTCCTCCGCGTCGGCCGGTTCACCGGCCGGACCGTCCACAACCGCTTCCGGGGGTGAGTTCGGAACGGCGGGTGTGCTGCCCGGAGTGGGTGTCCGGCCGCCGACTGCCGGCGTGCCCGCGCCACCTGCATCGGCGGCGAGCGCAGAGCCCCCGCGGGGTGGCGAGGCATCGACGCTCGACGATCCGTCGGTGACGGTCAGCCCGTTCGCCGGTGCGCCGCTCATCGCGCACCGGTCGACCGGCGCTCCCATCGAATTCAGCGCGCCGATGACGGCGCCGTCGCAGTCCGTGCACGACGCGCAATCCCGGTCGGCGGTCTCGTCCGAGCCGGCGGTCATTCCGGAATCTGCTGCGCCACAGAGCGCTTCGGGCGCCGCGCAACGGAGGCTCGGAGCCGATCCGGTGCGCCGACTGCCGCTGAGCGTTGACGTCGAGTACGGCCGGCTGCCACTGGCCATCGACGGGTTGCCGGGGCCCCGTCGTGGTCGTACAGCAGCATTCCGCGGCTCGCGGCGATTGGCCGGTCTGCGGGCCGCTTCCCTTTCCCCGCAATCGATTCGGGCTCACGGTCTTGCACAGTTGCCGATCGCGCCCACCATCGTCCGCGCCGGTTCGAGTTCGGCGGTGACTCCCGGCGCACCCGCTGGTTCCCCGACTGCCCGTTCGGTCGGGAGTCAGCCTGTCCAGCCGGCGACCGTTTCTCGTCAGACCGGGCCGGCGTCGACCGTCAGACCGGCCGCGACCTCGACCATCCCGACCGCTGCGGCGGCCGCTCAGCTCCCGAAAGCCTCTGCCGTGGCCGCCAACTCGGCCACCAGCTCGGCCGGCCCGACACCGACTCACCAGGTGTCGGCCCGGACCATCGGCGCGACGGTCCCGCCACCGGCCACCACCGGCGCACCGCTCCCGCCGCTGGCGACCACTGCCGCACCGTTCCCGCCGCCGGCGACCACTGGGCCGTCGGCAGTGGCGGCGCCTGCGCCGACGGCGCCGTCGCCGGCCGGGGTCCCGGCCGGAGCATCAACCCCACCCGCGCCGCCCATCGACCGGAATCTTGCGGCCGGCTCCCACCAGCACGACACGGCCGCCGTGTCCCCCTCCCCGCCGGGTCCGACAGTGACCGCCGCAGCCCGGACCCCGACGGCAACGCCCGCATCAGTCACCGCCGCCGCCGCTGTCACCCCCGCCGTCTCGCCGAGCACCGCCGGCCTGCCGACAACGGCAAGTTCGGAAACAATCGCCGGTTCGCCGCCAATCGACGACCCACCGGCACGGCCTTCGTCATGGACTGCCGCGAGCATTCCGGTGGCGACCGAAACACTTGCTGCCCGGGCCTCCGTCACCCCCAGCGCCGTCACCCCCAGCGCCGTCACCCCCAGCGCCGTCACCCCCAGCGCCGTCACCCCCAGCCCCGGCTCCGCCAGCCCCGGCTCCGCGCAGCCGGCCGCACCGGCCGAACATGGCGATGGCGAGCCAGCCGTCGCAGCCGCCACCCCGCACTCCCTGCTGGTGAGCCGGTCTCTTGCCCGTGACTCGCCGGCCGCCGGTCTGCCGGTCGCCGCGTCGCCGATCTCGCGTGCGGACGGCCCGCAGGACATCGTCCCGGTCCGCGCCGCCTCGTCGGCAACCGTTGGTTGGCGCGGACCGGTGGTCTTTCGCGCGTTCACCTCGTCGGCGCGAGAGGCTGTTCGACGCCGGGCGATGGGCTCCGATCCGGTGGGCATGCCCATCGGCGCAACCCTTTTCGGCCATGGGGACGCTGCCAGCCGGCCGGCGGTGCATGAGCAGAGCGCCGGCCGGCCGGCGGCAATCGGACGGGCCACCACCCGGGCCGCCGGCCAACCCACACCGGGCAGCAACCACGCCCTGCCGGACATCAGCCGGCCCGCTGCTGCCGTCGGCCGGCGGGCGCAGGACTTCGGCTCCGCCGTTCCGGCCGTCCTCGGCCTCCCGGCAGCGGCAAGCAACCACCCGACGCCGGCCGTCATTCACCCGGGACAGATCGCTGGTGCGCTGCGCCGGTCGGGCCAGCGCGTCCCGGCGGCCGTCGCCTCGGCGTCCGGCCACGCCTCACGACCGTTCGGCCAGGACGCGCCGTGGGGGCTACCGCACGAGCGCCACCAGGTGCTCGGAGCCGCCGATTCGCCGACGAGCGTCATTCCCGCGAGCCTTGGCATCATCGGTGGCTCTGCCACCCGCGGTGTTGCGGCAGTGTCCCCGGGGTTGTCACCGCGAAATCCGCTCTCCCGCAGCCATCTCTCCCCGCGCCCCGCATCCCTGGACGGCCGCTGGTCGCACCGGCTGGGCTCCAGGAGACTCGCGGCGGGAATCGCCATGGGCCATGAGGCCGATGTGCTCGATTCGCCGTATTCGCTACCGACCAGCGGCATCTCCGCCGAGCCTCTGCTACGGCGGAGTTCGGCGCTGTCGATCGGCCGATCGGTGTCCGCACCTGCGTCCGCACCCGTTCGCGACCAGGTGGGTGCCCGGCCCTCGGGCGACCCGGGCGTGAGGCGGCTCCACGCGTCCGCCGTGACCGCCGCCCGCGCGGCCATGACTCTCGGACTGCGGGCCCGCCCGGCCACGAGGCCGTCAGTCGTCGGCGCGATCAGTAGCGACAACAGCGGGAACACGGGCCGAACCGCGGGTTCGCCTGCCAATGGCCTGGTTTCCGGCCACCCCGCGCACTCAGCAAGTGCCCAGAACTCGCCGCATCTCCACACCTCACTGAGCGTCCAAGAATCGCCGCATCTCCACCTGTCGTTGACCGCCCAGAATTCGCCGCATCTCCACCGATCGTTGACCGCCCAGAATTCGGCGGGCGGCCGGAACCCGGCAGGACCGGCAGGCTCGGCGTCGGCTCCGATCCCGGGCCCGCGCACACCCTCAAGCCGGTCGTCGGCCCGCTCCTCCGCCCTGCACCTGCGCCAGGTGATCTCCCCTGCAACCACTGTCGTTCCCACAACGACTGCCGTCATCCGCCGATCCCCGGCCGCGCCGCCGATGGGAACGCCGCGCGGCCGGGCCGAACCGCCACTGCCGCTCACCGGACTGCGCGCCGGTTCCACGCCTCCGGGCGACCGCTCGACCGCACACCATCCCCGCCCCGCGGTGTCTGGTCCCGGTACCGGCTCGAACTCCGGCACGACGATTCACCGGGCGTTTGACGTGCCGTCCGTCTCGTCCTTGTTCGACCGCGCCCGTGCCTGGTTCAGCGGAACCGACGAGACCGACGTCCACGACCAGGCGACCGGCACAGACACACCGAGCCAAGGGACCGCGGCATCGCCGGCGCCGCAGACGCACGCTGCCGACACGGTGGACCGGCCCCATTCGCTGGGCGAACTACTGCGAGCAAGGAGTTCGATGACCGAGATCAACGACCGCACCCCCGAACAACCCGTCTCAGATGCATTGAGCCCCCGGGAATGGGATCAGCTGGTCGATCTCGTCGTCGAACGTATCGAGGACAGGGTCCGTGACGAGTTGGCCCGTCGCGGACGTCGTTTCTCGCCGGGGGTTTTCTGATCATGACCAGGACGTCGAATCAATCCGTGGAGTGCTCATGGCGCTGACCGAAAAAGCCTTTCTGGAAATCGAAGGCAGCACCAACACCATCCCGTGCATGTTCAACCCAGCGGAGCTGGCGGTCAGTAGATCCAACTCCTGGGCCGGTACTTCCATTGCGGGCAAGGGCGTTCCGCAGATCAAGTATCTCGGTGCCGCTTCCGGCGCGATGGCCCTGCATCTGACGTTCGACACCACCGACACCGGCGAGGCGGTCACCAAGTACACCGGAAAAGTGCTGACCTTGATGGACGTCGACCAGTCGCTGCCGGGCACCGACCCGCAGACGAACAATGCACGGCCGCCCTACGTCATCTTTCATTGGGGAAACCTGCATTCCTTCAAGGCCGTCGTCAGCAACCTGAACCTTCGGTTCACCTACTTCTCCTCGACCGGGGTTCCGCTGCGGGCCCAGGTGGACCTGCTGCTGACGCAGTTCGTCGAGTCCGCCGCCTTCGGTCCGCAGAACCCGACCTCGGGCACGCCGGACCCGCACCGGGTTCACCGGGTCCAGCCCGGCGAAACCCTCGATCGGATCTCGGCCAAGTACTACGGGGACTCCACCCGTTGGAGGTCGATCGCCCAGGTCAACGGCATCGTCGATCCATTGGCGCTGCGCACCGGTTCGCTGCTGTCGATCCCCCGGTCGACGACATGACCACGGCCCTGGACCCGATCGCGCCGGTCATCAAGGTCAACGGGAGGTCGCTGTCGGAGTTGGCCCTCATGCAGCTCGACGATCTCCGGATCTCCCGGGTGCTGCGACTGCCGGCCCGGGCGTCGCTCCGGTTCTCCGATATCGGCTATGCGATCGCGGCGGGGCAGATCTTCGAGATCGGCACCGCGCTGGAGCTCAGTTCCCCCGACGGCACGGTGATCTTCGACGGCGAGGTCACCGGCGTGGACATGAATCTCGACCGTGGTCAGCCGGAGTTCACCGTCGTCGCCGACGACTCCGCGTACAAGCTCACGCTCGGCACCAAGGTGCGGACCTTCACCAAGGTCAGCTACGCCGAGGTGATCGGGCAGATCGCGGGCGAACACGGCCTGCAGAAAAGGGTCACCGGGCTGACCAGCCCCCGCCAGGACTACCTGATGCAGGCGGACAGCGATTTCGGGTTCCTCAACGAGATCGCCGACCGCTCCGGATCCGACTGGTGGGTCGACGGCCGCACCCTGGTCGTCCAGCCGTTCGGTGCGGCCCCGTCACCGATCACGCTCACAGTCGAAACCGACCTGAACACCTTCTCGGTGCGGGCGAGCGCGCTGCATCCCGGGACCGCGACCATCAAGGGGTGGTGGCCCAAGACGAAACAGTCGGTGAGCGCAGACGGGGCAAGTTCGCGGAATGGCGCCAACGCCAACCTTGTTCAGCCCTTTCTGACAGCGTCCAACCTGCGGAGCGCCAGTCGGACGATCAGCACCGCGGACATGCCGGGTGATCAACAGGAGGCCAATGATCTCGCGGACCGGCTGATGGAACGGTGGACCGCCGGCGCCGTGACCGCGAAGGGATCCTGCCACGCGAACGCGAAGATCACTCCCGGCGGATCGGTGAGCATCGAGGGCGCCGGCCCCGCGTCCGGGACGTACCAGGTGAGCGAGGTGGAGCACAGCTACAACCGCCGAGGCTTCGAGACCCGTTTCACGGCGGGGGATCGGCGGCCGTCGGGACTGGTGGACATGCTGTCGGGCCAGCAGCCATCGAGCTTTCGGCGCGAAGGCCTGGTGACCGGAATTGTCACCACCGTCGGCAATTCCCAAGGATCCGCCGGGGACATCAAGGTGAAGTACACCTCCCTCGGCGGAGATGTCGAGAGCAACTGGGCCCGCATCGTCACGCTCGGAGCGGGAGCGAAGCGGGGCATGACCTTCCTGCCGGAGGTCAACGACGAGGTCATCGTCGGCTTCGAGGGAGGAGATGCCAGGCGTCCGGTCATTCTCGGTGGCCTCTACAACGGCAAGGACATCCCGGTCGAGTTCGGCGTGCAGAACGGCAATGTGTCCAAGCGGCGGATCACCTCGCGGCTCGGGCATTTCGTCGAGTTTGCCGACGGGACCGATCCGGCCAATCAGCACATCCAGCTCAACCTGGAGGGCGGCAAACACCAGGTGCGGTTGGGCAAGGATCAGCTGGATGCCCTGGTGCCGGCCGGCACGCCGATCACGGTGAAATCCGGCGACGCGTCGATCGAGATCGGGAAGGACGGGTCGATCACCCTGGCCGGCCAGAAGATCACTCTCAAATCCAAGACCGATGTCGAGATCTCCGGGATGAACATCACGGCCAAGGCCACCGTGAAGGCCGCGATCTCGGGCACGACGACGGAGGTCAAGGCGTCGGCCACCGGCGAGATCTCGGCCGGCGGACCGTTGACCATCAAGGGCGCGATGGTGGCGGTCAACTGATGTCCGAGATCGCACCGTCCGCCGCCGGTTCCCGGGAACCGGCGCAGTTCGATGCGTCGTTCGTCGGGCGCGGGTTCTTCTGGCCGATGCAAATCGACCACACCGGATCGATCCGGCTCACCGATGGTGCGGCGGACATCGATGCGGCCATGCAGGTGGTGCTGGCGACCGCGCCGGGTGAGCGGGTCATGCGCGCCCAGTTCGGTTGCCGCATCTGGGATCTGCTGTTCGAACCGGTCACCGCGAATGTGCTGGGCCTGATGGCGCAGGCGGTCCGGGATGCGCTGGCGCAGTGGGAACCGCGGGTCGAAGTGGAGCGGGTCGACCCGGTGCCGGACCCACGGGATCACGCGCTGGTGACGATCACCATCGAGTACCGGGTGAAGGCCACCAATGACCGGCGCAACCTGGTCTTCCCGTTCTATGTGATCCCGCACGAGGAGGCCTGATGGCCCTGCCCGCACCCAACCTGGACGATCGAACGTTCCAGGACATCGTCGACGAGGCCAAGCGGCTGATCCCGCGGTACACCCCGGAGTGGACGAACCACAACCTGTCCGACCCCGGCGTCGCGCTCATCGAACTGTTCGCCTGGATGGGCGAGATGGTGTTGTTCCGGGTGAATCAGGTCCCGGACCGGTTGTTCGTGCACTTTCTCAATCTGGTTGGCATCGAACCGTTTCCGCCGTCCGTCGCCCGGGCGGACGTCACGTTCTGGTTGTCGGCCGCGCAGGACTCGACCGTCACCGTGCCACACGGCATGCAGGTGACGACAGCGCGGGAGACGCCCGGCGAGCAGGCCGTGGTCTTCACCACCGTCAGCCAGCTGGACATCCGGCCGCCGGAGTTGACCGCGGCGATCACCACCGATGCGCGCACCGAGCGGTTCACGGATGTGACGGACGATCTGCGGTACGAGGGCTCGTCGGTCACCTGTTTCAGCACCGTCGACAGCACCGGACGCCTGGCGCCGGGAGACGCGTTGTTGCTCGGATTTGCGCGGTCGCTGGCCGGGGTGGCGTTGCGGTTGTCGGTCACCGCGGTGGCGCAGGGCATCGGGGTCGACCCGCTGCGGCCGCCGTTGGCCTGGGAAGTGTGGAACGGCGAGGCCTGGATCTCGGCGGACGTCTTCTCCGACACCACGGGCGGGCTGAACCGGTCCGGCGAAGTGGTGCTGATGGTGCCGGGCGAGCATGAGCTGCTGACGCTGGGAACCGTTGCCGCGTACTGGATCAGGGTTCGGCTGACCGCCCCACAGGTCGGCCAGCCGACGTATCAGGTGTCCCCGACGATCGACGACCTTCGGGTGGCCACGATTGGAGCGACGGTGCGGGCGGAACATGCCTCCGGGTCGCCGGCAGAAGTACTCGGTCGGTCCGACGGAAGCCCGGCGCAGGAGTTCCGGGTGACCTTTCCACCGGTGCTCCCCCGCCGGCACGGGGAGACGGTGCGGGTCACCGACCCGAACGGGTCGGTGGAATGGCTCGAGGTGGAGGACTTCTCGCGATCAGGGCCCGACGACAACCATTTCGTCTGGGACTCGGCCACCGGCGAGGTGCGGTTCGGTCCGCGGATCCGGTATCCGGACGGTTCGGTGCGCCAGCACGGGCGGATCCCGCGGGACGGCGCGGAGATCGCCGTGACCGGCTACCGGTATGGCGGCGGCGCGTCCGGCAATCTCGGCGCGCGGACCCTCACCGCGCTGCGCAGTTCGGTGCCGTACATCTCCGGCTGCGTGAACCTCCGCCCGGCGACCGGCGGGGTGGACGCGGAAACGGTTGCGGAGGCGAAGGTTCGCGGGCCGCTGACCCTGCGGACCGGGCAACGCGCCGTGACCGCAGGCGATTTCGAGCGGCTCACATTGGAGTCGTCGATCGAGGTGGCGCGCGCACGCTGCCTGCCCGCGGCGACCGGCCGAGGCCCGGTCCGGCTGCTGGTGGTCCCCGCGGTGCGAACGGATCCGCGCAGCCATCAGCTCGACGACTTCGCGCTGGCCGCGCCGCTGATGCGGCGGATCACCGATCATCTCGACGCGCATCGGATCGTCGGGACCGCCGTCGAGGTGGGAACGCCCTACTACCAGGGGGTTTCGGTGGCCGCATTGGTCCACGCACCGCCCGGGCGGCCCGTCGCACTGGTCCGGCAGCGGGCGATCGACGAGCTGACCCGGTACATCCACCCGCTGACCGGCGGCGCCGACGGGGCCGGGTGGCTCTTCGACGCCGACCTGAACGCCGCGGCCATCGCGCAGCTGCTGGAGACGGTGGAGGGCGTGAATCGGGTGGATGAGGTGCAGCTCTTCGAGTTCGATCTGCGGACCGGGCAGCGCATCGGGTCCGGGCGGGACGTGATCAGGTTGGACGGGCATTCGTTGTTCCTGTCCGGCGCGCACCGGGTGGTCGTGCGATGACGGGATCGCCGTGACCACAGGCGACGACCCGGGCGGCGGGCCGCCCGCCGAACCTGCGGCGGGAGAGCCATCGGGCCGGTCCGCGGACGCCGGGCCGACCCCGCAGGACCAGCGCGTGCCAGGCGGCCAGGACGTCGTCACCGGGACCGCCCTGGCGCTCGGCGTGCACCCCACCGTCGGGGTGCCCGCTGCGAGCGTCGGCATTCCGGTGCGCCGGGGGATGCGGGTCAGCCGTCCCGCACGGCATCCCAGGTGGCTGGTCGATCAGCTGCCCGTCGGGATGGCGCAGAGCGATTTCTTCGTGCGGTTCGTCGGGATCTTCCAGGAGGTCGCGGCCACGCTGCTCGACGACGCCGACCTGGTCGAGCATGTCGCCGACGCGACGGTGACTCCGGTCCCGATGTTGCAGGCCCTCGCCGGCTGGATCGGCATCGAATCCGTTGATCAGTCGTTGCCGGAGGACCTGCAGCGGCTGATTGTCCGGTCGTCCGGGCAATCGTTGGCACACCGCGGGACGGTGGCCGGCCTCCGCGGGTTCGTCGAAATGCTGTCCGGCGCACCCGCCGACGTCGTTGATGGCGGCGGAATCTGGCGCGAGGGTGAGGCGCCCGGCGACGTGGCGTGGGTGAACGTGACGGTCGCCGGCACCGGGCACCTGTCCGAGGACGAGTTCGTCGCGCTGGTCCGCGATGAGGTCCCCGCGCACGTGCGGGTGGAGCTGTGGGTGGGGACGCGACGGGTGCTGTCGACCATGGAGGAGGACCGATGACGGGACAACGTGAACCGGACGATCCCGAGGGCGTCATCGAGACGTCGCGGGAAGCCCCCGGGCCGGTTTTCCCGGGCCAGCAGGGGGCGTCCCCCCCGGCATCCCCGGCATCCCCGGCATCCCCGGCATCGCTGACGGCCCAGGAGCAGTCGGCCCCAGTAGCTCGATCCGAGACGCCCCTGGCAGCGGGCCCCGCGGCCCCGTCATTGTCCGCAGCCTTTGCTGCGGCCACCCACTCGCTGGGTCTCACCGGCGCCGAAACCTTCCCGGCGGCAGCCGGCCCGAGCCGAGCGGCGGCGTTGGCGACCGACGTGGTGACCTGCCCCGAGTGTGGGCAATGGGCAACCGTCGACATGGCCCGGCGGCAGGCCGACGACTTCTGCAAGCGGTGCGACTTCCCGTTGTTCTGGGCCCGGGGAACGGTGATCGCGCCGGACGGTGAGGAGTCCGGGGCCTCCCTGCGACGCCTGCCCGGCACCGTCGGCCGCGCCGCCACCGCGGCGTTGATCTGCCCGCACTGCAGCGAACCCAACTCACCGGCAGCACAGATCTGCATCCGCTGCGCGCTGACGCTGCACCCCGTGGAGATTCCAGAGCCCGAGCCGGTGCTGATCGTCGAGCCGGAACCGGAGCCGGTGCCTGAACCCGAGCGCGGCTTCGACTGGTGGTGGATCGTCGCCCTGGTCACCGTCGTCATCGCCATTGCCCTGGTCGTCGGGTTGCTCTACCTGCGGTGAACTGCGCTGCTCGGCAGGGCAATTCGGCTCATCGATGAATGAGGATCGCTCACCACGCTCTCTGTTGCCTTACTGCGCTGCCGCTGGCGCGGTGTCGGCCAGTGCGGTGACGCCGATGTCGTTGAACAAGGATCGTGTAGTGGTTGACACCCAACCCCTCTCGGACCCGAATGGACGGAAGGCGCTGCTGCCACATGCGATCTCGGGTGACTCCAGGTCAGGACACCGGGACCGTCAGGGACGACTGGGACAGGTCGAGCGTCGTTGCGTCACCGAGCGCGGACCACACCTCGAGTCGGATCAGGCCACCCTGGAACTCCCCGAGCGTCCCCTGGCCGGCGAACAGCCCGTTCTGCTCCGTGTAATGCTCGGGGCCGGGCTCGGGATCGGTCGCGAAATAGTCATACGTCTCCACGCGGTCCCAACTGCCGTCCCCCGTCAGGTCGAAGTTCACCCGTACCTGGGTCGCTGATCCCACCGTCCCGCCGGCGTCGACGACCAGGTCGAACGCGGTGGTGCCGTCGGCCGGCAGGAGCCAGACGTCGGACGCTGTGAAGACCAACGGCCGGTACGGCTTTCCATCCCTGGTCTGACCATCCGCCGGGTTCAGCGGCACGGTGCCGGCATCACTGCGCTGCGCGGTCAGCTGTCCGTCGGCCTGCGGGAACAGCACTGGGCTGGACGGCTCGGCCGGCCGAACCGCGGTCGCGGCCGAGGCCGCGGCCTGGCCGGGCGCCCCGGCCGGCGGCGACGCCTCCGTCGACAACGACGCCGCGGCGGTGGAGCCGGCTCCGGCGGAACCCGACCCTGGACCGTCGGTCGGGGTGGGACCGACTGTCGCACCGCTCACGGCACCCGACCCTCCGGCGGCAGACATGCTCGACGCCGGATCGGCCGCCGGTGCCGCACAGGCCGCCGCGAAAATCGCGGCGCACACGACCACCGCAGCGGCGACCACGCCGCGGGACCCCGATCCGGACATCCCGAACACGGTAGACCCGTTCAGCACTCAGCCCGGTGCTCGCCACCCGAACGAGTGGATCACCAGGTCGCCCGGCAAGGAACCGGCGGCTCAGCTGTCTCGACTGCCATGTCTGGACGCCAAGACTCACCGGTGGACGGTGACCATCGCCGGGCGACCCACCTGCGGACCTGATCAGGACGGAATTGAGCCGTCAGGTGCGTGACGCGGCGTAGCCCAACACCGCAGCCAGGCCGAGCACGCTCCGCGGCTCGTAGGCGCCGCGCCACAGACCGCCGTGAACGGCGGCATGAGCCTCGTCCTGCCACCGATGATCGTGGGAGATCGGGCCGCCGACGATGTCGCGGACGAGCAGCGCGGCCATCAGGGTGTTGGCGGTATTCGGCTCGAAGACCTCGATACCGAAGCGACCAGCGCCGGCAAAGGCGGCGGCCAGAGCCCTGTTCTTCACCACCGAATGTGTTCGGGTGGACGGGGCCACATGGAACGAGACCAACCGGCCGTCCCGACGCTCGACCGCCGCTCGCCACCGCTGAATCCGTTTGGCCAGCGCGTAATTCGGTCCCTGCGCGGGCACGAGCGCATCGGCGATCCCCGGGTCGGCGCCGGGTGGATAGGCCCGGTGCAGCAGGCTCCCGCGGGTGACCCACCGCAGTGGGCGACCCACCACTTTCGCCGTCCGGGAGCGGTTCCGGTAGGCCAGGGCGGACTGCTCGACCGCGTCCCCGGGCACCACGAAGACGTCGGTCGGGGTGGCGAGGAAGGCCAGCGCGGTGTCGTCCCGAGCCGAGCACAACCGCTCGGCAAGCAGGTCCGCCGCCGCGGACAGCCGGACGTGGGTGCCGCCGTCGGCGTACAGGTAGTTCCCGACGACCGGTCGGCCGTCGAGACCGGTAAGCCAGTCGGCGATCTCGGGGACCTCGGTCAGCAGGTCGGCCCCCGCGGCCGCCGCCGGCTCTCCCTCCCCGGACGAGTCGGTGGGCACCAGCAGCGTCCCGGCCGACGCGCGGGCCACCCGCAGCACCCGCTCCCAGATGCCCGGCCGCGGCAGGTCTACCGCGGCAACCCGGGCACCCCACCGGAGCAACGGCCCGATCGGACCCATCTCCGCCCCGGCACCCAGCACGGCAACCGTGTGGCCGTCGAGCCGCAGCCATTCCGGATGGTCGATGACTTCGGTGACCGCCTCCACCGCCGATGGTTCGAGCACGCCGAGCCGATCCCACGCGAGCAGTTGTTGCCGTAGTTCGTCACCGCGCAGGGATCGGCCCCGGTACGGCAGCTGCAGTTCCTCCGCCGGTCTGCCCTGCCCCCGCACCTCGACCGTCGTCAGGGCACGTTTCGATGGAGCCGTCAGCAGAGTTGACATCGGGAGTTCGGCGTCGGTGTCGTCCAGCACCACCATGCGGCCGTGAACCGCCGCGAGTCCGGCATCGGCGATCGACCACCACGCCTCAGGCGTGCCGAGGCCGGCTTCCACGAGTCGACGGAAGTGCTGCAGATAGCGGCTGCGCCAGGCTGTTTCGTGCTCGACGGATCGAGCACCCACCGGGTCGACGGCGCGCAGCGCGTCCGCGACAACGCCTCGTCCGGTCCCGGTGGTGCCGCGCTCTCCGTCGGGACCGGCAGGGAAGGAGACACCGTGCGACATCGCACCATCATGTCCGTCAGTGACGAGATCCGCCCGGCGGCCTGACTACTTGGTCCATCGCTCACGAGGGCCGCACCGACCACCCGACTATTGACCCGCAGGGTCGGTCCGGCATGGCTGTCACTGTGCGGGCGTGCTGTCGCGGGCGATGATTGTGGACAGCCACTCCGGAAAGGCCATCGCGACGATTCGCTCGGGCAGCGGATGGGCGATCCTGCTGCCGGGCTTCAGCGTCGACGGTCGCGGCGCCGGCCACGGCGGTTCATGCCGGCCAGCGACACCGGGCTCAATGGCCGGCCGAAGGGGTCGATGAACAGGGTCGCCGAATCCGACTCGGCGGGCACCACCCCTTCGAGTACCTCGATGGAGTAGGTGAGAGACCCGTTGGCGGCCACCGGGTCCCGCAGGATGACGACGGCGTCACGGGGTAGGTCGGTGCCGGCAGCGACGTAGGACAGCACCGCGTTGGGCGGGTCCTCGTCGAAACTGTTCGGCCCCTCCGTCCACTGTCCGATGAACTGTGCGGTGGTCATGTGTCCGACGACCCGTTCGGGGCGATCAGAGAAGTACAGCGTCGACGGCGCGACGTCGTGCAGGGTGAGCGTTGCCTGGTCACTGGTCGCCGACCGGGCGATCTGGACGAACATCTCTTCGAGAATGACAGTGTCATCGGCCGTTGTTGTTGGTTCCTGGGTCATCGTCGTCTCCCCTGATCTGAGCTGAGGCATCGCTGCCTGGTAGGTCCTGGTTGGGCCGGCCCGGTGTCTACACCTCACAGTGCCTTCAGCCGACCCGCTCGGCCTCATCCGGGTCGGATGAACAGCGCAGCGCCCGCTACCGGGAACATCGCGGCACCGGCCCGCACTTACGGCACCGCGACCAACGGCACGGTGAGCGAGGGAGTCGCACCCGCCGCGAACACCTGCCCGGTGAGCTCGCCGCGGGCCGTGACGGTGCCGCCGACGGTCACCGTCGCGGTCACGGTGTAGGTGCCGGCCGGAATATCCCGGAACGTTGCGACCCCGGTGGCACCCGTCGTCTGTGGTGATCCGGTTCCCGCGGCCGGGGTCAGCGTGACCACTGCCCCCTGGGTACCGACCCCGGCCGTGGTCACGGTGACCGTCAGCAGGACCGCGGTGTACGGGACTGTCACCGTCACAGCGGGTGTCGCCGAGGGATCGATGCCCGACCGGGTGACCGGGCCGAATCCGGTGCCCGACGGCGTCGCGGTCAGCGAGTAGCTGCCCGGCCCGATGATCAGCGCGGGACCGTCCGCGGACGTCCCACCGGCCGGGATCGTCACGGTCCCGGACCAGACCTCGCCGGCCGGCAGGGCGAGCGACAGCGCGACCGGGCGGGCGATGGCGTCCGGCGTCCGGCCGGCGATCGCCTGCAGCGCGACGGACGGCCGGAAGGTGAAGCCGACGAAGGCGACCGTGTTCGGACCGGCCCGGGTGATCGTCACGCCGGTCCGGTCCGGTATCAGCAGCAATGGATTGGCCGGGTCCCGCACCGAGAAGGTCCAGCCCGCGCCGGGCGCGAGGCAGAAGGGCGCACCGGTGGTGCCGGAAATCGGCGCGCCGTCACCCGGCGGGATCGCCGCCACCGCCTGGCCGGACCGCGCCGTGCCGTCGACGGTCACCGACGTCGTGACCGGAACCTGCGGTGCGACAAGAGTTCCGATCGAGGTGACGGTCCGCGGCGGGGCACCGGTCGCCGGCACCGTGAACGACCCCGTCCCCCCGGTCCAGCTGGCCGCCGTCGGGTTCGCCGCCCAGGTGTAGTCGCCGGGTGGCAGCGCGACGAGCACCGTGGCCGACCCGGCGTCCCCGGCGTTCGCCCCGCCGGTGATGGCGGCGCTCAACGGCACCGAGGTGCCGTCGTGGGTCAGCGTGATCGGCAGCGTCCCGCTCGCCGGCGGCGCCGAACACCCGGCGGGCCAGCTGACGCTGATCGTGGCCTGACCCTGCTGCAGGGTCTGCGTCACCGCGACGTCCGGGGACGTCGGAATCGTGTTCGGCGGCAGCGTCGGGATGCCCCGGTCGGGCGCCGGCACGTCGAACGACGCGGTCTCGAACGGCCCAAAGGCCGCACCGCCACCAGGTGTGACCGCCAGCGTCCACTGCCCGGTCGGAACCTGCGGTGCGGAGACCACGAAGGGGCTCGTCGCCGACACGGTGAAGCCGGACAGCGGCACATTCGCCGGGGTCCCGGCGGGCTGGGTGCCGCCGACCGGCCGGAAGGTCACCGCAGCGCCGCCGAGGTCGACCGCACCGGCTGTGGACGTGAGAGTTGCGGTGACGGCGCGACTCTGGCGAGTGGTCAGCCGCAACGTCAGCGCCGGCGGGGTGGTGGTCAGCGCGGAGTTCATGGTGATCGTCGTCGCGGAGAAGATCCGGTTCCACCCCGGCGCGTCGACCATCACCCGGTACAGGCCGTCCGGCACCTTCGCGAAGCTGAACTGCCCGCTGCCGTCGCTGGTGGCCACCAGCGGGGCGCCGTCGATGTCGTTGGCCGGGGCCTCCACATTCGCATCCGGCCGCATCGACACCGCGGCGCCGGACACCAGTTTGCCCGCCGGGTCGAACACGACACCGGTCTGCAGGCTGGCCCGCAGATCCAGGATCATCACCACCGGTGGGTTGATGTCGATGGCGTTGAGCTGGGTCTGGACGCTCTGGGTCCGGTACCGGTTGTCGGTGGAGGTGAACGTCACCGAGTAGACCGCGGGGAACAGGTTGCCGAATTCCACCTCGGCGTTCGCGCCGTTGACCACGGTGGTGTCGGCATCGGCCGGCACACAGGCGGCGGTGCCGCCGGTGGTGACCAGCGTGCAGGTGCGGGTGATGTTGTTGCCGCGCAGCGTGATCGTCGCGGCGGGCAGCACCGGAACGTTGTTGTTGAGCAGCCGGACCACCAGGGTGACCGGCTTGACCTGCAGCACGATGGTCAGGTTTCCGTTGCCGTCGATCAGGAATCCGGACGGCGGCGCGGAAACCAGCGTGCGCCCGACGATCTGCACCACTCCCGTCGCGTCCTGGTAGCCGGCCTTCGTCGCCGTGATCCGATACGTGCCGTCCACCAATCCTTCTCGGCTGATCGACCCGGTGATCACGCCGGTCCCGTCGCCGGCGGTGGTGATCGCGAAGGGGTCTGCGACGTTGGTTGCGTCCGGCGCGTCGGAGCTGAGCTGCTGTGCGGCGACGGCCACCGAGGACAGCGCCGCTGTGGCCGTGTTCGGGCTGGTCTGGAAGGTGCGCACCGGGATCCGGCCGAGCTGGGTGAGGGTGAGCCGGCAGATATTGACGCCCGGTTGGACAACACCGGGCACCCTCGGCGACCCCGGTGGCCCGGTGCAGTTCGCGGCGGACAGCGGCACCGTCAGGGTCTGGAAACCGGCCGCCCGGACCTGCACGGCGTAGCTCTGATCGAAGGTCGACAGCGACGGCAGCGCAACGGCTGTCGAGTTCGCCGGCGCGGCGAGGTTCTGCTCGCCGATGGAGTCGCCGGTCAGCCGGACCGTCGCGCCCACCGGCGGCACGGCCCCGGTGCTGAACAGCTGGAGCGTGGGCTGCGCCAATCGGCGCAGGCTGAGCGGCGCCGGCAGCGGGCAGTTCCCCGGTCCGGCGCCGCAGGTGAACTCCAGCGGCTGGCTCTCGAAACCACCCAGGGTCGCGGCGATGCGATAGGTGCCCGGCCGGATGAGGTTGGTCGGTGCCCCGGCCTCCTGCCAGGTCAGCACTCCGGCGGCGTTGGCGGTGAGGCTGATCACCGGCAGCGGGGTCGGACCCGACAGCACCGAATAGGTCGCCAGGGCCGGGCTGGTGCCGTCGGTGGTCGGCAGCACCGTCACGGTGCCGACGAAGGTCGGATTGCGGACCAGGGTGAACGGCGTCACGAAGACACAGGGTGCGCCCAGCGGGCAGTTAACGGTCGCCGTGGCCGTCTCCCACCCCAGCAGGCTGGCCTGCAGCGTGTAGTTCCCCGGCGCGGCCAGGTTCGTCCCGCCGACCGCGGGATCCGTCCAGGTCAGGGTGCTCGCGCCGGCCGGGGTGACATTCTCGATGATCCCGACCGATCCGGCGCCCGGCGGTTTGGTCAGTACCACGATGGACGCCGCCGCCCGAAGCGGCGTCGGCGGACCCGTGGTCGGGTTGGACGTCAGCGTAAGCCCGGTGGTCGGCGACGGCTTGGGGAGCACCGAGACCACCGGCAGCGTCTTGATGTCCGTGCTGCCCTCGATCGCCAAGTTCGCCGTCAGCGGCCCCTGGGTCTTGCTGGTTTCCGGAACGAACACCGACACCGGACGGGCGATGAGGAAGCCGCCGGCGGTGTTGATGGTGCTACTGGCGGCCGGATCGGTCAGCGGGAAGGTGCAGGTGTTGACGGTGCCCGTCGGGGGTGCGGTCTGCAGGGTGGGCAGGATCACGAAACACCCCTGGGCGTCGGTGGTCGGCTCCGCGAAGCCGGTCACCGGGGTCGCCCCGGAGAAGCCGATCAGCCCGGTCACCCGGACGGTCACCCCGACAACGCCGACCGGGGCGGTCCCGCCGTCGTTGGTGACGATCCGCCCGACGACGCTGCCGATGGGAGCGGTCAGCACCATCGTGAGATCGACCGTCTGATTGAGCTGAACGGCGACGGCGGTGAGGGCCGCGGAGCCGGCCGACCCGGCTGCGGCGAGGCTGAAAGTGCCGACCAGCCCGGTCAGCAGGGCGACCCCGTCGGCGCCACTGGTGGCCGGCGGACGAGGGCCGCTGGCGTCGCTTGCGGTCACCGTGGCACCGGCGACCGGTGTCAGCTCTGCTGTCACGTCGTTGGGTGTCAGGACGGTGACCGAGAACCGGCCCAGCCGGTCGAGCACCGGGTCGTACTGCGCGTCGGCGCCGAGGTCGAGTTGGACGTTGAACGGCGCCGGCGGGATGTACTCACGGTCGCTGATCAGCACGACGGCGGTGTACCCGCCGTGCACCAGCCCCCTGACCTGGTAGGTCGCGTCGGCCTGCACCAGGCCGCAGTGAATCGACGGGTCGGTGCCGACCGTGCAGGTCACGCCGTCAGGGTTCGGTGTGCAGACGGCGCCCGCCGGGACAACCGGCGCCCCGGCCGGGGTGACGGCCACACAGGTGGTGCCGACCGGCGTGCCGACCCTGGTGGTGATCCGGCCGGTGAGAATGCCGAGCGGGGACAGGCTGACCTGCGCGGCCGGCACCACCTGACCCTGGGCGACCTGCACGGACGTGCTGGTTGGCTCGTAGCCGGGCGCCGTGAGCGTCACGGTGTACAGGCCCGGCACCAGCCCGGGATGGGCGGTGTCGTCCGTCGAGGGCAGCAGGTAGTCCTCGGCCGGGCTGAACGTCCCGGAAACGATCTGCGGCGGGGCGGTGGGATCGATCCGGCCGGTGACGGGGTCGAACGCCGGGACCGGCACGGACGCGGTGAGCAGGCAGGTCTCCCCCGGGTTCGCCGACCGGTCGCAGGTCAGCGTCGCACCCGTCCTGGCGTCGACGGCCCGGCCCTTGATCCGGGCTGTCGCCGGCAGCTCGGTGTCGGCGGCGCTGAGCAGCGTCAGGTTGGCGTTGACGTCACCGGCGGCGGTGACCTCCACGGTGACCGAGGACGGCACCCGGCCGAACATGCTGCCGGCCAGCACGTACACCCCGGGCGGCACCCCGGTGAACCGGAACGAGCCCGGCGGGTCGGAGGTGGTCATGGTCTTGATGGAGCCCTGCGGCCCGGTCAGCGTCAGGCCGGCGCCGACCAGCCCGCCCTCGGTCGGCGACCCGGTGACCGTCCCGGAGACGACGCCGTCCGCCCTGGTCAACGAGATGTCCAGGTCCACCGCGCCGGCCCCGGCCGCCAGGCTGATCTGCCGCACCTGGTCCTGGTACCCCGCCCCGCTGACGGTCAGCGTGTAGTCGCCAGGGGTCGGCAGGTCGGGCAGGGTGAATCGGCCGACCGGCCCGGAGGTGACTGTGGTGGCGGTGCGGGTGGTGGTCACGTCGCCGGACTGGCCGGTGATCGCGACGGAGACCCCGCCGATACCGCCCAGCTGCCCCAACTGGTCGACGCCGGACACCTGCCCGGTCACCGCGGCCACCCCGGCCAGCATCGTCAGGTCCGCCGTCGCCGTGCCGCCGGCGTCGACGCTGACCAGCGACGACGCGGTGCCCAAGCCAGGGCTGGCCGCGGACACCAGGTACGACCCGGGCGTCGACAACCCGGTCACGCTCCACGATCCCGGCGTGCCGTCCCCGCCCGCCGAGACGGTCGAGGTCTGCAGTGACACCCGGCCGTCGGTGATGGTCACGGTGGCCGCGCCGACCGGTCCGGCCGCGCTGTTCACCACACCGGACAGCGACCCCTCGCCGGCCACCAGCGCCACCTTCAGCGGATCGGCGCCGCCCAGGGTCGCGGAGTTCACGATGAACCGCTGGGTCTGGTAGCCGGCCCTGGCGAAGGTGAGCAGGTAGAAGCCGGGTGACCGGATGCCGGCCAGCGAGAAGGTGCCGTCGGTCGCGGTGTCGGTGCTGACCGTCGGCGGGTCGCCCGGCGCGGCGAGCCGCAACGCGGTGGACGGGGTCTTGCCGAAGGTCTCGCGGGCCGCGCGGAGTCCGGACGCGGTCGCGCCATCGGTCACCCCGGCGGCCGGCTGCGCCCCCGCGGCGGCGGCCTCGACGAGGCTGGTCGGCGCCAGGATGACGGTCACCCCGGCCGGGTCGGCTCCGGTCACGATGCCCCGCAGCCGTTCCCCTGGGGCCGGCGCCGCCCCCGCGCCACCGGCGTCAGGGCCGCCACCAGCGCTGCCGTCCCCGGCAGCTCCGCCACCCGAGGAGCCGTCCCCGCCACCGGACGTGCCGTCCCTGGGGGCACCGCCGCCGGGCGGGGCCGCACCGGCCGGGCCGGTGGCCGCACCACCGTTGGCCGTTGCCGAAGCACTGCTGTCGGAGGTCAGGTAGGAGGTGATCCGCGGGATCGCGACGATCGCCAGCCCCGCCCAGAGCGCGATGACGACCACCGCGGCCACCGCCTTGACCAGTGCGCCGCGGAACAGCGCCCTGGCCCGCGCGGTGCCGTCGACCACGACCGGCGCACCCTGCCCGCGAACCGCGATGGCGTAGGTGTGCACCTGGCTGGTGCCGAACACCCTGGGGTGTCGGACCCGCACCCGACCCGGCACGGTGACCGTCCGGCCGGCCGGCACGTCCACCAGCCCGTGCGCCAATCGAACCGAGATGCCTTGCGGCGCAGTTGGTCGCAGCTCCAAGGTGCGATCCTGCTGGGCCGGGTTGGTGATCTGCAGCCGGATCTTCTTGCCGAAGATTGCCGTCACCTGCACCGGGTCGATCAGCACCGCGGCGCGCTCCCGGCTGTCCACGGCGAGAGTGGATTCCGCGCTGCTGGTGACCGGGCCTGTCCTGCCGAGCGCTTCGAGCGACTCGACGGCCACCACGAACGGGTACCGGGCGCCGAGCGCCCCCGGCTCGGGGCGGACGGCGATCTCGATCCGGGTGACCTCCCCGGGCTGCAGCGGCCCGATGATCATCGGACCCGGCACCCAACCGGGGTCCAGGCCGTGCACGGCAACGGTCATCGTGGCCGGGAGCGGCCCCGGGTGTCGCACGTACACCTCGATGGTGGTGCCGAGGCCGGCGCCGCAGGAGATCAGCGGTGCGACGGAGACTTCCGGCGCAGCGGGATTCACCCCCGGGCCGGTCATGGTGTGCCTACCTGACCAGCGGGCGGGCCGGCCGGGACGGCGGGCGGGTCGGCGGGGAGCTGACCGCCAGGGGCCGCGGGTTGCAGTGCGGTCGGCGGATCGGTCGGCCCTGCCACGGCGTTCGGCGCCACGGCGTTCGGCGCCACCGCACCGGGCGGCGAGACCACCGCCGGTGCCGTACCGGGCGCGGTGGCCGCCGGCGGCCGGCCGCCGATGGTGATGTTCAGCACCGCCGGCTGGCTGGCGGCGAGCACCAGCGTTGCGGAGCCCAGGGCGCCCAGCGTGCTGCTGCGCACCTCGAGCACGTAGGCCTGCGGCGCGTCGACGTCGGCGAAGGTGTACGCCCCGGCCGTGTTGGTGGTGGTCCGCTGGGCGGGTTGCGCGGGGTACTCGGACGCGCGGAACAGCACGACCTCGAGGCCGGCCTGCGGGTTGCCCTGCTGGTCGGTGACCGTGCCGGCGATCGAGGCCGGCGGGATCAGCACCGGGTTGAAGGTCAGCGCCTGCCCGGCCACCACCGTGACGATGACGCTGGTCGGGGTGGTGCCGCGGCGGTTCGCGGACAACGTGTAGGTCCCCGGGACAACGCCGCCGATCTGGTACGACCCGACGGCGGACGCCGGTTCGGACGCGCTGGTGACGGTGTAGGAGTCGGCGCCGGAGCTCAGCGTGACGACGGCCTCGCCGACCGGTTGGGTCTGACCGTCCGGACTGCGTTGGCTGACCACGCCGGAGACCTGCGCGAACGCCGACGTCATCGCCACGCTGATGCCGTTCGCGCCGACGCCGGCGCCCGTCGATCCGCTGCTCAGGTTGCCGGCGGCGTCCAGGGTCACCGCGACCGTCTGCGACTGCAGGTCCGCACGGCTGAAGGTGACCGTGTACGGGCTGGGGATCGCCAGCCCGGCGATGGTCCAGCCGCCGACGGTGCCGGTGGACTGCGTCACCGTCGCGACCGTGGTGGTGCCGGTGCTGACCGTCACCGTCACCCCGGGTGCCGGCGCATTGCCCGGTAGCGTCGTCACCACCCCGAACAGCGACCCGGACGAGCGGGCCAGGGTCAGCTGCACCCCGGTCAGCTTCTGCCCGTCGGCGAGCGACACCGACGTCGTCTGCGACCCGAAGCCGGGCGAGCTGACCGTCACCGTGTAGGTCGCTGGAGTGACCAGGCCGCGCAGGGTGAAGGCGCCGACCGTGCCCTCGGTGAGCGAGACGGTCTGCTCGGTGGTGGTCCCGGTGGTCGCGGTGACGACGGCGCCGCCCAGCGGCCCGTCCGGCCCGGTGACCATGCCACTGATCAGGCCGTCCCCGGTGCGCAGCCGCAGCTGCACCCCGGTCCGGGACTCGCCGCCGGCCAGGTCGACCCGTTGGGATTCGGTGGCGAACCCGGTTTTCGTGACGACCAGGTCGTACACCGCCGGTGAGGCGATGTCGGTGATGTCGAACAGGCCGTCCGAGCCGATCGGCACGGTCCGCAGGACCGCTCCGCCCGGGGACTGCGCGGACGCCGCGGCCTCGGTGTCGGCGACCGCCGGCGGGTCGGCGGGCAGGAACTCGACCGGCACCTGCACGGTCAGCACGGCGCCGGCCACATCGGTGCCGACCACCTGCCCGGACACCGAGGCCGGCAGGCCGCCCAGGGTGACCTGCAGACCGCCGACCTGCTGCCCGACCTGCAGCGTGATCTCCTTGGCATCGGCTGCGGTCAGGGCGTTCTCGTACCAGATCTCGGCGAACCCGGCCCCCCTGACCCGGAACTTGTAGCTGCCGGCTGGCAAGTTGGCGATCTTCCAGGTGCCGTCGTCGGCGGTGGCGGTGTTGGCGATCGGGGTGGTCACCGCCTGCGCCGAGAACAGTTCCACCGACACCCCGGCGATCGGCTGACCGCTGGTCAGCAGCACCACGCTGCCACCGAGCGAGGACGAGCCGGCGAGCGCATCGGAGTTGCGCGCGGCCGCGACCTGGATGGCCAGGTTCCGGTCGGCCGCCGACTGCCCGACGAGGGCGGTCAGCGCGATGGTGATGACGGTGGCGAAGACCGTCGCCGCGAACAGCAGGCTGAGCAGCGACAACGCACCGCGGCTGAGCCTGGCCTTCTGCAGCAGGGTGCCGGTGACCAGCGGTTCGGGGGGCGGCGGCGGGGGCTCGACCGGCTCCGGGGCGGTGGCTCCCGGGGCAACGGCCGGGACGGTGGCTCCCGCGGCGGTGGCCCCCGCGGCGGTGGCCCCCGCGGCGGTGGCTCCCGGGGCGGTGGCCGGAACCGGGGCCTCCGCGGTCGCGCCGGGTGTGAGGAACACCCCGAACGTGCGCACGACCGGCGAGCCGAACCAGCGCCGCGGCCCGCTGGCCCGCAGGTCCGCGATGGCCTGGTCGCCCGGCGCCAGCGTCAGCACCGGCGGCTCGAACTCGAACCGCATGACGTCCTCGCCGTCGATGCCCGCCAGTTCGGCGGTGACCGGGGTGTTCCCGGTGTTCTCCAGCACCACACCGAACGTGCCGGTCCGGCCCGCGACCACCGTCATCGGCGTCAACGAGGCCAGCACGGCCTCCACCGCCGGGACAACGAGCTCGATCTCCTGGATCGCGATCGCCTGCGGCGGCGTCAGCTCGCGGACCTGGACGGCCATCCGGCGCTCGCCGGCGGCGACCCCTGGCGGGATCCGGACCACCGCCCTGACCGTCTCCGCGGTGTCCGGGAACAACGACAGGTTCTCGGTCTCCAGGGTCACCCAGGACGGGTCGGCGCCCAGCACCCGCAGGTGGTAGCCGCCGATCAGGCTCCCGGTGTTGTGCACGGTGACATGGATCTCCACCGTGTTGCCCTCGCCCAGCTCCACCCGGTCCGGCGTCAGGAAGACCCGCACGGCTAGCCGCCGCCGGCGGAGGTGGCGGCGCGGTCGGAGGTGCTGGCGGGCAGCACGAAGTCCGCCGTCGCCGGGACGCCGGCGGTGACCGTCACCAGTGTGGTGCGGGGGTCGGTCGACGGGCCGGTGGCGGTCACGGTGTACGCGCCGACGGGCAGCTGCGCGATCAGGTAACCGCCCGCCGCCGTTCCGGGTGACGACGAGGACGAGGTGACCGGCCAGCTGCGCTTGCCGTCGGTCGCCGTCACCGTGGCGCCGGCCAGCGGGGCACCGTCGGCGCCGCGGACGGTGCCGGAGATGCGGCCCAGCGAGTCGCTCATCGTGACCGTCAGCGGCGCGGCGTTGGCGCCGAGCTCGACGGGCACGGTGGTCTGCGCGAACCCGGGCTTGGTGAAGGTCAGCGTCAACGACGCCCCGGCCGGCAGCCCGGCCAGCGAGAACCCGCCGACGTCCCCGGCCGTCAGGGTGTTGGTGGTCGGCGGGTTCGGCGTGCCACCGACGGTGACCACCGCGCCGCCGATGCCGGCGCCGTCCGCGCCGACCAGCCGGCCGCTGAGTTGCCCGGTCCCGGAGGCCAGGCCGACCGCCAGGTCGTCGCGGCGCTGACCGGGGCCGAGGTCGACCACCACCGTGCTGCCGCCGAACCCGGGTCCGCTGACGGTCACCACGTACGTCGCGGGGGTCGGCAGGTTGTCGAGCACGAACCGGCCCACCTCACCGGTCGTCGGGGTGCCGGTGCTCACCGACTTCCCGTCGACCGTGGTGGAGACGGTGATCCCGCCGATCGGCGACGTCCCGTCGGTCACCGTGCCGGCAATCTGCCCGGGACCGGCGCTGAGCAGCACCGTCGGCTGCAGGCGCCCCGCGGCACCATCAACGGTGGTCTGCACGACATTCGGCTGATAGCCGTCGGCGGTGAAGCTCAGCTCGTAGACCGCAGGGGCCGGCAGGCCGGTGAGCGTGTACGCATTGGCGCCGTCGGTGGTGGTGGTGGCGACGTCCTGGCCGGCTGCGGCCCCCTGGGTGGCCCGGGCGGTGACGGTGGTGACGACGGGTTGCAGGGTGTCGCCGGGGTCCACGGTGCCGGTGATGGACGCCGGTTGCCCGCTGATCACCACGTTGATACCCGTGGTGACCTGCGCCGACAGGACGGTGATCGGGGTCGCCCCACCCTGGTCGGCCGCCGCCGGGTAGAAGATCGGGTCGAAACCGGCCGCGGCGAACCTTAGCAGGTAGCCGCCCGGAAACAGGCCTGCCACCTGGTACGAGCCGTCGGCCTGGGTGGCCGACGAGCTGGACAGCACCAGGCTGCCGTCGGCGGCCGGCCGCAGCGCGTCGACCTGGATCCGGCCCACCGGTTCGCCGCTGCTGGCCGCGGTGACCGTCCCGGCGATGGTGCCGCCCAGGCCGGACGGCAGGCTGCCGTCCTTGGCCAGCGCCCCGGCTGGCGCCGGTCCGGTGGCCGGGTCGACAGCTCCGACCAGCACGATGTCCGCGGCGACGAAGAACGAGGCGGGCGCGGTCTTGGTGGGTGGGTCCGCGGCGAACACCTGACGCAGCCCGAACAGGAACACCGCCGCCCACAGCGCGATGATCGCCAGCAGGATCAGCGCGGTCAACATGCCCCGGGTGATCCACGGCCGCTGCCGCAGGGTGATGGTGAGGACCTGTGGCGGCACCGCGCCGGCGGCGTCGGCAGGCTCTTCACCGGCGTCGGCGGGCTCGGTCCCGGGGTCGGCGGGCTCGGTCCCGGGGTCGGCGGGCTCGGTCCCGGGGTCGCCGACCAGTTCCCCGGCGCCGGCGGCCGCCGCGATCGGACGCCCAGCGATGTCGGCAACGATCGCCGTACCGGTGACCGTCACCGGCCGGTCGATCTCGGCCCCGAGAATCATTCGTGGGCCACGAATCTCGACCAGCACGTCGCAGCTGTGCCCGGCCTCGAGGACCACCCGCTCCGGCGTCACCCGCGGCGTGATGATCTTCTCCGGGTCGGTGGCGGCGAGCGCGATCTCCAGCCGCGTGTTGCCGCTGTTGGTGACGGTGACGACGAACCGGCCGCCCCGGTGGGCCCTGACCACCTGCGGGCGGACCGCGAGCGCGAAGTAGGGCCTGGTCGGCACCAGCAGGTCCAGGTCCAGGTACTCCGGGTTAACGCCGTCCTGCCGGGAGTGCACCTCGACGGTGACCGGGTGCCGGCCCGCGGGGAAGGCGGTCGGCAGGCCGAGCGTCACGGTGAGCCGGCCGGTGGCCTCCGGAAACAGCGCCAGTACCGGCGGCTTCATGCTGACCTGCTGCTCCGGCAGACCGATGACCCTGGCGGTGATGCCGTCGATCACCGGGCCGGTGTTGATCACGTCCAGGTCGACGGCCGTGGACGAGCCCGGGGTCAGGTCGACGAGCGTGGAGCCGGCGGTGACGCGCACTGCTCACCCGCCCCGATTCGGCCGCGGGGCGACCAGCGCCGCGATCCGCTCGACCCTCGGCGACAGGTCGACGAATGGGGTGGCGTCACCGGCGGTCGTGGCGATCAGTTCGAAGGACGGCTTGATGGCGCCCCCGACGGTCGACCAGACGTCCTTGGCCCTGGTGTTGTCGTACGGGGCGATCGTCAGCTGCACCCCGGCGTTCACCTCGGTGCCCAGGTGCTCGGCGGCGAGCACCTGGTTGGCCATCACACAGGCGAGCGCGTCGCCGAGCAGTTGGTGCTCGTCGCGGACCACGCCGGCCCATGCGGACACCAGGTAGTGCAGCTCGAGCATCGGGATGGGGTGCCGCCGTTGCGCCCGGCCGTCGACGATCCGGTCGGTGGCCGGCCGCGGCGGCTGACTCGAGCGTCCGACGCCGAACAGGAACAGGTTGACCGTGATCCGGTTGAGCTGCGCCGACCAGGTACCCGACGGTGACTCGAAGGAGATGTCGCCGATCGCCTCGGGCAGCGGAAGGCCTTGCCGCAGCAACGATTCCAGCCCGTTGTCGATGGTCGGGATGATCATCTGGCGGGCACCGACGACGGCCGGCAGCGCGGTGGGCGGGTCGAGGGCTTCCCCGGTGTCGTCATCTGCCCCCCAAACCTGTCACGGGCGCCGCGCGGCCTGCGGTCGAGCGCCGGATGACGGCGCGCGGCCGCTCGGCGCCTCGGTTCGAGCCCACCACCGCACCTGTGCCGCGTGCATCGGGCGATCGCCCTATGTTGACCGGCGCCCGCCCGGTGCCGGCCGGACAAGGGCAGCGGCTCAGCCCGGAAAGCGGCGGCCCAGCTTGGCCATCTCGCGGCGCAACGCCTCCAGCACCAGCGGCATGGTGATCATCGACCCGGCATCGGAAGCCAGGAAGGCCGCCCGGAGTGCGGCGTTGCGGATGTTCCCGCCGGCCAACTCGAACCGGTCGGCCAGCTGCGTCAGGTCCAGCTCGGCGCGGTACCGCTCGGCCGGCAGGCTGCGGTCCCAGATCCGGCGCCGCTCCGCCCGCCCGGGCAGCGGGAAGTCGACCGCCACGTGGATCCGCCGGGCGAACGCCTTGTCCAGGTTGGCGGCGAGATTGGACGCCAGTACCACGATTCCGTTGTGCCGTTCGAGACGCTGGAGCAGGTAGGAGGTCTCGATGTTGGCGTACCGGTCATGCGCGTCGGAGACCTCGGATCGCTTGCCGAACAACGCATCCGCCTCGTCGAAGAACAACACGCACGGCACCGACTCGGCCGCGTCGAACAACCGGGCCAGGTTCTTCTCGGTCTCCCCGATGTACTTGCTGACCAGCGCCGACACGTCCACCTGGTAGAGATCCAGGGCGAGCGCGCCGGAGATCACCTCGGCGGCCAGCGTCTTGCCGGTGCCGGACGGTCCGGCGAACAGCGCGATCGTCGCGGCCGGGGCGCCGCGGGCCATCGACCAGTCGGTGAAGACCCGGCGTCGATGCTGCTGCCGGATCATCACCTCGCGTACCAGGACGAGCCGGTCAGCTGGGAGCACCAGGTCGTCCCAGGTCGCGACCGGCCGCACCCGACGGGCGAACTGGTCGAGCCGGCCGTGCGCCAGCCACCGCACGGTCTGCACCGGGTCGCCGCCGAACCGCGGGACCAGCTCGGCCACCTGCTGAACCTGGGTTGCGCTGAGGATCATCGGCAGGTGCTCGGCGGCCGGCCCGAACACGGCGCCGATCTCGGCCACCGTGGCATCCGGCGGCCCGGCCGGCCGGTAGCGCCAGGGCCGACGCGGCAGCGAGTCGACCGGCAGCTCGGCCGGGCTGGTGACGGCCCAGGACAGGTGGTCCGCGGCGTCCACCCGGTTGCGGGCGGCAGGCGGCAGCACGTCCTGCACCTCCAGCACGACGCCGCAGCCGGCCAGCGTTGCGGTCCGGATGACCGCGTCCCAGCCGGCAGTGGTGTCCGGCAGCGGGGTCAGCAGCAGCCGCGGCGCGGCCAGCGAGGCGACAACGGCCTGCAGCCGGCGAACCCGGTCCAGGCCCGCCACCAGGATCAGGTCCGCATCCCCCAGCCCCGGGACCTCGACGATCTCGGCGTCAGCGGCCAGATCGGGATCGCGCGGCTGCTCACCGAGCAGCCACCAGCCCACCAGCGGCGCCAGCCGCAGCGGGGTACTCGCCCAGGTCGGGCCGCTCACCTGCACCAACAGAGCGGCCCGATGCAGCGCCCCGTCGGGCGCGACCGGGCTGGCCTGCGGATCGAGGCCGGCGAACATCCGGCCGAGGCTGAACGGCGTCAACGACGGGGCTCCCGACACCTGCCGCACCAGCGCCTGCCGATCGCCGTCCAGCTCGACGGCGGCAATCACCGCGAACGCCTCGATCTCCTCGGGGGCCAGCCGGGCGCGCCGCACCACCCGGTTGAACGGGGTGTCAGCGACCAGCGCGGCGGCGAGCCCGCGCCGGGCGGCCGCCACCGCGCCGGCGGTCCGGGTGAGCACGGCCGACGTGGCATCGGCCTGATCGTCCGATCCGGGCTGGGCCGCCAGGACCAGGCGCAGCTCCTCGTCGGGATCGAGGGCGCCCGGTGGGGGCGCGCTTGGTGACGCGCCGGCGACCCTGGCGAGCAGCGCGGCCCGCTGCAGCAGCACGTCGGCGAAGTCCAGCCACCCCCAGGACGGGTCGTCGGCCGGCGGCTCGATCGGCTCGGCCGTCACTTCTTGTCGCCGGTCGCGCCGGTCCCACCCACCAGCTCGGCCATCAGCGCGGGTGGCGGGTCGGGCAGCTTGCCGTCATCGGTGCCCTTGATCAGATCCGAGACCTTCGGCATCGCAACGATGTCCTCCACCTTGTCCTTGATCTCGACCGGCGCCAGCACGACGGCCTTCTTCCTTCCCAGCGCGTTCATCGGCGGTAGCGGGACGAACTTCGGTGCCACCGGGCCGCCGGTGGCTTCCACGACCGGCTGCGGCAGGAGGTCGTCGGGCACCTTGTCGTCGGCCACGGTCGGCAGGGGCTTCCCGGGCGGCGCGGCCTGCACCGGTGTGACCTCGTCCCAGGTCGTCTCGACGTAGACCTTGTCGTCCTTCTTCGGGTTGACCGGCGCCTTGCTGGTGTTCAGCGGCTTGCTGACCTTGAACCGCGACCCGGGCGGGAAGGTCACCTCGCCCTCGTGCTCCGGATTCAGCCCGTCGGCGATCGCCTCGGCGGCGGACAGCAGCAGGGTCCAGCGTCCGGTGGTCACCTTTTCGATCTTGACGACCATGTCGTACTGGGCACCCTCCGGCTTGTCCATGAAGCCCAGCGGCTGGTCGGCACCGGCGAAGGTGCTCAGGAAATCGAGCCGATCGATCTGCACCCCCGGTTTCCACCATGCCTTGGCCTGCCCCAGGGCCTGCGCGGTCACCGGACCCCTCCGCAGCTGGGCCCCGCTGCGCTGCGCCCGGTACACCGGCCCCGGGTAGACAGGCAGCTTGCGCAGCCCGGTGGTGGCCGCGATGGCAACCGCCCGTTCCTTGGTGGTGAGCTTTTGTTCGTTGGCCAGCGCGGAGTTGAGCTCGTTGTAGAACTGGCCCTGCGTGTAGGTGTAGATCGCGTACCGCTCGATCGGGTCCAGCCCCTCGATCGCCTGGATCTGCGCCTGCACTCGCTTCCAGGTCTCGACGGCGCCGGTCGCGGTGGTCCGCTTCCACTGATCCTGCAACGCCTTCTTGTCCTTGGCGTAGGTCGGCGACGACGGGTCCAGGGCAGCGACGGAATCGGCGAACTTCTTCTCCGCCTGCTGCGCCTGGCTGTGCATCTTCGATTGCGCCTCCGACCAGATCTGGGTCAGATAGCCATTGCTCTTGTCACCGATCTCGGTGATCGGCGGCAACGGTTTGGCCCCGCTCTCCACCGCTGCGATATCCATCGCGAACTGGATGCTCGGGATGATCAGCCCGATCTTGCCGACGTACTGCGAGACGTAGGCGGCGAGCACCTGGTTCGCCGGAATCGTCCCGACCAGCGCCTCGAGGATGGTGAAGGCCTTGCTGGCGTGCGCCTCCGGCACCACCCGGGTCGGGTTGCCGGAGTGCTGCTGGACGATCCGCAGCACGCCCAGCGCCGCGTCCCGCTCGGGCTTGCCGGGGAGCACCACCGAGACGCCGGTGGTGCTGCCCAACTTCGCGTTGATCGTGACGAGGGCGGCGCTGATCTTCGCGTCGTGCGACCACCGGTACACGGTGGCCTGGAAGTAGTCCTGCCACTGTTTGACCATGTCGGCCGGCGCCGGGTCGGGTGCGGCCTTGAACCGGCGGGCGAACTCCGCGACCGAGGCCTGCACGTCCCGCAGATCCTCCCGCAGGGTCTGCTGCGCTGCGCTGGTGGTGGCGCCCTTGCGGTAGTCGCTGGGCAGCGTCATCCCGGTGCCCTGCTGGACGTCGGCCTTCTTCAGCGGCGGGATCTTGGCGTAGGCGGCGACCCCCTTGGTCGGGTCGATGTCCTTGAGCCCGTAGCCGCGGGCGGCGACGACCACCTCGTAGAAACTGTGGTCCCTGCGGGGCAGCATCTCGCCCAGTGCGGCGAGGCGGACCAGCTGCAGCTGGTCCTTGCTCGCGCCCAGGTAGCTGGCCAGGTGCAGGTACATGTCGGTGGAGCCGGACAGCCCACCGACCATTTCGGTGTGCTTGGCGCTGGCCTGTTTGGCCTCCGGCGCCGTCGGGTCGATCCGGTAGACGGCGAAGCCCGGGGTGTACTCGGGCAGCTTGACGTCCTTGTACTCCTGGATCATCAGGGTGCGCTGCTCTGACTCGGAGAGGGTGTCGTAGTCCTTGCCGACCTTCTGCGCCGCGGCGCGCGCCTTCTGGTCCCCCTTGGCGACGATCTTCAGCTCGTCCAGGGACAGCGTGATGCCGACGAACTCCGATTCGCCGACCGTCCGGGCCTCCTGCGCGGCCAGGCCGGTCCCCTCGCCGCCGCGGATGTCGCGCTGCTGCTGATCGACCCGGTCCTGCCGGGAGAAGTACTTCCGCGGGTCCGGGCGGTTCGGATCGTTGGTGGCCACGTCGGCCTGCCGGAGCTGTTTGCCCTCCAGCCCCCATCCCGTCTTGACCCGCTGGTCGCGGGCCTTCTGACTACCGGGTCCGGTCTCCGATTCGGTCCGGGCGGCCTGCATCGCGGCGGTCAGCAGGCCGCACCGGATGGACTGGTAGACCAGCGTGGCCTTCGTCCGCAGGCTGCCCCCGGAGGTGCTCTTCGCGATGGCCACCAGGTCGTCGATCTTCTTGACGACGGGTGCGCCGGGCATCTTCCCGAGTTCGGCCGTCGGGCCGAATGCCCGGATCAGGAAGTCGGCCTCACTCATCGGGTTGACCGTCTTCTTGACGGCGTCGGCGACGACCTCGGCGAACTGCTTCTTGAGGATCTTGTGCACGCCGAGCAGCAGGAACTCCCCGCCGGCCATTGCCTGCGGGTGGTCGGCCAGCCATTTGCCCAGCGCGACGTCGAAGCCCTCGACGTACTGGGCGACCATCCGGTCGGTGGCGACCTTGAGCGACTCCTTCTCCGGGGAGCGGTGCAGGGCGGCCTGATCGGTGTGCTGCAGCGGGCCGGGATCCGCACCCGGCCCGCCATCCGCGGCGACGTGCTCGGCCTCCCGCTCGGCCATCTCATTCGGTGACGAGACCCGCAGTGGCCCAACGCCACTCGATCCGTGGTTCTGCGCAACGTGGGTCAGTTCGTGGGCAAGCAGCCGGCTACCCGCCGTGGTGTGCGGAGTGAACCGACCGCTGCGGAAGAAGACGTCCTGCTGCACGGTGAAGGCCTCGGCGGCCAGGCTCCGGCTCAGCCGGTCGGCGGAGGCGTCGGTGTGCACCCGGACCCCCGACAGGTCGGCACCGAGCCGTTGCTCGAAGGTGGCCCGTAGCTCCGGGCTCAGCGCCCCGCCGCCGGTCCGCGCCGCGCGCACAGCGGCGGCGGTGTCCTCGTGCACCAGGCCGCTGTCCGGGTCGAAGGCGAGTCCCTGGACGATCGGTGACGCGCTTCGGTGCAGCGGGGTGGTGTCCCGCACCCGGACCCGCCTACTGCCATCCGTATCCCTGTCCCGGTCGCTGCCGCGGGGCTGCCTGCTGGTCGGCCCGGCTGCGTCGTCTCGCATGCGAACCCCCTACCCGGGCCGGCACGCCGCCGACCGCGTCCCGGCCGGCGCGCCGGCGTGCCCGGGCATGGGCCATCCCCGGTGCCGCCCCATCGTGCGCCGGAAGCCACCGCCCGGCATCGGGCGAGTGCCCTATCCCGCGCTGCGCGGGCCGGCGCCGGACGCTCGGGCGCGCGATACGCAGAACGGGGCGGATCCGCAGTGTGCGCGAATCCGCCCCGTTCGGGTAGTACCGGTCAGTGCCCGATCGACTGACGCAAGGTCACTTGACGGTGGCCTTTGCGCCGGCCTCTTCCAGCTTCGCCTTGGCGGCCTCGGCGGCCTCCTTGGGAGCCTTCTCCAGGATGGCCTTGGGGGCTGCGTCGACGAGGTCCTTGGCCTCCTTCAGGCCAAGACCCGAGACGAGCTCGCGAACGGCCTTGATGACCTGGACCTTCTTCTCGCCGGCGGACTCGAGGATGACGTCGAACTCGTCCTGCTCCTCGACGACCTCGGCAGCGGCGGCCGGACCGGCCGGGCCGGCAACGGCAACCGGGGCGGCGGCGGTGACGCCGAAGGTGTCTTCGAACTGCTTCACGAACTCGGAGAGCTCGATGAGGGTGAGCTCCTTGAACGCGTCGAGCAGCTCGTCGGTGGTCAGCTTCGCCATGATGGGCGTCCTTTCACATCTGGTGCCCGGCCGCACTGCGCGGCGTGACGGGCGGGGTATCGGGATATTCGGTGGGGAAGATCGGCCAGGGACTCCAGCCGTCCGGTGGTGCGGGTCGGATCAGGCCTGCGGGCCGTCATCCTCGGTGATGGCCGCCTCGGCGAGTTCCTCGGCGACCTCGTCGATCACCGCGACGTCCTCGGCAGCGTTCTCGATGGCGACAACCTCTTCGACGGCGGCTTCGGCGAGAACCTCTTCGACCGCAGCCTCGTCCGGTGCCTGCGCGATGGCCTCCTCCGCGACGGCCTCGATGACGGTGATCTCCTCCGCCAGCTCCACGGCAACCGCCTCCTCGGCAACGACCTCGGCGACCGCGATCTCCTCGACGGCCTCAGTCTCGGCGACGACCTCTCCGGCGACGATCTCCTCGGCGGCGGCAACAACCGCAGCCTCGTCGGCGGCGGCGTCAGCGGCGGCTTCGGCGGCGGCGTCGGGGGTGGCTTCGGCGGCGGCCGGAGCCACCTCGAGGATCTCCCCGTCGGCGATCCGCTTCTCCTGCAGAGCCGCGGCCAGCCGCGCCACCTCCGAGGGCAACGCGTTCAGCACGACGGCGGCCTTGGTCAGGGTGGCCAGCATCGCGCCGGCCATCTTGCCCAGCAGCACCTCACGCGACTCCAGGTCCGCGAGCTTGGAAACCTCGCCGGCCTCGATCGTGCGACCGTCGAGCAGCCCGCCCTTGATCACCAGCAGCGGGTGCGCCTTGGCGAAGTCGCGCAGCGCCTTCGCCGCGTCGACGGGCTCGCCGCCGATGAACGCCACCGCGGTCGGGCCGACGAACATGTCGTCCAGCCCGGTCACGCCGGCCTCCGCGGCTGCCCGCTTGACCAGGGTGTTCTTCGCGACGGTGTAGGCGGTGTCCTTGCCAAGGGACCGGCGGAGCTCGGTGAGCTGCGCCATGGTCAGACCGCGGTACTCGGTGACCACCGCGGCGCTCGAGGTGCGGAACCTGTCCGTGATCTCGGCGACCGTTGCGACCTTGTCGGCCTTCGGCATGCGTCGCCTCCTTCCTGCATCTGAAATGTCGTATCGGTGCGGCAGCTGCGGCACCGTCCACCGGAGACTCGCTGGTGGGCCCGGAGACGACGAACGCCCCATGCGCATGGGCACGGGGCGTGAGAAGGCGGCCCACGGTGGGGCGGCCGGTCTGTCCTCGTCCTCCTGCGCGGGCCGCCCGGAACATTCCCGGAACCTTCACCCGCCGTGCGCTCGTGATGAGCGCATGCGGGGGCCGACGGTCTTCGGTGGATCGACGCCCACGATACGGGACCGTGCCGACCGGAACCAAATCGGATCCCGGAGCTGGGGCGAGTTATCAACCGCTTTCGGGGCTCAGCCGCTCGAAAAGTCGCCTGAACTCCGCGGGCCCGAAACGACTGAACCGCCACCACCCGTTCACCTGACCGGTGCGGATGATGGCGGTTCACTCGAACCCCTGCTGGATCAGACTTCTTCGGTCTCCAACAGGTTGCGGGTGCGGGTCGGGTCGACCAGGATGCCGGGGCCCATCGTGGTCGCGAACGCCACCTTCTTCAGGTACCGGCCTTTGGCCGCGGCCGGCTTGGCCCGCAGCACCTCGTCCAGGGCCGCCGCGTAGTTCTCCACGAGCTTCTCGGTCGGGAAGGACACCTTGCCGATGACCATGTGCAGGTTCGCGGCCTTGTCGACCCGGTAGTTGATCTTGCCGCCCTTGATCTCGGTGACGGCCTTGGTGACATCCGGCGTCACGGTCCCGGTCTTCGGGTTCGGCATCAGGCCGCGCGGCCCGAGGATGCGGGCGATCCGGCCGACCTTGGCCATCTGGTCCGGCGTGGCGATGGCGGCGTCGAAGTCCAGCCAGCCGCCCTGGATACGGGCGATCAGATCGTCCGAGCCGACGGCGTCCGCACCGGCCGCCTCGGCCTCTGTTGCCTTGTCGCCGACGGCGAACACGATGACGCGGGCGGTCTTACCGGTGCCGTGCGGCAGGTTGACGGTGCCGCGGACCATCTGGTCGGCCTTGCGCGGGTCGACACCCAGCCGCATGGCGACCTCGACGGTGGCGTCCATTTTGGTGGCGGAGGTCTTCTTCGCCAGTTCGGCGGCCTCGAGCGGGGAGTACAGGTGCTCGCGGTCGACCAGTTCGGCGGCCTGCTTGTAAGCCTTGCTGCGCTTCATGTCATGTCTCCTGTTGCTTGGTGTGTCGGCAACATCGCTGCCGAACGGAGGTCGTGGTTACTGCGGGCCGCGCTCGGCCCTCCCACGTGGTGCTGGGGACTGCTGGTGCAATGATCCCGCGACCCGTTGGCTGGACCGACGTCGCGTTGTTGATCATGCGGCGCTGCCCGCTCCCGCCGGCGTGGCGTCGGCGTGTCCCGGGCTGCAGCCCATGATCAACACAGACTCAGCTCAGTCGGTGACGGTGATGCCCATCGACCGGGCGGTGCCGGCGATGATCTTCGACGCGGCGTCGATGTCGTTGGCGTTGAGATCGACCTGCTTGAGCGTCGCGATGTCGCGGAGCTGGGCAGCGGTCACCGACGCGACCTTCGTCGTGTGCGGGGTGCCGGAACCCTTCTCCACGCCGGCGGCCTTGAGCAGCAGCCGGGCGGCCGGCGGCGTCTTGAGCTTGAAATCGAACGAGCGGTCCTCGTAGATGGAGATCTCCACCGGGACGACGTCACCGCGCTGCGATTCGGTCGCCGCGTTGTAGGCCTTGCAGAACTCCATGATGTTCACGCCGTGCTGGCCCAGCGCAGGCCCGACCGGCGGGGCCGGGTTGGCCATGCCGGCCTTGATCTGCAGCTTGACGATGGCTGCCAGCTTCTTCTTCTTCGGGGGCATTTCTCTTGCTTCTTTCCAGTGGGTGCGGAACCGGGCTGTCAGGGACCCGGCGGTGGGGTGTCAGGCAGCCGTCAGATCTTGGCGACCTGCGTGAACGAGAGTTCGACCGGCGTCTCGCGGCCGAAAATGGAGACCAGCACCTTGAGCTTCTGGGCGTCGGCGTTGACCTCGTTGATGGTCGCCGGCAGGGTCGCGAACGGCCCGTCCATGACCGTGACCGACTCGCCGACCGAGAAGTCGACCTCGGTGCGGGTCGGAGCGGCGCCGCCGGGGGTGGTGGCCACCGCGGACTTGCGCGGCGCGGCGGGGGTGAGGATCTTGACCACCTCGTCGACCGACAGCGCGGACGGCCGCTGCGCGGTCGCACCGACGAAGCCGGTGACGCCCGGGGTGTTCCGGACGGCACTCCAGGACCCGTCCGTCAGATCCATCCGGACCAGGATGTAGCCCGGGTAGACCTTGCGCTGCACCTGCTTGCGCTGACCGTTCTTGATCTCGGTGACCTCTTCCGTCGGGACCTCGATCTGGAAGATGTACTCCTCCATGTCGAGCGACTTGATCCGGGTCTCGAGGTTGGTCTTGACCTTGTTCTCGTAGCCGGCGTAGGAGTGCACGACGTACCAGTCGCCGGCCGCGCGCTTGAGGGCGGAGCGCAGTTCCTCGGTGGGATCGACCTCGGCCTCCGGCTCGGCCACCTCCGGCTCGGCTTCCGCTGTTGGCTCGGCCTGGTCGGCGGCCTCGACCGCTGTCTCGGGCTGCTCGAGGACCGACTCCTCGACCGCCTCGATGGCTTCCTCGATCTCCTCGGTCTCGGCCTGGGTGTCGTGGTCGACGAGATCGTCGGCCGCCGTCGCCGGTGCGGTGGCGAGGGTGGTCTGGTCGCCGTCGGTCAGGACGAGGCTGCGGGGTGGCTCCTCGCCGGGGGATTCGACGTGGCTCGACACGGGTGTGCTCGCTTCCTGGTACTTGGGTGCTGCTCGTTCGGTTTCGGCCATGACTGCGCCGTGCCGTTGGTGTTTCTCGGTATGTGGTGCTGGTTCCTGGTGACTCGGATCGCTGCAGGGTGCGTCAGCCGAAGACGGCCAGCACACCCTTCGCGAACAGCAGGTCCAGGACGCCGACCAGGGCGACCATGAAGGCCACGAAGGCGATCACCACGATCGTGTAGGTGACCATCTGGTTGCGGGTCGGCCAGATGACCTTCCGCAGTTCGGCAACCACCTCGCGGAGGAAGCGACCGAATCGGGCGAAGACGTTCGGCCGTTTGACCGTGGTGGCCGCGGCCCGTTTCGGGGTCGCAGTACCCTTGGCCTCCGACACTCCGGCCCTGGCCGCCGACCGCCTGGCCGCCGCCCGCGCAGAACCGGCCGACACCGCGCCGGTGCCGGTGCTCAAGGCGCCGGCGCTCAGCGCGGCCGCCGACCCGCCGACCGCGTCGTCAGAATCGGTTGTGTCTGCGATGTCGCCGTGGTCGCCTGCGGACCCGATGGGATCGCCGGAGGACGGAGCCGTGCGTGGCTTGCCGCCGTCGTCGACCGCATCACCGGACGGCACCGGTTCGGGGGTCGCCGACGACTGCGCGGCCTCGTCCGACGCGGCACCGACGGCGGGCTCTTGCCCGGCGCCTGGCTCCCCGTCGTGATCGTTGCTCACTCGTTTACGTCCTCACGTCCTTGTTGCTCGGCCACCGGCGATCGACCACCGGCGACACCATCCATGCGGCGTACTGCAGGGGCGACAGGAATTGAACCTGCAACCTGCGGTTTTGGAGACCGCTGCTCTGCCAATTGAGCTACGCCCCTTTGGTCGTCTGCGTGCCCGCTCTCCCGGGCAGTTCCACGGCCAGCGGAACCCCTCTCGCAAGTCCGGGATGTGCCCGCGAACCCGACACGCGGGCAAGCGACAGCACACCCCAGAACGACCAGTGTAGGCCACCGGACGCCGAGGCGGCGAACCGTGCGTCAGCGGGCCCGCGCGCGCAGGCCGACCCGGGTCACCTTCGCCGGCGCTGCGTGCCACGATGACACCATGAGTATCCACGCACCGGAAGGCACCGTCGCCGACTTCAGCGAGGCACCGATCGAGCCGCGCCGCATCTCCGCCCGGATCGGCGGCATCGCCGAGTCCGCCACGCTGGCGGTGGACGCCAAGGCGAAGGCGCTGAAGGCGGCCGGCCGGCCAGTGATCGGCTTCGGCGCCGGCGAGCCCGACTTCCCCACCCCCGACTACATCGTCGCCGCGGCCGCGGCCGCCTGCGCGGTGCCGGCCAATCACCGGTACACCCCGGCCGCCGGGTGGCCCGGGTTGCGCAAGGCGGTCGCCGAGAAGACGCTGCGGGACTCGGGATACCAGGTGACGTCCGACCAGGTACTGATCACCAACGGCGGCAAGCAAGCCGTGTACCAGTCGTTCGCCACCCTGCTCGATCCCGGCGACGAGGTGTTGCTGCCGGCCCCGTACTGGACGACCTACCCGGAGGCGATCGCCCTCGCCGGCGGCGTCACGGTGCCGGTCGTCGCCGACGAGAGCGCCGGCTACCTGGTCTCGATCGAGCAGCTGGACGCGGCGCTGACAGCACGCACCAAGGTGCTGCTGTTCTGCTCGCCGTCCAACCCGACCGGCGCGGTCTACCCGCCCGATCAGGTCGCGGCCATCGGCCGGTGGGCGGCTGAGAAGGGCATCTGGGTGATCACCGACGAGATCTACGAGCACCTGGTCTACGGCGGCGCCGAGCACGTCTCGATGCCGGTGGTGGCGCCGGAGATCGCCGACCGGTGCATCGTCGTCAACGGGGTGGCCAAGACCTACGCGATGACCGGTTGGCGGGTCGGCTGGATGATCGGGCCCAAGGACGTCATCAAGGCCGCCACCAACCTGCAGTCCCACCTCACGTCCAACGTCTGCAACGTCGCGCAGCAGGCGGCGCTGACCGCGGTGACCGGGTCGCTGGACGCGGTGGCCATGATGCGGTCCGCGTTCGACCGGCGGCGTGGGCTGATTGTCCGGCTGCTCGACGCCATCCCCGGAGTCAGTTGCCCCGAGCCGGAAGGTGCCTTCTACGCCTACCCATCCGTCCTCGAATTGATCGGCAAGTCCTTCGACGGCGTCCGGCCGGCGTCATCGGGCGAATTGGCGACCTTGATCCTGGAGAAGGTGGAGGTGGCCGTCGTCCCCGGCGAGGCCTTCGGCACCCCCGGCTACTTCCGCCTCTCCTACGCGCTGAGCGACGAGGATCTGGTGACCGGGCTGACCCGGATGGCCGAGTTCCTGGCTACCGCCCAGGACTGACCGGTTCCCCGCCCCCCCGGTTCCCGCGCGGATCAACTTCGCCTGCGCGGCTCAACCAGTTGACTTCTGTCACAGCCGTCCCAAAACGATCATGTTCCGCCGCGCAGTGGTGGGTCGGCCCGCCGTTGGTCAGGGATCGCGCTGGCCTTGGCGCTGGCGCGCGCACCAGCGACGGCGTGAGTCCTGCGGTCTGTCGCTGCGCGGCGCAAATTGTTGACTTCTGTCCCACGCGTCCCAAAACGCTCAACTTGCGCCGCGCGGGCGAAGTTTGATCCGCGCGGGGGTCAGGGCAGGGCGGGGGGTCAAGGCAGGGCGACGACGGCGCGGGCTTTGCCCAGGACGGTCTGGCCGTTGAACTTCGCGGTGATGTCGATCCGCGCTGTCCCGGCGTGTCCGTCAATGGCGCCGACCACGGCGCTGACCTCGACCTCGGCGCCTCGGTCGTCATCGGCGACGACCACCGGCCGGGTGAACCGCACCTCGGTCTGCTTGACCAGGCCGGGGTCGCCCACCCAATCGGTGACGATGCGCAGCGCGGAGGCCATGGTGAACATGCCGTGGGCGATGACGTCGGGCAACCCGACGTCGACCGCGACCCGCTGATTCCAGTGGATGGCGTTGAAGTCGCCCGCGGCGCCCGCGTACTGCACGAGTTGCTTGCGGGTCACCCGGTAGGTCAGCGGCGGCAGCGCGTCACCGACACTGAGCTCAGCGAGCACCGGCGTCATGCGGTCCCCCTGGCGACCAGGGTGCCGTACGCCGTGCAGACCGGATTGCCATCCGGATCGGTGACCTCGGTGCGCAGGCTGATCAGATCGTTGCCACCGAGCACCCGCACCTGATCGACGTACGGGGTCGACGACAGTTCGTCGCCCGCGACGATCGGCCGGTGGTAGACGAATCGCTGATCGCCGTGCACGACGACGTCGAAGTTCAACCCGAGCCGGGGATCGAACAGCAGCTTGTCCTGCGCCTTCATGATGACGGCGATGGCGAAGGTCGGCGGCGCAACGAGGTCGGGGTACCCCGCCCGGCGCGCCGCCTCCCGATCGCGATACAGCGGATTGTCGTCGCCGATGGCCCGGGCGAACTCCCGGATCTTCTCGACCCCGACGGAGAACGGCTCGTCGTAGGGAAATGCCTTGCCGACGAACTCAGGATTCAGCGCCATTCGCGCTGGCCGGCTAGCGGGTTTCCTTGTGCTTGCGGTGCACGCCGCAGTTCGGGCAGAACTTCTTGATCTCCAGCCGATCCGGGTCATTGCGCCGGTTCTTGCGGGTGATGTAGTTGCGGTGCTTACACTCTTCGCACGCCAAGGTGATCTTGGGGCGGACATCGGTGGCGGCCACGGTAGCTGCCTCTTTCTCGTTGCAGGTGCTCGGACGGCCGGCTGGGGTTCGCCGTCCGCATCGGTCTGCCGCCGGTGGGCGGCTGGGTGGTGCTGGGTAGCGGTGGCCGGACTTGAACCGGCGACACAGCGATTATGAGCCGCTTGCTCTGCCAGCTGAGCTACACCGCCTTGCGGGACCCACCCCGTTCAGGTCAGCGATCACCGTCGCGGGCTTCACCGCCCGCCGCTGCCGCCGTCCGAGCCCCTTTACGGAATCGAACCGTAGACCTTCTCCTTACCATGGAGACGCTCTGCCGACTGAGCTAAAGGGGCCTGCACTGCTCACGGACGCACTCTCGGATTCGGCCGAACCCGCCCGCTGACAGCCTGGGCAACTCTACCCCAGCGCACCGAATGCACGAAAACGAGCGCTGCGCCGGCTGTCCCCCGCTCTATCAACCACTGGGTGGGCGGAAATCATCCCTCGGCCGGTCGGCGCGGCCCGTCAGCCGCCGGTCAACACAACCGGTCAACACAACCGGTCAACACAACCGGTCAACACAACCGGTCAGCTCGGCGGGTGAGCACAGCCGGTCAGCTCATCATCCGCAGCACGTGGGTGGTCAATGCCGGGTCGTAGATGCTGACGGTCCTGGACTGCAGCCAGGCCTCGAACCGGTCCAGCGGCATCGGCCGGGAGATCAGGAAGCCCTGGGCCTGGTCGCAGTGCATCTCCCGGAGGGCGTCCCGCGCGGCCTCCTCCTCGACGCCCTCGGCGACCACCCGCAGGCCCAGCGAATGACCGAGGTCCACGATGGCCCGGACGATGGCCAGGTCGGACAGGTCGGTGCCCATGCCCTGCACGAACGACCGGTCGATCTTGATCTCGTCGATGGGCAGCCGGCGCAGGTAGGCCAGCGACGAGTAGCCGGTGCCGAAGTCGTCGACGGACAGGCCGATGCCCATCGCGTGCAACTCCCGCAGGATGGGCAGCGAGTGCTCCGGGTCGGCCATCACGCTGGACTCGGTGATCTCGAAGGTGAGCAGTTCGGCGGGCACCTGATGGCGTTCCAGCGCGGCCGCCACCATCGAGGAGAAGTTCTCCCCCAAGAGGTTTCGCACCGAGAGGTTGACCGCGGCGGTGATCCGGATGCCCTGCGCCGTCCAGTCCCGCAGCTGCATCAGCACGATGTCCAGCACGTGCCCGAGCAGGATGTCGATGGAGCCGGTCGCCTCGATCGCCTCCACGAACTCCGCCGGGGAGACCAGCCCGAACTCCGGGTGCATCCAGCGCACCAGGGCCTCGACGCCGACCAGCTCTCGTTCGGCCAGGTCGACCTTGGGCTGGTAGTGCACAATGATCCGGCCCTGCTCGACGGCCTGCCGGAACTGGGTGACCAGCTGGAACCGGCGGCGGTACACCTCGCCCATGCTCGGCCGGTAGATCTGTAGTTGTTCGGACTTGGCCTTGGCCGCGAGCATCGCCATTTCGGCGCGTTGCAAAAGGGTGCTCGGGTCCAGGCCGGTGTCCCCGCCGACCTCGACGGTGCCACCCGGAACGAAGGCGATCCCGACCACGGCCTGCGGGTCCACCTCGATGCCGTCCAACGAGTAGGCCCGGCCGACGGCGGCCAGGATCTCGTTGCCCAGCGCGATCAGCTCCGCCTCCGGCATGGCGTTGACCAGTACCGCGAACCGGTCCGCCTCGATCCGGGCGACCGGTCGGGACTCACCGACCAGCGCCACCAGCCGCTCGCCGGCCATCCGCAGCAGTCGTTCACCGCGGTCGTGCCCGAGGGCATTGTTGACCTGCGACAGCACGTCCAGGTCGACCAGCACGATCGCGCCGCCCCAGCCCTGGGTGATCGCCGCCTGTCCTTCGACGTGCAGGCCGAGCCGGTTCCGCAGCCCGGTGATGGCGTCGTGATAGGCCTCGTGCCGCAGCGTCTCCAGCAGCCGCAGGTTGTCCAGTGCTGTCGCGACGTGACCGCTGAGTGTCTCCAGCAGCTGCAGGTCCTCGTCTCGGAACCGGCCCCAGCGGCTCAGCCGGTCCCTCACCTCCAGGTAGCCGCGGTCCCGGTCGCCCGACTTCAGCGGCACCACCAGCACGTCCCACGCGTTGCGCTCGGCCAGCGCGGCCAGCACCTCGGAGTTGGGGCTGCGGTCGGTGGAGGCCCTGGACCGGCCGGTGGTGCGGGCAACGGTCAGCAGTGGGTCGTCCTCCCGCATCGGGGGCTCGTCGAGCACGCCCTCCGGCCCGATCGCCAGGGTGCGCAGCGCGCTGTCGCCGTCGTGCAGGCGCAGCACGGCGACCTCGGCGTTGAGCTGGTCCCTGACCTGCTCGAGCACGCCGCGCCAGTCGTCGATGGACGATCCGACGTTTGTGACCTGCCGGCCGAAGGTGTACATCCGGGTCAGGTCGGCGTGCTGCCGCAGGAACAAAAAGTAGGTCCGGTACAGCACCGCGAGTACCCCGGCGAGCGCGATGCAGACCGCGGGGCCGTAGGGCGAGCCCACCCGCCAGACGCTGTAGCCGACCAACGCGAAGGTGACGATGGCGGCGGCGGACAGCATCGACCGGCCGATCACCCTGGCCAGCGGTTCGGCCGGGCCGAGCAACCGGTAGGTCAAACCGACGGCCACCGCGGACAACAACGCACCGGCCAGCACGCCGAGGGCGACGGCCAGGTACTTCATGCCCTCCGAGGCGCCACCCTTGTCGGGTCCGACGATCAGCAGCATGACGAACGCCGCGGTGCCTGTCTCCACGGTGATGAAGGACAGATTCACCGCGATATTGCGCCAGCTGTCCCGCCGGATCAGGAACACCAGGGCGCCGGCCAGGATGTGGGTGAGGCCGACGGTCCAGGCCGGCAGCAGCAACAGGCCCAGCACCATCGGCAGTTCCGACCCGCTGACCAGCAGTGTTTCCCGGCGGACCTCGATCTGCAAGGGGAACAGCTCACCCGCCAGGAACGCGGCCAGCAGGATCGCGGCGCCGAGCAGCAGGTTCTCCGGTGGGATGTTGTCCTCGCCGAACCGCAACACCGGGTACCAGAGCAGCAGGGACAGAACGAACATCAGTGCGGCAACGACGGGGAAGACCTGGCTACCCGTGTAGTGCCGGCGGGGCTTCTCGGTGGCCGCGAGTTCGATCGTCATAGCGAACGCCTCGCAGTCTTGTGGAGCCGCATTTGGGGGACCCGCAAAAACCTGATGTTACTGACCACCAGATAGTCCTCCCCTATCTTCGACGGAGCGTAGCGCTTTGCCGCGAGAAATGGCATAGCCACTGCCCCAATGCCGGGCGTTACATCCCGGAGCTCGTCGAATGAGTGAAATTCTCTACTCCACGTCGACTGCCCACGGCCGTCGGTGTCGATTGTCCCCGGATGGTCTCCGGGGTGTGGCGGCCTGTCGAGGCCAACCCGGCAGGCCGATTCAGGTCGTGAGACCGAATCAGGTCGCGAGACCGATCCACAGGAAAGCGGCGATGACCAGCCACCACACTGCCCACCCGGCGAGGTCCGCCCTGGTCCGGACCAGGGCGGCGACGCCGCGGCCGACGGCGGTGTCCCCGAAGGCGCCACTCCGGTCCGCGAGCCGGGTGAGCGCGGCGCAACAGACGACGACGGCGGTCGTGATGCCGACGCACCAGATACACACCGCGCCGATGCTGAAAGCGGTCTCGAACATGAACCAGCTCGCGAAGCAGAGGAAAAGCACCGCCAGAGCCCACATGAGAGCCAGGTACGCCCGACTCAGCGCGCCGCCGAGCAGACCGGCCAGCGCGGCGGAGGCGAGCAGCGCGAACATGACCGCACCGATCAGGGCGTTCGGCGGGCCGAGCACGGAGGACTGCCACGCGCTGAGCACGTTTGAGCAGGACAGCGTCGAGTTCACGTCGCAGGCGAGCGAGGTGAACGGGTCGTTCAGGATGCTGATCTTCTCCACGATCTGAATCGTGGTGAGCGCAATTCCGGTCAACGCCGCCAACAGCAGCACCGCCCAGAACGCTCGGTCGATCCGGCCCGCGCCCGGCGAGAATTCCGCATCGGACTCGGACCTGGCCGAACGAGGGGATGTCACTTCTCGAAGCTCCTGCCGGGTCGCGGGTGGCCGAGCGCGGGTCAGGCGTCCGGCATGCCCATCGTGCACGGGGCCGGTGGGCCGCGACAGTGCCGTTCGACCCTCAAACGCGGCCAGCGGGCCCCTCCGCAGAGGAAACCCGCTGGTCAGACACGGTGTGGCAGGTGAGGGATTCGAACCCCCGTAGGCAATGCCGGCTGATTTACAGTCAGCTCCCTTTGGCCACTCGGGCAACCTGCCGTGACGCCCGGCCGAACTTGGCGCCAACCAAGCCTACAAGGCGCACGCCGGAGCACCGAATCGGCGCGGACCGGATCGGCCGGCCGTCACCGGACAGCCAGTAGGGCACCTTCATCAGGCACTGGGCGCCAGCACCGCGTCGACCGCCGCCTGGACGTGCAGCCGGGTGGTCGGGAAGACCGGGACCGGGCTGTCCGCCGTGGAGATCAGCAGCTCGATCTCGGTGCAGCCGAGCACCACGCCCTGCGCCCCGTCGTCAACGAGCCGGCCGATCACGTCCTGGTAGACCCGCCGGGACTCGTCACGGAGCACCCCGCGGCACAGCTCTTCGTAGATGATCTCGTGCACGGCCGCTCGGTCCTCCGGCGGCGGGATCAGCACGCTGAGCCCGGTCGCCTCCATCCGGTCCCGGTAGAAGTGCTGCTCCATGGTGTACGCCGTGCCGAGCAGGCCTACGGTGTGCAGCCCTGCGGCAGTGACGGCCGCGGCGGCGACGTCCGCGATGTGCAGCAGCGGGATACCGACGGCAGCCTGCACCACATCGGCAACCTTGTGCATGGTGTTGGTGCACAGCACCAGCAGGTCAGCCCCGGCGGCCTCAACCTGTCGCGCGTGCCCGGCCAACAGCTCCCCCGCCTCGTCCCACTTCCCGGCGACCTGCAGTTCCTCGATGACGGCGAAGTCGACGGACGCCAGCACACAGCCGGCGCTGTGCAGCCCGCCCAGCCGCTGGCCGATCAACTCGTTCACCAGCCGGTAGTACTCCGCGCTGCTTTCCCAGCTCATCCCGCCGAGCATTCCGATGACCCGTTGGCCGTGTGCGCTCATCACGGCATCCTGTCAGCGACACTGAACGCTGCGCAGTAGGTCACCACCACCGCAGTACGTCCAGCCGAGCACAGGGAGAAACGACAGTGGCAGACGCCTCGTTCGACATCGTGAGCAAGGTCGACCATCAGGAGGCCGACAATGCCCTCAACCAGGCCGCCAAGGAACTGTCCCAGCGGTTCGATTTCCGTGGCACCGACACCACCATCGTCTGGGCCGGCGAGGACGGGGTGACGATCACCTCGAGCACCGAGGAACGCTGTGTCGCTGCCATCGAGGTCTTCAAGGACAAATTGATCAAGCGAGGCATCTCGCTGCGGGCCTTCGAGGTCGGCGAGCCGGCCTCGTCCGGCAGGACGTACAAGGTCACCGGGAGCTTTGTGCAGGGCATCGCCTCGGACAAGGCCAAGGTGATCACCAAGAAGATCCGCGACGCCGGGCTGAAGGGCGTCAATGCCCAGATTCAGGGCGACCAGCTGCGGGTGTCGGGCAAGAAACGGGACGACCTGCAGGCCGTCATCGCGCTGCTCAAGGATGCCGACCTGGACATCGCACTGCAGTTCACCAACTACCGGTAAGGGGCCGTGGGGTGCGTCGCGGCTGCCCCTGCTGCCGTGCCCGAGCCCGAGCCCGCTCCAACCGAGTTGATCATGGTGCGCTGCCCGCGACACGCCGGCGACACGCCGAAAACGCCGGGCTACGCACCATGATCAACTCGGGGTCATGATCAACTCGGGGTCATGATCAACTCGGCACAGAATGCCGCTCCAGGAAGGTGAGAACGTCGGTCTGGTCGACGCCGGGAAAGACTCCGGGCGGCATCGCGGCCAGCAGGTGGCTGTGCACCCGCGCGCTCGGCCACGCGCTGCCCTCCCAGCGGCCCGCCAGCTCGGCCGGCGGCTGCGAGCAACAGGCCGGGTCCGGGCAGCGGGACGTCGACCACTCGCCGGTCTCCCGGCCGCGCATCCACTTCACGTCGGCGTACGGCACCCCGACGCTCACCGAGAACATCCCGGCCGGGGTGCGGTCGACAACCGCTGTGCACCAATAGGTCCCGGACTTGGTGTCGGTGTACTGCTGGTAGGCAGACGACAGGTCGGGCCGGTCGAAGACCACCCGGGCCGTCCAGTACCGGCACACCCGCTGACCCTCGATGGCCCCGGTGGCATCCGTCGGAAAGTGCACGCCGTCGTTCTCGTACGCCTTGTAGATCACCCCCGATGACGAGATCCGCATGAAGTGCACCGGTAGATCCAAATGCTTGGTGGCCAGGTTGGTGAACCGGTGGGCGGCGGTCTCGTAGGAGACGGCGTAGGCGTCCCGCAGGTCCTCGATCGCGATGTCCCTGGCGGCCTTCGCCCGGCGCAGCAGGGTGAGCGCCCCACGCTCCGGGATGAGCAGCGACGCCGCGAAGTAGTTGATCTCCACCCGCTGCTCGAGGAACTGCGAATAGTCCTCCGGCACCGAGTGACCGAGCACCACGTGCCCGATGGCCTGCAGGGCGAGCGAGCGTGAGTCGTGCTGGCCGGCGTCGGGCTGCGGTAGGTAGACGATACGGTGTGCGAGATCGGTGACTGTGCGGGTGGATTCGGGCAGGTCGGTGGTGTGCACCAGCCGGAAACCCAGGTGCGCGACCAGCCGGTCGACCACGGTCCGGGTGATCGGCCCGCCCTGGTACTTGGTCGCGGTCAGCAGATCGGCGGTGACCTTCTCGATCTCGCCGAAGTAGTTGCCCTGCCGGCGCATCCGGTCCCGCAGATCCGCGTTGGCCCGCCTCGCCTGCTCGGGGGTGGCCGCCCGCTCGGCCTGGATCCTGGCCATCGCCCGGTGCAGGCCGACCAGCGATTCCAGCGCTTCGGTCTGTAGCCGGGGGCCGGGCCGGACCGCGGGGATGTCCAGCGTCTTGAAGTAGTCGGCGCGTTGCGCCTTCTCCAGTTCGATCTCCAGCGCGGCCCGCCGGCTCGGCGCGGCCACCGTCAACAGGTCGGCCAGGCTGCTGTCCAGCGCCGCCGCCAGCGTGGTCAGCAGCGAGAGCTTGGCCTCCCGTTTGCCGTTCTCGATCAGGGAGAGCGCCGACGGGCTGATTCCGGCCTGGGTGGCAGTGTCGGACAACGTCTTTCCCGCCGCCTTGCGCAGGTGACGCAGCCGCCGGCCGATCGTCAAAGGGTCGGGCGCGGCGCTGGAATCGGTCGCTAATGGGGCCAAGTGTGCGGAATTGTTGGGAATTTGCTGGTTGCCGACGGCCTTCGGCGGCTGCGCAGGTCGCGCTGAAAATCGCTGCGCCGTTTGCACTCCCGGCTGTTTGCGAGCTCGCGGGTGATGCGGATCACGCAGGCTCGACGGGCCCTTTTCAGCCTGCGACGGGGCGGTTTCGGTCATTGCTGCACGATAGCGCAAAAACCGCGTTTCTTCACACGGTGCGCTCGTTGAGTACCGCTGTTCTTGAACGCACAGTTAGCTCATGCGGGCTAACGACCCACCACCCGCCCTGCGCAACCGGAAAGGACGGCCAGCGATGACCGCCACGTTGGATCCCACCACGACAGCGGTGACGATCAAGGTTCCGACCCGCCCGGTGAAGACGCGGACCTCGGACCAGGCGGCACTGCTGCGCCAGGAATGGGCCGACGACGCACGCTGGTCCGGCATCGAGCGCAGCTACTCCGCCGAGGACGTGCTGCGGCTGCGCGGCACCGTCCAGGAAGAGCACACGCTGGCCCGCCGCGGCGCGGAGCGGCTGTGGAATGCCTTGCACACCAAGACCTTCACCCGCGCGCTCGGCGCGCTGACCGGCAACCAGGCCGTTCAGATGGTGCGCGGCGGCCTGGAGGCCATCTACCTGTCGGGCTGGCAGGTGGCGGCCGATGCAAACCTGGCCGGTCAGACCTACCCGGACCAGAGCCTCTACCCGGCCAACTCGGTACCGGCGGTGGTTCGCCGGATCAACAACGCGCTGCTCCGCGCAGACCAGATCGACCACTCTGCCGGCAAGACCGGCGCCGATTACCTGGTGCCGATCGTCGCTGACGCCGAGGCCGGCTTCGGTGGCCCGCTGAACGCCTTCGAGCTGATGAAGTCGATGATTGCAGCCGGCGCTGCCGGGGTGCACTGGGAAGATCAACTTGCCTCGGAGAAGAAGTGCGGCCACATGGGCGGCAAGGTGCTGGTGCCCACTTCCCAGCACGTCCGGACGCTGAACGCCGCCCGGCTCGCCGCCGACATCTCCGCCGTGCCGACGCTCGTCATCGCCCGCACCGATGCGCTGGCCGCCGACCTGATCACCAGCGACGTCGACCCCGTCGACCAGCCGTTCCTCACCGGTGAGCGCACCGCGGAGGGCTTCTACCGGGTACGCAGTGGGCTCGAGCCGGTGCTCGCCAGGGCCAAGGCCTACGCGCCGTACTGCGACCTGATCTGGGTCGAGACCGGCACCCCGGACCTCGGCCTGGCCCGCGAGTTCGCCACCGAGCTGCATCAGGAGTTCCCCGGAAAGATGCTGGCCTACAACTGCTCTCCGTCATTCAACTGGAAATCGGCGCTGTCCGACGACGAGATCGCGGTGTTCCAGGACGAGCTCGGCGAGTTGGGCTACAAGTTCCAGTTCATCACCCTGGCCGGCTTCCACGCCCTCAACCACTCGATGTTCCACCTCGCACAGGGGTACGCCCAGCAGGGTATGACCGCCTACGTCGAGCTGCAGGAGGCCGAGTTTGCCGACGAGGTCGCCGGCTACACGGCGGCGAAGCACCAGGCCGAGGTCGGCACCGGGTACTTCGACAAGGTCGCCACCGCACTCAACCCGGACAGCGGCACCCTCGCGCTGGTCGGCTCCACCGAAGAGCAGCAGTTCCACTGAATCGCACGCCACCCTGTTCAGGCCCCCCTTGACACCGGTGCCCGCGCAGGGCCCACACTCGATCAACCACAGATTTCGCCGCACAGGAGGCACGTCATGTTCGACCCGCCGAAGCTCCCCAGGATCAAGGGCTCGATGCACCCCCGCTTCGAGGAGATCCTGACCCCGGAGGCCCTGGCCTTCATCGCCAAGCTCGACGGGGCCCACTCGGGCCGGCGCGCCGAACTGTTGGCGGCCCGCCGCGAGCGCGGCAAGCGCATCTCCGCCGGTGAACCGGTCGATTTCCTGGCCAGCACCTCCGACATCCGCAACGACACCGGCTGGCGGGTCGCTCCCCCGGCCCTCGGGCTCGAAGATCGCCGCTGCGAGATCACCGGGCCGCCCACCCGAAAGATGAGCATCAACGCGCTGAACTCGGGCGCAAAGGTGTGGATGGCCGACTTCGAGGACGCCACCGCGCCGAGCTGGACGAACATCATCGGCGGCCAGATCAACCTGTCTGACGCGATCCGCGGCGACCTGGAGTTCACCGCCGAGGACGGCAAGGAATACAAGGTCGGCGAGGTGACGCCGACGATCGTGGTCCGGCCGCGCGGCTGGCGGCTCTGCGAGAAGCACATCAGCATCGACGGGCGGCCGCTGCCGGCCGCGCTGGTCGACTTCGGCCTGTTCTTCTTCCACAACGCGCAGCAGCTGATCGCGGGCGGCGCTGGTCCGTACTTCTACCTGCCGAAGCTGGAGTCGCACCTGGAAGCCCGGCTGTGGAACGACGTCTTCGTCCAGGCCCAGGCGCTGCTCGGCATCCCGCAGGGCACGATCCGGGCGACGGTGCTGATCGAGACGCTGCCGGCGGCCTTCGAGATGGAGGAGATCCTCTACGAACTGCGCGACCACTCCTCCGGCCTGAACGCCGGCCGCTGGGACTACATCTTCAGCTACATCAAGACCTTCGCCCAGCGCGGCGACGAGTACGTGCTGCCGGACCGCTCGCAGATCACCATGACCACCCCGTTCATGCGGTCCTACACCGAGTTGCTGGTCTCCACCTGCCACCGGCGCGGCGCACACGCGATCGGCGGGATGGCGGCCTTCGTGCCGAACAAGGCCAACCCGGTCGTCACCGAGCAGGCGCTGGCCAAGGTGAAGGCCGACAAGGAGCGGGAGGCCGGCGACGGCTTCGACGGCTCCTGGGTGGCGCACCCGGGGCTGGTGCCGACCTGCATCACGGCGTTCACCGAGGTGCTGGGCGACCGGCCGAACCAGCTGGACAAGCAACGGCCCGACGTGCACGTCACCGCCGCGGACCTGATCGCCGCCGGTGGGACTCCCGGCACGGTCACCATGGCCGGCCTCGGCAACAACATCGCAGTCGCACTGCAGTACCTGACGGCCTGGGTGAGCGAGCAGGGCGCGGTGACCATCGACAACCTGATGGAAGACGCCGCCACGGTGGAGATCTCCCGGACCCAGGTCTGGCAGTGGCTGCACCACAAGACCAAACTCGCCGAGGGGCTGGTCGTCACGCCCGAACTCGTGAACGAACTGGTCAGCCACGAGGTGGATCGGCTCACCGCGCTGGCCACCGACGACCGCGGTCGTCGGCACGTCAACGAGGCTCGTGACGTCTTCACCGAGGCCGCGCTCGGCGAGGAGCTGCCCGGGTTCTTCACCCCGTACGCCTACGTGCGGTACCTGATCGACAAGCCGTTGCAGCTCACCGGGCCGCTCAAGCCCGAGGATCTGCGGATGTCCGAGGCGGTCCCGCGCGAGGACGCCCGGCAGAGCGTCTGACGCGGCGCCAGCTCTGCGGCCCCGGCGATCCTCGGATCGCCGGGGCCGCGCCACGTTCCGTTGCCTTGCGGCCGGGCCGGACAGCTGCCCGGGATTCGACCGACCCGCCGAGAATTGTGTGATGTGCGCATCCGGCGCCACGGGACTTCGGTCCCGCCCCGCGGCGGGGCGTCCTCCTCTATCGTGGCGGTAGCGGCCTTAGTCACCCCTTATCGTCTTGGAGTCCCCATGCCCTCATCTCGCGCCATAGTCCTCGAGCCCGCCCCGGTGACCGGCCGGAGACGGTCGAGCGCCGGCGTCCGGAGCGCCGCGTGAGCACCACGGCAGCTCGGCTGCCGAGTGGTGCGGAGGGCTTCCAGACCCGGTTGCTGCACGAACTGGAACCCGTCGTCGAGGAGAACCTCAACCGGCACTACGCGATCGCCAAGGATTGGCAGCCGCACGACTACATCCCGTGGAGCCGCGGCCGGGACTTCGCGTTCCTCGGTGGTGACGACTGGGTACCGGAGGACTCCCCGCTCGACCCGGTCGCCAAGACCGCGATGGTCGTCAACCTGCTGACCGAGGACAACCTGCCGTCCTACCACCGGGAGATCGCCACCCGCTTCAGCCGCGACGGCGCCTGGGGGCAGTGGGTGGGCCGCTGGACGGCAGAGGAAGGTCGGCACGGCATCGCGCTGCGCGACTACCTGGTGGTCACCCGCGGGGTCGATCCGGTCAAGCTGGAAGCGCTCCGGATGGAGCACATGACGGCTGGGTACGACTCCGGCGAGAAGTCGGCGCTGCAGGCCGTCGCCTACGTCTCGTTCCAGGAACTGGCCACCCGGGTCTCGCACCGCAACACCGGCGCCGCCACCAACTGCCCGGTCGCCGAGCAGCTGTTGGGCCGGATCGCGCAGGACGAGAACCTGCACATGATCTTCTACCGGAACCTGGTGCAGGCGGCGCTGGAGCGGGCCCCCGACGAGACGATGTCGGCGATCCGGGACGAGGTGGTCGGCTTCACCATGCCGGGCGCCGGGATGACGGACTTCCAGCGCAACTCCGCGACCATCGCCAAGGCCGGCATCTATGACCTGCGGCTGCACCACGATGCGGTCATCCAGCCGGTGCTCAAGTACTGGAAGATCTTCGACCGCACCGACTTCGGGCCGGTCGGCGAGCGGGCCCGGACCGAGCTTGCGGAGTTCCTGGTCCAGCTGGACGCGCAGGCGACCCGGTTCGTCGAGCAACGCGAGCGGATGCGCGCCCGGTTGGCGGCCAGGGCCAGCGCATAGATCGTCATTGGCGTCGATTGCATCGTCTGCAGGGAAAAGCGCTGGCGAGCAATCATGCGCCCGCCCGTCGCCGCATGGCCAGCGGTAGCAGGATCGCCAGCAGCAGGATGAGCCCAGCGATCAGCGACAGCACGGCGACCGGGATCCATCCCGCCGGAATTCCCCAGTCGAGGGCGACCAGGGTGAAGTACTCCTCAAGCGCGTCGAGCCCGGTCAGCGCCGGCGCCCGAACTGGGCAACGTGCTGGCAGATCCAGAACTGGCCGTCCCGGAACGGTCGATCTCAGCAGGTGGAGGTTGAGCCGGCGGAGTCAGCGAGTGCGGGCCACCACGTAGCGGACCAAGGAGGCCATCGCTTCTTTGGCCGAGGAATCGGGCAGCAGCGCGAGTTCAGCGTTGGCGGCGTCGGCGTAGCCGTTCAGGGTGTCGCGGGCGGCGGCCATCCCGGGTGAGGCGGTCAGCAGGTCGACTGCCTCCCGCAGCTCGACGTCGGAGCTGATCGGCCCACTGACCAGCTCGCGGAGCCTCGGGTCGACTGCCGGGTTGGCCAGCGTGTACAGGGCGGGCAGCGTCAGGACCCCCTCGCGCAGGTCGGTGCCCGGTGTCTTACCGGAATCGGTGGACGCGATGTCGATGATGTCGTCGGAGATCTGGAAGGCCATCCCGACGGCCCGGCCGTACCGGCGCAGCGCCGCGGTCTCCTCCTCGCGGGCGCCGGAGAACATCCCGGCGTAGCGCGCGCAGGTGTCGATCAGGGCGGCGGTCTTCTCGTCCAGCACCCGCAGGTGGTGGCTGATCGGGTCGGCACCGGGCGAGGCGCCGACGGTCTCCCTGGTCTGCCCGGTGACCAGCTCGGCGAAGGTCTCGGCAATGATCCGCACCGCGTCCGGACCCAGCCCGGCGACCAGTCGGGAGGCGTGCGCGAACAGGAAGTCGCCGGTCAGGATCGCGATCGAGTTGTCCCATCGGGCGTTCGCCGACATGGCTCCGCGGCGCAGGTCGGCCTCGTCCATGACGTCGTCGTGGTACAGCGTCGCCAGGTGGATCAACTCGACCACCGCGGACGCGACGACGACCTCCTCGGCCTCCGGGTTCGGGCCCACACCGGCCGCCACCAGGGTGAACAGCGGGCGGAACCGTTTCCCCCCGGCGTGCATCAGGTGCGAGGCGGCCTCGGTGACGAAGCCGAACTCGCTGATCAGTTCGCGCTCGAGCAGATCCTCGACGCGGGACAGTCCGGAAGCCACCCGCTGCGACAGCTCGGGGTCGGCGAGTTCGATGCCGGCGAGGATGGTCGGGGCGTTCACGAGAACGAGCCTATGTCAGGTCTGTGGCCACCCCGGCCCACAGGTGAGGCATGCAACATCGGCACCCCGCTGACCAGCGTCAATGTCCTCACTCCGACTGTCCTCAACCAGAGTCCGCCGTCCCGTCCAGCGTCAGGACAACATCGGCAACGGCACGGTGAGCCAGTCGAGCACCGGGCCCGGGTACAGGCCGAGGCCGAGCGTGACGATGACCGCCACGGCGATCACGATCACCGTCAGCAGGCCCGGCAGCACGACGAACGGCGCGTCCGTAGCGACCGACCGCGGCGCCGCATCGGCGGCGACTTCCGCCGAGGAACCCCCGACGGCGGAGTTGCCGGCACCGACACGCACCGCGACCGGGGTCTGCGTCTGCACCGGGTCGGAGAAGAACATCACCACGACGATCCGCAGGTAGAAGAACGCCGTCACGGCGGTGGCCACCATGGCCAGCACCACCAGGCCGCCGTAGCCGGACTGCATGGCCGCGGAGAAGACGCTGAACTTCCCGATGAACCCGGCGGTCAGCGGGATGCCGGCGAACGACAGCAGGAACAGGCTCATCGACGCGGCCAGCACCGGTGAGCGTTTGCCCAGTCCGGCCCAGTCGGACACGTGCGAGGCCTCGCCGTCGCCCTTTCGGACCACGGTGAGGATCGCGAACGCGCCGATCGTGGCCATGCCGTAGGTGAGCAGGTAGAACATCGTCGCCGACGCGCCCTGCTCGGACATGGCCAGCACACCCAGCAGGATGAACCCGGCGTGCGCGACGGAGGAGTAGGCGAGCATCCGCTTCATATCCGTCTGGGTGATGCCGATGACGGAGCCGATCACCATCGACGCCCCGGCGATGATCCCGACCACCGGCTGCCAGGTCCAGGCCATCGGCGCCAGCGCCACCTGGCAGACCCGCAGCAGGGCCGCGAACGCGGCCACCTTCGTGCAGGCGGCCATGAACGCGGTGATCGGTGTCGGGGCCCCCTGGTACACGTCCGGCGTCCATAGGTGGAACGGCCCGACGGAGGCCTTGAACAGCAGGCCGACCAGCACCAGCGACAGACCGCCCAGCAGCAGCACGTCGCTGCTGTCGCCGGCCCTGGACTGGGTGGCGATCGAGGCGAAGGACGTGGATCCGGAGTACCCGTACAGCAGCGCCAGCCCGTACACGAAGATCGCCGAGGTGAACGCGCCGAGCAGGAAGTACTTGACGGCCGCTTCCTGGGAGATCAGCCGGCGCCGGCGGGCCAACCCGCACAGCAGGTAGAGCGGCAGCGACAGCACCTCGAGGGCGACGAACAGCGTCACCGTATCGGTGGCCGCCGGGAAGACCATCATGCCGCCGATGGCGAACAACGCCAGCGGGAAGACCTCGGTCTGCATGGGCGCCGCGACCCGGGTGGCCACCCGGTCCCGGGCGGAACCGATCTTCGCCGCGGCCTGGGTGACGAACGCACCGCCCGGCTCGGACACCCGGTCGGCCATCAGCAGCACCGACGGCAGGGCCAGCACCAGCAGCACACCCCACATCACGTAGGTCGCGGCATCGACGGACACCGCGCCGCCGAACGTCACCCCGTAGTTGTCCCGGTTCGCGCCGATCAGCGTCCAGATCAGCGCCCCCAGCACCACCACGATCGCCAGCGCGACCTGCACCGGGTAGCGCAGCCGGCGCGGCAGGAACGCCTCCAGCAGGATCGCCAGCACGGCGCCGGCGAGCACGATCAGGATCGGCGCGGTCTGGCTGAAGCTGATCGGCGGGGCCACGATCGGATCGGTGGGCGCTGTCGCGGCCGCCTGGGTCGCCAGCTGCGTCAGGGTGGACAGGGCCATCACCGGCCACCTTCGATCGGGGCGTCAATGGCCGGCGGCGGGTCGGTGAAACCGACGTCCACCATCGTCCGTTCCGCCGTCGGGTTGATGACGTCGAGCACCGGCTGCGGGTAGACGCCGAGCACGATGACAAGCACCACCAGCGGGGTCAGCACGGTGATCTCCCGTGCGGTGAGGTCGCCGAACTTGGCCCGGATGCGGGACGGCGCGTGGGGGTGCACAGACCCCCCCATCGAGTTTCCGGTCGGGCCCTCGCCCTCCGGTTCCACCGGGGATCGGTGTGCACCGGCGGACAGCGCGGGCGAACCGACGGTGACCGGGACCCGGGAAGGGCCCGGGCCGTCATCGAGACCGAAGTCGTCACCGCGGTGGGCGCCGCCGAGCACGGCGAACCCGCGGACCGGGCCGGTCATGGTGCGCTGGAAGATCCACAGCATGTAGACGGCGGCCAGCACGATGCCGATGGTGGCGACCACCGCCCACCCCGGATACCTGGTGAAGGTGCCGATCAGCACCAGGAACTCGGAGATGAAGGAGTTCGTGCCGGGCATCGCGATGGTGGCCAGCGACGCGACGAGGAAGGTCCCGCCGAGCAACGGGGCCACCTTCCAGACGCCGCCGTAGTCGCCGATCAGCTTCGAGCCGCCGCGGGCGGTGAGCATCCCCACGACGATGAACAGCAGGCCGGTGGCGATGCCGTGGTTGACCATGTAGAACGCGGCGCCGGCGATCGACTGGGTGGTGAACGCGAAGACGCCCAGCGCGATGAAGCCGAAGTGCGCGATCGAGGTGAACGTCACGAACCGCTTCAGGTCGCTCTGCCCGGCGGCCACGATCGCCCCGTAGATGATGCCGATGACGGCCAGCAGGATGATCAGCCAGGCCAGCTTGGCACTCGCGGCCGGCAGCAACGGCAGGCAGATCCGGAGAAACCCGAAGGTGCCGACCTTGTCCAGCACGCCGACCAGCAGGGTGCCGGCGCCGACCGGCGCCTCGGCACCGGCGTCGGGCAGCCAGGTGTGCAGCGGAACCAGCGGGGCCTTGATCGCGAAGGCGATGGCGAACCCGGCGAAGATCCACAGCTGGGTGGACTCCGGGATCTGGCTCGCGATCGACCGCAGCGTCACCCAGTCGAAGGTGCCGCCGGACGGCAGGATGTTGCCGGACGCTACGTACAGCCCGATCACCGACGCGAGCATCAGCAGGCCGCCGAGCAGCGAGTACAGGAAGAACTTCGTGGCCGCGTACGCCCGCCGGACCCCACCGAACGCCCCGATCAGGAAGTACATCGGGATGAGCATGACCTCGAACGCGACGTAGAAGACAAAGACGTTGGTCGCCGCGAACACGGCGATCATCGCGCCCTGCAGCACCAGCAGCAGCGCGAAGTACCCGCCGATGGTGCGGCCGGCCGGCAGCTTCTCCTCCCAGGACGCGCCCAGGACGATCGGCATGAGCACCGCGATCAGCGCGATCATCGTCAGCGAGATGCCGTCGACACCAAGGGTGAAACTGACCCCGAACGCCGGGATCCAGTCCACCGAGAAGATCTCCTTGAACGGCACCGCGACCTGGTCGGCGCCGTTGCCCATGACGGAGCGGTACGCGATCCACAGCGCGATGACGACGACCAGTTCGGCCAACGAGAAGCCCAGCGCGACCAGCTTGACCCTCTTCACCGGACCGCCGGCCATCGCGGCCAGTACCACGGCGCCGACCAGCGGCAGCAGGATCAGGACGAGCAGGTACAGGGACTGGGTCATCGCCGGCCTCCCCTGGGTTCGCGCGGATCAACTTCCACTGCGCGTCTCACGGGTTCGCGCGGATCAACTTCGACTGCGCGTCTCACGGGTTCGCGCGGATCAACTTCCACTGCGCGTCTCACGGGTTCGCGCGGATCAACTTCCACGGCGCGTCGGAACTCGTGCACTTGTGTCACTCCAGTCCCACAGTGGGCAAGTTGATCCGCGCGGGGGCGGGGAGCGCGCGGGCGGGGTGTGTCATGCCGCCCTCACCACCAGGATCATCACGATGACCGCGAGGGTGCCCGCGAACATGGACAGCGCATACGACCGGACGAAGCCGTTCTGCCAGCGCCGCCAGCGGCCGGACAACCCGCCGAGCGCGGCGGCCAGGCCGTTCACCGCACCGTCGACGCCCTTGGCGTCGGCGTAGACCGAAGCCCCGGTGAGCCACACTCCCGGCCGGGCGAACAGCGCCTCGTTGATGGCGTTGCCGCCGACATCGGCTCTGGCCAGCGCGACCACCGGGGTGACCGGCATCGGCGCGACGACCGGAACCGGCCGGCGACCGATGATCCAGTACGCGATGAACACACCGACGGCGACGACGGCCAAGGTGGCCAGGGTGATCACGATCGGGGCCACCGGCGGTTCAGGCTCGGTGAACGGGCCGACCGAGGGAGCCAGCCAGTTCGCCAACCGGTCGCCGGAGGACAGGAACCAGCCGGCGCCGACCGACCCGACGGCCAGGATCACCATCGGGATGTACATCACCGGTGGCGATTCGTGCGGGTGATAGTCGTTGCCGGACGGAGTCTTTAGTTCCTTCCAGCGCGGCTCGCCGAAGAACGTCATGATCATCAACCGGGTCATGTAGAACGCGGTGATGCCGGCACCGATCAGCGCCGCACTGCCCAGCAGCCAGCCCTCGGCACCCTCGGCGGCGAACGCGGCCTCGATGATCGGGTCCTTGGCGAAGAAGCCGGAGAAGAACGGGAACCCGATGATGGCCAGGTAACCGCAGGCCATCGTGCCGAACGTCCACGGCAGCCGGCGGAACAGGCCGCCGAAATGCCGCATGTCGACATCCTCGTCCATCGCGTGCATGACCGATCCTGCCCCGAGGAACAGCCCGGCCTTGAAGAACCCGTGGCACAGCAGCAACAGGATGCCCAGTGCGTACACGCCCGCCCCCAGCCCGACGGCCAGGAACATGTACCCGATCTGCGAGACGGTGGAGTACGCCAGCACCTTCTTGATGTCGTCCTTGGCACAGCCGCCGATGCAGCCGACCAGCAGGGTGACCGTGCCGATGATCGCCACCACCAGCCGGCCGTCGGCCGTCAGGTTGTAGATCGGTGAGCAGCGGGCGATCAGGTAGACGCCGGCGGTGACCATGGTCGCGGCGTGGATCAGGGCGGAGACCGGGGTCGGGCCCTCCATGGCGTCGGGCAACCAGGCCTGCAGCGGCACCTGGCCGGACTTGCCGCAGGCGCCCAGCAACAGCAGCAGCGTCATCACGGTCACGGTTCCGGGTGACTGCTGCGCGACCTGGCCGATGTGCGAGAAGACGCCGTCGAAGGAGACCGTGCCCATCTCCTTGAACATCAGGAAGATGGCCAGCGCGAGGCCGACGTCACCGACCCGGTTCATGATGAAGGCCTTCTTGGCGGCGGTGGCCGCCGCCGGCCGATCCGACCAGAAGCCGATCAACAGGTAAGACGCCAAACCCACGCCCTCCCAGCCGGCGTACAGCGACACGAACGAGTTGCCCAGCACCAGCAGCAGCATCGCCGCGACGAACAGGTTGAGGTAGGCGAAGAACTTCCGCCGGTCGGCGTCGTGCGCCATGTAGCCGATCGAGTAGATGTGGATCAGCGACCCGACACCGGTGATCAGCAGCACGAAGGTCAGCGACAGCGGGTCGACGAACAGCCCGAAGTCGATGTTCAGCGTCCCGGACTGGATCCAGGTGAACACCGACACCTCGTGCAGCCGGTCCGCCGAGGCCTCGCCCAGCACGTTGGCGAAGACGACGGCGCCCAGCACGAACGCCGCGATCACCGTCGCGCAGCCGACGATGTGTCCGATCCTGTCGAGCAGCCGGCCGCCGACCAGCAGCACGATGGCCCCGGCCAGCGGGAGTGCGATGAGCAGCACCGACGCCCCGTAGATACCTGTCACGTGTCGTATCTCCCGATCAGAACTTGAGCAGGTTCGCGTCGTCGACGGAGGCACTCCGCCGGCTTCGGAAGATGGACATGATGATCGCCAGACCCACGACGACCTCGGCGGCGGCAACGACCATCACGAAGAACGCGAAGACGACGCCGTCGAGGTTGCCCCAGACGTTGGAGAAGGTCACCAGCGACAGGTTCACGGCGTTGAGCATCAGTTCGACGCACATGAACACCACAATGGCGTTCCGGCGGACCAGGAAGCCGACCGCGCCGATGCCGAAGAGCAGCGCGGAGAGCACCAGGTAGTGGTTGGGGGTCACCTGTCGCGCTCCTGCGAGTAGGGCGTCACAGCGAAACCGTCTCCGCGGTCGTCGCCCGACCGGTTGTCCTCGACCCGCCGCGGATGCTCCGCGCTCTCGATCTCGGTGACCGAACCGCCGCTGCGGAACCGGCGGGCCACCCGCTCGCTCTCGGCGAACTCGACGAGTTCGGAGACCGAACCTGGGGCGATCGAGCCGTCCGGCAGCAACGCCGGGGTGGCGTTGGACGAGGACGTGGCGAACACGCCGGGACCGGGCAACGGCGACATCCGGTCGGACCGCATCCGCTCGTGCACCCGCTGCCGCTGGGTCTTCCGCTCGCCGGGCGCCTTCTCGATGTGGGTCAGGACCATCGCCCCGGTGGCCGCGGTGATCAGCAGCGCGCTGGTCAGCTCGAACGGGAACAGGTAGTCGGTGAACAACAGTGCGGCGATCGAGCCGATCGGTCCGCGAGCGGCCATCGCGTCGGTCAGGCCGACGAAGGGAACTGCCTGCAGCGCCCGCAGCAGGCCGGTGACCAGCAGGGTGACGAACGCGATGCCGATGACGGTGGCGATCAGCCGCTGCCGTTTGAGCACCTCGAACGCCGAATCGCCGGCGTCCCGGCCGGTCAGCATCAGCACGAACAGGAACAACATCATGATCGCGCCGGTGTAGACGATGATCTGCACGAAGCCGAGGAACTCGGCGTTCTGCGCGATGTACAGGCAGCCGAGGCACAACATGGTGAGGACCAGCCAGAGCGCGGAGTGCACGGCGCTCCTGGAGAAAACCATCCCGATCGCACCGAGCACGGCCAGCGGAGCCAGGATCCAGAAGGCGACCAACTCGCCGCCGGAATCGGTGACCGGGGCGACCGGGGCGGCGGCCGCGATCAGCTGGGTGACAGCGTGGGTGATCACGTCGCGGCGCCCGCCGGGGCCGCGACCGGGCCGGCCGTCCCCCGCTCCTGGGCCTCCGACGCCACCGAGCCCTCGGCGCCACCGGCCCGCTGCCCGGCTGCCGCCTCGCGCAGCAGTTCGGGGCCCCGCGCGTAGTAGTCGTGCTCGTCGCCGAGCCGCATCGGATGCGGCGGCTGCTCCATGCCGGGCAGCAGCGGCGCCAGCAGCATGTCCTTGGTGTAGATCAGCCGCTGCCGCTCGTCATCGGCCAACTCGTACTCGTTGGTCATGGTGAGCGAGCGGGTCGGACAGGCCTCGATGCACAGCCCGCAGCCGATGCACCGAAGGTAGTTGATCTGGTAGTTCTTGCCGTACCGCTCACCAGGCGAGAAGCGCTGCTCGTCGGTGTTGTCGGCGCCCTCCACGAAGATCGCGTCGGCGGGGCAGGCCCATGCGCACAGCTCGCAACCGACGCACTTCTCCAGGCCGTCGGGGTGCCGGTTCAGCTGGTGCCGGCCGTGGTACCGCTTGGCCGGCTGATCGGGGTTCTTGGGGTAGTCCTCCGTGACGACCGGCTTGAACATGGTCGCGAAGGTGACCCCGAAACCCTTGACGGGATCAAGAAGTGACATCGCTGCCTCCCGGCAGTTCGTGGGAGCGCGCGGCACCCGAGGTGACCGCGATCCGTTCGGCGGCGACCCGCTGTTCGGCGGCCCTGGCCGCCCTGATCGGCGGGATCGGCACCTTCAGGTCGAGGGGGGGCACCGGGTACCGGCCACCGGCTTCGGAGACCACCGTGGGGTCGGATGACCGAGCGTCGGCCAGTTCGAGGAGACTCTGCTCGTAAGCGTCTTCGGCATCCTCGTCGGCTTGTCTGCTGCCGGGCCAGGCGACCGCCGCGATCAGCAGCACCGCCAGCGGGATACCCACCCACAGCAGCACCTGGGTGGCGGAGAAGCCCTCGGCGTTGCGCAGCACCCGGACGGCACCGACCAGCACGATCCAGACCAGCGAGACCGGGATCAGCACCTTCCAGCCGATCGACATGAACTGGTCGTAGCGGATCCGCGGCAGCGTGCCGCGCAACCAGACGAACGCGAACATGAACACCAGCACCTTGACGAAGAACCACAGCAGGGTCCAGTAGCCCTCGTTCGCGAACGGCAACAGCGAGATCGGCCAGGGCGCGCGCCAGCCGCCCAGGAACAGGGTGACGGCGATCGCGGAGACGTTGATCATGTTGATGTACTCGGCCAGGAAGAACAGCCCGAAGCGCATCGAGGAGTACTCGGTGTTGAAGCCGCCGACCAGCTCGCCCTCGGCCTCGGCCAAGTCGAACGGGGCGCGGTTGGTCTCGCCGACCATCGACACGCAGTAGACCAGGAAGGACACCGGCAGCAGCCAGACGTACCAACCGCCGGCCTGCTGGGTGACGATCGCCGAGGTGGACAGCGTCCCGGAGTAGAGGAACACCGCGACGAAGGACAGCCCCATCGCGACGTCGTAGGAGATCATCTGGGCCGCCGACCGCAGCCCGCCGAGCAGCGGGTAGGTCGAGCCGGACGCCCAGCCGCCGAGCACGATGCCGTAGACGCCGATCGAGGCCAGCGCCAGTGCGACCAGCACACCGACCGGTGGGTCGATCAGTTGCAGCGCGGTCTGCTCGCCGAACATGGTGACCTCACCGCCGACCGGGATGATCGAGAAGATCAGGAACGCCGGGATGGCGGCGAACGCCGGGGCCAGGATGTAGACCACTTTGTCGGCCCTGGCCGGAATGATCCCCTCCTTGAAGTGCAGCTTGACCGCGTCGGCCAGCGACTGCAGCAGGCCGAACGGCCCGTTCCAGTTCGGGCCCGGCCGGTGCTGCATGCGGCCGACCACCTTGCGCTCGAACCAGATCGCGAACAGCGTGAGCAGCAGCAGGACGACGAAGATCAGCAGGGCCTTGATCAGCCCGAGCCACCAGGGGTCGTCGGCCAGCAGCGGCGCCACCGACCCGTCCGGGGCGACGGGCACGGTTTCCGCGGCCAGCCGGACGGCGGTCGTTGCGAACGATGCGCTCATCAGCGTTCCCTTCCTGGTGCGCCGGCCGGTGCCGGCAGCACCTGGACCCGGTCGGCGACCGCGGTACCGAGCCGGCCGGTGGTCGCGACGCCGTCGATGTATGCGGGCAGCCAGACGGCGTCATCGACCATCGCGGTGACGACGAGCGGCAGAGTGATCGAGCTGGCCGGGCCGCGCACCACCACCTGGTCGCCGTCGCGGGCGCCGATGGCCAGCGCGGCGACCGGCGACAGCCTGGCCACCGCCGGCCGGGCGGTGCCGGACAGGTGCGGCTCACCGTCCAGGCCGCGGCCGCCGTCCAGGTTCATCCGCCACGACGCGAGCACGAAGTTGCCCGGGGCGGGCTGTTCGGTGATCATGGCGCCCCCCTGATCGGTGTTGATCATGGCGCGCTGCCCGCTCTGATCGGCGTGTCGCCGGCGTGTCGCGGGCTGCTCCCCATGATCAACACGGAGCGGGGCGTGCGCCCGGGGCGGGGTCGGCCGGGGGCCGGTCCAGACCCCGAGCCGGGCGATCTCCCCGGCGGCGGCGGCGGGTGTCTGGGTGTAGAGGTCGACGTCCATCTCGACGCCGAGGGTGTCCAGGATCCGGGCCTCGTCGAGCATGCCCGCCTCCGGCAGCGCCGCCACGAACGGACGCACCCGGCCCTCCCAGTTCACGTAGGCGCCGGATTTCTCGGCGGCGGCCGCCACCGGGAACACCACGCTCGCCAGTTCGGTGACGGCGCTGACCCGGATCTCCAGGCTGACGACGAACCCGGCGCTCGCCACCGCGGCCAGCGCGGCGGCCGGATCGGGCAGGTCGGAGATCTCCACCCCGCCGATCAGCAGCCCGGCGAGGCCGGGTGCCCGATCCTCGGGATCGTCCACTTCGCCGTGGAACGTCTCGTCGGCGTCGAACGCCTCGGCGGCCACTCCGAAGTCGGTCAGTTCCGGTTCGGCGATGCCAACAGCGGCGAGGATGCCCTCGGTGTCCCGGCCCGGGGTCTGCGGGATGGACGCACCCCAGGCCAGTTCCACCTCGGCCCTGGCGTCGGGATCGGCCAGCGGCCGGCCACCGGGCAGCAGGGTGCCGATGGCCCCCGCGTCCAGCGCGCCGCGCTCACCGGCGCGGCGGGGCACCCAGGCCAGCGCGGCACCGGTCGCGTCGACCAGGTCACCGACAGCGGTGAGCAGACCGGGCGTCTGCGCGGCCCGTTCGCCGACCAGCACCACGGCGCCCGGGGTGCGCAGCAGCGCGCCGAGCCGGTTGCGTTCGGCGGCGTCCCGGACCCCGTCAGCGGCGAGGGTGTCACCGGCCAGCCCGGTGAGCACCGCGGCCTCCTGGCCGGGCGCGGCGCCGATCAGCGTGCCGGACAGCTTGTGCAGGCCGGGGCTGACCATCGCCGAGACCGAGAACACCGGGAGCCCGCGGCGGGCGGCCTTGCGCAGCCGCAGGAACAGGATCGGTGATTCCTCCTCCGCCTCCAGCGCGACGAGCAGGACGACCGAGGCCTTCTCCAGGCCGGCGTAGGTGACCCCGCCCCGTTCGGGCGAGCTGCCGGCCACCCGGGCGCCGAGGAAGCCCGCCTCCTCGGCGGTCTGCACCCTGGCCCGGAAGTCGATGTCATTGGTGCGCAGCGCCAGTCGGGCGAACTTCGCGTAGGCGTATGCGTCGGTCAGGGTCAGCCGGCCACCGGCCAGCACGCCGACCCCGCCGCTGTCCCTGGCCTGCGCCAGGCCCGCCGCGGCGAACGACATGGCCTCCGTCCAGGACACGGGCTGCAGCACGCCGTCCGCGTCCCGGATCAGCGGCCGGGTGAGCCGGTCGCCCTCGCGGACGTACGGAAAGGCGAACCGGCCTTTGTCGCAGTTCCATTCCTCGTTGACGTCCGGGTCGGTGCGGGCCAGCCGCCGGGTGACGGCGCCGGCCCGGTGGTCGGTGCGCAACGCGCAGCCATCCGCGCAGTGCTCGCACACGGTGTCGGTGGACACCAGGTCGAACGGCCGGGCGCGGAACCGGTAGGCCGCGGAGGTCAGCGCGCCGACCGGGCAGATCTGGATGGTGTTACCGGAGAAGTAGGACTGGAACGGCTCGGCGGAGTTGATACCGATCTGCTGCGCCGACCCGCGCTCCAGCAGGTCGATGAACTTGTCGCCGGCGATCTGGTCGGAGAACCGGGTGCAGCGCTGGCACAGCACGCACCGCTCGCGGTCCAGCAGGATCTCGCTGGACACCGCGATCGGCTTGACGAACACCCGCTTGGGGTCGCGCAGCCGGGAGCTGGCCGATCCGTTGGCCAGCGTCTGGTTCTGCAGCGGGCACTCGCCGCCCTTGTCGCAGATCGGGCAGTCCAGCGGGTGGTTTAGCAGCAGGAACTCCAGGTTCGACCGCTGCGCCTTCTCCGCGACGGGCGAGGTGAGCTGGGTGTGCACCACCATGCCGTCGGCGACGGTCTGCGTGCAGGAGGCCTGCGGCTTGGGCATCGGCCGGCCGCCCATCTCGACCTCGACGAGGCACTGCCGGCAGGCGCCGACCGGCTCCAGCAGCGGGTGGTCGCAGAACCGCGGGATCGCGATGCCGATCCGTTCCGCGGTCCGGATGACCAGCTCGCCCTTGGGAGCGATGACGCTGACCCCGTCGACGGTGAGCCGAACGTGGCCCGCTGGAGTGGGGGGGTGAACGGTTTCGTCTCGTCCCTGCGCGCCCGCGGGCGGCGTGGCAACCTGCGTCATCAGTGCGCCCCTTGAAGCATCGAGGACTCGGCTGTACTTACCGGCGGCGGCGTCCGGCCGGTCACCAGGTCCTCGAACTCGGATCGGAAGTACTTGAAGCTGGACAGGATCGGGGTCGCCGCGGCGTCGCCGAGCGCACAGAACGAGCGGCCGGCGATGTTGCCGGCGGCGTCGGCCATGGTGTCCAGATCCTCCAGGGTGCCCGCGCCGGAGACGATCCGGCGCAGGATCTGAACCAGCCAGCCGGTGCCTTCCCGGCAGGGCGTGCACTTGCCGCAGGACTCGTGCTTGTAGAACTCCAGCCACTTCCACACCGCCCACGGGACGGACACCGTCTCGTTGAAGCACATCAACGCGGTGGTGCCGAGCATGGACCCGGCGGCCGCGACGTCATCGAAGGACAGCGGCACATCGAGGTGCTCCGGGGTGAAGATCGGGGTCGACGATCCGCCGGGGGTGAAGAACTTCAGCGGGATCCCGTCCAGCATTCCGCCGGCCGAGACGAGCAGTTGGCGCAGCGTCGTGCCCATCGGGGCCTCGTACTGGCCGGGGTTGGTGACGTGCCCGGACAGCGAGTAGATCTTCGGGCCGGGCGACTTCTCGGTGCCCATCGAGCGGTACCAGTCCGACCCGCCGAGCAGGATCGCGGGCACGGACGCGATGGTCTCGACGTTGTTCACCACGGTCGGGCAGGCGTACAGCCCGGCGATGGCGGGGAACGGCGGCTTGAGGCGCGGCTGGCCGCGGCGCCCCTCGAGCGAGTCCAGCAGGGCGGTCTCCTCACCGCAGATGTAGGCGCCGGCCCCGCCGTGCACCACGATTTCCAGGTCGTAGCCGCTGCCGAGGATGTTGCTGCCGAGCAGGCCGGCGGCCCTGGCCTCATTGACGGCATGCTGCACCCTGCGCATCGCGTGCACTGCCTCGCCGCGGATGTAGATGGCGCAGAACGGGGCTCCGATCGCGTAGGAGGTGATGATGCAACCCTCGATCAGCGAGTGCGGATCGGCCATCATCAGCGGGATGTCCTTGCAGGTGCCGGGTTCTCCCTCGTCGGCGTTGATCACCAGGTAGTGCGGCTTGGCGTCACCCTTGGGCAGGAACGACCACTTGAGCCCGGTCGGGAAGCCCGCGCCGCCGCGGCCGCGCAGCCCGGAATTCTTGATCAGTTCGGTGAGCCGGCCTGGATCCACGCCGAGCGCGACGGGCAGCGCCTGATAGCCGTCCAGCTGCCGGTACGTGCCCAGACTCCAGGAGCGGGGGGACGCCCAGCGCCGGGTGAGCACCGGGGTGAGCGGCGCGGCGCCGTCGGCCGGGGTGGGCCAGTGCTCGCCGGGAGCGGGCACGGACCGCCGCAGCGCCGCCTCCAGGGACATGGGGCCCGCTGGGTCTGCGGGGGGTGCGACGGCCGGCCGGATGGTCACAGCGACCGGGTCGGGAGCCTCACCGGTGCCCGGTGAGCTGCCGGTACCCGGGCCGCTGTCGGTGGACACCGACGCCTCGACGGGGGTGGCGGCGGGTGGCGGGACGGCCGCCGGCACCGCCGGCGACGGATCGGTCGGACTGCTCATCGCTCGCTCCTCATTTCTTCTCCGGCAGGGGCGGGATGTCGTAGGTCTCGGGCATGGTCGGGGCGCGCTGCTCGGTGCGCTCGGCGAGGACCGACCCGCGCAGGGTGGGCACCGAGGCGGTCGGCGCGTTCACCCGATCCGGCAAGTCGGTGTAGATCCCGGCGATCTCCAGTTCGACCGACTTGAAGTCGGTCAACGGCGCTCCCCTGGTCGGCAACGGGCGCTGACCGGCCTGCAGGGCGGCGACGAGATCCAATGCGCCGTCGGGGGTCTGGTTGTCGAAGAACTCGTAGTTGACCTGCAACACCGGGCCGTGGTCGCACGCCGCCAGGCACTCGGCGTGCTCCAGGGTGATCGACCCGGCAGTGCCCGGTTCGCCGGCGGTCTCCTCGTGCCCGACACCCAGACGCGCCGACAGTGTCGCGTAGATGGCGTCACCGCCGAGCCCCGCGCACAGCGCGTTGGTGCAGACGCTGACCAGGTGCTCGCCGCACGGGGTCCGCTTGTACATGGTGTAGAACGTCGCGACCGCGGAGACCTCCGCGACGGTCAGCTCGAGCTGGCGGGCGCAGAACTCGATGCCCGGCTGCGAGACGAAGCCCTCCACCGACTGCACCAGGTGCAGCAGCGGCAGCAGCGCGGACCGGGACACCGGGTACCTGGCGATGATCTCCAGTGCCCTGGCCTCGGTGAGATCGTCGAAGGCGACACCGGTTTCGAGGAAGACCGGGACGCCGATCCGCCGATTGGTTCCGCCGCTCATCGCCGCCCCCCGTCCCGTCCCGCGCGGATCAACTTCGCCTGCGCGGCTGAAGGTGGCCGAAATGTGACGGCTGGGACAGAAGTCAACGAGTTCAGCCGCGCGGCAGGCGGAGCGGCAGGCGGAGCGGCAGGCGGAGCGGCAGGCGGAGCGGCAGGCGGAGCGGCAGGCGGAGCGACAGGC